>Ga0302138_10000440_pt1 | contig 22416 bp, 16 predicted proteins | sample CBN3_321_MG_FD_203110 | JGI IMG/M metagenome (GOLD analysis project Ga0302138, IMG submission 203110) | Marine microbial communities from Western Arctic Ocean, Canada - CBN3_surface | ecosystem: Environmental > Aquatic > Marine > Oceanic | place: Canada: Western Arctic Ocean | collected 2017-09-15 | reverse complement strand
CGTGACCGATCGTGCCGACGTTTACGTGCGGCTTATTTCTTTCAAACTTTGCTTTTGCCATCTTAGTGTCCCCTCAGCAGGCGTTTTATTTAGATATCGGTTAATGCGGCACAATTTTTGAACTGCAACTACTTCAATACGCAAGGGGCGCCATCTTATACGTCAGTTCGCGAGTGTCAACGGTCTTTGCCTTTAAAGTGTATGTTTTTTAGCATTTCTTGAAATTTAGCTTGCCGAGCGGCAAAAGCGAGGCCTCAGGCGATTCAAAAGCCCCTTTGGTTAGCGGGGATACAAATTAATAGACTATTTAATGATTTTTCCCACCGCTTGGACTTAGTTATCCTGTATACTCGCGCGCGTTTTTAGTGCCTATTCAAACAAGCCATTTTATAAACAGAGCAGACCAATGACTGACTTATCTCACTACAGAAATATTGGAATCTTTGCCCACGTTGATGCGGGAAAGACCACCACTACCGAGCGCATTCTTAAACTTACCGGAAAAATTCACAAAACCGGGGAAGTTCACGATGGCGCGGCGACAACTGACTTTATGGAACAGGAACAGGAGCGAGGCATTACTATTCAGTCTGCGGCGACGACCTGCTTTTGGAAAGATCACCGACTTAACATTATCGATACTCCAGGGCACGTTGACTTCACTGTTGAAGTATACCGCTCGCTAAAAGTACTCGATGGTGGCGTCGGCGTATTCTGTGGGTCAGGAGGTGTTGAACCGCAGTCAGAAACAAACTGGCGATATGCTAATGATTCTGAGGTTGCTCGGGTGATCTTCGTTAACAAACTTGATCGCATGGGCGCGGATTTTTTGCGTGTTGTGAAGCAGGTTGAGACCGTACTGGGAGCCAAACCTGTCGTGATGTGTCTACCCATTGGAGTCGAGGAGGATTTTGTCGGCTTGGTGGATCTAGTGACTCGTATTGCCTACGTTTGGGATGATTCTGGTCTTCCAGAAAATTTTGATATTGTCCCGATCCCGGATGATATGTTGGGCCTGGTTGAAGAGTACCGCGAGAAGATGATTGAAACTGCGGTAGAGCAAGATGACGACATCATGATGGCTTATATGGAGGGCGAGGAGCCTACTGTTGAGCAGATCAAGTCCTGCATCCGCAAAGGGACTATTGCTTTGGATTTCTTCCCCACTTACTGTGGGTCGGCGTTTAAGAATAAAGGCGTGCAGATGGTTCTGGACGCTGTGGTTGACTTTTTGCCCTGCCCAACGGATGTGCCACCGCAGCCTCTGACCGATGATAACGGCGAGGAGAATGGTGAGTTTGCCACTGTTTCGACGGACGAGCCGCTCAAAGCATTGGCCTTTAAAATAATGGAAGATCGTTTCGGTGCGCTGACGTTTGTGCGTATCTACTCTGGTGTGCTCAACAAAGGCGACTCTATTCTTAACTCCTTTACCGGGAAGTCGGAGCGGGTCGGTCGTATGGTTGAAATGCATGCCGATGAACGTAACGAAATCAGTAGCGCCAAGGCTGGAGACATTATCGCTATCGTAGGCATGAAAAATGTCCAGACGGGCCACACCCTATGCGACCCCAAACATCCAGTAACTTTAGAGCCAATGATATTCCCAGAGCCAGTAATCTCAATTGCTGTCAAGCCTAGGGATAAAGGCGGTTCTGAGAAGATGGGGGTAGCCATTGGTAAGATGATTGCTGAAGACCCGTCGTTTCGCGTCGAAACAGACATTGACTCTGGTGAGACCATCCTTAAGGGTATGGGCGAGCTGCATCTAGACATTAAAGTCGATATCCTTAATCGTACCTATGGCGTGGATCTAATTGTTGGTGAGCCTCAGGTTGCCTACCGCGAAACGATTACTGTGGCTATTGAAGACAGCTACACGCACAAGAAGCAGTCTGGTGGTTCGGGTCAGTTTGGTAAGATCGACTACTTTATTCGTCCCGGCGAGCCAGGTTCTGGCTTTACCTTCGCGTCCAAAGTTGTTGGCGGTAACGTCCCTAAGGAATTCTTCCCGGCGATTGAGAAGGGCTTTAAGGGCATGATGGGCGAAGGTCCTCTGGCTGGCTATCCTGTGCTAGATGTTGAGATTGAAATCTACGATGGCGGCTTTCACGCCGTTGACTCCTCGGCTGTTGCCTTCGAAATCGCAGCCAAGGGTGCTTTCCGTCAATCTATGCCTAAAGCAGGCCCACAGATCATTGAGCCCATCATGAAAGTAGATGTGTTTACTCCAGAGGATCATGTTGGTGATGTTATCGGTGACTTAAACCGTCGCCGTGGAATGATCAAGGATCAGGAAGCTGGTGTAACTGGTGTACGCATTAAAGCAGACGTACCTCTGTCAGAGATGTTTGGTTATATTGGTCACCTGAGGACGATGACATCGGGTCGCGGACAGTTCTCCATGGAGTTCTCTCACTATATGCCTTGCCCGCAGAATATTGCGGCTGACGTGATAGTGGCTGCTAAGGAACTTAAAGCGTCTAAGCAATAGATCGAAAAGTGCCAATAAAAAACCCCGACGGCTTGCGCCATCGGGGTTTTTTTTGAACTGCTACCATTCAGGTAGCGCCGCATCTCATTAGCGGGATCACTAGCCCATATTCTTAGCAATAATAGCTTCCGCGATATTTTTCGGCGCCTCAGCATATTTTTCAAACTCCATAGTGAAGGTTGCACGGCCCTGAGTCGCTGAACGCAGATCGGTGGCATAACCAAACATGGTAGCCAATGGCACCTCGGCATCAATAACCTTCCCTGAAGCATTGTCAGCCATCCCCAGAATAATACCCCGTCGACGATTTAAGTCGCCAACCACATCGCCCATATTCGCTTCTGGGGTCACTATCTCAACCTTCATCATCGGCTCAAGTAGGACCGCACCACCATATTCTTTGAGATCTCTGGTCGCCAATGAGCCAGCGATCTTAAACGCCATTTCCGACGAGTCGACATCGTGGTAAGAGCCATCATAGAGAGTCGCCTTTATGCCCAGCAGAGGATAACCCGCCAAAATACCATTTTGCATCTGCTCTTCAATGCCCTTAGCCACCGCTGGAATATATTCTCGGGGCACTGACCCGCCAACGACCTCATTAATAAACTCAAGCCCCTCAGCACCAGAGTCCTCTGCTGGCTCAAACTTGATCCATACGTGACCATACTGACCGCGACCACCGGATTGGCGAACGAACTTACCTTCAATGTCACAGCTGTTTTTGATGGTCTCACGATAGGCTACCTGCGGTTTACCTATATTGGCTTCTACGGCGAACTCACGTCGCATGCGATCTACCAGAATATCCAGGTGCAACTCACCCATACCTGAGATAATAGTCTGGCCACTCTCCTCGTCGGTCTTAACTCGAAATGACGGATCTTCCTGAGCCAATTTACCTAGGGCAACGCCCATTTTTTCTTGATCTGCTTTAGTTCTTGGCTCTACGGCTACAGAGATCACCGGCTCTGGAAACTCCATACGCTCAAGAACAATTTTGGCACTTTCTGCACAGAGCGTATCCCCTGTTGTCGTGTCTTTGAGACCAATGATGGCGGCTATATCACCCGCCAGTACCTGCTTGATTTCTTCTCGGCTGTTAGCATGCATCTGAACCATTCGACCGACGCGCTCACGCTTCATTTTGACTGAGTTGTAAACCGCGGTGCCACTGTCCAAGGTGCCCGAATAAACACGTATAAACGTGAGTGTCCCTACAAATGGGTCGGTAGCAATCTTAAAGGCCAGAGCGGCAAAAGGCGCATCATCGTCAGCCTCGCGGCTACCTCTATCGCCACTATCCAGTTCGCCTTCGATTGCTTTTACTTCGCTGGGCGACGGCAGATATTCGACTACGGCATCGAGCATCGCCTGAACGCCTTTATTCTTGAAGGCCGAGCCTGCGAGAACCGGAACAATTTCGTTGGCCAAAGTACGAATGCGTAAACCCTTTTTAATCTCGGCCTCGGTCAACGGGTCCTCGGCCAGATATTTTTCCATAAACTCTTCAGTTGCTTCTGCCGCGCACTCAACCAAATATTCATGCATCTCTTGGCATTCGTCCAATATATTGGCGGGTATATCAGCGTACTTGAAGCTCATACCCTGATCATCTTCACTCCAAAATATCGCTTTCATTTTTACCAGATCGACTACGCCTTTAAATTCTTCCTCAGCACCAATGGCCATTTGGATTGGCACCGCATCAGCGCCAAGTCGTTCTTTAAGCTGACGTACAACCATCATGAAGTCGGCACCAGCACGATCCATCTTGTTGACGAATACCATCCGTGGCACTTCGTATTTATTGGCCTGGCGCCATACGGTTTCTGTCTGCGGTTGCACCCCAGAAGAGCCGCAGAGGACAATTACTGCTCCATCGAGCACCCGCAGTGAACGCTCCACTTCAATTGTAAAATCGACATGCCCAGGGGTATCAATGATATTGACGCGATGATCTTCAAACTGCGCATCCATGCCTTTCCAAAAACAGGTGGTCGCAGCAGAGGTAATAGTAATTCCTCTTTCTTGCTCCTGCTCCATCCAATCCATTGTCGCGGCGCCGTCATGCACCTCACCGATTTTATGGGACATGCCTGTGTAAAATAGCACTCGCTCTGTGGTCGTAGTTTTACCTGCATCGACATGAGCACAGATGCCGATATTCCGATACCGCCTGATTGGAGTCTTGCGAGCCACGATATTTTTCCTTGTTTTTAAATCGAAAAAAGGCGGCTATTAAAGCCACCTTTTTTCGAATAGATTAAGTAAGCATAATCTAATTTAGAAGCGGAAGTGCGAGAACGCCTTGTTGGCTTCTGCCATACGGTGTACGTCTTCACGTTTCTTAACTGCCCCACCTTTACCTTGAACTGCATCTATCAGCTCTCCAGCAAGCCGCTGCGGCATGGACTTCTCTCCACGGCTACGGGCGTAATCTACCAACCAACGCATGGCCAATGCAGTGCGCCTCGAAGGGCGAACCTCAACAGGCACCTGATAGGTAGCACCACCAACACGACGAGACTTAACCTCGACTAGGGGTGCAACATTATCCAGCGCTTCTTCGAACACTTCCACGGGACTCTTTTTAAGACGCTCTTCAACAATATCTAGCGCCCCATAGACAATCCGTTCAGCAACTGACTTCTTACCGCTGACCATAACGTGGTTCATAAACTTAGCGAGCGTAACATTGCCGAACTTTGGATCCGGTAGAATGTCACGCTTTGCTGCTACTCTTCTTCTTGGCATCGTTTTGCCCTTCTCTTCAGGTTTGATCTAGGGATAGGCCCTAGCCTTACTTGGTTGTTAACCGATTATTACGCTTTGGGTCGCTTGGTACCGTACTTCGAACGACGCTGCGTTCGACCATTGACACCCGCTGTATCCAATGTGCCACGTACCGTATGGTAACGAACACCTGGAAGATCTTTTACACGACCACCACGAATCAAGACAACGCTATGCTCTTGCAAGTTATGTCCTTCGCCACCAATGTATGAAGTAACTTCAAAACCACTGGTTAAACGAACACGACACACCTTACGAAGTGCAGAGTTTGGCTTCTTCGGAGTCGTTGTGTAAACGCGGGTACAAACACCACGGCGCTGCGGACAGGCCTGAAGTGCGGGTACGTCACTTTTACTGACTTTGCGTTTTCTCGGCTTACGAACCAACTGGTTGATCGTTGCCATGCAATTTTTCTCCAAAAATAAAAAACAACCTTCTAATGAAGGCAATACATTCCTTGAATCAACCCACCAACTCAGTGGTTCGATTCAAAACGGAGCGGCATTCTAATTACCGCACATCCGGGAGTCAAGTGGGCATTTTTGCCGCGCCCGCACTGCGCCATAAAAGCGCAGCGTAGTCTCAGCAAAAATACCCATACAACACCCTTATTCTTCTAGCGCGCTAGCACTCAAAGCCTCACTAAGGGCCGCTTCGACATCTGCGGCACTCATCGCTGGCTCGGCTACTTTCTCGCGGTCTTTACGACGCTGTGCGTGATAAGCCAGGCCGGTTCCCGCAGGAATCAGACGACCTACAACCACATTTTCTTTCAGACCGCGCAATGGATCGGCCTTACCAGTAACCGCAGCTTCGGTCAGTACACGTGTGGTCTCCTGGAATGAGGCCGCTGAGATAAAGCTCTCGGTTGCCAGAGACGCCTTGGTAATACCCAAAAGCTGTCGCTCAAACTTAGCCGGCTGCAGACCTTCTTGACGCAAACGTTCGTTTTCTTCCAGGACACGGCGGTATTCAACCTGCTCACCGCGGATCAACACTGAGTCGCCCATATCGGTGATCTCTACTTTGCGTAACATCTGCCGTGTGATAACTTCGATGTGCTTATCATTGATCTTTACGCCCTGGAGCCGGTACACATCTTGAATTTCATTGACGATAAACTTGGCTAACTCACTGATGCCCTTCAGTCGCAGAATATCATGTGGCGTTGGCGGACCATCAGAGATAACCTCACCTTTCTCCACGTGCTCGCCTTCAAATACACCCAGCTTTCGCCACTTTGGAATTAGCTCTTCGTACTGTAGCTTGCCATTAGGCAATGGCTGACCATCATCCGGGGTAATCACCAGTCGTAACTTGCCTTTGGTTTCTTTACCCAGAGTAACAGTACCAGTAATCTCGGCCAGAATCGCTGGATCCTTAGGCTTCCTCGCCTCAAACAGGTCAGCTACACGCGGTAAACCACCGGTAATATCTTTAGTACCACCAGCATCTTGCGGGATACGCGCAATAACCTGACCAATATCGATAGTATCGCCATCAATGACGTTGATACTGGCGTTAGCCGGTAACGGATAATGCGCCGGTACGGTCGAATTAGGAAAGATTAGCTCTTTACCTTTCTTGTCCGTCAAAGAGATCATAGGCTTCAGATCTACACCTGCAGCCGGGCGCTCGTTTGGATTGATAATCGAGATACTAGTCAGACCAGTCATATCATCAGTCTGCTGACGGATACTGAGACCCTCCTCCATACCAGAGAAGGCTGCCTTACCGGCGACTTCTGTGACTATGGGGTGAGTGTGCGGATCCCAGTTGGCAACAACATCGCTAGCAGCGACTTTGTCGCCATCTTTGACCTTGATCACCGCACCATAAGGCAGCTTGTAGCGCTCGCGCTCACGACCATTTTCATCGGCAATCGCCAATTCACCAGACCGCGATACAGCTACAAGATTCTTGTCTTTATTGACGACGGTTTTAAGATTAATCAGACGAACTACACCGTCTTGCTTAACTTTTACACTGTCAACAGCGGAGGCGCGGGACGCTGCGCCACCGATGTGGAAAGTACGCATAGTTAGCTGTGTACCGGGCTCACCAATTGACTGAGCAGCAATAACACCTACCGCCTCGCCTTGGTTAACACGATGACCACGGGCCAAATCTCTACCATAACAACTCGAACAGATACCGTGACTTACTTCACAGGTGATCGGTGAGCGCACAACAACTTCATCGATACTCATTGTCTCAATGCGTAGCACCCATTGCTCATCAATCATGGTGCCTGCCGGCACAGCAATTTCATCGCTACCTGGCTTGTGTACGTCTTTAGCCACTACGCGGCCCAGGATCCGATCACCCAGAGAGGAGATGATGTCGCCACCCTCAATAACTGGTGTCATTAACAGACCTTCAGTAGTGCCACAGTCAACTTCGGTAACAACCACATCTTGAGATACATCAACTAAGCGCCGCGTTAGGTAACCAGAGTTAGCCGTCTTAAGGGCCGTATCGGCCAAACCTTTTCGCGCACCGTGAGTCGAGATAAAGTACTGAAGTACACTCAACCCTTCACGGAAGTTGGCCGTAATCGGCGTCTCAATGATGGAGCCATCAGGTCGCGCCATCAAACCACGCATACCGGCTAGCTGACGGATCTGGGCCGGGGAGCCACGAGCGCCAGAGTCGGCCATGATAAAGACAGAGTTAAAGGAATCTTGCCTCTCTTCCTCACCATCACGGTTGATGACGGCTTCGGTACTGATACCTTTCATCATCGATTTGGCGACACGGTCATTAGCCTGAGACCAAATATCGATAACCTTGTTGTATTTCTCACCCTGAGTAACTAGTCCTGAGGCAAACTGACTTTCTATCTCACGAACCTGATCGTCAGCTCCCGAGATAATCTCGTCCTTATCATCGGGGATAACAAAATCGTTAACGCCGATTGAGGCGCCGGAACGCGTTGAGAAATCAAAGCCTGTATACATTAACTGGTCAGCAAAGATAACGGTCTCTTTAAGTCCGACACGACGATAGCACTCATTAATCACTAGCGAAATCGCTTTTTTGACCATCGGCTTGTTGACCAATTCAAAAGGTAGGCCTGGGGGAACTACTTCCCATAGCAGCGCACGGCCGATAGTAGTGTCAACGATTTTGCGTTCTTCTGTGCGCTCACCCGTGACTTCATCAACCAGCACTTCATTAATGCGAAGCTTTATTCGAGCTTGCAACTCAACAACACCGGAGTAGTAAGCGCGAGATACCTCCCGACCATCGGCAAAGACCATACCCTCACCACGCGCATTTACCTTGTGACGCGTCATGTAGTAGAGGCCCAAGACCACATCCTGCGAGGGAACAATAATGGGTTCACCGGAGGCTGGCGACAGGATATTGTTGGTCGACATCATCAGGGCCCGCGACTCCATCTGCGCCTCAATAGTCAAAGGCACGTGCACGGCCATCTGATCACCATCGAAGTCGGCGTTGTAGGCCGCACAAACGAGTGGGTGCAGCTGAATTGCCTTACCTTCAATGAGTACTGGTTCAAATGCCTGAATTCCAAGACGGTGAAGTGTCGGTGCACGGTTAAGCAGTACTGGATGCTCTCGGATCACGTCGTCAAGAATATCCCAGACAACCGGCTCTTCTCGCTCTACCATTTTCTTGGCGGCTTTGATTGTAGTGGCCAGACCGCGCAACTCCAATTTACTGAAGATAAACGGCTTAAATAATTCCAATGCCATTCGCTTAGGCAGACCACATTGATGAAGTCTTAGCGTAGGACCAACCACAATCACTGAACGACCCGAGTAATCGACTCGTTTACCTAACAAGTTCTGACGGAAGCGACCCTGCTTGCCTTTGATCATGTCTGCAAGTGACTTCAATGGGCGCTTGTTTGAACCCGTAATGGCGCGACCGCGTCGGCCGTTATCGAGCAATGCATCAACAGACTCTTGCAGCATACGCTTTTCATTACGCACGATAATATCTGGCGCGCTGAGCTCTAATAGTCGCTTGAGGCGATTGTTACGGTTGATGACTCGACGGTACAGATCATTCAGATCAGAGGTGGCGAAACGGCCGCCATCGAGTGGCACCAGCGGACGCAGATCTGGTGGCAGGACCGGCAGGGCTTGCAGCACCATCCATTCTGGCTTATTGCCAGAACCATGAAACGCTTCCAGCAACTTGAGTCGCTTGGAAAACTTCTTAATTTTGGTTTCAGACTTTGTATTGGGCATTTCCTCACGGATGTCCGCGATTTCATCTTCCATCACAATGTCTTTGAGAAGCGCTTGAACCGCTTCGGCGCCCATAGTTGCAGTGAACTCGTCACCAAACTCTTCGAGGGACTCAAAGTATTCCTCGTCGGTCAGTAGCTGACCTTTTTCCAAGGTGGTGAGACCTGGGTCTGTTACCACATAGGATTCGAAATAGAGGACTCTCTCAATTTCGCGCAGCGTCATATCCAGCATCAAACCAATGCGTGATGGCAGTGATTTCAAGAACCAGATATGTGCCACAGGGCAGGCTAGTTCGATATGCCCCATACGCTCACGACGCACTTTTGTGAGTGTCACTTCAACACCACACTTCTCGCAGACAATACCGCGATGCTTCATGCGCTTATATTTGCCGCAGAGACATTCATAGTCTTTTACGGGCCCAAAGATCTTGGCGCAGAAAAGACCTTCTCGCTCAGGCTTGAAGGTACGATAGTTTATGGTCTCGGGTTTTTTAACTTCGCCAAAAGACCATGAACGGATCATTTCAGGTGATGCGAGACCGATTCGAATATTATCGAATTCAGTATTTTGTTCTTGCTGCTTGAGTAGGTTGACTAAATCCTTCAAGGCTTTTCCTCCAGTAACTGGGTTTGCCGAGGCGATTCGCCGCCCCGGCCATCAGTAAGCGAAACTGCGCTTATTCGTTTTCCAATTCCATGTTGATACCAAGAGATCGAACCTCTTTGACCAACACGTTGAATGACTCTGGCATGCCAGGCTCCATTCGGTGATCGCCATCCACGATGTTTTTATACATCTTGGTTCGACCTGCAACATCATCAGACTTGACGGTTAACATCTCCTGCAACGTATAGGCGGCGCCATATGCCTCCAACGCCCACACTTCCATCTCACCAAATCGCTGCCCACCGAACTGCGCCTTTCCACCCAGTGGCTGCTGAGTGACCAAGCTGTATGAACCCGTAGAACGCGCATGCATCTTGTCGTCTACCAAGTGGTTCAATTTGAGCATGTACATGTAACCCACAGTAACAGGGCGATCGAACTTATCACCACTGCGACCATCATAAAGCACCGTCTGCCCGCTCTCTGGTAGATCTGCTAGGGCTAGCATCTTCTTCAGCTCTACCTCGTTAGCGCCATCAAATACCGGCGTCGCTATAGGAACACCTTTGCGCAAATTAGACGCCAGCTCAAGAACCTCTTTATCGCTCAGCTCTTTGAGATCAGTACCGTAAACTGTGTCACCAATATCGTAGATTTCCTGCAGGAACGATCGAATCTCAGCAGCTTTAGCCTGCATCTTGATCATGGCGTCCACTTTAACGCCCAGACCTTTAGCAGCCATGCCCATATGCGTTTCGAGAACCTGACCTACGTTCATTCGCGACGGAACACCAAGCGGATTAAGCACGATATCAACTGGATCACCGTTCTTGTCGTAAGGCATGTCTTCAACAGGCTTGATGACAGAGATGACACCTTTGTTACCGTGACGCCCAGCCATTTTATCACCCGGCTGGATCCGACGTTTAACTGCCAAGTAGACCTTGACGGTTTTCAGTACGCCAGGAGCGAGATCATCACCGCTCTGTAGCTTGCCACGCTTCTCTTCAAATCGATCATCTAGATCAATACGACGCTCACCCAACTGGGCTTGCGCTGCAGCAATCTGATCGTTAAGCTCAGCTTTTTCCATGCGGATGCTAAACCAGTCATCCGACGTATAATCGGTGACCGCCTCAGCCGTCAGTTGTGCGCCCTTCTTAAGACCTTCAGCCTTACTCACTTTGCCACCGACCAGAGCCGCGAATAAACGACCGAGCGTCGCATTTTCGACAATGCGATATTCGTCATTTATATCTTTCCGATACTGATCTAGCTCAGTCTTTTCGATGTCCAAAGACCGCTGATCCTTCTCTAATCCGTCGCGGGTAAACACCTGAACATTAATCACAGTACCCTTGATGCTACTAGGAACACGCAGGGATGTGTCTTTAACGTCTGATGCCTTCTCGCCAAAGATTGCACGCAATAGCTTTTCTTCCGGTGTCAGCTGGGTTTCGCCCTTTGGCGTCACCTTGCCAACCAGAATATCACCTGCGGCCACTTCGGCACCGATATGCACTATGCCTGATTCATCCAGTCGGGCCAGAGCCACTTCACCGACATTAGGAATGTCCGCAGTAATCTCTTCTGATCCCAACTTCGTGTCACGGGCGACACAGGTCAGCTCTTGGATATGAATGGTAGTGAAACGATCTTCCTGAACAACGCGCTCAGAGATTAGGATCGAATCTTCAAAGTTGTAACCGTTCCAAGGCATAAACGCGATGCGCATATTTTGCCCAAGAGCCAGTTCACCCAGATCGACAGAGGGGCCGTCGGCAAGTACATCACCGCGAGACACCAGATCACCCTGACTAACGATGGGCCGTTGGTTGATACAGGTGTTTTGATTAGATCGGGTATATTTGGTCAGATTGTAAATGTCTACACCCGCATCACCAGTCGCTGTCTCTTCGTCACTGACACGAACAACAATTCGGCCAGCGTCAACGCTTTCAATGACACCGCCGCGCTTGGCAACCTTACAAACACCTGAGTCGCTAGCGACGGTGCGTTCGATACCTGTTCCCACCAATGGCGCTTCTGCCCGCAGTGTCGGGACTGCCTGACGCTGCATGTTAGAACCCATCAATGCCCTGTTAGCGTCATCATGCTCCAAGAATGGGATCAGCGATGCTGCCACAGACACTACCTGACGTGGCGACACGTCCATGTAATCTATATCTCCTGGCGGCTTGATTGTAAATTCGTTTTGGTGGCGCACTGCGACCATATCTTCGACGAACTGAAACTTATCACTAATTTCAGCAGAGGCCTGTGCAATGACGTACTGAGACTCATTGATGGCCGAGAGATATTCAATCTCAGAGCTAACCTTACCGTCAATCACCTTGCGATAAGGCGTTTCAATAAACCCGTAGTTATTAGTACGAGCATAGGTAGCCAAAGAGTTAATAAGGCCGATGTTTGGCCCCTCAGGCGTCTCAATGGGACATACTCGACCGTAGTGAGTCGGATGCACGTCTCGCACTTCAAAACCGGCACGCTCACGGGTAAGACCACCGGGCCCTAGAGCAGAGACTCGACGCTTGTGTGTCACCTCTGACAACGGGTTATTCTGATCCATAAACTGAGACAGCTGGCTGGAGCCAAAGAATTCCTTCATTGCCGCAGCTACAGGCTTGGCATTCACTAGATCCTGAGGCATTAGGCCTTCAGACTCGGCAACGCCCAGACGCTCTTTGACGGCACGCTCGACACGGACTAGGCCAACACGGAATTGGTTCTCCGCCATTTCACCCACTGAACGTATGCGGCGATTGCCAAGGTGATCGATATCATCTACCGCGCCTTTACCGTTGCGAATGTTAATGAGCATTTTCATCACATCAGCAATATCAGAGGCATCGCCAAATTCTTCATGTAACTCTTTTGCTTCGTCCGTCTTCTGCATGGAGAAGTAGCGCTTGTCATACAAAACACCGGCGCCCTCTTCTTCCTCGCGACCAAGACGGCGGTTGAACTTCATCCGACCCACAGATGATAGGTCGTAACGCTCAAGATTGAAGAACAGATTATAAAATAGATTTTCGGCTGACTCTTTGGTTGGCGGCTCACCTGGGCGCATCATGCGGTAAATTTCCACCAAGGCCTCTAACTGCGTCCGCGACGGATCAGCGCGCAAGGTATCCGAAATAAACGGCCCACAATCCAAATCATTGGTGTAAAGCGTTTCAATTTCTTTAATACCTGCCTCGAGCAATAGAGCCAGACTTTCTTCAGTGATCTCGGTGTTACATTCGAGTATTAGCTCACCGGTCTTCGGATCAGCTATATCACGAGCGATAGGACGCCCAACCAAGTATTCTGCTGGCACTTCCAAACTGGTGACTTTACCCTTCTCCAACTCGCGAATATGGCGGGCGGTAATACGACGGCCCTTTTCAACGATCACCAAACCGGTAGTATCATTGATATCGAATGCGGCAATTTCGCCCCGTAATCGCTCAGGATCCAGATCTAACGAGAAGATCTCTTTCTTGTAATGGAAGACGCTGGTGTCAAAAAACCTTGCAAGAATCTCTTCTGAGGTGTAGCCAAGAGCGCGCAATAAGATCGTGGCCGGCAACTTACGACGGCGATCGATACGCACATAGAGCACGTCTTTCGGATCAAACTCAAAGTCCAACCAAGATCCACGATAGGGAATGACTCGGGCGGTGTATAGCAGCTTGCCGGATGAGTGCGTCTTGCCCTTGTCATGGTCAAAAATGACACCGGGCGACCTGTGTAACTGCGACACGATGACGCGCTCAGTACCATTAATGATAAAGGTACCGTTATCGGTCATCAACGGGATTTCACCGAGATATACTTCCTGCTCACGGATATCTTTAATCGCCTTATTGGCCGATTCTTTGTCATAAATAACCAGCCGAACACGCACTCTTAATGGCACAGAGAACGTGACGCCTCGAAGCTTACACTCCTCGACATCAAAGGCTGCCTTACCCAGAACATAATCAACGTACTCTAACGTTGCATGCCCAGAGTACCCAACGATCGGAAAGATCGAGTTGAGTGCAGCGTGCAATCCGGTGTTCATGCGGTCTTCGACCTTAACACCGGTTTGCGTAAAATTTTTGTAGGAATCAAGCTGAATTGCCAATAGATAAGGCAGATCCATAACATCTGGCAATTTGCCAAAGTTCTTGCGGATACGTTTCTTCTCAGTGAAGGAGTAAGCCATTTGCATTCCTCGGTGTTAACTTTATTGGGAATTACCAACATTAAGATTATTCTTAAGCCGGCTCTGCTTGTATCTTCCCATCCTTACAAGCAGGAAAGGGCCGAAGGGAAAATCCCCTTCAGCCCAACCTGATCAATCAGGCAACTGGCACTGCGAACTTACTTAAGTTCGGCGGTTGCGCCAGCTTCTTCCAACTGCTTCTTAGCATCTTCAGCGTCAGATGCAGAAGCAGCTTCCTTGATAGTAGAAGGCGCCCCGTCAACCAGCTCTTTAGCTTCCTTCAAGCCAAGACCCGTGATTGCACGAACAGCTTTAATGACGTTCACTTTCTTCTCACCAATTGAGGCTAGAACGACGTCAAATTCAGTCTTCTCTTCGGCAGCGGCTTCATCACCACCAGCGGCGGCAGGCGCTGCTGCGACGGCTGCTGCTGCAGATACACCAAATTTAGTTTCCATTGCGCTTACTAGCTCAACAACATCCATTACGCTCATTTCAGCGATTGCGTTCAAAATATCTTCGTTTGACAGGGCCATTTTGGGCCTCCTAATGTTTTATTTGTTTAGTATGAAGACGCTTATGCGGCTTCCTTTGCATCACGAACTGCTGCTACTGCACGGGTTGCTTTCGTCGGTATCTCATTGAGAGTACGCACCAACTTAGTAACCGGAGCCAACGTAACGCAAGCCAACATACCAAGAGCCTGATGAAGGGTCGGTAGATTAGCGAGCACATCAATTTGGCTTTTGTCTAGCAGTTGACCACTGACTGACAGCGCCTTAACTTCAAAGGCTTCGTTTTCTTTAGCGAAGTCTTTCAATAAACGCGCTGCTGCACCCGGGTCCTCCATGGAGAAAGCAAACAGTGACGGCCCCACCAAAACGTCTTCGACACAAGCGAAGTTAGTTTCAGAAAATGCACGCTTAGCCAAGGTATTACGGACAACGCGCAATTGCACATTCTCAGCACGGGCCTTAGCACGCAGAGCATTCATAGCAGTTACGTTAACGCCACGGGCGTCAGCAATTACCAGGCTTAGCGCCTGAGCTGCCGTTTCGTTTACTTCTGCAACAATTGCTTTTTTATCATCGAGATTCAATGCCACGATAAATTTCCTCGATTAACCTGAGTTACAGCCGAAGACAATCTTCGACCACCTAGGTGAATAGTATTCAGCTTTAACTAAGCTGGACTGGGTTCACCGCCTGCGTAGGCGATTCCAATGCTATATCAGCGTGAAATCATTAGCCCCTCGCGGGTACCTACGGTCTTTAACGACCTAGGCTAGCGTTTAACCGCTAGCCTAGACCCCAAAGTCTTTTTTGACAGCGATAGCTGCCGAACAATCAAACTTTTGCCAATGAACCCTGATCAATAACTAACCCAGGACCCATTGTTGAAGAGAGCGTAATCTTCTTTAAGTAAATGCCTTTGGCCGACGCTGGCTTAGCCTTCGCCAAATCCACGATCAAAGCCTCTAGATTCTGCCTCAATGCATCAGATTCAAAACCAATGACGCCAATACCACCATGAACAATACCATTCTTGTCAGCACGAAAACGAACCTGTCCGGCCTTAGCATTCTTAACGGCTGTAGCCACATCTGGCGTAACGGTACCCGACTTAGGATTAGGCATCAGACCACGCGGCCCAAGAACCTTACCGAGCAAACCAACAACGCGCATAGCATCCGGCGCTGCAATAACAACATCAAAGTCCATATTACCCGCTTTAATGTCGTCTGCTAGCTCATCCATGCCGACCAATTCAGCGCCGGCGGCCTTAGCGGCTTCAGCAGCATCACCCTGAGCAAATACGCAGACGCGAACGTCTTTACCCGAGCCATTGGGCAACGTAGTTGCACCACGAACTACCTGATCCGATTTACGTGGATCGATACCCAGATTAATAGCAACATCGATAGTTTCAGGGAATTTGACAGTCGACAGCTCTTTCAAAAGGGCGATCGCCTCTTCAACCTGATAGACCTTACCCAATTCAATTTTTTCGTTGATCGCCCTTACGCGCTTAGATAACTTGCCCACTTACACGCCCTCCGTTTCAAGGCCCATTGACCGGGCGGAGCCGGCAATGGTTTTAACTGCGGCATCAAGACTAGCTGCCGTAAGATCTGCTTCTTTTATTTTAACAATTTCTTCTAGCTGCTCACGTGTCACCTTACCTACCTTGTTGGTATTCGGCATACCGGAACCGCTCTTAATTCCCGCCGCTTTTTTCAGCAGATAGGACGCCGGAGGAGTCTTCATCACAAAAGTGAAGCTGCGATCAGCATAGACCGTGATCACAACAGGCACCGGTGCGCCAGCTTCAAGACCCTGAGTCTGAGCATTGAACCCTTTGCAGAATTCCATAATATTCACGCCTTGCTGGCCGAGAGCTGGGCCTACAGGTGGACTGGGGTTGGCCTGACCGGCAGGCACTTGCAGCTTAATATAAGCCGTTACTTTTTTCGCCATGTTACTTCTCCACTGTTGGGTGTTAGCGCCTCCAGACCCCGCTATAAATAACGACAATCCTTCTCCGGCTCCCCGGCACATCTACCGAATTGCAGACATACCATTAATTATTCTGATCAGGCTTTTTCGACCTGGGTGAAGTCTAATTCCACAGGCGTTGAGCGACCAAAGATCGTTACCGCAACACGCAATTTACTCTTGTCATAGTTGACATCTTCAACGGTACCATTAAAGTCATTAAATGGACCCTCGGTAACGCGAACCATCTCGCCTGGCTCGAACATCGTCTTAGGCCGCGGCGCCTCTTCAGAATCCTGCACGCGACGCAGGATCAAATCAGCTTCCTTATCGGTAATTGGTGACGGCTTGTCAGCCTTACCACCGATGAATCCCATAACCCGAGGCGTCTCTTTGATTAGATGCCAGGTATCGTCATCCAACTCCATCTGAACTAAAACGTAGCCAGGGAAAAACATCCGCTCGCTAGTACGTTTTTGCCCACCCCTCATCTCAACAACCTCTTCCGTCGGCACTAATATTTCGCCAAAACGATCCTGAAGGTTATGCATAGTGAGGCGATCTTGAATTGCCAGAGCAACCTTTTTCTCGTAGCCCGAGTAAGCATGTACTACATACCAACGCATTGACATGCTGTCTCCTAGCCCATTATCAGTGAAGCGACCCAACTTAACAGGGAATCTATTCCCCATAAAATCATCGCCATCAATAAAATAACCGCAACAACTATCAATGTTGTCTGGTTCCGCTCCTGCTTGGTGGGCCACACAACTTTGCGCCACTCCGTGCGAGCACCGATAGCCAAATCTATGACCGCCGCACCTTTTTCCGTTATTGACGCAACAAACGCCGCCACCAACATAACCACTAGCAAACCAATAACACGATATAGCGCTGACTCTGCTGAGTAATACCAGTTAGCATAAATGGCACCGCCTACCAGAGCTAGCACGACAAGCCATTTAATACTGTCGAAGCGGTACTGCTTTTCTTCTGTTAGAACACTCATGCCGCACTATTCCTCAAGCTTTTTAAGTGGCAGGCCAGGAGGGACTCGAACCCCCAACAGCCGGTTTTGGAGACCGGTGCTCTACCAATTGAACTACTGGCCTTCGTAACCCTTTATGACTGCCTCTATCTGACAGCTAAGCCGAGACATATTTAAATGCCTCGGCTCTACGCGCAAAACCTACTGAACTCTTAATCGATGATTTTCGCGACAACCCCGGCGCCAACAGTACGGCCGCCTTCGCGAATTGCAAATCGAAGACCTTCTTCCATCGCAATCGGATGAATCAACGTCACTTCCATCTGCACATTATCACCAGGCATCACCATCTCAGTACCCTCAGGCAACTCACAGGCACCGGTAACATCCGTGGTACGGAAGTAAAACTGCGGACGGTATCCCTTAAAGAATGGTGTGTGACGGCCTCCCTCGTCCTTTGACAGCACATAGATCTCTGATGTGAACTTAGTGTGCGGCTTAACAGAAGCCGGCTTAGCAAGCACCTGGCCACGCTGAACCTCTTCACGCTTAGTCCCGCGCAACAAAATACCGCAGTTCTCGCCAGCTCGACCTTCGTCAAGCAGCTTACGAAACATCTCAACACCCGTACAGGTTGTTTTAGTCGTGTCAGTGATACCAATAATTTCGATCTCTTCGCCGACCTTTACAACGCCACGCTCAATACGGCCTGTTACAACCGTTCCACGACCTGCAATGGAGAACACGTCTTCAATTGGCATCAAAAATGGCTGATCAACAGCGCGCACTGGCTCAGGAATATAGGCATCCAACGCATCGACCAACTTGAGTACAGCAGTAGTGCCCAACTCATTGTCATCGCGACCTTCTAACGCCATCAGCGCTGAACCCACAATGATTGGCGTGTCGTCGCCAGGGAACTCATAAAGGTCGAGCAGTTCACGCAGCTCCATCTCTACCAATTCCAACATTTCTGTGTATTCTTCTGAATCAACGCCGCCGCAATCTTCTGCAAGCAAGTCAGCCTTATTCAAAAACACCACTACATAAGGAACGCCAACCTGACGTGACAGCAGGATGTGCTCACGCGTCTGAGGCATCGGACCGTCTGTGGCACCACATACTAAGATCGCACCGTCCATCTGGGCAGCACCGGTAATCATGTTTTTAACATAATCGGCGTGACCTGGGCAGTCTACGTGCGCGTAGTGACGCGTCGGTGAATCATACTCAACATGAGAGGTTGAGATAGTAATACCGCGCTCGCGCTCTTCGGGTGCATTATCAATTTGGTCGAAATTTTTAAGATCTCCGCCCCAAGCCTCTGCACACACACGTGTAATTGCTGCAGTCAATGTGGTCTTACCATGATCCACGTGACCAATCGTGCCGACGTTTACGTGCGGCTTATTTCTTTCAAACTTTGCTTTTGCCATCTCAGCATCTCCTAAACGGAACATTAGCGGGCTATTAACGGTTACAACTAATGCCCAGAACGTTAAACCTGATCGTCTTAAACGATCACTTTTAATACCTGTTGGTACTTCTTTTTACTTACCACCCAAGAACTCAGTGCTCTTGCGGCAACATGGAGCTCATAACCGGACTTGAACCGGTGACCTCTTCCTTACCAAGGAAGTGCTCTACCGCTGAGCTATATGAGCACAACCTTTACCATTGACTGGAGCGGGCAGCGGGAATCGAACCCGCATCATCAGCTTGGAAGGCTGAGGCTCTACCATTAAACTATGCCCGCTGCACTTAGCCTTTAGTACTCTAACTTTGGTGGCGGGAGGTGGATTCGAACCACCGAAGCTTTCGCGTCAGATTTACAGTCTGATCCCTTTGGCCGCTCGGGAATCCCGCCTACATTATTCAATAAACTGCCAACCTACACTGCCATAATGGACAGCAGACCAACTTTTACATCCGCACAGCCGCCAAAACGGCCGAGTATTCTCATTGCAGGACGGCATATTGTCAACAATATACTGCCCATTAACAAAAAAATGGAGCTGGCGAGAGGAGTCGAACCCCCGACCGGCTGATTACAAGTCAGCTGCTCTACCAACTGAGCTACGCCAGCATCTCAATAACGGTGCGCGATTTTAGTGAAACTGAGCCGCATTAGCAACCTTATAGCGCTTATCTTTTGGTTTTTTTTGCATGCTGGACTTTGTTGTGGGCTGAAGACGGAAAAAGCGCGCACTGAGAGCCCAAATATCTGACCTTTTTTGGCGCTTTATCTATCAAAATCAATCCCTTAGGTAAGATCTAGAAACAATCCCAGACGAAGGATCGATTTTGCCACATCAGTTTGCTGGCACAATGCTTTAGCGGACTGCCGAGAAACATCGCCTGCTCCTACTCATTTCCGACTGGATTTTAGACCTGTAACGCCACAATCGCCATAACCTTACGATTTTGAGTGCAGGTCTAGCGCCGACAATCCATCCTGATGAGATGGATAAAAGACAATATCGGCGCCGTATTAGGCTCTTTGATCAGCTCATTTTAGAGCTTAGACAGCAGACTCATAAGACAGCATGGCAATACCCTCGACGGAGAGGCCCTCCAAAACCAAGTCGGGGCTATGCTTGGCTTTTAATGAAAGAGCATCAATTAGCGCTAGAGCATCACCTCCGGTGACCACTATGGCGGCAGGATACTCTGAGGCCAATTTTTCGACCGCGGCCACCGCGGCGAGAAGACAGCCCTTATTCACAGCGTCGGCGGTATGCATCCCAGGGACCAGCACATTCGTGACGGCTATAGCATCGACCTTCACCTGATCAGTGCCACGCCAGAGAGACTGACGCATCAGTTGTATACCCGGCAAAATATAGCCGCCCTGATGCTGGCCATCAGGGCCTATGAGATCAATCGTCATGGCACTGCCAACATCCACGACGAGCGTCGCACATCGATCTTGGTGATAGGCCGCAACGATCGCCAACCAACGATCGATACCCAAGTTGTTCGGCTCATGATATCCACAGGTAACTTGGCCAACTCGGGGCGAGACCTGTGCAATCTGTACTCGAATACCATATTGATCAGTAATCTGACAACCAATGCGTAACTCAATGCTGACATCGGCAACTGAACAAAGTTGGGCGCTACTGGGGGTATTTATATCGCCCAGAATTAACGGCCCATCTAGCAACGACTGGGTATGCTGTGATCCGCGTGATCGGATTTCAGTGCCGTCGACTAGGCGCCATTTTGTCTGGCTGTTACCAACATCAATCTGCAATATCATTACGCCTGCCTCAAACTGAGCTCACCGCCGATAAAGCGCTGGACGCTACCGTCCGCCAGTCGTAGCCTCACAGCTCCGTTATTATCAACACCCAACAGGACACCTGACACGGTTTCACGCGGCGTGATGATGGCACACTGCAATCCACTAAAAGCATCAGCTGACTCCCATTCATCTCGATAAGCTGAGAATCCAACTGTTTCAAAGTCCGCTAACAGAGTAAAAATCTCGTCGATGAGGCTCGCGGCCAGTTTATTCCTTGAAAAGGCGGATAATGACTCAGAGTCGAGGTCGGTCCAGGGTTGATCAATATTCTGGCCTATCGCTATTGGCATAGACACATTGATGCCTATGCCAATAACTACCGAGCAGTGACCCTCAGGGTCACCGACCATCTCGAGTAATATGCCACCCAACTTTTTTCCTTTTACATAAATATCATTCGGCCATTTTAAGCTGACATCAGCTAAACCTAGCTCCAATAGCGCTCGACGCACTGCCACACCAACGGCTAAACTTAGCCCCTGTAGCGCTTGCGCACCCTGCTCGAAATCCCAGAGTACGGACATGTAAATACTGGCACCAAAAGGACTGAGCCATTCCTTTCCCCGGCGACCCCTACCGGCGGTTTGTCGCTCGGCAAAAACAACCGAACCTGCATAGTCGCGGTTAGCGGCCTGTTCCCTTGCGAAGGTGTTGGTTGATTCAAGGCTATGAAATACATCAATGTGACGTGGACTGGCCGCGTTCAGGTGGGCTCTAATATCGACAGCAGCTAGTAACTCAAACCCCTGAGCTAGCCTATAGCCAGTGCCCTTAATAGATTCAAGTGGTAGGCCCATAGTTGCTAGCTTCTGTAGCTGTTTCCATACCGCAGTGCGACTGACTCCGAGGGCCAAGCCCAGCGCCTCTCCAGAATGAAAGCCTCCATCATTGAGCACGGCCAAAATTTTTTCTTGTAACTCAGACACGTTTATAGCCCTGTAATAGTTAGATCGGGATATTAATCCATATAAAACGACTGCCAAGTAGCAAAATAAAGCAGCCAAACGCTTGCTTCAATAACCTTTCATTCACCCGATGAGCCAGTAGCGCGCCCAGTCGAGCGCAAGGCGTGCTAGTAATAATGATGCCAATCCAGGCAGGCAAAAATATATAGCCTAAGCTTGGCTCCGGTAACTCCGCGGCAATAGGACCGCTGGTGCCGTAGACTAATGTTGCCGTAAGCGCGATAGGGAAACCACAGGCCGCGGCGGATCCCACCGCCTGCCGCATCTTGACACCCAGATGGGCTAAGAAGGGCGTCATTAACGAGCCTCCTCCAATACCAACC
>Ga0302138_10000439_pt1 | contig 22416 bp, 28 predicted proteins | sample CBN3_321_MG_FD_203110 | JGI IMG/M metagenome (GOLD analysis project Ga0302138, IMG submission 203110) | Marine microbial communities from Western Arctic Ocean, Canada - CBN3_surface | ecosystem: Environmental > Aquatic > Marine > Oceanic | place: Canada: Western Arctic Ocean | collected 2017-09-15 | reverse complement strand
GACAAGGATCCTTACGGGTCTTTGGACCATTCCTCAAGGCCTCAACCTCTTGACGCAATGCACGGAGCTCTTGGAGAATTTCGTCCATTGCAAGTCTCATTTTGCGGTACGCAAGGATCACTTAGGTGGCGTAATTCCTTTTTATGTTATAAACTTCTCCTTTAGGATAGGGCGACGTACTGTATTGATCACCACCACGTAATGTACATTTGTTTCGATCGTTACCTATAGCCATGTGAGAAAAACCTTTACACTCTTTATTTATAAAACATTCTGCCTTACATTTTTCTAAAGAATTTTCATCTACCACCGATAATTCTGTACCACGTGTAAGTGTCACATCAGATATAATACCCCAGTCGGGAATTGTTTCTTTCTCAGCCGCAGCATAAACAGCATAATCAGCATCTCTATATTTCCTATCTATCTTATACGCTCTCCAAAACTGTGACGCGGCGCCCAGTTGTGTATCCCCACCACGTAATACACATTGGGTATCATTAGTCTTGTACGAAAACGCTTTACACTCTTTATTATAAAAACATGCATCTTTACATACTTGTAGATCTTCATTAGTTGCATTCATAGGTATCGTCACTGGTGTTAGTTCTGTACCATTATGAAATTTCTTGTTGGCGGCGTTCATAGGGTTGTAAAAGTTGGTCCACTCGGGAAATCCCTCCAATTGACACTTATCTGGGTTACAGTCTTGACTTCTTGTTGTTGGACTAGGACATGCAGTACCAGTACCTACAGGTTCCCCACCTGGTGATGTTGTCCAATTTTTAGTTTGGGTGCCACCACCACAAGGTTTTGAACAGGCAGTCCAATTAGCATCCCAACTACCTATACAAGGTGAAGGACATACTTCACTTTTTGTTGTTGGACTAGGACAAGCTGTTCCAGCATTCTGTGGTTCCGTTGTTGTTGTCCATTGTTTAGTTTTGGTGCCATTACTACACGCACTCCAATTAGCATCCCAACTACCTTCACAATTTACTGAACATGCTTCACTTTTTGTTGTTGGACTAGGACAAGCTGTTCCAGCATTCTGTGGTTCCGTTGTTGTTGTCCATTGTTTAGTTTTGGTGCCATTACTACACACACTCCAATTAGCATCCCAACTACCTACACAATTTACTGAACATGGTTGACTTTTTGTTGTTGGACTAGGACAAGCTGTTCCAGCATTCTGTGGTTCTGTTGTTGTTGTCCAATTTTTAGTTTGGGTGCCATTACTACACACACTCCAATTAGCATCCCAACTACCTACACAATTTATATCTAATGCTGCTTGTGCTGCGTCTATGTCTGCTTGACACATCTGTGTGTTACATGGTACCTCGGTGAAGAATTCACTAGGACAAGCTGTTCCACCATTTTGTGGCTCCTGTGTTGTGTTCCAGTATTTCATTTTTGTTCCACCATTGCAAGGTTTTGAACAGGCAGTCCAATTAGCATCCCAACTACCTATACAAGAGAGGACTCTGTCCGCATTATACTGGTCAATAACTGCTGCTTGTGCTGCTGCTGATGCCGCTTGTGCATCTAATTCTAATTCTGCTTGTGCGGCTGCTTCAGCCTGTGCGTCTAATTCTGCTTGTGCGTCTAGTTCTGTTTGTGCTTCACCTGAAAATGAGGGACCTAAACCAAACATATCCGGACCCTCTTCTGATTGACTAAAAATATAAGCACCTCCGGAAGATGCTAAACAGCATAATATTAGCACACCTACTACGGCTGGTTTTACCATTTTATATTGTATAACAATATTTTTTTCTTATAATATATTAAATGTCTCGCCCAGTGTCTAATGTTCTAATGGAAGCAATTATTATCGGTATTATGAACGCCACCCTTTATTGGGGATTGAAACAACTGAAAATAGTTATTTCAACTCCAATGCTTCTTCTAATTTGTGGTGCCCTCATTCACATTATCTTCGAGTACACAGGGGGGAATGCGTGGTGGTGTAAGACAACATATTAAATTAATACTCGCTATATCTAATTGAAATAGTACCCCAACTCTTCATATTCATGTTCAACACCTACATGTGCTATACCGAGTCGGTCCCATTCTTGTAGCTCCCCGTTGAGCTTTTCTGTTAAGCCATTCAAGAGAAGTTGATTCGCCGAGTTGGTCCTCTCCATGTATTCTTTATAGAAATGAGAGGCATTTGGGATCACTACACCCTGCAATTGGAGACACTCAAGGGTAAAACGCCTGAGTGTTAGACCCATCCTCTGACCCACATCCCTGATCGCGTCTCTTCTAACACTCTCCGTGACCCGCTTCCTAATCTTTAGGGTCTTCATACTACTTCTGGTTCTCCTCAACTCGTCACTAACACGCCTCATATCATTATAGATATTAGTACGACGGTTTCGGACATCTTCGGGTATAGTAACGGGTTGGAAAGGGGTGGGTGCCACCTTTTTCGGGATAGCCTTGTGTACATCCATCATAAAGTTGCACAACTTCAAGTAATCCCCCTCTGGGATTGACTCGGAGTTGACGTCAATGAGAGACATCATGTTGGTAAGAGCCTCCATGATGTATAAGTTACAATTTTTAGATTATTTGGTGAACTTAGGTTACATATCCTCAAGATTTTCTATCCACCCCTCAATTTTTTCAATACGATCCATGATGGCTCCACGTAATAGGTTTCTATACGTATTTTCTACATGAATAAAACTCTTACATATATTTTGCAATTCTTTTTTGAAATTTCCTTCACTGATATACGTATTGTGTAGTATTTTATAGTCTTTTAAAAGTTCGGGTGTGTATTGTGTTAGAGTTATATTATTCAAATAGCAATAGTGTCTGATTGCATCCAACTTTATAAGCTTAGTTATACGTTGTATAGGTCTATGTATATCAAGTTCACTCTCTAAATAATTCATTTGAGTTTTCAAAAACAGTTGTTCATTGTCAAGTGAGGTTTGGAAATAAAAATCATAAAAGTAATCTGAGACTTCTTCATCGAGGCCGGGTGTATATATGCTAAAAGATTCATAATCAATAAGGTTCTCTAAATCTTTGTGCTCTTCACACCTATACACATTTTTTAACGAGTTACACAGTTTAAGATAATCACCTTCAGATAATTTATCAGAATTCTCATCTATGATTCGCATCGCATTTCGAAGGTCTTCCATACTTATGTATTATAGTTACAACACTTCTAAGTAAGTTTAGTCTACTTCATCTTCCCAACCCATCTCAACTACATCGTCGTCACTTGGGTCCCAGTCTAGAACTCGTCGTCTGGGTTCATCGTATATGTGAATCTTTGTATATAAAGTCTTTACAGTATCACATATACTTAAATAATCACCCTCGGGTATAGTGGAAGAATTCTTGTCCACAAGAGACATAAGCTCGTGCAAAAGATCCTTGATCATGATTAGGGTTTATTTATTACATTTTAATTTTAACTTAGGTGTTAAATCCAAACGCTTGTAGAAAAAACTTTCTATCTTTGTGACTATCAAAGTAGACTCGGAAACCATCACCATGATATGGCTTTGGGTCATCTAAAGTATCGGATTCGGATTCAGACTCGGATTCAGAAGGGGGTTCAGACTCGGATTCAGAAGGGGGTTCAGACTCAGACTCACAACAGTCATAATTATTGATAATGATGTTTGGACGACAATCCTTGTGACATTTAATCTTAATAGTAGACATCTTATCTACTTCTTCTACAAGTCTATTCCTTATCTATTTTTTTCGCATTAACATCATAACCACAAGAACTAAACATATAGAAGATGCCAAACCGGACATTACCATTGCCATCTGTCCCACCTCAACCATGGCATCTGTGTTAACCTCTTCTTCACACGAAGGGTCGTCCGGGTTTTCTTTGCAATACGCTTCTTTCTGTTCCTTCAGTTGTTTCACCTCTGCTGGTGTTGCTCGGCGAAGAAATTCCCGTGCCATTCTATATCATATACATTGAAAATAAATAGTAGACATCTTATCTACTTGAAGCTTCTCGGATTCAAAAAAAAATAGTTATATATAATATAATTCTGTATGATTATACTCCTTGTACTATTATTTTGTTGTTCTTCATCAATCGTACTTCCTATAATAGTTCTAGGGGGGTTTGTTGAATTACCCGCTGACTTTTTGAGCTTCTTTGGTTTAACACCATTAGCACTTGGTCCAACACCAGGACCAACACCGGGACCAACACCGGGTATCTCTCCCCAAGAACAAGGACTGAAAGATGGACAAGAAAAGGCTACTGATGAATTTCAAGAAGCCTTGAAGAATTCATCTGAGACAGGAGCTAAATTAGCATTAGCTCGGGCGACACTTAGCAGAGCAAAAACTGTAGCTTCTAACGCAACTAAAACGTTTAACGATGTAAATAAGGTTTCCGAGGAACTAACAGAAGCCAGAGTTCTATTGAAAAATTATCAGGAAGCTGAGGCTGAGGCTACCATACCAGAAGAAAGATTAATTTGGGAAGAAATTGTAGTTATTGCCCAAGCGCGTGTAGACGAAGTAAACGAAGAATATCTGAGAGTTCGTGCAGAAGCAGATAAAACAATTGCAGCCCTGAGAGAACAGGAACTCGCAGAAGCAGCGGCTTTAAAGTTGGATACAGAATTAGCTGATGCCAACCGTCTAGCCGGCATCGCGGCCGCTGCTGAAGCTCAAGAATTTAATCGTCTCGAGACCCTTAGAAAAGGGTGTCTAAGAACATCATGGGAGAATGTTTACGTCGGGGGTAGACCAGGTATGGCTGACGGCCCTAAGTTTTGGAATTCTACTAGTGTTAAGACATTTGGTCAGACGATTACAGAAGGTATGTTGAGAATAGTAGTAGCTAGAGATAATAGTCAAACCACCATAAGTAGTAACATGCAAACTGGTAGAAACTCTCGAGGTCAGCCAACATACGGATGGGGAGTAAAGAAACAATTCGCAGGTTTTATTGTAGTATCTGGCTCATCGGTTGGTTGGTTTTCGATGAAAAAGAAGCCTAATAATAAACAACCTAATTCATGTAAAAGTTATAGACCGAATAAAACAAACTGTCAATACTCAACTGACGAATATAATGAGTTATACAATTTTGCTGATGATACAAAAAAATATAAGTTGACGTTTAAGGACAGCCGCTTTGGGTTGTTACAGGGTCAGACTGGTAAATTTTACGATATTGCAAATGATGAAGTAATAGACAATCCTCATAAAAGTGATTGCCAAAAAGATCTTAATTATAAATGATACAAAAAGCTTGACAATTTAAGTTTTTACACGCGTCTACAACTAATTTTTCACTGAATAGTATCTAAAATCCATCTGTGCATTTGAACCACGGTTTACAAACCACATGAGTTCATCGAAGCCACGTGTTTGTTTAAGTTCACGCCAGTAAAGTTTTGAAGCTTCTCGGATTTGTCTGAAAATCCCTAATTTCACTTTGTCATTGGGATCTTTCTCATGTTCAATGAAAGCATCTCGGAGACTATCAGTAGCTGCAATCCATTTATGACACCTGTTGAGAGCATCTGATGTCATGATGAAATCTTCACTCACGACATCAGGTGTTACATGTAATATTTTTTGTTTTTTATTTAATTGCTTCATACACTCACACATTCGGATATAATCCCCCTCAGGCATTCGCTGAGAGTTTTCATCTATGAGACTCATGAGTTCTTCCATATTTACTTGAAATTACAATTACTACCCCATACTTAGGTTCACTGTAGACATAGACCCCTTCTTATAGTACCTCTTTATCTCTTCATATTGAGCAAACAGTGGGGTGATATCATCGTTTCTATACAATGACATACGAACACGTTCAATTAGATTAACAAGTTCATAAGACATATCTTCATCGTCGTCGTCGTCGTCATTTTTTTTAGATTTCAAACAAAAGTTAAATAAACTTTGCGATTTTTTTAGAAGAATTTGTAATTTTTCACGTCGTGAATTATAATTATTTGTAGGAATCTCAATGTACCTCTTCTCCCCAACCTCATTTATTGTTTCAATTAGTTCTGTGTGCATGGTTCTTTCGTAAAGAGTTTTCGAGGTTTGTACAAATCTTTCGGTAAAGAAAGAGTAGAAGCTCTGTAATATAGAGGACATTTTTTTGGAGCTGGTGGTGGTTCAATGGGTACCGTGCAATAAAGTACTTCTTTCCAAATGAGTTCCTGTACGTCTCTACACAAAGGAGATGTAGCCTGTAAGAATGCGATTTTAAGGTTGTCTGAAGCTACACCCGGAATACCGTTAAAAGGTCTCTCTGAATGCACGTGGTAGTCGTGAATAGGGAGGACGTATGTTGTCATTATTCAGAGTTTTCTACATTTTCATTACAATATGCATGACTTAGGTTTCTTTCGAGCCTCATCGCTTCAAGTTCAACATCCAATAGGAATCTATGAGGAGCATCAATTACAGCCATCTTAACCCATTTAAAAATATTTCCAATATAAAATGGTGTCATAGAAACTAATGTGAGATAGATTGCCTTGAGATACATTTATATTATTTAGGTTTCTTCTTTTTATATGAGTTCAACAATTAGCATACTCTAGCAATCGTTTCTCTTTTAAGGCCTACCGAAGGTCGTTTGTCAAATGCCCATTCTTTAGCATAAGGACCATCTGCATCTACATAATGTAAAAACAATTGGACTTGATATGAATACTCCCCAACGTTAAACTTATCTCTTCCATGTTCTAGTTCACACCCCTTATAAATAACGGCACCACTGGTACTGTGTGGAAAATATTTCTTTTCTCCGTTCACATAACCATGTAAGGCCCAATTATACATATCAATACCATCTATCTCTGTTCCATCCTCTGAATTTGGGGCATGTCTATAACCCATCATGATAGTAGCGGAAATTTCACACGCGGGTCTATCTTTGTGATCTTCCAATACATCACCTGCTTTGTATACTCTATAATAGGAATATGTGGGAATAAGTGTTTTACCTGTATGACCTTCAACCTCACCTTTTAGACCAATTAAAAGGGTTTCTGCTAGATTGTTTGCATAATTACTATAAGCCCCTGGAACTTGTTCATCCCTATTAGGTTCTTCGCTATTGACCATTTCAAAAAGAGCATACTGTGTAAACATGTCAGCCATCTCATGTGATACGAAGTCTCGTGCAACAACAACATAACCATTCTCTTCAAACAATGTTTTATTCCTGGTATACTCTTTACTCATCATTTCCTCCTTCTTTTCCATATACTCATCTTCTACCTCCTCAAACGCCTTTTGATTATCAGTCAAATACATTTCACCGAACAACTCTTCTTCTTCCTCATCTACGTTATCAAGGGGCATTTGTATTAATATCAGCTATTTTTTTATATTGGTTTACTTCAGAATGTCTTTAGACGATATACCTAAGAAAAAACAATATGTAATGATTGATTCAAACTTCGTGACTGGTACGAATAATATATTTTCTCTAGATCTTCAACTTGAGTCAAATACACACGTTGAGGATATGAGTCGGGTTCTAGGTGTCAAATTAGTTGATTTCTATATCACACAGATTGGTGAAGCGAGTCCGACCAGTAATCCAAGTAATATAGCAAAATTTGTGGATATTATATGTCCAGATGTACCAAAAGTTGCTCAGATTTTAGATGAACGTCATGGACAAGTTTTAGCACGCATTCCATTGGAAAGGCATTTTGCACACGCGTCACAAACAGTTCTCCGTGATAAACAAGCTAAATTATTTTCGAGACAGGAAAACTATTTCAATCCCATTTCAATTAAGAAGCTCAATTTCAAAATATACGAATATCAAGATGATAATGATTATGTTTTACTTCACCCAGATTCAAAGTGGTATATGATTCTTGAAATTACAACAGTAAATGTTAAGGAAAAGCCTAAAAATCGTGAAGTACAAATATTACAAGCATTGCAACAACTACTGACCAAAATAGATACCCTTAACCAAAATGTACAAAAGTTACCAGATAAACCACCAGAACCACCAAAGGAGAAGTATTCATTTGGCGTTCTTGTAGCGTTTTTAGCAGCTATTTTTGGAGGTTTTATGTGGTGGGTCAATAAGGGATCGTCCTAATTTCATTTATTGATATTAAAAAAAAAGTTCTTATATCAGTAAATGTGTGAAGAGATTCTTAAAAGATTTGAAAATACCAAAGAAGTTCCAACATATCATGAAATATGTGGAGCGTTTGTTGATATTGGTAAAGGATTTAGTGAAAAGATCATAGTTGAGAATGAACTTAAAATCGCTCTACTGTTAGATTCCAAACTATCATGTGGGGACTATCATTGGGATAGTCTTAAATTAAGGTGGAAAGCTCGTTGGTGTTAAGCAGAAACGACAGTCTTCTTCTTGGTAACGACTTTCTTAGCTGAAGGCTTAGCATCCTCTGTGGGGGCATGGGCGACAGCCTTCACGGGCTTAGTATCCTCTTTAGGGGTAGCAGCCTTGCTGCTAGTGCCTTCTGAAGGGGCAGCTGGACCGACTGGACCGACTGGACCAGCTGGACCGACTGGACCGGGGGGTCCAGCTGGACCCGGGGAACCCGCGCCACCACCAACACCCGAGTCAACGATCTTTAAAATAAGATCATAGAGACGACCCTTGTCAAGACGCGCGCGTCTGAGTTCAGCTTCAATTTCTTTTCGAATAGAGTCCATTGTAATATATATAAAAGGAAGATTATCTTTAAACCTATATGATCATAATCGGTCCACATCTCGGTAGTGGCATTGGTCAACATGCGTCAAAATACATTAAAGTATTTGAAGTCTCTGACAATGCCTCATATCACTTGATTGGATCCGAGCTTCCTGAAAGCGAACACGGTTTATTGTTTTTGTTACCCATTAAAAATCAAATTGAGTTTATAAAATATGCAAAAACTCGGGTAAAAAATCTAGCACTCATGACTGTATGTGAAACTGAAACTGTCCATGAAGATTACGGTCTGATCATGGAACAATCTAAAAAGATTATGGTACCGAGTGCGTTTTGTAAACGTGTATTCTCTAGACAATTTCCAAACAATACGTTTCACCTCATTCATGCACACATTCCATCACCCCCTGAGAAATCTTACACATTTTACCATATTGGAAATATCATGGATGATAGAAAGAACTTTAGAGGAATCTTGGAAGCCTTCATGCGTTTGAATAAACCTGATGCAAAGCTCGTTGTTAAGGCTACATGTAACCAAGATGTCCAGATAAATTTACCAAATGTTGAAGTAATAAACGGACTCATCTCAGATGAAGAAATGGATACATTGCACAATCGTTGTGATTGTTACGTGAGTTTTTCAAAATCGGAGGGTGTTGGTATGGGTCCAGTTGAGGCGGCTCTCCGTAACAAACCTGTGATAATAACAGACTTTGGTGGCTCACCTGAGTATGTGAAAACACCATATACGATTAATTGTGAACTTCAGGAGTTGGAAAAGGATGACTTCCTTTTTAAAAAGGGTATGATTTGGGGTAAACCAAATCCCGACCAACTCTTGAAATTCATGGGGGATGCATACGATAAAAAATTACGATACATGAATCATGAGCATACTAAAAAACTTGTGGGAAAAGAAAATATCTTACAAGAGTTCATTTTGAATGTAATTGGTACCTAAGACAATGAGACCAATTAGGATGGTACCACTCATCAGAGAACCTTGTTGGGCCATGATAGTCATCACGAGATCATCCACAATTTGAACTCCAGTGGGCTTCTTCGCAATCTTTGGGACTATAATACTGATTGCGATGTAAAGAGTCATTGCTATTATTACAGGTCTAAGGCTTTCCTGATCTAAGAACATCATGTTTATATTAGCTACTGATTTTAATTCCATCTAACTGACTCAAGAGACTGTTCACATCCACTTTCTTACCCATACCAACCGCCGAGACTTTGTGCTTCCTGCAATAGTTTCCACATACTGCCTTGAATCTACACGGCTTTCCAGCCATCGTCACCGCAGAACAAATTTTATGGTTTGTTCTCTGGTCAGGTGTAACCTCCTTAGGGGGACCGTCAAGTAGAATTAGAGAGTTTTCCCTTTTCCTATCCTCAATAGTCTTGTACCTCATCTTCATCTTCCATGTAGCATCCGCGAGATGATAACATTTGTCATTTGGCTCTCTGAGGCGATTTAATTTCGTCGCATCAGAGAGGCAAACATTCCATAAGGCGTCACGAATAACTTGCATTTTTATAGTTGAATATTTACAACTTTTAGGTTGACTTAGGGGCTCGCTTCACCCCCAATTTGGGCTAAGTAAATGTCAACATCACCGACAAATTCTGGGCACTTCTCAGAGGTCTTTCGGGTTACCATATCCTGGACGTTTGTCACATGTTCCTTGAACTTCTTTACGTCAATACCAGTGGCGTTATGGATTTGAGACTCATTGGCTATATCTTTGAGGGCATATAGATACGCTGCTGCATAATTCGCGTGAAGCACAGCAATCACAGGGGATGAATCTTGTTGCGCAGCTGTAGCGTAGCGAGCTGATTGTCTCACCAACTTTTCTATTGATTTATTCATACCACGAGTTTTGTTCTGCATCATTAAGAATAGCACAAATAGTGCAGCTATCAAATAGAGATACATCTTCTACAAGTAACACTGAAAAAAATTACCTCTTCATTTTGACAACAAGTCTAGGGGGGTACTTCTTGATGTTATTGTACCCGAATGGCTTACGAGTTAGAGGACCTAACCGCTTAGCGTTCGTAGTCGTATTATTAGCACCAGCTAACCAAGTCTTCAAACCATTTCTGTTATATACAGTCACAATCTTACCGTTCTTAACATTACTCTTAATGTAGGCACGCTTTGATGGTTTTATACTCTTCTTGTTGGTGGCCATCATATTAGCATTCATCCATGTCGTAACATTCTTATTTTTGTTAGAGTTATTCTTGATAGTGTTGTTAAGTTGTTGTAAATTATTCTGAACATTGAAAAGTTTCTTCTTCATGGTACGAAGTTCATTTTCCAATTTTTTCATCTTCCCATGAGTGTTGTTTGAAGACATTTAGTATAAACATAGAAAAGTTTTAAGTAAACCTAAGTAAAGAAATGATTCTATAAAAATTAAAGAGAGAATGGGAGAAAGTATTGAAAAACTTACCCATATTGAACATGTCCTCAAGAGACCTGATTCCTATTTAGGTCCCGTGGATACAAGTTCTGAATCGTACTGGCTTTTTAACAAAACAACTGAAAAATTTCAAAAAAAGAATATCTCCTACTCACCCGCCTTACTCAAGATTTTTGATGAGATTTTGGTTAACTCGATTGATCGGAACTCTCTACACCCCAAAAGTGTTACCAATATTTCAGTGTCTGTAGACAAGGGAACTGGTACCGTCACGATTGAAAACAATGGACCTCTGGGTGGCATTGGTGTCAAGATGCATGAAAAGGAGGGTCTGTGGAATCCAGAACTCACATTTGGACACCTTCTCACAAGTACCAATTATGATGATACCCAAAAGCGTATTGTTGGTGGTCGTAACGGGTATGGTGCCAAATTGACTAACATCTATTCCTCTGAATTTTCAATTATCATCAAAGATCACGAAGCAGGAAAAATGTACACTCAGAAGTGGAGTAACAATATGACCACTTGTCACCCACCAAAACTTACAAAACATTCTGGCTCCACTTCTTCAGTCTCTATTACTTTTGTTCCAGATTGGAAACGATTTGGGATGAAACAAATGGATGTCAACATTTATAAGATTTTTGAGAAGCGTGTTTGGGATGCAAACATCTGTACAACCCCCAACTGCAAGGTAAAGTTCCAAGGTGAAGCCCTACCCAAAATACAATTTGAAGCCTATGCCAAGATGCACGAAGGTGTAACTGATCTGTGTTCAGTTACCACCGATCGTTGGTCAGTGTGTGTCGGACCATCCGAGAATGGTCTTGAACAGGTGTCGTTTGTCAATGGTATATGCACAAATAAGGGTGGTACCCATGTGGACCACGTTTCTTCTTATCTGGCCAATGGTATCATCGAGGAGATGGCAAAGAAGATCAAATTGAAGCCTCAACAAGTGAAGAATACCTTCAACATTTTTGTGAAGGCAACCCTCGAGAATCCAACGTTCTCTAGTCAGGTCAAATCTGAGTGTACCTCAAAGGCTCAGGACTTTGGGAGTAAGTTTGAACCTATCAAGAGTTTTGTCAAGAACGCTCTCAAGACTGGTATTCAAGATGAACTATTGGCCCTCTCCAAGTTTAAGGAGATGAAGGAACTCGCGAAAACAGATGGTTCGCGTAAATCTAAAATTGCTGGTATTCCCAAATTGGATGATGCCAACAAAGCTGGTACTGCACTATCTGGAAATTGTACCCTCATTGTGACAGAGGGTGATTCAGCGAAGACTCTCGCAGTTGCGGGTCTCTCTGTGGTTGGTCGTGATCACTACGGTGTGTTCCCACTTCGTGGTAAGTGTAAGAATGTCCGGGATGCATCTGTCTCACAATTGACATCCAATCAAGAGTTCAATGATCTCAAGAAGATTTTGGGACTTCAACAAGGGAAGGTGTATAAGAATGTTTCTGAACTTCGTTACGGTCGGCTCATGATCATGACGGATGCAGATAATGATGGCTCCCATATCAAGGGTCTCATTCTCAACATGATCCACTACTTCTGGCCAAGTCTCCTTGAGTTGGGTTTCATCGTCTCTATGGTGACCCCAATCATTAAGGCCTCCAAGGGTTCCCAATCAAAGTCTTTTTACACAGACTCGGCGTTCCGTACCTGGTATGGAACGGGTCAGACTGGGTGGAAGGTTAAGTACTATAAGGGTCTCGGTACCTCCACTTCTGCGGAGGCTCGAGAGTATTTCAAAAAGATTCAAGATCTCACTGTCAAGTTTGACACAGATATCATGTCCGACAAGTCTATCATTCTCGCCTTTGATAAGAAGAAAGCTGATGACAGAAAGACGTGGCTTTTAGAGAGTACGGCAAAAGAAGCTAGTGAACTTGAAGTGGCATATGGGCGTGTCAAGAACTTGAGCATCACAAACTTTGTACACAAGGATTTGGTCAATTTCAGTCTTGCAGACCTAAAGAGGTCTATCGCACATATGGCTGATGGTCTCAAACCATCTCAACGCAAAGTAATGTATGCCTGTTTTCATAAGAATCTCAAAGATGAAATGAAGGTGGCCCAATTGGCTGCGTATGTTGCCGAAAAGAGTTCTTATCACCACGGTGAAGTTTCTCTCGCAGATACGATCGTGAAATTGGCCAATGATTACATGGGTTCAAACAATATCAATCTCCTCGAACCATGTGGACAGTTTGGTACTCGTCTCATGGGGGGTAAGGATGCATCCCAAACGAGGTATATCTTTACCAAATTGACAAAACAGGCTCGGAAGATCTTTGATCCTCGTGATGATGCTGTTCTTAACTATTTGGATGATGATGGACGGTCAATTGAACCAGACTTTTATATGCCAACGATCCCTATGGTTCTCGTGAATGGTACAGAAGGAATTGGTACAGGTTTCAGTTGCTATGTACCCCCCTTCAACCCCAAAGATATTAAGGATAACATTGAGAGGATCCTAGATAGAAAACAAATAGTACCTATGAGACCGTGGTTCAGGGGCTTCAAGGGGAAAGTACACAAAGAGGATGATACGTGGATGATGGAAGGTGTGTGGAAATGGAAAGGGATGAATATTTTGATCACCGAATTACCCCCAGGTCGTTGGACACAAGATTACAAGGAATACCTTGACATTCTCGTTGAAAAGAAGTTGATTGGTGGATTTACGAATAATTCTACAACAGAAGATGTTCATTTTGAAATTACAGACTACACAGGCAAGGATCTCCTCAAGGATCTCAAATTGAGGAAGACATTCCGTGTTTCAAACATGCATCTTTTCCACCCCACAAAGGGTATTCATAAGTACTCAAGCCCCGAGGAGATTCTCAAAGACTTTGTTGAACTCCGTGAAGATCATTATGTGAAGAGAAAGGCACATCTCATCAAGGTTCTTGAGATGAGGGCTACTATGTGTGGATACAAATCCAAGTTTGTAACCATGGTCATAGAGGGTCACATTGTAGTATTCAAACGCAAGAAGCAGGACCTTGAGGAAGAACTTTCCAAAACGTTCCCAAAGATTGGTGGCACTTACGACTATCTCCTCAATATCAAGACAGTACAATACACAGAAGAATCTGTTAAGGACCTTCTCAAAGAATCCAAACAGGCAAAGGAGGAACTTGAAGTTATGAAAAATACGAATCACATTGATATGTGGAAAACAGATATTAAAAATATGTAAACAATAGATAGGTATGGGTGAAGCTGCGAAAATATCACTCAAAGCTATTGGAAAGCAAGACAGCTACTTGCTTTCTGATAACCCAGACGAATCCTTCTTTAACTATACCATTGATAAAAGACATTCTAATTTTAGAAAGTATCACAGAAATCGCTCTATTATCAAACCAGGTGATGCCACACCAAATTGGCCCTTTAATAAAACTATCAAAGTTGAGTTCAATCCAAGAAACATGGGTGACTTATTAAGTAACATGTATTTGAGTATAACTATACCAGGTATAAGTGATGGTAATTACGCTGACCAACTGGGGAGGCATATCCTAAAAAGTGTCACGATGTTTGTTGATGATATTGAAGTTGAAAAGCTTCACGATGATTGGGGAATCCTCTATGATGAGCTTTATCTAGAAGTTTCTGAAAAGGTAGCGAATAGATTTCTTATAAATAGAAACCTTGGTTTTGATGATGCACCCACAACCCCTAGTGTTGCACAATACGACGCCGACCTTGTCATTCCACTTCACTTCTTCTTTTCTAGGAAGTTTGCAAGTGATGAATATACATCAAATAATCCTAATAGACCTTATTTCCCAGTGTGTTCTATATTACGTCAAAAGATAGAGTTTGAATTTGAGTTTCATGAACAAACATTCTTTACAGATACGACAAACACCGTGACTTTACCCTCATTTAATATTGTTACGGAAGAAATAACTGTGAGTCCCGAAGAGAGGAACTTTTTTACATCTCAGAGACAGACATTGATAACAGATCTTGTGCGTAAACATCCAGTTATTGCGAGTGATCTCAATGATGATATAATAAAGAATAATCTCGTACCTAATATTCCTGTGAAATGTATTCATTGGTTTTTGAGAAACACAAAGTTTGAGGATGAAGGTGATGCGGTTGGGGTTCCTGTACCCTCCACAACTGGTGAGCGTCTCTATCAAAATCGTTTTAATTTTTCTTCGGCATTAGATTTTGCTGGTGAGAATACATTTTTCTTCCCCCTTATGTCTGAAGCGAGTTTTTTCATCAATGGGAATAGACTTCCAAATGTCACTAAAACAGATCACTCGTATTACAAGTACCTGATTCCATATCAAAAGAGGTTGGCGAGACCAATTAGGAATATATACACCTACAGTTTCTCGATGAATCCGGTGAACGTGGAACCATCGGGAAATTTGGATTTTAGCCAGATACAATCTGAAAAGACTAACATAGAAGTTAAATTAGATACATCTATAATTGATATTACAACAGAGACATTCTCGTTACATATGTACTACACTGGATATCAGACATTTGTATTTGAAAATGGTTTCATGTCAGTTGCTTATTAAAAAGCTTCTCCTTATTACTACTGATATATTCAATGATGTTATTCTTGATACACCATTTGATGAAATTCAATTGAGCTAAAGTTGTTTGAATTTCATGAGATGTACCTGGTACTACATATACAAACTTTTGTGACCGACAGAAAGGATCAAAGAGTTGTTTACTGTATCCATTTAGACTAGATTTATACGCACAGTGAACTGTGAATAATTTACCATCCCCTGTTTGGTATGCGGTATGATTCTTCTTCGCATAATTCGTAATAAACCATTCCAAATTGCGGAGAGAAATACCACTTGATTTATCTAAAATATTGACTAGTGTAGTTTTATTCTTATCTTCATTATAAAATTTGTTTATCGATGTTAGTAGAATATCGTTTTTGCTCATTACACTCTTAGACCCCCAAATCTATAAGCCCGTTAGAAGATTCACATCCCAAACACCCCTTAACAAACATTTTCTCTGGTCCATGGTTATGTATACTTGAACTGGAAAATGTTCTTTGGCATATACGCTGACCCTGTAATGCATGATGCCTACAATACCCATGATCAATCGCCTTAAAACTACATCTTTGACCAGTTGTCGTTTTGGTACCCTTACAAATAGTAGTCGCATAACATTCTGGGATATCTTTCAAAAGTAATTCTAATGATATACCATGTTTTTTTGATATTTTTTCGGCATATGTATTCAATACTAAATTTACTCTGTCTTCCATTTCTTCATCAACAAGCTTCGTGATTTTTTCATACAGGCTCATCCTTACTTTGTGTTAGAGCATAATTTTTAAATAGGTCTTCAACGGAATCTTGTTTTTTCATTCTCGCATCTTTAAGACGTGTCCTCAAAATAACAAGTGTACCAGTCTCCTCCAAACCGAGACGTTTACACTCTGAAACGAGATCATCCTTCTTCATAGTACTGAGGGCTGGCTCCCTGATTGGTTTTGGTGGTTTATGTTGATTGATAATTTCCCCAAATATATCCTCTTTCACATTCTCATATAGTGGGTCTAAAAGATCACACACAGGATTTAGGAACTTATTAAGGAAATAATAGTGATAATCCACCGGTATTTTATTATCCTCCACATACTCTGGATCTTCAGCTTTTTCAAATGCTTTAGCCTTGGAATCTCCCGTCTTTGTGAGGATATACGGAACACGGTCACCCGATTGTGGTTCAGAACCAGGTTTCCTACCTCTCATCTTTACGACAACCTGAACATGTGATTGGTTGATATTGACACTCTCTGGACTTGTGATGGATACAGCTTTACCACCAACCTTATATGAATCAGAGAGACCTTGACTCAGAATAAGTTTTTGATTTGATATATCACCTGAGAGAAGCTCAATTGCTCTCTCTTTAGCCAACTCCTTCGGGGGTCCGGGATCACTTGAAGTGAGAATTACATCAAGGAGTTCCTTGCATACCTCTCTCATGTGGGGTGTGTTATCGCGTCTCACGAGCTGGAGACCCTTTACATCAATGTAATCCATATGCATCTTGTCGTCTTTACCCTTTGTCCAAAGTTTCGCAGCATAACGCTTCTTTGAGTAGAGGAAATAGGGCCAATATACCTTCTCAAGTTCCAAGTTATTTGGTTTCTTGAAGAGGGCGCTACACTCTCTAGCAGCTCTCTCACCCACCTCCCAACTATAGGCGACCGCATCCTCACCTTTACGATCCCCAACGTCAAATTCAACCATGACTGAATCTGTATCTCCGTACCTCACTTTGGCACCTGGAAAGTTTGCCTCTACATACGTCTTAGTATCCTCAATCATACTACGACCCTTGGAAGTTGTTGTAGAAGCGATGGGTACACACGGTAAGATACCTTTACCCGCACCCGTGAAACCATACACAGAGTTCATAGAAATTTTATACGCCAGCTGTTTTCCATTATATACTTCCTTCATAAAACCAGTAGCAGATGCCATATCCCTCTTAGCCTGTTTTCGGAATTGTTTCAACTCCATAAGAATACTAGGGAGAAGACTTGGTACGTCTTGTGCAAACTTATATGTCCGATCACCAATATTAAAAGTTTCATATGTAACCCCTGGTACATTTCCATACTTCTTTTCATCCATAACATATGAAGAGTAACACAGGTTGTGGGCCATCATGATAGATGGATACAACGCTTCAAAATCAAGGGCTGTGATTGGTGTATAATAGGCACCCTTTTGGGCGTCCAATACAGTAGCACCCTCATAGGGTTCTTCTGGGAGAGAACCATACCGAATAGTCGGTACCATGAAACCAAGTTCCCTCGCTTTCTTTGTCAATTGAGAAAATACCTTAATTTGTTGACCACGTTCAACGAGGAATGGTACTGGAACCCACGTCGCCTTTGCCATTTCAACTAGGTTAAGGAGAATACAAAGCTTCTTCATGAGTCGGTGTGGGAGGAGTGTATCTTTGATACAATACTCTGCAACTTCCCTCAGTTTTACAGGATCTTCCTCCCTGTACCGCGCAAACATCTCTTTGGGTGTCATGTCAATCTTTTGATCACCGAGGTATAACTTTGAAACATTGTCTAGCTTATATGAATCCAATTTGTACCCCTTCTTGACCTCATGGAATAAATCAAAAATAAACCGACCACTCATAGGAAGAAGTTTAAGTGTGTTATCACCTAGGGCACTAGATGAAAGTTTCTTAATCACCAATTCAGAATCAGTATCTTTGAGTTTACCCAAGTTGTAGAAATCATAATGACACTGGTTGATCTGTGCACGCTTGTAGATATACTCCATATCAAAACCAAAAATGTTCCAACCCGTAATAATGTCCACATCCTTATTGTGAAGATACTTCTGGAACGCCTCGAGCATTTCCCTCTCAGTCGCATAACTGCGAATGTCGCACCCCTCTAGGTTTGAATCCGTTTTCTTGTAACAGAGGCATGTCTTATCATAAGGTACATCAGACCCAAACTTACACAGAGAAATTGCAATTTGAAAGCATGCATCACCAGGAATATTTGCATCGGGGAACTTACCAGTAGAGCTGTTACATTCAATATCTACAGATGCCACAACAAATGGTGCGATGTCATCCCTCACAACTGGTCTCAGTGTAGTCCAATCGTTGCAGAAAAGATCAATATCTACTTGAGCAAGGTGAGAACGAATACATTTATCACCAGTATCCAACCACCCAGTAGATTGAATTCCAGTGCGATGCATTAAGCGAAGAACAGGATCCAAGTTGGACTCATAGACTTTTACATTCCGCACACCAAAAATTTCAAAAAGGTCAGGTGATCTATCTAATGGTCTTCTCAGGAATGAATCTACAAGTCTTCGAGCTTGAAGATTTTTAAAGTTTAATTTCATAAATGTAAACTCTTCATTATTTTGGAACCCCCAAACATCCTTAGACTTCATAACAGAATAGGCAATTAGTGAATCTCTACAACCCTCGTCAAGAATATTGTAAATTCTTTGCATCTTTTGGGTATCAATGTTCCTCGGAAGTTTAATAAAAAAATACGGCGTAAAGGATGTCGTTAGACAGACAGACTTCCCACCCTCCGCCTTACCAAAAATACTGATAAGGTGTTCTTCATCTGTATCCCTCGCCTCCCAAGTCAGTGCTTGAAATAATACCATTGTGTAATTAACGAATGAAAATTTTAATATACTTTATTAGTAAAAATGTCTGCCGCTTTGATTGATCTTGTATCTAAAGGAGCTCAGGATGTGTACATCACTGGTGACCCTCAGGTTAGTTTCTTTCGTCAAAACTATAAGCGTTATACCAACTTTTCTATGAAGCCAGAACGAATGGATTACATTGGTACCTTCGCTGCAAACAATGAAGTTTCTATCCCTATCCGTTCTAAGGGTGATCTCCTCAGCTACATGTGGATTGAAGACACCAACATTTCCAATACTGGCACTAACACAGATGGCCTCTTTTCTGCGGGTGCTTCCAAACCAACCACCTTCGAGTTGTGGATTGGTGGACAAAAGGTGTCTGAGCTTGACTCACTTTTCATCCAGGGTGTTTACAATCCCCTCTTACGGGACAACTCCGCGAAGGCCTCTTGTACTGTGACTACCAACGTTGCCAAGGAAAACCACGGTAAGAATCACTTCATGATTCCTTTCTTTTTCGGTGAGGACTGGACAAAAGTCCTACCAATCGTCGCGCTTCAATACCATGAAGTTGAGATTCGTATCAAGTGCAGAGATGGATACACCCCTCGAGGTACACCCAAGGTCTATGGTAACTACCTTTACTTAGACACAGATGAGCGTACTTTCTTTACTGAGACCGAACATGAACTCCTCATCACACAAACACAGTACCAACCAGCTACCAACACCGATACCGAGTTGGATCTTAGTTATTTCAACCACCCAGTGAAGTCTCTCCACCTGGTTTCTGGTGCTGCCTCTGGTCAGAAGTGGTACGCGGAATACACTTTCAGTACTTCATCTCTGTACATTAACGGAACTCCTCTTTTTGAGAACACTTCTAACGTGTACCACCACAATGTTGTCCCTCAGATGCACTGCACTGATCTACCCGATGATGTCTTAGATGATCTACCAACCTACTCCTGGCCTTTCTGCCTCACTATGAGCAAGTCTCAACCAACTGGCACTCTAAACTTTTCCCGTATTGATAACGCAAAGCTTATGGTCAACAATGTTTCCGGTGGTAACACCCTCCATAGAATTTACGCTGTAAATTACAATATCCTCCGTATTAAAAATGGTATGGCTGGTGTCGCGTTCGGTAACTAATTTTATATTTTTGTACTTTCATAAAAATTACATATGATTGGAGTAATTCCCGATGATATGTAACCTAAGTAGTCTTTTGATAAGTTATTTTCAAGTCAATATGGATCTCTTTCATAAAATAATGGAGCTTGTTGACAAGAACTCGGGGAATATTCCCGAGGGGGACTATTTGGAGTTGTGTGATACTATCCAGAAGTTGCGAGAACAGGTGAAACCACCTTCGTTTCTTGACCAAAGCATCCCTATGTGGAGGTATGATGAAACAAATCAAGAGAACACCCTAGTCTATGAGCCAACACCGCTCACACCTGAGTGGATGGATGATTCTCTACCATCTGACCCAGACACCGCTGCCCAGCGAGATCGAGAACAATTTCATCAACACTGGAGAGAAGTTCATGAAGAGGTTACGTATCCAGGTCTCAACGAGTTTCTACAGGAGTTACATGAAGAGTGGACTGATCAGGTTGAACCGGGTGCATATTACCCTCCACCAAGACAGTCCATGCAAGATGAAACTATTACAGCTGGGGAAGCTCTAGGACATTTGAGAGAGTGTATCTAACGTAAAGGTCTTATACGCACACGACGAAGATCTCGCCATATAAGGGAAGGCGCTGAGGGATCTATTGTAGCTGAAGAGCGAGGGTATACACGCGCTGAAGGATCTATTGTAGCTGGTGAGTAGAGTTCTTTCCTCCTAGATAGTTCTTTTATTTTGAAATGTAATTTCTTGAGTTCATTTGATATCTTTACATACGCCCACTCATTCCTCGTTGGGAACATCTCATCATCATCCATAATTTCCATGATCTTTCGTATATGTTCCATACCTAAGTGGAGCATAGAAATTATATTTTTGAATAAAAAACATTCAACATGGAGGACCTACGTTTGTAACAATATTTATATTATATATAGTAAGAGATGCAATATACCAGAATAATTATCATCAGTGTGTTGTTTTATATAGTGTTACTATCCATTAACACAAATAGTCTAGAAAAGAAGATGTTATATACAGTATTACAAGATCTAGACTGGTGGACTATAACTCATCACTCGGTAAAATATGACCCTGGTATAGTCAATTACCTAAAGGCACCTTTCTACTTTGATAAAAATAGACTCACTAAAGTTTCGAGAGGTCAAATGTACGACGCATATTGTTTCACTAAACCATATGCTAAAGTACAGGAGCAGTTACAAAGTAAAATGTTCTGGAATGAGTATTTACCTAAAAATGGTATCAGCGTCCCCAAATTGAATGCAACTACAAATCCCTATAAAGAATATGATCCTATTGATCCAGATAGAGAATACATTTCAAAACCCGAATTTGGAACAGCTGGGGATGGGATTAAAATAGTAAAAGGTAGAGATGTGAAACCATCAGGAATAAATTGTCTTATTCAAGATAAAATTGGAAGTTGCGGCTACGATGGGGCACGATCATATCGCATTGTAACGACATACGACGGTGATGTTCTCGCCAGGTATGAATTTAAGAATGATGAAACAATTACATCAAATATTAGTTCAAGTAAACGTGCAACTGCAGTGAAACACGATAATGTCCCTGAAATTGAAGACATTATACAGAAACTTTGTAAACTTCATGTCCGTGATTTTAACTTTTGCTTTTCAATTGGTTGGGACTTGATGGTAGAATGTGAAGACAAGGATCCCGCATTTCCTGATGTTTATGTCCTCGAAGGGAATTGGCCATCTGGAATATTCGGGGACACTATAAACAGGAACGACAAATTTATAGAAATGGTAAATAAAAAAGCACGGTCATTTTACAAAATTAAAGATTTATGATACCTAAGTAGAAGCTAAAGTTTGTAATTTTCAAGAAAATAATGGGATCCACCCGAAGCCACCCACTCCCTCCAGGTATTTTTGTCAAGATGCCTTCACCACC
>Ga0302138_10000430_pt1 | contig 22629 bp, 21 predicted proteins | sample CBN3_321_MG_FD_203110 | JGI IMG/M metagenome (GOLD analysis project Ga0302138, IMG submission 203110) | Marine microbial communities from Western Arctic Ocean, Canada - CBN3_surface | ecosystem: Environmental > Aquatic > Marine > Oceanic | place: Canada: Western Arctic Ocean | collected 2017-09-15 | reverse complement strand
TGACATCCGACTTTTACAAGACGGCTACATACGAAAGAGCTGCTGACATCATCGCCACTCTCCCACATATGGTACAAAATGGTGAGAGTCTCCTCAAGATTAATGGTATTGGAAAGGGTATTGCTTCCAAGGTTGACCTATTTCTGAATGAATTCTTTGAGGACAATGAGTCAGTCGCCTCTACCGAGGGTCAAATTATTGAAGAGTCCGACGACTCTGAAGAGTCTGAAGAGTCTGAAGAGTCTGAAGAGTCTGAAGAGTCTGAAGAGACTGACGACGAGTACTTTGTGTCTTACAATCCTAACCTGACGGATATCTTTGACAAGCTTGCCTCATGTGAACAGGATTCCCATAAAAGGGATGCCTATCGCACGGCTGCTGACTCGATTCATAATCTGCCTTTCAAAGTGACATGTGGTATTGAGATCTCGAAGGGTGCTAAAAAGGTAAAGGGTATCGGTAAGAGTACCGCCAAGATCATCAACGAGTTCCTTACAACTGGGAAGGTTGAGAAACTTGAGAAGATTGGTTCGACGAATGAGGAAATCGCCTGGGCACTCGAAGCTCTCGCCTCCCTCGAAGGTGAAGACCATGGATCAAAAGATTCTTATAAGATTCGGGCGTATAGGAAGGCGGCGGAAATCATTCGTGAACTTGACGATGAAGTGACGAGTGGTGAAGAACTTGCGAAGGGACCCCATAAGGTGGAAGGTATTGGGAAAGGTATCGCCAAGAAGATCGATGAGTTCCTCCAAACTGGGAAGATTGGGAGACTCGAGGAACTTTCCAATGTTTAAATGAAATTGAATAAAACATCACTCGGTTGGAGTGGATTTTTCAGATTATAGTTGTACATTTGAAAGTATACTGGCATTTCTGACGTAAATTTCAGTTTACGAATGAAGTCTGCATTTTTTCCCATATTGACACACATAAGTTCGTTGATACCAAGTTTGTGACATCGATTGATCAATGCTTTTATCACTTCGACGGCATCGATATCTTCACAGATGAATAACACAATTTCAGCTCGTTTGGTACGCTTATTCCGGATAGAATTGATTGAATATGTTATGACACCTTTGGGGATATCATCAACTTTCACGAGTATCGATTCATATACACCATTTATAGTTGTGAATGTATATTTCATCTGCTCTTCATCGAAAATGGGATAACATTTATATTTGATTGATTCTTGTTCGTAAAGTTTTTGTATATAGTTAAGATCTTCATCTGTAGATGATTTCAGTGAGTAAGAGGGACATACCTTAAGTGGTTTAGTGATGTCATAGACACAATAAGTAGATTTACATATGTAATTAAATGGTAGTGCATCTTCCTCTTTTTTGAATATACACGTTTTATAGCTCTCGTCACATGAATTTTTTAACATATTTGAAATTAAGACAGGTGCGTATTTCTTATTTCTATGCTTTTCATGAACCGATAATTTATCGACATAATTGCTATGAAGGACCGTATCATTTACTTTAATCGTATATGGTTTTGACAATATAGTACCTATTATCTTTCCACTATTTTGTATAGTTGTCATATTATTACTTGTCAAATGTGGAAAATCCAACACCCAGGAAACATATTTTTGATCGTATGTATATTCGTTGACATAATGTTTATTTAGAAATCCAGGTAAAAAGGTTTGTAAGGATATATCTTTTGGATCTACTGTGATGAGTTCATTGGGATTTTTTACACCTAATGGAGATGGGATCGTTTCGGATACGAGACCCTCGTGTGTCATATTACCACGTGATACGGGTTGGTGATCCCAAAATGTATGTCGCTTCTTGAAGAAAAAATACCATATAATTAATACTAATGCGATAAAAATGAATGTATACTTCATTATATAATCATAACAAAAATAAGATCAATATTTTTCTCGGTATATAATAAACAATGAGCATCATAATGTCTAAAGCATTGCTGAAAACTAAACCCCGATACCCCCGTAATCCCAAGACGAGTGTGACTCCTCCAGTACTCGTATCTGTGGACAAGGCGGGTGATCTCAAGCTCGGTAAGCGTAAGTGCCGTCTCCACAAGAAAGAAGATGTGGTGAAGGTTGCGAAAAAGTATGGTGTTCCTGGTGCCGAAAAGAAGACTGTTAAGCAGTTATGTGGTTCCATCAAGGCTAAGGCCAAGGCCAGCAACGATGGTATGAACAATGTTCCCCTAGTCAAGTTGTACCCTGAGGCTGCCAAGAAGGCCGCTGCCGCCAAGAAGGCCGCTGCCGCCAAGAAGGCCGCAATTAAGAAAAAGGTTGTGACCAGTTTTATGAAGGATATGGTGACCACTAATAACAACATTGCTAAATTGCGTAAACTCAATGTGAAGTCTCCAAGTCCTATAAAACCCAAACCCTCAAAGAAGGCTCAACCCATCACCAAGGAGGAAGGTATAAAACGGGTCAAAATGATGAAGAATCTTGATAGGAATGTAAGGTCCAGACTCACGAACCGTATTCAGAGGGGAACTATGTCTCCTCGTAAGGTGGTCAAGGTGGCTCGTGAGCTTTCTAGATTGAAGGCTCCTTCACACATTGTTAATCTATAGTCAATTATTAAATTGATCCCAATTTGTTAGTCATATTGGATAATTCTCACCATCTTCATCGATTTCATGAGATACTGTTTTACTAGAGGTATTATCGATTTTTTCTTGAAATATATCCACCTCTCCGTCTTGATTATCCCAATCAGAGAGATCGTTATATTTCTTCTCCTCTGTATCATAATAGGCTTCACTATCCCCGATCATCATACCTCTAACAGTCTCGTATAATATATTCGAAAGTGCAAACTTATACGCGAGAAATCCGATAAACGTCGCACCATAATCAAAATCGAATGCGAATGGCGCATTATTCCACGATACTTCAAAAGCGGCCACACTCAAAGGTGCGAAAAACTCTTTCTGAACTAATGACTTCTCGAAATTGTCTACTCTATCCGATAGAAGAGTGATATATACATATGACGCAATTGAACCTAAAGTGGCAGACACACCTTGATCAGCACCCTGTGTAATGAAATAAGATGTACTCAAAACAGTTCCGTATCCAACAGTACTATTTTTTAGACTTTTTTTTAGCTTTTTATATTCAGATACGTTTGCTACAATTGGTTTACTAAAGGCGTAAGTGATCGACATATTTTAGAATAAATAAGTTTAAAATCTTTATCTAAATTAATAATAATGCCGTGTCAACGCTGTCGGAAGAAGTGTGGTGTCCCCATTGAATGTAATTACTGTACCGGTAGTTTCTGCCCCGGGTGTATCCAGTTAGCGAAACACGATTGTCAAGGTGCGGATGTCAAGAAAATGAGACAGCGTAAAGAACTTGAAGAAAAGAATGCATTCGAACGACCTACCAAGTGCTTAAAGATTTAATGTATATACTAATCAGCGTGGGGGGTGGTTATTTTGCTGAGATGTCCGAGTGGTCTAAGGAGGACGACTTAAGATCGTCTGTGCTATGCACGCGCGGGTTCAAACCCCGCTCTCAGCATATCGCATTCATAGCTCAGTGGTAGAGCGCAAGCTTAGTAAGCTTGAGGTCAGGGGTTCGAAACCCTTTGAGTGCAAAATGTAAAAAAAAAAGAATATTGTCTAATCACAATATGAATAAGGATCGTTCCATTGTTATTCATGATGTGGCATCATTAATGTTTCTAGCGCCATTCTCTATGTTATGTATAGCTGAGACACTATTTGGATACATGGTATATCCAATGTTTTTGACGCATGCTCTCACTACCTATATGTCATATGACCTCATGTGGATATTTCTACAGCCTGGAATTGTACATACATTTAGAAAGATAATCATACTCCATCATTTAGTATGTCTTCTAGCTCTTCTTAGACCCCTTATGTATCCCGAAGAGGCTTTTATTGTAGGTATTGTGGGTTTAGTTGAAATTGATACATCTCTACTCACTATTAGAAGACTTACACCTAAAACGAGTTTCATATATCCCACAATAAATGATATATATCATGCGTCAAATATATTGATTCGGGTAGGATATGAGTCGTGTATGACCGTACTTTTATCATATTTGTATGCAGATCAAAGTATATACGTAAAAATTCACATTCTTGGATGTCAGTATTTTATAAATATTTTCAGTTGTGGTATTTGTGCATTGACTTATTCGAAACAAAATCCAGCATTAAAGATTAAAATATAAGGTACTACTATAATGACCGACAAGACTAAAACTAAGCGCAAACCCAATGCATACATGAACTTCGTGAAGAAGATGCGACCCAATATCGTAAAAGATTTCCCCGACCTAAAATTTACGGAAATTGGATCTAAACTCGGAGAAATGTGGCGTGCTCTAACGGATGACGAAAAGAAGAAGTATGCCAAGTAATACTTATAGATTATAGATATAGTATAAGTATGGCGTTTACACCGTTGTCAATAGCCGCCCAATTCGGTCATTTACAAGAGGTCATGGCGTTGATCGAGGCAGGTTATGACATCAATGTAAGTAATCACAATGGTTCGACACCGCTACACCTGTCCGCCCAAAACGGTCACGATGGGGTAGTGAAAGCCTTAATCGCAGCGAATGTGGAGATTAACAAGACTGATAATATTGGGTGGACACCGTTGTTAGTAGCCATTGAACACGGTCACGAGACAACGGTGAGGATACTGATCGAGGCCGGTGCTGATATCAATAAGGCATCGCATAGCGGGTGGACAGCGATGTTACTAGCCAAAAATAAGGGTGGAGATTTGAACTTAAGGATTAGAGAACTAACATAAATAGATGTCCCTAGGGATCAAGAGGCTCTGTAACGATGCTACTTTGCCTACTCGTGGCTCTTATCGTTCTGTGGGATATGATTTATATAGCTCCGAGGATACCATTGTACCGTGCCAGGCTGGCCGAGCTCTCGTAGGGACTGGTATCGCTGTAGTACTTCCATCGGGTGTATATGGGCGTGTAGCACCTCGATCAGGACTTGGTGTAAAGCATTGTATCGACGTTGGTGCGGGTGTGATTGATCCAGATTATACCGGTGAGATCAAGGTCGTACTATTTAATCATGGGGAGAAAGACTTTGAAATCAAGAAGGGTGATCGTATCGCGCAACTTGTTTTGGAGCGTTGTGAAACACCCCCGATTGAAGAGATTACTATTGTCGAAGACACTGAAAGGGGTGATAGTGGATTTGGCTCTACTGGTCAATAATATGGTCTTGACAGACGCATAAGTCTTCGGGTCTGGGTAAAAATATAATTCCTTGACTTAATGTCAAATATAATTTAGCCTTTGTCACATTAGGGTATGTATATAATAACCATCTTTCCCAAAAATCTGCCCGGAAGTAATCTTCCCAATCTTCTTTTGAACTTTCTTTGATTTGTAACATTCCTCTATGTATCTCATACTGATCTCTTTCTATTCGCAGCTCCTTAGGAATGATAGCACCTTTCTTAAGCAGTTGTGCGCGCATGATTCGAGAATTACCATGTTCTGCGTAATGTTGAACACCTTTTTCACCGAAATCAATAGATCTCTTATTTGGGAGGGTTACTCTGAGTTTATGAGTGAATGTTGGACTAGGTTGTATTATGACGTGCATTTATGTTTTATATCAATAATAATTTTATACTTTTATAACACATGTATATCTTTACAATTATATTACTTACGTTTATATTGTACTACATCATAGATACTTATATATATGACATTACTATACATTTTCAGACTAAGCGGACTCATAGTACAGGATACCCAATTACTCAAATACAAGACGAATTTTATGTACCCGAACGTTGTAAAGAGTTGTCAAAATATATATCAAAACATAAGTTCGTTGGTAGATCTACATTAAATGGATTTGGAAAAACAAAGGGATTTGTAGTGACGTTTTCTTCACAGCACGAAAAAAGGTTTTTAGACACCTTCAAACCTATACACGAAGTGTTCAAACAAATACAAGAACCTGGTACAAACGCTTATATATTCAATCCCGTGATTATAGAACATTCGTCGAAAGAAACAGAACGATCTATACCTTATCATTACGATATGTCGTTAAGTGATCAGGCCAAGACAGCATTCGGGCGAGATTATCTACCTATATGTGTCACTGTTATCTATATACATTTACCAGAATCATACAAAGGTGGTAATTTATGTCTCTCTGGATACGGTAGTATAGATGCGCGTGATGTTAAAAAGTATAAACCTAAATTGGGTAGAAAACTCACGTTTCGTGGAGATCTTTTACATCACGTAGAACCTATATATTGTAAAGGTGGTAAAGGTAAACGTATTAGTTTAGTATTCGAGCAATATAGACTACCCGAATCAAAAGTAGCAGCTATCAAATTTGATATTTCTAAAAATGGTACATAAGAATAAGGGTATATACTTGAATATGATTGAATACACCTCCCAAGATGGTACGATTATACGAGTTGGTCAAAATGCCAAAGAAAATGACAACCTCACTATGATGAGTAGTCCCAATTATTGGTGGATGCATGTAGCTGGGTACTCTGGGGCGCATGTAATTATATGTCACGTAGGTGATATTTCACGTGAAACGAAACGGGATGCAATGGCTGTCACTGTACATCACAGTAACGCACCAGACGTGAAAATGTCATGTATCGATATGGTCAGAGTTGAACAGACGATATGGACGAGGCAAGCTGGACAGGTTAAATTGAAAGGTGAGGTGATTGAATTACATATTTTTATGCGGAGAGAGCGTGAACGGTTACAAAGAATCTTAAAAACAAAACGAATACTATAAAGCCTAACATAATTTCTTCTGTAAGTTTATTTTACGAGCCTCTTCCCATCGACCAGATTGTTGAATCAACAAAATTGTATTCGGTTGCATTGTCCAAAGAGATTTACCATCTCGTAAATTCTTAAATGCGTTTTCCACCGTCTTATTTGAAATATTTACACGGCGTACCTTATACTTCCTTGTCTCATCTTCAGCCTCTTTGACACGTTTTTCAGCATTCAGAAGCTTGGTTTCCAAATCAATTATAATCACTTTTTGTCTTCTACTCTTTGGATCATCTGATAATGTGGAAACTTGATTCTCGAGTGCTAAAATAATACATTTCTGTTTCTTGATCTTCTCATCACGCTTTTGAATTTTCTTCTTGACGACCTTGTCAATTTCGGGACCAAGATCTATTACGAACTTGGACGTTTTACGGGGTCGTGAGGAAGATTTAACCATTTTGATACTTTTCAAAAAAGTATATATTGACTTAGTTACCGAAAGCTACCCCCCCCATACCATTTTTGATACGAAGAATGTTATAGTTGACAGCATATGCCCTTACCATGTTACCGGTACGAGTGGTGGTACCATTGAGAGCCAATTTAGCACTGTCTATACGGGAGAAGTTAAGAGTCCCAGTTGGTTGCGACTTGTTCATTGTTATACAGAAAGGCCATGTGAACGTAGATACAGTACTTAAGGCATCTTGTGGGAGGACGGTACAGTGCATCTCGGGTACGACGTTATGGTGGTACGTCGCAGACATGTTCTCGAATAGAGGTGTACCATTGATGTACATTGTCGCATCGTCGAATGTCCAATTCGTTGACCATTGATTGTTATCGGCCTCCGAGGAAACAACGTGTACAGCTTTAACTGGGTGGTTAAAGTAAGTGAGATCAACTTCGGTATCATTAGCATTCATAAGTTGATGCTGTGTCTGAGTGAACAAGATTTCATGTTCAGATTCAGAAAAGAAATTGCGCTCGACTGTATCGAGATAGACGTAGGTACCGAACACCTTTACGCTATTAGGCGCGAACGTACCACCCCGACATTTCACACGGATTTCAACATCATGGTATTGGAGCCCAACGAGGGGTAGAGATTTAGTCCAGTCATCACTGAAGAAAAATGGAAGAATATAGTGATTGGCGGCGGTAGACGACCCCAACGCATTTTGGGGAACCTCATCGAGAGTTACCGCACATGAAGCCTTAGCTTGAGTATCCTTATACAAAATGTTGTGGACACCCTGGATATACAAAGCATCGATTTGAGAAACCTTTTGGCCTCCGATCCAAAGTTGGAATTCGGTTGTGGTAGATTCATCCTTATCGAAGAAACCAGTGTTGCTATTACCAACACCACCGATATTTTCGGCTTCAATCCACACATAACTCAGAAGATCACCCTTGGTTTTGATTGGTATGGTCACTTCGTTTCCACTCCCGAAAGTGCCGATGTAATCAAGCCTTTCTGGCTTAATCGAGAAGTTAGTGTATCTCTTGTAATTTTGACGGAAAAAACTGACTTCAGGCTGACCCGTGATGTATACATCCTGGGCACCAACTGACACGAGGTCAATTAAAGCAGCTGACATTTATTAGTAAATGATATTAAAATTTTGCCTCAATGTATACACAAGGGATATGGGTGTAAAGTTTCAGGCACTCACATGGGAACCGATAGATACGGATGACGAGCATTTAGTGAGTATTTTTGGTAAGACTGAAGATGGGAAATCTATATGTGTAACAACTAAATTTACACCCTATTTTTTCATTAAACTCCCTGAACGCGTTACACAACAAACCGTCCAAGAGATTTATCGAGTTCTCGACAAGAAATCACCTGACTGTCTTGTATCATATTCGATTATGAAATCAAAGGATGTATGGGGTTTTCAAAACAATAAAGAGTTTTCCTATATGAAACTCGATTTCAAAAACTTGAAAAGTCGACGCCGTGTTGACTATATATTGAGAACCGCTGTCCAGATGTCTTATGGTATGGAAAGATTCAAGGTATTTGAATCTAATATTGATCCAGTTCTTCGCTTAATGCATCGAACCGGTATTCAGTCGACTGGGTGGCTTGATGCTGGCGATAAATGTGTGCGCACACATTTATCCAAGGTGAATATAGACTTATTTTGTAACGATTGGAGAACTCTCAAACCCGTAGAACGTGATGATATTGCTCCATTTGTGGTTGCATCATTTGATATAGAATGTAATAGTTCTACTGGTAAATTCCCAGATCCTAACGTGAAAGATGACGCGTGTTTTCAAATTGCGATTTCCCTGTGTACATTTGGAAATGACGAACCATATGACAAAACATGTTTATGTTATAAAAAGACAGATTCTAAATTAGAAGGATCGAACATCATCAGTTTTGATACAGAGCGAGAATTACTTGAAGCGTTTCAGAAATATATACACGAAAAAGATGTGGACATTATGACTGGGTGGAATATATTCGGTTTCGATCTTAATTATATATACACACGCGCATTTATGACGGGTTGTGATCCAGAATTTTTTAAGCTCGGTAAACTGAAAAGTCAGGAATGTGAAATTTCGGTTAAAAATTTAAGTTCGAGTGCTTTGGGGGATAATGTTCTCAAACTACTCCCTATGTCTGGACGATTCATATTCGATATGTTTCATGAAGTAAAGAAGGGTTATAAACTGGATTCATACAGCTTGAATAATGTTTCGAAGTTGTATCTAGGTGACCAAAAGATTGATATGTCACCAAGGGAGATGTTCGCGCGATATTTGGAAGGTGATCCGGTAAAACTTCGGGAAGTTGCTGAATATTGTATCAAGGATACGTTACTCCCACATAAACTCATGAAGAAGATGTGCATTCTACTCAACCTGGTTGAGATGGCTAAAGCGACATGGGTACCACTATGTTTCCTCGTCGAACGGGGGCAGCAAATCAAAGTTTTTAGTCAATTGACCAAGAAATCACGTGAGTTGGGATTTATGGTCCCGACAATTCGCTATGGGCAGTTACCAGAAGAACAATACGAAGGTGCGACTGTACTTGACGCTCAGAAAGGTGCGTATTATACCCCTATTACAGCACTTGATTTTGAAGCACTATATCCATCGATTATGATGGCACACAATTTATGTTATTCTTCATACGTAATGAACGAGAAAGAATATGGGAACATACCTGGCATTGAATATGAAACGTTTACTATCGGTGATCGAACGTATAAATTTGCACAAGATATTCCAAGCCTTTTACCGGCGATCCTTTTGGAACTCAAACAGTTTCGTAAAAAAGCGAAGAAGGATATGGCTGCCGCGACGGGGTCGATGAAAGAAGTGTACAATGGTAAGCAGTTGGCATACAAGATTTCCATGAACTCTGTGTACGGATTTACGGGTGCTGGTAAAGGTATTCTCCCCTGTGTACCCATCGCTTCAACAACGACGTATAAAGGTCGTGCGATGATTGAAGAGACAAAGGCGTATGTTGAGACGAACTTCCCGGGCGCAAAAGTGAGATATGGGGACACGGATTCGGTCATGGTCGAGTTTGACGTGGGGGGGCGCACCGGTGAAGAGGCGGTTAAATATAGCTGGGAGATAGGGGAACGCGCAGCGGAAGAGTGTAGCGCATTGTTCAAGAAACCGAATAACCTAGAACTTGAGAAGGTGTACTGGCCGTACTTTCTATATTCAAAGAAACGGTACGCCGCGAAACTTTGGACAAAAGGGAAGGATGACCAAATGCACATGGATTATATAGATGTAAAAGGTCTCCAACTCGTTCGCAGAGATAATACACCCCATATGAGAGAAGTGTGTAAAGAATTACTCGATGTTGTATTGACTTCGAGTGATACCGGACCACCCAAGGAACTCGCGAAGGAGCGTGCGATTGAACTCCTTTCTGGAGACGTACCACACGATAAGCTCATATTGAGTCAGGGTCTCTCGGATAGTTACAAAGTTAATGGGAAAGCTGTATCAATCAAGAGTCCTGAAAGTTGTAATATTAATCAAGCACATGTACAAGTTGTTATTAAAATGAGAGAGCGAAAACCTGGTTCAGAGCCACAATCTGGTGATCGTGTACCATATCTTTTGACAAATACCGGTGATCCTAAAGCGAGGGCATTTGAAAAGTCTGAAGATCCGGTGTATGTAAAGGAAAACAATATCCCGGTAGATTATAAATATTATTTCATAAATAAGTTTCTGAACCCTGTGTGTGACCTACTGGATCCGTTATTCGAGAATACAAAACAAGAAATTTTCGGTGAACTTATCAATCAGTGTAAACCACCACCAAAAAAACGTGAACCAGCATTGAGTACAATGAAAAAAACTGATCTTGTGGAAGAATGTAAAAAGCTTGGACTTGATTCTGATGGAATTATTTCGGAATTGAAAAATCGAATAAAAAATGCGAGAATAAAACATGAAGAAAGTGTTGAAGACTTATTTAAACAATACGAGCTAGAACAAAGTAAGTAAATATGAGTTTCCGTAATAGAATCGTAGATGTATTTGAAGAAGAGTTGGAGGCACGTATTGATATTATGATGTCTTCCTATGCAGAAATAATAGCAAAAAAATATCAAATTAAATTAGCTTCATTATTGAGAGATATCCCAGTATTGTCATCGAATCCCGTATGTAAAGGTACCAAACCAGATGGTTCAAGATGTACATTTAAATCTAATCCTGGGGGATATTGTGGTAAACACCAAAAGCAAGGTGATAAAATCAAACAACGAACACACGAAAGTATCGATGGACATAATCATGGGCCAGGTCTTAGGAATGTAATTGGTTGCCCAGGTTGTGAAAAATCTGCATCATCGAAGGGACTTATAGATTTGGATTCTATTATTCATAATGAGTAAAACAGATATTCTACTAACATCAATAAACCATTTTTACAGCGAAGAATTAAATAGATCCAAGTTAATGAATATACTAGACAAGACCAGTGGCATATCCTTGAGAAACCTCGAATGGTTTATTACAAATTACGCCAAGAAAAATCACACATCCTACAAAACGACCGACGGTAAGATCTTTACCGTACACTACGCATATAAATCAAGTTTAGATGGGTACAGTAAGAAACTTTTTGATCCATTTTGTAGATCTGAAAAGTTCCCATATACCGTACCCGGTACATCTCATGAAATTCATACAACTTTGGCACAGTTGAATTTCATCAAATGGTGTATCAAGAATAAGATTATCGATTATATTAAGGACAATAAGACATCACTTTTCAGTAAATAATTCCCCATAGTTCCACAGTACCCGGAACTATCGAGAAATTAAAATAGTATTTCCCCTACACCATCCTTAATACGAAGAATGTTATAGCTTTTAGCAATTATATGTACATCCTTTTCTACATGAACGATATGACTTGAGGAGGTAGTTAGAAGTTCATTATATACACTATATAACCCATATGAACCATCACTAGACAATGTCATTTGTATGGTAGCGTCTTTGATCATTGTAAAATTAAGATCTCCAGATGGTTCCATATTATCTGGGCGTAAAGCGAAACTGTACATAGTTAAATTATTTTCGATTGGTGTTTGTTTATGATAAACATTAGGTATACACGCAGATAGAAATTGATGAGAACCCGTCGTTTCATCCAAAATTGGTATTCCATCACATGTTAAGGTTACGTGTTTTTGACGCATGTATATACACGGAACCGGTTTTTGGAATACCTTTGTTCCCGCAAATGTGGTGTTCCACGAGGCACTGGGTGCACCGAGTAAAGGGGGGCCACCATAAGATGAAAGGTCTGAATCGTATATCGTCTGTAAAATTGTTTTTTCTGACGGGGTTAAGTCTTTATGCGTTTTTTTAGCTATGAAATAGAGCTCTTTGACACAATTTTTTAAATTTAGTCGATAACTTTGACTCTTTATACCGCGTTCCATAGTAAATCTTTCATGTTGATTTTGTTCAATTAAAATATTATTACAGCCAGATCTCAATTTAAGTCGTTCAGCTTTATCTAAATGTATAACATCCATATTAAGTTTAAAGTTTGAAAGTGGGAAGTTTGTAGTGTTACTATCATTTTCATAATCCCATTCTGATTCTACACGTAAACCAGTACTTGGAGCGTTATAATGGATAGTCTTTACTGGAAATACAACTTCTTTACCATCTCGAAGTTTGATTCGGATCTTGAGTTCTTGATATCGTATAGAACATAAGGGGAAACCATGTTTTGGGCGGTCATGGAAATAAAATGGGAGGTCTACGATATAATTGCGAAATGCTAAATTTAATTGTGTTGTATTGTTGGTACCTCTATAATAAGCTTCATCTGTACGTCTAAATTGTCCATTTACCCAATATGGTGAAGTAAGAAATATACGTGCGTCACTACTCCGAACCGTTGACCCAACCGTTGTGACTGGTCTAAATTTCACACCTTGTATACAGTCATTCGTTAAAGCATGTGTAGATGGTGCACGCGTGACGTGATAAATATTCATGTCATCCGATGTGATTCTATCTAGTAATTGATCGCCTACATAAAGATCGATATACTCAAATATACTTATACCAAATTGGTCCACTAAGAAGTTTCCATCAGTACTAGTAGTATTGTATTCACTTAAATTTTCTGGGATACTAAAACTAATAGATAGTCTATTTAAGATATCACCACTATTAGCTGGTATAGTAAATTCTACATAATCACCCATATGTACATCACGTTCATTGTCTGGTTTGAGCTTAACAGTTTCTTTCGCAAAATGTCTGTGTTTAGGAAAGAAATTATTGAAATAAGTAAAGTCCGGTTCACCAACTAATTGCTCCGTTATGAAACCACTTGCGGCAATTTGAACTTTACCAGCCATTATATTATTTACATATTAAAATTTTAAGCCAACTAACCCACTAGAGTAATGTAAAATATTGTAACTCTCGGCATATATCTGACATTCATTTAGATCCTGTAATGTTGAACTATTGGGGTTTTTATAATATTCGGTAATAGTCTCAGTGTTTGGTAATGATATTTCAAATTCCTGATTTATAATTCTACTGAAATTTACATGCCCAGTTAGTTCTTTCTTTAGGGGATACAACGCAAACGAATAACTACCAATTTCTTTTTTTTCTTGTAAAAGGTATACTCCTGACATTGTATTCGTTTTAGAATTGTAGTAAATAAGTCTCTCTGGTCCATCTTCAAATAGAATTTGATTATTAAATAAAAGTTTTGCATTAGAAAAACGAATATTCTTCATATATTCACCATCTACATCATACTTGTTTTTTGGACCAACGAAAAAATAGAGTGTTTTAACCGGATGCTTAAAATTGAGTTGAATTCTTTTCGTTTCTCCTCTTGGAACATCAAATCGTTTTAACTGTAATTGTGTAATGATATGTTCTATAGGTCGACTCTTTAAATATTGTAACTCATCCGTATCTAAATACGCATACTGTGTTAAAACGGACGCATTCGATATAATTACGTCTTTACTTAAAAAGTTGTTTACGACTTCTTCCTTTTGTGACTGGGTTGATAATGAGGAGAGACTTGTGCCATACTTAGAGTTTAGTGTAGAAGAAATAAACGAGTCAAACCAGTCGAAGCTACCTAATCGAAGTACATCTGATAATTTTCTGAATTTAATTTTAACATGACAACTCGCTTTAGTGAGTTTACACGCGAGTATTGCTGATTTTAAATTATCATTGAAATAAAATGGTAAATTTAAATAAACAGCTGGAAGTGATGGTTCGGAATTATAGTCGCGCCCATATTCTAATTCAGCACGAACAAAACTAGCTGATTCTCGGGTTGATTCTTTTAAAGTCTTTTCATATTGTATTGTATTATATGTATCTATCCATTCAGATGTGAGTCTTTGTATATGCATACCACCCATGAATAAATCTACATATTCAATTAGATGAAGTGCGGGACTATTCTTAACCCATAAAGAAGTAAGAGAGCTGCGGAATGACACGTCCTTCATACTCATTTGATAACGGAGTGTCATCTGTGTAATAAGATCCCCCGCATCCAATGGAATAACACATGTAGATTCTCTATCATATTCTGTTTCACTTAATGGAATTTCGAGTATATCAAATGCAAATTTAGAATGTTTATTTAATGAAAATAGAAAATGTGACTGTGTTGGAGTTCCATTTATCCATTCATTTTGCAGGCCTCTAGTAGCTATTTGTAATCTACCTGACATACTTAATTTATATCTTTATTTTTTTAACCATTAAAAGATACGTATCCATCTTCGAATCGTAACATGTTATAACCCGTATAATATAGATACATTGTTAAATCGTCCATTGTGAATGTCTCTGCTATATAAGGGTACGCAGAACTCGCCGGGTCGTCCCCATACGAGTACGCACTCGTGTAAGCTGATTTATATTCTCCGTCAACATATGAGATTACATTATTTAACGTCGCTGGTGAAAGTTCTATATGCAGTTGTGTTTTATCAGAATTTAATTGTGAAAAGTCTAGAAACCCTGAAGGTTGTGTACTTTTTGGATATACGGCAAAATTATAAGAGAATATGTCAGATTCACCTAATTGACGCATCATGGTCTGTGTTAATTTATCCTGTCCCACACCACCTACAGAATCACTACCTTGTAAAGTTGGTGATAGACCACTTTCAGATAATTTTGATGTATAGGGTACGAATCGTTTAAAATATTCTGAATCAATTTTCGTTACTCGCGGAAATCTTTCACCATTTAGTGTAAAATACGCACTCTTTAGTATGTTAATTTGTCTTCTATGGATCATGAAATGTGCCGTTTTAAAAAACATTCTATAATCTACCAAAAGTCTATTATAATTACCATCAGCTTCGAAATATTTTGGTCTAAAAAACCAATGAAACATCTTTACGGGTATAGTTGGTTCTAAAATTATACTAAATGTTTTATCGTCAATTACATTTATATCTCTGGAACTATGTTTTTTAGTAAATTCAGTAGTTATTTCTATAGGCTTCGTTTTGTAATACAAACGTTCTTCATTAGATAATGTAACTTCTTCTGTAACAATTTGAAAATGATCGATCATTTTCGAGGGTAAAATTCTATTATTCGTAAGATTTGTGTATACAAAATAACTAGGTTTATGAAATTCAATCTCAAATTGTATTTTTTGTTTATGTATACTACATATGGGAAATGGAGGCTTATTTTGTTTATTTTCGTCGTATGCGTCTCCTCCATAGTTTTGTGTAAAAAAGAATGGTATATGAATAAAAATATTCTTTTGTGCGTCTAGATCAATTTCTATCGGATGTCTATTGGTATGATATCTATTTAGGTTAAACTGTGCATTTAATGCGAGTTTTTGATCATAACTTTTATATAATTGATCAAAAATTACCATCATTTCCGTGTCTATTTCTTGTAAAATTATCCCATCCACACGCATTCTTATATTTTTTATAAGTCTTCTCCCCACGAACTTACCATATGCCCAATCACCCGCTTCACTTACACTCCACTCTGGTAATGCTATTTTTACCCATATATTTGTAAGAAGATCACCCATATTTTTAGGATTGAAATCAACCTTGACTGTGTGTCCGAATGGCCACCACTCATTTTTTTGAATATTATCAACAGTATGGGTGCGATGATACTTTCGAAAATCAGAATTATGTTTATGGGACGGATTAAATAAAGAATCTTTAGATTTGGTAGAAAGGAGATGTGTATCCTGCATTCCAATAGCATTAAGGGCGATATTAGCAGCCTCACTCATACTTATCTATTGCTCACATATTTTTAATATCATTCTTCCACATGGTGATATTGAAAATCTGTATAGAGTCATTAAAATAGTATTTGACCTATACCATTATTGATACGAATAATGTTATAGCTTTTAGCAACGATTATTACCTGTTTATTAAAATATATTGACGCCTGACTCGCATCGTATGATTTATGAGTCCCATCATATGCGAGTTCCATCGTCAATTTAGCATCTTTTATTACACTAAAGTCTAAATGCCCACTTGGCTGTAATTCACCTGGCTGTAAAGCAAAACTGTATACGTTTATATTACGGTACATAGGTGAGCGTTTATGATATATATTTGGTATAGATGTTGACAGGAATAAATTATTTCCTGTAGTTTCATCTAATATTTTTACACCATCACATGTTAAAGTTACAAAGCTCTGTTTTGAATACATGAGTGGAACGTGTTTTTTTCCATATATACTCCTTTGCCAATCACTGAATATACCCGACCCCGACGACCATTCAATTGTACGCATTTGATTTAATTGTGATATCTGTGCACCTGTCCACTCTCCATATTTTTTAGCTATAAAATACATCTCTTTTACAGGATTTTTTAAGTCTAACCTAAATTCTCCTATTTTAGATTGTGGTTCGATGATAAATGTATTATGTTGATGTTGTTCTATTAATAGATTAATAGGTTTAGATTGTAATTTACATCTCTCAGTTTTATCTAAATGAACCAAATCTAGATTAACAGTAAAATTTTCTAATTCAAGTTGTCGTACAACTCTGCTATTTGCTTCGGCATGCCAGATGAATGCAAGTGGTATACGCACTTCCGTCGTGTTGCCATAAGGTGGCTCCTGCCCCCCTACATAGACAATTTCATGTGAAGATTTTAGTTTTATTCTGAGTCTAAGTTCTTGTTTATTAATGGCACACAAGGGAAACCCATTCTTAGGACGGTTATGAAAATAGAATGGAATCTGTATTCTAAATTCTGTATCGATACCTCCACTCCCATACATAGACCACTGACCATCTAACCATTCCTGTACAAACTCTCCGTATGCGCTTGTAAGGAAATGAGGACCATGTAGAACATCTAAACTCGCTGCATACGAATCAGGTACGTTTAATTCATTATAAATAAAGATGTCATCTCCGGTTATCTTATCTATCATTTGGTCTCCTAACAATAATTCTACATGTTCAATCACAGCAATCCCAAATTTATCAATGAGGGTAATTAATGGGTCGTTTGTGGCGTAACCACCCACGGGAATTTTACCATCCATTATATCGGGTAATTTAGATTTATCACAACTAAATGACAATGTTATCCCTTTGAGAATATCACCATTTTTTGCTGGGATCGTCACATCAATATAGTCACCTGTATATATTTTCTTATCAAAATCTATTTTAAAATTTTCATTTGCCCAATTGGTGTGTTTAGTATATTTTTTATTAAAAAATGAGAATTCAGGATTATTTAGTAATTGGTCACCGATAATACCTTTTGATATTATCTGGATGCGACCCGCCATATATTGTTATATGATTAATATTTTAAGCCACATATACCATCTGCATAGACTAGTAGATTGTAACTCGTGGAGTATATATTAACTTCAAGTGTATCACCGACTAATAACTGAGTCTCAACTCCAAGGTTGTCCCCATAAAAAATTCCGGGTATGTACGTGGTGAACTGTGGATTAATTATAAGTCTTTTGTCAATTATACGACTGAAATTTAAATGACCAGATGGTTCATTGTTTAAAGGGTACAATGCAAATGAGTAACTACCAGATTCATCGCGCCGAATGTTAGTCGCATACGGACTCCGTTGGTACGAGGTCGCCGTGTCATCCGTACTTTGTGAGGATCTGGAATTAATTAACGAATTTTCGTGTACTAATTTAACATATGAGTCATCAAAAATATAATTACCATTAATTTTAAGTCCAACTGAAGAAAATGTTGTATTTAACATATACTGGTACATAGAATTGAATACATTGGGTACGTACCCCGAAGTTGTTATATTATTTTGTAATCGTGTTTTTTTTATTGTGAAAAAATAAATAGTTTTAACTGGATTAACGAGATTTAGTGGTATTTCTGTCGTATGATCATGATCCCCATCTTTTTTAATTATATCATGTTGATGTAAATTAGTTTGTGTAATTAATTGTCGAATTGGTCGTGATTTTAAATAGTTCAATTCATGAGTATCTAAAAAAGCGAGTTTTGTTAAAAGTGAAGCCGATTCTATTCTTGTATCGAGTGTATATGGTTTTAAGAATGGGTGTATCAACTTATCAAAGGGTTTAAACTTAATTTTTACATGACAACTTTGTTTACCGAGTTTACATGCTAGTATAGATGCTGGTAAATTATTATAAAAATAAAATGGTAAATCTATGTACATTTGTTTTAAGTTCCATTTATGTTCATATGTGTTATCAGTATTTGTGGTGGTTGTGGTTGTGGTTGTGGTCGTACTCCCGAACACATAAACGTTTCTTGATTTGTTGCCTGCAATAATAGTAGTGCCATCAGTATAAACAGAGTCACCTTTACCAGATCCACTTGGGGTAAATTTTTGATCATAACTCCACCCAGAAGTCAAGTCTCCCGGTGTGTCACGTTTGTATATATATATACCATCTGCATTGTACGTGGCCCCGATTACTATGATATCATTCTTTATAGACACACTCTCACCAAAAAAATTGTTCGCCGCACCATCACCTGGTGTCAATGTAGTCGTCAGCATCCACTCGATAGGGCCTCCTGAAACATGTACCCGACGCGTGTATACAAATGCCTCCTCGGGAGGTCTCCTAGACCCAACCAATAAAGTGTCACCACTGAGTGATACAGACCTACCGAAATCACTCCCCGGGCCAGTTACTGAATATTCTTGACTCCATGTAGAGCTGAGGTCCCCTAGTGTGTCACGTACGTATACATAGATCAGATTTTTACTATCACTCCCAATTGCTACTCTATCACCGCTGAGTGAAACTCTAAAACCTGTATTATAAGCTAATGAAAGAGTAGCACGTAAAGTCCATGTAGAATTGAGAGTTCCCGGTGTGGTACGTGTGTATATGTAAACATAATTCGACCTCCAGGTTCCAACCGCTAACGTGTCACCATCGAGTGATACACAAGTACCGAAATAAGGTCTATATACCGAACTATCTCCGTAAATTGTATGACGTAGAGTCCATACGGCGGACTCACGTGTATACACACTCACATTTCCAACAAAAGATGACCCACTTACATTTTCTTTCGGCATTCCCACTATCAATGTATCGCCATCGATAGACACACTGCTACCAAAATATTTATAGGAGCCGCGCGACAACCTCACACTTTGACTCCACCCAGATTCTACGTCTCCAGGTGTATCACGTGTAAATACGTATACAGCATCATCCGCATCGGCTCCAACCACCACTGTATCACCATCGAGAGCCACTTGTTCATCTTCACCGAAGTCGTCAGAGGAATTACCACCAGTAGCTTGTAAATTTGCTACCTGCTGTAAACCAGCTGTAGTTGTAGTTGTAGATGTAGTTGTAGTTGTACTATCAACAAGTTCGGATACGGAACCATAAGGTTCCCGGGCAGCTTGAGTTTGGTAGAGAATAGAATCATTGAAAACGTATCCAGCCGTATGATATTTATGGTATAAATAAATCCAATCACTCGTGATTTTTTCTATAAGAGTTCCACCAATATAAAGTTCTGCGTAATCTATTGCGTGTATACCAACGTTATTTGTAAACGGATCATCATATGAGCCATCATGCGCTGAATATCCATTATGTGCAACACTACCTGTAAAATGTCCCGAACTTATAGAAGCTTTATAAAATAACTTATATCGAAGTGTTAATGTAGTTATCAAATCACCAAAATCTACCGGTATAATACACATAGTTTCTTCATCGAACTTAGCACTTACTAAAGGAACTTCAATTGTATTAAATGCAAATTTTGTATGTTTTTTAAAATTTGATAAAAAATGTGAAAATGTAGGATTTCCTGATATGAATTGATTTTGTAATCCAGTTATGGCTATCTGTAATTTTCCTGACATAGATAACTCTTATTTGAATAACATATTTTCTTTTTAAGCAAACGATACAAAACCATTACTAAATCGAAGAATTTTAAAACCTGTATAGTACATATGAAATTTATATTCGGGGTTAGCGAGTACTAAAGCCCCGGTCGATCCATGTTTAATGTCTAAATTATCAAGTAATTCGAAGTGGAGTTTGGTTTTTTCAGAATTTAACCCGGAAAAATCGAGAAACCCGGATGGCATTGTACTTTTAGGGAATAATGCAAAATTATATGAATATATATTATTTAACAAATAATTATCTAAAGGGGGTGTGTACCCTGCTCTAGGGGTTCCAGCTGATACGGATAATTGTGATTGCATTGGTATATAAATTGAAAAGTACTCATGATCAATATTAGATATACTGGGGAAACGTTCACCATTTAATGAAAAATACGCATTCTTTAACACATGTGGGGAGTTGGATACCGTGGAGGACGTGGTGGGTTGTGCTTTACTAAAATTGAACCGATTTGATGTAAGTGCGTTTCTGAAAAATTTGTTCGAATCGGATGACTCCAAACCCCTATATTCATCTTCATCTTCGTATCCACTGTACCGAAAAAACCAATGAAAACATTTAACAGGTATTGACGGTTCTAATTGTACTTCAAATAATCGTTTATTTGTTTCTAATGGTATGCTCGAATGTTTGTTGACAAAATCACAAATAATTTCCCGATTGTTCTTTTTAAAAAATAGGGACTCTTCATTAGAAAGTGTGATTTCTTCAGTTATAATTTTAAATTCTGTCAATTTTTTAGCTGGTGGGGGAACTGGGGGTCCCCGTCCGACATCACCCCCGTACACATAGGGTGGGATATCTAACGTAAAAAACGACTGTTTAAAAAAATCGATCTCAAGTAATATTTTCTGTTTATGAATTGCACATAGCGGAAATGGAATTTTATTTTGTTTATTATTTGAATATACATCTCCACCATAATTTTGGCTAAAAAAGAATGGAATATGGATGTATATGTCAGGTTTTACTGTGTCACCCTCACCCGCTGACGAACCAACCAAATTTCTATTGTATGCCAAATTTGCACTTATTTTTTGAGATTCTGTTTGATATAAGTTATCATAAATAATACACCAATCCGCAGTTATTTCCTCAAATATTTGTTCATCGATAATAAATTTAATACTCTTTATTATTTTTCTTCCCAGTATCTGCCTATCCCAAGCCCATTTAATTGTTTCGCTTAGTGTGAAAACACCTCCAGTACCACTTCCTACGGCACCGGGTATATTATCATTGGCCCATGTGAAATTGTCCCTAAAATTTTCCCAAGCATTTTGGCCATTACTGCCAAAAGATTGAAATTTACCAGTGGCCCAGAACGTAGAATTTGGAAAACCGGGACCAGGATTTCCCGCAGCGTAAACTGCAGCCCATAAATCACCGTAGGATGTATAATCACTTGCTTCTAGAGTCGTTCCGAATATATATATTTCAGCTTCTTCTGTTACGAAAAATTCTTTATCATTCCATTTCGGTATCTTAATGTTTATCCATAAATTTGTAAGAAGATCCCCCATACTTTGTGGGTTCAGAGTAACCCGGACTGTTTCCCCAAATGGCCACGTCGGAATATTACCATCTTCAATTACATCGTGTACATTGTGATATTTTCTAAATTCCGAAGGTTGTTTATATGAAGTATTAAAAAATGATTTTTCCGGGTCTTTGGAAAGGAGGTGTGTATCCTGCATTCCAATAGCATTAAGGGCGATATTAGCAGCCTCACTCATACTTATCTACTGCTCACATATTTTTAATATCATTCTTCCACATTGTGATATGACTTGTTTTTAGCATCTTTTCTAAATCTTCACTCGCCTGTTTAGCCTCATCTGTAAGTGCC
>Ga0302138_10000401_pt1 | contig 23666 bp, 20 predicted proteins | sample CBN3_321_MG_FD_203110 | JGI IMG/M metagenome (GOLD analysis project Ga0302138, IMG submission 203110) | Marine microbial communities from Western Arctic Ocean, Canada - CBN3_surface | ecosystem: Environmental > Aquatic > Marine > Oceanic | place: Canada: Western Arctic Ocean | collected 2017-09-15 | reverse complement strand
GATTAGAAATAGACTTCCATAATGGAAATACCTACATCGGTGTCATTCCATTCACAATGGAAAAAGTTCGTCCAAGAGGTTTGCCTTGGCTTCCGCTTGTCTCGACGTTTGGTGAATTTAATATCCGCGCATATGTCACGAAAGATGGGGTGCCTGGGGTTTTGTTTCTCACCCTCGATGCACAAAGTCGAGTCACATGCTTCCATGCCCCCCGTTCATATGGGCTCCCATATCGTTATGCAAAAGCAAAAGTTCACGTCGAAAAGGATGGACGATATTCATGGTCATCTCGGCGTAAAGTTGGTGGCGAATCCCTGATTGGTACTGCTGAAAGTACTGGTCCAATCAAGCAAGCAGTGCAAGATTCACTCGAATATTTTCTCTTTGAGCGCTACAGTTTGTATACATGGCATAAAGGCGTATTGCATCGAGCATATACCCATCATCAGCCTTGGGAGTATAGTGTTGCAAAGGTGAATGTGGAAACCAATACCTTGTTGCAATCATACAACCTTGGGGTTGACCGTCCACTCCATCCTGAACATATTCACATGAGTTCAGGTGTTAAAGTGCGGACATGGAATGTGGAACCAATCGAGGTGAAGAAATGACCGAGAAAGATATTGTCTTGATGGATGGTGATTGTGGGCTCTGTACCCATACAGCAGTGTTCCTCAGCCCTCGATTAAAACAACAAAACTCGATTCGATTCATTGCAATAGAAAGCAAAGAAGGTCAAGAATTTATTTCGACTTTTTCTGAAAAATTTCAAAATGCTGATAGCGTTTATCTTATTCGGGATGGTAAAGCATACATGCGCTCAGGTGCAGGTATTCGTTGTCTTCTTTACCTGAAATGGTATTATTCAATGTGGTTTCCATTCCTTTGGTTGATTCCTCTGCCACTTCGTGATTTCGCATACCGAATTGTTTCTCGAAATCGTCACCGTGTATTTAGGCGGCCGGCAACCTGTGTGTTTCCGAGATGATCATAATAATGCTAATTATTGCCCTCATGCTCGTACCGACCTTCGTACTTCCCTTTGATTTTGATGATTTTATCGGCCCAGTAATTAGCTTCAAACATTATCCCAATCAAGTTCAACCTTTGGTTTTGGTTCCTGTTCAAGCATGGCTTCTTCAATGTCTGGAATTGCTGCAGATTCTGCTTCAACTTCATCCGCACTATCAGTTAATCCGCTTTCCAATTCAGTTACTGCTTTTCCAGCATCAGATTGTGTAGAAGTGGTTTTCTTATTTTTGCCAAAGGCATCCCATGATTCGATCATGTCCAATTCTGCAATCTTCTTACGACGTGAACTCACTATGAAGCCAATTAATCCAAAGACAGCTAACAAAGAGGTTGCTGCTATTACAAATGCCATCACTCTATCATCTTCTTGTCCTTCATTGACTACTAGAGTTTTAGAGACTACATCAACCGCCGCATTCACGCTATCACCATCGGTGGCAATTATCTTCAAATTAGGCCTACCGACCTCATTTGCTGTAAGTTCAACTGTACCAATCCAGATATTATCAGCTCCAGAATATGACATATTGATATCCCAAAATTGTATTCCATGAGTCAATGTTGCTCTGACATTATCAGTTGTTCCGTCTTCATCTAACATTACGATTGAAATACTAAATTGGGTTTTAACTCCAGCCGTTAATGATGCAGGCGTTATTATCAAAGAATTAGCATCTAATTTTGGCAAACTGGACTGTATGGTGACATTTACGTGTATCTCATCCCATCCGCCTCTAGAATCTTCAACATAGAGTGATAGATGATACTCTCCCGGTGGTAGGGAATAAGTGTCTAATGAATTGGTGGAAATTACCTCTGGCCAAGTTGCACCAGGAGCCCAATATCTCCATTCACGAGTGACCATATCATCATCTGCATCGGTTGATTCTTCCTCTAATAAAATTGAATCACCTGCAGCGATTGACAATCTATTTTCAGGGCTAATCAGTACGGCTTGTGGGTCTGATTGATTTACCGTCAAAGTGATAAAATCAGTTCTTACTTTATTGGTGGAATCGGTTAATGTAATCTCTATCGTATGAGTTCCAAATGGAAGCATGGTGGAATGAGTTACAAATGGATCTACATCTTCTAGAATCGGGTCATCAAGCAAATTACTGCGAACCGACATAACGAACTCATCTCCATCATAATCTACTGATTGTTTAGCATCCCAATTGACAACTTGAGATGACTTTAGCATATCTCCATCACTTGGAGTGACCAAGCCTAGTACAGGTGCTGATTGGGTGACTTCAACAACTATTGTCATTAGTTGTGGAGAATGTATTCCATCATCTATGCTCAAGGTAATATTGTGCGTTGCTGCACTTAATCGTCCATCAAATATCAACCAATCTTCACCTTCAGGAGTGAGTCTTCCATCAATATCGCTTTCCCATGTAACAACTAGGAATTCTGAACCTGCTGCAGGCTGATTATCAGCACAATGCCAATCACCATCTGGGAAAGTACCACACCATGAGTCGAAATCACCAGAACCATTTGCAGAAAACCAAATCAGTTCAGAGGAATCATATGTTTGCGAATCGAGCGGTGTTGAAATTGTCGCAAGCGGTAAGGAATTATCAACAGGAACAATTACTGAAGAAACCCGTGTGGAATTGAGATGTTCAGGACGGTTGTCAACAACTCTCATTTCTATAGAGTGGACTCCTCGTGAAAGATAACCTATCCAAACTTTACCTGCCTCCGTATTGTTCCATGATAGTTGTCCGTCAAGGCTAGACCAAAATTCAACTTCTAAAGTATCGCCTTCAGGATCGATTGTACTAGTGCCATCCAAGGTCACCATATCTTCACTGGCATTTCCAAGACGAGTTAATGTGAACTCAGGTTCTGGAACTTCATTGTACAATTCTACTGGAATAATGTACTCAGATGGAGGGGTGTTAATACCATCATAGGCGTAGATTTCCAAGTTAAAAGTTGAAGGAACTGTTTCAGCCATTGAAAAGTTTATCCAAACCTCTGTAGGACAACCGCTTTGTTGGCCTACGCCATCATTTTGATACGAACGCTCAATCCAACAAATCAGCGAATCGCCTTCAGGGTCAAAAGTTCCTGAAAGGTTGAATCGAACATGTTGGGTACGAGGAATGACAAGTTCAGACCATGGCGTCATTGCAGGTGTGACATCAAAGACAATGACTGGTGCTTGATTGACAAGTTCGATTGTTCGGCTTTCAGAAACACAGTGTCCAGCGTCATCGCAGACTTCCAAAGTGATGACATGTATACCATCGGATAATTGGCATCCCATATTCTGATAATTGGTATTGACTATGAATGGAACTCCATTGGTCATTGCCTGCCTGGCCCACTCCGCCTGCCCGTTGCCCGCTCCCTGCCCGGTACATGACGCCACAATATCACCATCGAGGTCACTGGTCCATGTGAACGAGAGTTGATCATCATCAAGGTCCCAAGAGTCGGAGGCATTGAATTCTACAGGCCCTTGCGAAATGAACACGCCGAGATCCTCTGGAGTAGACCAAATTAAGAATGGCGCTTGATTATCCAATGGAAGTATGCATGGTGCGATTTTATCGCTATCTAAAGTCACACTTGTGCTATTACTAATGCTATCATAAGCACATTCTATGGTCACTACTGTTGCTGCGCTGACTCCAACATTTGACCAACGTCGGCTAATGAAATCAGGTAAGAAAAGATTCCCTAAATCATTTGTATATTCATCGATTGAAGGTTCAAATTGGTCAAATGTTAGATTTACATATGCATTTGGAATACCATTGGAATTATTGTTTAATACCCAAATAGTCATGTCCCATGCTTCGTCAATTGTTGCTCCAGTAGCCATTACTGCTTGTGCTATTGCAACATTACTCGGTTGGTGTAAATGCATATCTGAATTTGCATCCAAATTTAGAATTGTTGTACCCGTGGAATCAGATAATCCAGACCAATTTACTTGTGAATTAGTCATTGTTATCGAGCCTGTACAATCGTTTGTTATGACATTACCAATTCCGGAAAGGCTCGGATGATCACTCAAATCCAAACAACCTGAACCTGAGAAATAACTTCGACTAAGACTTGATAGACGATTACCATTATGGTCGGCGTTCCAATAAATACCAGTATGATTTCCACTCATTGAAAGCATGTCTATCTCACCAGCAGCTTGCTCAATATACATAGCAGGGCCGCTTTGAAGACCAATTCGTTCTGTATCAATTTGAATATTTATAAGGTGGAATTGTCCACCTTGCTGTCCTATTGTTAATCCCCCATTGTCAATGAATACTGGGTCATATGACTCGTTATTAGCGAATACATTGATGTTTTCAAGCCAAAGGTCTACTGAATCTTCTACATGGATTCCCGAACCTTGATTATTAGAGGAATCACAATCCCTACAGCGCACATCACCTGAAACTGATTCAATATCATTGGCTTTTGTGAATACTAAACCTGCAGTTTGTTGAGGATTACTTGAACTTCCTGCGATACCATTGAATTGACTTGTTACATTCTGTAAAGTCACATAGCGAGAATCATGTACATGTACACCTGCATATGAATTGTTTTCAGTGATAATATCTTCAACCACCACTGTTGCAGAATCTATGTACAAACCTTGTTTGGAATTATTGTGTAAATACCAATCACTTCCTTGCATTGCACCACCTGAACTAGAATATATTGCAGAACCTGATGAACCTGAAATCTCCAAGCCATCGAAGTTAGGAGCGAAATATGAAGAACGTATTGCAAGGCCCGAATCATGCGGTCCTTGACCCGTATCACCCGAATCGCGAATAATCAAATCTCGGAATGTTGTTGAAGAATCAACGAAGTATAAGCGAACACCTACAGATGTAGATTGGTCTACTAATGTATTCTCAAACCATGCACCTGTAGCGTTAACCTCTATCGCAGCATAAGCAATATTGCCAGTCAGCGCGCCTGGTCCTCCAGTTCCAGTAACTGTTAAATCAGTAAAATCTGCAGTTTCATAATTTGTAAAATTGGTATGATTTTGTTTATCAACATATACTCCCCTATACATGGAGTTCGTGATGTCAGCCCTTTTTACAACAGCCCTAGTATTACCTGAATCATCCACATGCCTAATGACAATTCCATTATCTGACTTGTCGATTGCAATATCGGTTAACAGAGGTACGCTATCCTCGACCCATATTCCAGCGGCCATCACCCAACTTGAACCTGAAACATTATCCATTGTGATATTTCTAAAGATTCCACCTGCTGCGCCCCAGACGTTGATTCCTCTTGTTAGAATATCACTGAAGTGGGCTCCGATTATAATCGGGGTCGAACCTGCACCAACTGAAACTCCCAAACCAAATCTCCAATCGCTTTGCCATGGCAAGTCTCTTCCTGCCTGATTAATAAATAAGTCATAAATTTGAGGTGCTGAATTACTGAACATGTCAATTCCGACTCTATCGGGATTGACTATTGTCAAATTATGAATGATTGGATCTCCACCGAACATAGTGATTCCATACAATGCATCTTCAATGGTTAAATTATCAATAACCGAACCTCTACCTGTCGAACTACTGTTGAATTGGATTCCTTCATGATCACCTAAACTGTTAGCCGACATTACAACGGGGCATACATTTGTCCCTTCTATGGTTAAACGGCCATCCACATAAATACGAACATTTTCATCCATCTTAACTATCGTACATGGACTAATAATCAATTCATCTTGTATTGAAATTGTGTATGATGAAGTCAATGTTTGAGTTCCTGACCAAGTGGTTTGAGCCCGAGCAGAAACTTGTTGTAAAGACTCGTCAGTAAAATTTGATTGGGAATCATCAGTGCTGTTAGCCATCGATGAAAATGGGGTTGCTAACAACATCAATAACACTGCAAAAACGATAGTCTGAGCCCGACTTGCATGTAACATGCTACTAGTCCGGATGAAATAGCATTTCAATAGTTCCCTTAGTTGATATAAAAATAATCATGTAAATTTATAATTCACAAAGAGCAATTGATAAGACCAAGTGGTCGGTGGAAGATTTGTGCCCGAAGCATTTGTTCTGTTCAAGACCGAGCCATCGTGCGAGAGAGAAGTATATCTTGCACTTACCAATCATGCCAATGTTGCAGAGGTTCATGCACTCTATGGAGAGTTTGACATGCTGGTTCGCGTCTCTGCTGATTCTGCAAAAACACTCACTTCAATGTTGATGGGAGAATTCCGTCAAATCAAAGGTGTTCGAGAGACTCAAACTTTGATTGCAGTGGAGAACTGAGGTGATATTATGGCTATTGGATTTGTATTGATTACGACTATACCTGGAAAAGAGCAAGATGTTCGAGATAAACTCGATGGAATCGAATTAGTTACTTCTCGCTGGATGTTATTCGGTGAATATGACATCATTGCCCGAGTCCAATCTGATGATGAATTCTCACTTACACGGTGTATTGTAGAAGAGATACGCCCAATAGAAGGAATTGCAGATACAAAAACTCTTCTCGGTGCAGAATTGTAATCAAAGTAATTTGTGCAATCTAGCAGTTAATTGCTTTGCTGCATGATGACAACCTGTTGATTTATTCAATGATATCGCTTCACGCAAAGCAACTATTGTCATCGATGGATTGAGAATAGATTTCATCGTCCACCATCTTGCATTCAAACGTTTTTGAGCAGCGATGACATGGCCCTTTTGGGGAGGTGAAATATCATTAAAAATATTTTGCGCATGGGTCATATCAAGTTCTACTAGTGATTCAACAATACTCATTCTCAAGGCATCTGAATGTAATCTTGATGGTTGTTTTTCAATAGCATCAGCGGCTAATTCAATTACCTTCTGAAGATTTTTTAGGCTTCTTTTCATCTCGATTAACTGTGCTTTGATTTCTAATGCCAATAGTATCCCATTGTCGATACCACCTATTTCAGAGAGGGTTTTTCTGATATCATTAGCATCTTTAAAATTAGAATCCAATAGTGCCACTGAATGCTTTATGATAGACATTGAAATCAATACAGCTGTACGTTTCTCAGGTTGTTTAGGCATAGTAATATGTTTTAACAACTGGTTGATTTGCTTAGTAATATTTGGATTAGAGACTGTATCAATTCTATCATCCAAGCAACGGCTTGCAGCAGCGATGGCGAGGCGGGTTTTTTGTTCTGGCTCGGCCAGTTCCAACCCATCTCTAATCAATTGTTCCGCCTCGGAGATTCTGCCTTGATGTAATGAAATAGCGAGAGTGATTTCTGCGCCCCTTGAATCATCCATCAAATGTTGTAAATGTTTCTCCGCATACTCGGGCTCACCTCTCTGAATCGCAACGTGAGCAGCCATATAGTGCAAGTCAACATCATCTTGATGGATGTTCAATGCTTCTTGTAAAACAACTGAAATCGCTGCACTTTGAGTTGGCAATAAAGCCTCGACTTCTCTTTCGAAATGAAACTTCAAATTTTCATCTTCTGCAGCGACTCGATGATACAATAATACTACTTTTTCTTCATCGCTATTAGCGCCCTGTTGCCAATGTAAAATCGCCTTCTTATGCAAGTCTATCAGCGCTTTTTCATCAAGTAATGAACGCCTCACATTTCTAACTAAATGTTGTACTTCCATTTTCTCATCATTCTTAGTCCATCGTAAAAGAGCATATTCATCAAACAATCCAATACTCTCACTATTCGGAGCGCTTGTCGCCATTACCGGTATCGGAAGAATCACTAATTGGTCTAAATCATCACGTAATTCATCATCCAAATGTGCTAAAACAACTTCCTCAACATATTGCTGAACATCCGCACCCTGTTCTGGCAAACCCGCTTCTTCGTCATACAATAATAAAGCGAGAGGATGGCCCCCTAATCTCTTGGCAATCTCCTCTTTTTGTTGTTGTTCAATCTCATCCCCAAGTAAATTTGTAGCATCAATAATTGGCAAAGATGGTACCTTTATTTTTGTGAATTCATGACCGAATGGCATCGGTTCTCTACCTGCCAAGAGAATTTTTGCATCCGAGTTTGCAAGGGCGCATGATACCTGTTCAATGGCATCTATGTGCCTCGGATTAATCATATGAATATCATCGATAAATAATACTCGCTTTTTGTTGCCCAATAATGAGATAACCGCATCGAGATCGCTAACTTCAACCCCATCAACAGAAATCTCCCATTGTGTTAACAAATCACCAATATCTGTAAATTCACCAGAACTCGCCCAATGTATGTCAAAGCCTTTTAGTGCCAGTTCATCAAGTGCTTTTCTAGCCAATGATGTTTTTCCAATTCCGGGTAATCCACTGATTACAAGTGAGTCGGAGTTGGAAATTCCCTCAGTTATTATTGTCAACAATTCATCTCTGCCAAATAGTGGCTTTAGTGGAGGTGCAGGACCTATTATTTGTCCAGACTTTTGTGTTTTTTGAATCTTTTTTAATGGCGATTGAGCCAATCCGTCATCGATTAGTTGTTGAAGTAGATTTCTCCCAGTTATTGTGAGATGAAATACAGAACGCTTACGAGACCCTCCACCGATCACATGGGCAGTTCTCATTATTACAAATTCATCTTCTTGAAGGCTTTTTAATGGAATGTTGAGAGACGAACGAACCACTCCTAGGGCCTCTGCCATTCCTGGAAGTGAAATCTCCCTTGTGACGTCCCAAACAGATTCAAGGGCTGGAGGAAATTGTCCTAGCCATCTTAGAATTTTGATCTCGCTTGATGACCTCATTGCTCTCCCTCCGAATTATGATAGATACTGTTCGTTGAAGAATCATCCCCCTTCCCGTCCAAAGCGAAAATCAATAATTATTGACGATTTGCTTTTGAGTGGGCACCCTGTAACCAATTGATATGGGAGTTGACTTAGCATCAGTGAAACTCCCAAAAAAGCCGGGGGTTTACCTTTTCAAGAACTCGGAAGGTCGAGTACTATATGTTGGAAAGGCAACAAAATTAAATCAACGTATTCGCAGTTATTTTGCTACCAATCCCGACCGTGCAATGATACCAAAATTGGTAGATGCTGCCGCTGACATAGAATGTATTATCACCAATACACCTCAAGAGGCTCTAGTTCTTGAAAGACAATTGATAAGACAACATAAGCCTCGATATAATTCAAGGTTAAAGGATGATAAATCATATCCATTTTTAGTGCTGACCGACCATGAGATACCTCGTATATTGTATACTCGTAATCCTCCGCAAAAAGGACAACGTTGGGGACCTTTGCCCAATGCTGGTGCTGCAAAACAGGTAATGCAATTATTAAGGCAACAATTTGGCATTAGAGATTGTAAAGAACTGTTACCTCAAGGATGCCTATCCATGCATATTGGGCTCTGTTCAGGGCCTTGTATCGATGCTTCAGGGTATTCTGATTCCGTTACTGCTGCTCGCCGAGTTCTTGATGGCGATGCGAATTCTTTACTCCTAGAGTTAGCGACAGAGATGGATGCAAAAAGTGTAGAGATGGATTTTGAAGGGGCTGCCGTAAAACGTGATTTAATCCGAGCAGTTCATGCTACAACTAAGCAACATGTTGTTTCTAGTAAAGTCTACAGAGATTGTGATGCAATTGGAATCTCAAGTGAAGGTGATTTGGCTGCAGTTGTAGTTTTACATGCAGATGAAGGCGTGGTTAAAGGACAGGAGGTGTGGCCACTTATTTTCCGTGGTGACATTGGTGAATCAGTGAATTTGTTTATTTCAGAACATTACCAAAACCGTAAGCCTCCACGGTTGCTGCTAACCCCGACTCCTATTCTTGATATAACACAAAAATGGTTAGATGAACGAAGAGGAACTAAAGTTGATGTTCGAACTCCAAGTAGAGGAGATTTAGCTACATTAGCAAACCTCGCTCGGCAAAATTCAGAAATTCAATTGACTCGTATTGCTGCAAAGGCAAGTGGTTCTTTAGAACAACGTGCTGCAGATGATGGTGCAAAAACACTCGGTTTGGATAAACTTGATCATATCGTTTGTTTTGATATGGCCCAATTGATGGGTGATGAAAGAGTAGGGGTGAGCGTTGTTATGAGAAATGGCAGACCTGCAAAGGATGAATATCGCAAATACATCGTCAAAGGGGATGCTATAGATGATTTGAGAATGATGCGAGAAGTAGTAAAGCGTTGGCTAAAAAGGCAAGATGAGTGGCCAGATTTGTTATTGCTTGATGGTGGACAAACTCATCTTTCGACCATCACAAAGATGTTAGAAGAAAGCCAAGTATTAGGCTTATTTCCTGTTGCCGCGTTGGCCAAAAAGGAAGAAACCATTCACCGATTAGACCATCCGCCTCTCGTTTTAGACCGGATGGGTAGAGTGATGGTTCACGCCCGAGATGAATCTCATCGATTTGTCAACACCTATCATCGTAAGAGAAGAGGGAGGGCGCGATTGAGCGACCCTCTAACACAAGTAGATGGTTTGGGTGCGAAAAAAATGCAAGCTCTATTGAGGCATTTTGGCGGTAGACAAGAAATTATTCATGCTAGCGTTGAGCAATTACAAACGGTTCCGGGTATTGGCAATTCTCTGGCAAAAAGAATCCATCAAGTTTTACAACTCAACTAAATCTTCCTTGCTCATCCACATAGGACAAAGGTTTGTCGTCTAAATCTATATCAGCATTATAGGTTTGGAATATCTCCTGATCTCCATGAATAGCAGGACTATGGAAACCGGCTAAATCAGCAAATTCATCATTGCCGAGTGTACCTTTCATTTCTGCTGCATCGCGAGATGATTTTGCCTTTTTAACAGCCTTCTTCCTCTTACGGCGCTTATTGATCTTGCGGCCCACAAGGAGCAATATCAGCAAAAATGTCACCGGGTAAATCCAGAATTGCATAAAGATATACATCCACGAAATATTGAATCTAAACGAAATTGTGTCTTCAAATTCACCAGGCGGAATCGTATAAACTATTTTTTGCCGCCCGTCTATTTCCGAAACTTCTAAATTACCGGAAGTTGATGTAGCATCAACAAAACTCAACCCTTTAGGAAGAATAAATGTTATTGGACCATTAATCGCTAACTGGAATTCATCATTTACTGTAGAGTTAACTAACCCTGTATCAATTTCCTGAGCATCTGTTGATGTATCTGGTAGAGTAATTCCGCCACCAGCAAAGACTCCGTTAACTAGGCCCTTTGTCAACGAACTTGCTGCTGTTGCAATTGGCATCATTATTCCAGCATTCATTTGAGAAGTTATCAAATCTAATTTTACATTCTCTGTATTTCCATCCGCGAGTTCTCCAAATGGAGTTTGTAAATCAAGCAAAAATTTAACTTGGGGTATTTCAACTGTAAAGGTTAAACCTGTAGCATCACTCATTCCGCCATCATATCCACCGAGTCCTGAAATTTTAGTCTTGATAGAAAAAGCAGACATATCGACTTTTCCAAATGGTGAATCTGATCCTTCTTCAGTAAGTTTTTGTTCTAAGTTCTGACGAATAAATTGGCTGATTAATTCTCCATATGAGGAAACAAATGTTTCTATTCCCAAGGGAGTGAATACCAAATCAAGAGATTCTTCACAGACCGCTAATTGGGTGGTATCAGAGTCACAAAGACGAATGTCACTAACAGTATACGGTTCATCCATTCTTTCTGAGATACTTAGCCCGAGGCGAATTAAATCACTCGGAAGTGCTTCTAAATGTACTTTGGTTGAGCCTGAAACATCATCAATTCTCGGTTGAGGAATCCCAATACGATGAATTGACATTTCTGCTTTAAGGGCAAACTCAAATGAAACTGCTTGTTTCCACTCATGGATACCAAATTCCGTTGCATCTAACAATAGTGATGTTTCAATGCAAGTTGATTGCTGGTTTGTACAAATTACATCACCATCTGCATTTGTGATGTCATGCCTCCAATCAAATGGATCTGTACCTGTAAATGAAACATTAGTGTCGTCATTCCCAGAAATAGTATCGGTTAAAATTATCCTGTCAGCGCCATCCATAGTTTGAATCCAGGTTGGTAAAATAATCTCCAAGGTCAATTCACTTGGAGGCAAACCTTCTGGTATTACGGCAGACAAGAAATCCGCTGATAAGGAAGTCTCAATGCCGAATCCGGTATTCATCAACGCACGCAAATCATTTTCTGTCACTACATCAAGAATACTTTGTTGGTTTGAGTCGCTTACATATGCGTCGATAATATCCAACAGTTTCATTGAAAATGGTTGTGATGTAGTTCGCAGATATATTGGATGATCTCCATTCATCGCATTTCCACCTTCAATACAATAATACAGACTTTGACCGGCCTCTGCTGTTTCAGAACAACCGCTAGTATGAGAGTAGTTTAGACCGCCAGTTGGCTCTCCTAATCCGTCAGAATCCGATTCTGAGACCCAATACATCTGATTCATTTGAATCGCATCCATTCCCTCTATTGCACCAGAGATTCCGTCCGTTATACTGCTTATTGGGAATTGTTCAGTGACTCCACTCAAGTTCACCAATCCATTATGATATGCCAATCTGATACCATCCGACGTGATTACTGGAACTTGTGCATGTTCGGCCGCAGCAACCATTGAAAGTCCCCACTCTTCGAGTTTTTCCTCATCCAAATAATGTAATGCTACAACAAAATCAAGCGTTGCACTTGATTCATCACGCACATCCAATGTCAATCTGATATCGAGAGCTTTTTGTGTCGGATCGATGTCAACTGTAGGAGTTTGTGCGCTATCTCTATGCGCCAATGTCATTGAGATCGGTTGCTGAATAGAAGAACCACCAATTGGAGCTGCGCGGTTATCCATTGACCATTGACCTGCCCAAAATGCTGGTGGGCCAGCATATGCAACCTTGGTCCCATTAGAATCTACATCGTCTATTGTAGCATATGCAGGGGGGTTAATTGCAAAGACTGCTTTATGTCCTGGTTGGGTAGTTAATTCAAAATTAGTGGTTACTTTTGACCCCATTACTAAAAGTCCTTGATAGGCTCTTTCCAAGTCTAAGTCTGGATTTGCAATTAGGTTAAATGATGAATCGGATAGTTGTACTGTAGCCGTAGTAGTGAAACAAATCGGCGGCTCAAAAACATTGTTTTCACTTGCCCCTTCGCTTAAAGCATCAGTATCTGGATCTTCGGAACAAGCGGTGGTCACACTCGCTTCAACATATGTAGAAACATAATCTGTTGTTATTGATGTGACGGCGCCAAACCCAGATTGAAGTGCTTCTTCAACAGCATCATGTACTTCCACTTTCAGTTTATGACCGACGGTAGGAGTTCCTGGTCCTGCTGTAGTTTCATCGAAGTAAGTTCGAATTAAATCTGCTGGAGCGCCATCCTCAGGGCCTAATCCATCTGCTGCTAAAGCTGCATTTAATGTTGGGTCATCAAACCCGAGTGCACTTCTATTAAATTCTCTAATTGCCCATGTCAATTCAATCTGTAGTGAAGATGTGCTTTCCAAATCAAAAACATAGACTCCTTCAACCCAATCTTGCTGGTCTGCAGTGCCATCTTGAGCACTTGAATAGTCGTCACATGTTCCACTATTTGCAGTACAAGTAGTCATACCTGCTGCTGAAACGAATGGAACAAATAATTGAATTAAGAAACACCCTATCAACAGAATCGAAGTGATTCTTTTTGAGTATACGCTATACCGTTGCGGCTCCGCCATAATTCCTTATGTTCCACGACATTGAAAGGAGTTACCCCTCACAGGTTTGCCCATGGTAGGTGATGGAAGTATGCAACCATCTCCTTCAATTATTGTAATAAAGGGCCATGGGGAGGCTTTATACTTGTTCTTAAAGGAAAAAAAATGGTTGGATTCCAAAAAACAACCGAAGAATTTAGGAAATGGCTTTCTGGCAATTCCGGTCAATGGAAACTGCCCTTCTAGTGAAGATGAAATCATTATTTATGACAATGATCAAAAAATTGAGATGCGAATGGAAAATATCAATACAATCTCAAGTCCTCCTTCCGTTGAACCTCATGCGAGATTGCGCGCATCTATTACAAAATGGATCGAAAAGAGTCTTTCTAATGATGACTTTTTGCCTCCAAAATCGAGACAGAATATGATTCTCGAACTGTTATCTGAATTACCCACCAAGTGGGAGAAGTTGGGAGACCTTATCCTTCTGCCTGAAACAGCATTTAGTAGTGAAAGATGGACCTCTATTATTTCTCAAGAGAATCAATTATCATTGTGGAAATGTGTTGCTGAGGCGCTAAAAGTTGAACGTATTGGGAAACAAAGACAGGTTGGTAATGATATTATTCGTTCATCGCAAGCACAATTATTACTTGGAAATTCATCATGGGTTGAATTATTAGATTTTGGCGTCAAGTTCGGTTTTGATGCTTGCAAGGTAATGTATTCTTCGGGAAATGTGACTGAAAGGCATCGTATTGGAAATATGGATTTGAAAGGGGAAACTATCATTGATTGTTATGCTGGTATTGGCTATTATACACTTCCCATGCTTGTTCGCGGAGGGGCTCAATTGGTTCATGCTTGTGAATTAAATCCCTATTCAATCTCTGCATTACAATGGGGTGCAAGAGCAAATAATGTGGCCGAGAGATTGACAATTCACAAAGGTGATAATGCTCTTGCTATGCCAAAATTGGAAGGTATCGCAGATAGGTGTCATTTGGGATTATTACCAAGTTCGCAATCGGTTTGGAAATTAGCAATCGCTTGTCTGAAAGAAAAAGGAGGCATCTTACACATTCATATGAATGTGGAGGAAGAAAAAATAGAACAGTGGATTGATTCTACTATTTCCTTATTGCAGCAATACTCAGAGCAATTAAAGCGTAATTACGATCTTGAAGTAAAGCACTTGGAAAGGGTCAAGTGGTTTTCACCACGGGTAAGACACGTCGTTTTAGATGTCTTATTTACCCGCTGTGAATAGCACATTAACCGCACCATTCTTGAGGGAAGATAGGTTCAGCATGACATGGTTGGGCGCTGGGTGGTACTGGTTACTCTCAATTTGCTACTATTCTCTAGCCTTCCAGTCATGGCAATCGTTGATGCAGAAGAGCAACCTAGTTGGAGAAGTGTCGGCATAGACCCAAGCACATGGAGTGACGGACCTGTTGAAGAAGATACTCCGATGAAAGATTCCTATTATGGTAATGCTGTTTTTGAAATTGAAGTCTCATATATCCCTGGGCATCTAGTGCTGGAAGAACGAGTAGAAGGTGTGGTAACTTTGGAATTATTTGAGCAATGGGCTCCTATTACAACTCAAAATATGATTGAGCACATTGAAATGGGCCTCTATGATGGAATATTCTTCCATCGAGTAATAGATGATTTCGTCACTCAATCGGGAGACCCTGAATGTAAAGCAATAGGTATCTATCCAGCCACTTCCTCACAATGTGGCCAAGGTGGTACCGGTGAAACAATTCCTTTAGAACACGATGAAAATCTATCTCATGTTGATGGTGCTATTGGCATGGCTCGTTCATTAGACCCTGATTCTGCTGATGCACAATGGTATATTGCAGAGACAGAAGCACACAATTTAGACCCTGAAAATAGAGATGATGAGGGTTATGCAACATTTGGCATCGTTCGCGATGGAATGTCCCACATTACAGCCATTGCATCCGTTCCGACCTTCGAGGAACCTACTGGTGAAGAAGATATTCAAAACCCGGCATCCTCAGCGGGAAGACCTACTTGGGAAGTTAAAATAATTTCAATAAAAATGGTCGGAGTAGCAGACCCACTGGGTGTTCTTTGGGGCGATTATGTAGCACCACAAGATGACTCAAAATTCTGGGCTAATGCCATGGGTCAAGCGGTTGGCCTTGGGATATTGATTGCGGTACCTGCAATATTATTCACAATGGTATATGCAGCGATAGAAACTCCAAAGTTACTAAATCAAAATGATTTTATTTTGGATGCGAAATTAGACGGTGAATGAAATGAAAAAAGAGATATTAATAGTGATGATGTTACTTTCTTTCGGTTTAGCAGGATGCTTAAACGGAGATGAAAGTATGACTAAGGAAGTTGAAGAAGTGAGTGAACCGATTGTTGAAGAACAGTTACTGAGTCAATTCCCTGATTGGCAAGCCAATGACCACACCTCAACAATGTGGAACTCCTCAATGATGGAAGGCGAGGCGTGGGTAGCATACTTTTCTGCACCTTGGTGCACTCATTGTGAGACTACATTAGATACTTATGACCAAGTAATTCCAAATGGCAAATATGTTGTTTTTTCAAACGAAGATGACCCTCAATACCTAAACATGAGCGATTGGCATCAGCGCACTGAAGAGAATCTAAATCGTTCAATTGATAGACCATTTATCTACATTGAAAAACTTGGTGAGGATGTTGGTGTTCAGGCTATTCCACATGCCATATTCATCAATTCTGAAGGTTTTGTCTATCAAATTGAAGTCGGCAAGAGAACAAATCAAACAATGATTGGCGAATTGTGGAACAATACTGTTGCAGACTCCTAATTGAATTGTGAAAAATATCAGTTTTAGACTCTTCAAAGCGCTATCCTCTTGAGAGAGAGGCGGCTGGCCTTTACACATGGCAATTGGTGATGTAGCCGATGATTCAGTCCTTGAGGCTGAACTTTTCGAACTTCCCACTTTGCCTGAGATTCCCGGTATTATAGTGGGCAACTTATCCAAAAAATCATTGAATGATGCTGGTTTATTATTGGAACAAAATTCTTCTCATCGTCAATTAACAATTCCCACTGCAATGACTGTAGCGATTTCGATAGTGTTTTTGATGCTGGCTATGACAATTGGAGATGCTGTAATTCAAAATTCAAGCGAAGATGATTTTTCCGGAAATTGGTGGGAAACCCCATTGAATTTACGTTACAAAATGGATCTACCAATGGATACATTAAGAGCACAACTACCAGTTAATGGGACATATGAAGCATTGCCATATACTGAACATTTCATTACAGTTGATTTACCTGCGAGTGAACAGGATGTTGGATTTCCTGAAGTACCTGTAATGCATGTTTCACTTTGGTTGCCGGATGTTCCAGATGGTACGGTAGTACCCGTTATTCTAACCATACACCCTTACTACGACTTCGGTGGAGAAGGAATGCCTGGAGTCGGTGATGACTCCTCGCCTAATACCGTTCCTGATGGAGGTGTTGGGAAATGGGTTTACGATACATTTGTCCCCCATGGCTATGCTCTTGCTCAAGCCTCCACTTTTGGAACTGGGCAATCAACACATTGTCAAGATGTCAAGGGTCTCGGAGAACAAACAGGGATTCAGGCTGTTGTTGAATGGCTAGGGATCCAAGAGTGGTCAAATGGTAATGTTGGGCTCATGGGCAAATCATATGCAGGTACAACAAACTGGGAAGCTGCACAACAGCCTTCTGAATATTTGAAAACTATTGTACCAATTTCGGGCTCTATAGGAGTTCAAGAAATGTTCTACAGAAACGGTTCCAGTGAAGCCAGAGCAATGGGCTATGATATCGCTTACCAAGGAGCAACTAGCGACCCAACAACAGATGATATGAGAATCTGTTCTGATGATTTAATTGGCCCTTTGAATCCTCTATCGACTTGGGGCTTTGCAGAGTTTGGTGGAGCAGAATGGAATGACTATTGGGATGAGAGAAGACATCTACCCGATGTATTGGAAAACTATCGCGGCTCAGTTTATTTGGTATGGGGTATGCAGGATTGGAATGTTGACCCATATCACGCATATCCAACATATCAGAAACTGAGAGATGCTGGAATTAATGCCCGCGCTATTTCAGGACAATGGGGTCATAATTACCCGGACCAACCAGATCGGCATGGAGATTTAGGAAGTGGATACGGTGCAGAAGCTTATCCAAATATGAGTAGAATGGATTGGGCTGTTGAATTATATGCTTGGTTCAATTATTACCTCAAAGACATAGGTCAAGAGCCTAAATCGATGGTGCAAATGCAAACTAATGATGGAAGATGGCATGTTGAAGAAACATGGCCACCTCAGGATTTAGAATGGCAACAAATTACTCTAGACAATGCTCAAAGCCAAGGCAATATAGTTAGTACAACATCTTCTGCCAGTTTCACAATTGCCGCATTTGATGATGAAATACACATCTCTGGGTTACCAACATTGCATCTTGGAGTTAGAGCTGGAACATGTAATGGTGGACAAGTATTTGCTACAATGTATGATGATACATCCAACTTACGTCTTGGACATGCTACAATGGATTTGCGATATCGCGATGGTGGATATGATGCAAAACCTGTGATTCCATTGGCTGAATATCAAATGAAGATGGAATTCAATCCAATGGATGTAATCGTTCCAGCAGGACATGAGATTAGAGTTGAGTTAACTGAAAGTGGTGAAGATTATCTGCCAAGTTCTTGTGCTGCCATCGGAATCATTGTTAATTTGGATGATTCATCCACTTTCAACCTACCATTGATAGACAGAGAAGAAGGACATGAGAATTGGTTTGAAGCACCGCACTGGTGGGACCAGCAACCAATTCCATGAGTGATTGTGGAGAGGGCAAAATGAAAGTTCTTGCCTTTGAAGACGGGTATGACATTGAAGCCCTACTCATCAGTGGTTCTGTTGATATGACGGAAATTGATTTTTTACAACATTGGAATTCAAAGGATTTTCTGAATCTAATAAAACAATTTTCACCTGAAATATTGTTACTTGACCACTTTATGCCACCGACTAAGGGCTATGACCTGTTAGTTGCACTCAATGATGCTGTAAAACGAAAAGAGATTCAACGGCCAAGCAAGATTATTGCGATGTCGAGTGATCAACAAGCCAACGACAAGATGCTAAGCATTGGAGCAGATTACGGAATCATCAAATTTGATTTGGCGAACCTTGACTTTTGGCCGTAAAAATCGTTTGCTTAATTGGTTAATGTATCGAACTTTGCTGCGAGGATGAAATCCGCTTCCACTAAAGCATCAATTTTGTGGGTCCAAACCTTAGCACTGACTCGGCCCCATGATAATTCAAAATCAGCATGATGGCCTTCCTGTTCACATATTGCACCAGCATCATTAGTAAATTGTAATGCCTTTACGAAATTATCAAAACTCCATACACGCAAGAGGTGATGACCATCTACTATTTGCCAATCAGGATTTAGTTGAGTAAGCAATGGAGCCATTTCAGAGGTAGATAATGGTGGCACTCCACCCTTACAAGGGATACATTGTTTTTCTGATAATTGTTCCATGATATCACCGCTTCACTTATGTGCATACTGCTCAAGTAATTGAATCGTTGTAATTTGCAGCGTTTCTTCGTGTGTTGATTCCAAAACTACTGGACATGCGACTCCTTCTCCACATGCATCATGCCAAGTTTGTGCACAAACACACCACTGGTCGCCTGATTTCAATCCAGGAAAACCAAACTGTGGAGCAGGTGTGACCAAATCATTTCCTCGTGACTTTGCAAATTCGAGAAATTCTTCTGTCAAGACACAGCATACTGTGTGTAGGCCTTTGTCATTATCATCAGTATTACAGCATCCATCTCTAAACCAGCCTGTTATTGGGTCACTTGAACAAAGTTCTAATTTTGTCCCTAAGACATTGTAGGATGGGTGCATAAACTTCCGAGTGTGCATTCATTATTGTAATATTGTGTTTATAGAAAATACAATTTTTATTATTATTCAATTGGATTGCCTTCTTCATCTACCAATACCACATTTATCCCTACACCCGATTTGTGAAATGCAATCAACTGCAATTCGTGAATTTTATGACCACTCGGAGCTACTCCGAGTACTGGCAGACTATTTCTTGCAAAAAAAGAGCGTCTTTTTTTGCCTGATTTCTTTACCACTTTTGCAGCATCACCCATTGTTCTTCTCTGACCTTCAACATCATCAAACCAAGGAAGCGGTCCTTCTGGACTGAACCTCAAACCAAGAATCATATCAATTCCATTTGTTTCTTGGGCTGCATCAGCATCAGCATTACTAGGAATCGCAGGGGCATTTGGATGTGTATGCAACCAATGAGTAAATCTTCCAGCCCTCGACCCTCTATCTCCGGAAAAAAGTCCATCTGTCCATTCCTCTGGAAGGTGATGAACTGAATACGAATCTCCACGATTAACAATACGGGCTTCATTGATTATGTATCCTTGACCTTGGAATAAATCTCGCCGATGACTAAAACTGCGATATTTAGTTTCGACATCAAGTCTATTCGCAGACTTGGAATCAACATCTAATCCAACTAAGATTTCATCGGGTAAAGCCTGCAGTGCCCACCAAACCAGTTCTTCAAACAAATGTCCTCGCATATGCACTTGAGCGCTATATTGCTCTTTTTTGGCTAAAGATTCAGCATTATATGATGCCATCAAATCTACAAGCCACTGTTCTACCATCTCAATCAGTTTGGCCAACCCTTTACAGATGATAAGGGCGGTCATCTTCAAACACTTTAGCGGAATCCTTGAAGAGGGTGTTTAGCAAAGGCCGTCACATGGCGAAGAAGAAGGGAGGCCTTGGGCGAATTTTCGGGGCGATAACCGGAAGCCCGTACGAAAGGCTACTCAAGCAAGTAGAGAAGCTCGCCAAGGAAAACAAAGGAGATGAGGGAAAACTCGCAAGACACCTCAAAAAGTTGGTCCAAATTGTTAGTCAAAATTTCAAAGAAGAGAATATTGATGAAGAGGAACATGACCTAATTATTGAAGCGATTGAAGAAGCAGATCCGAAGGGTAGGTCTTTTCCTAAATTATCTGAAGAAGAAGATGCGTTTTATGCAGGTGATGCTCCTGCTCCAGAGTTAAAACGTGATAAGAGAAAGAATCTTGATGACTTGATGACCGCTAGCGGCAAAGAGTTTGTTGGAAGTTATGGACGTGATGAATTCGATGAGTTTAAAGCGCGTATGACCGATGAATTCTACGCAGAATCAGATGAGGCAATAGCCGCTGGAGATCATCAGTCCGAAATCCGTACTGAGCATCGAGTGTTTGCAGGTGCTGAAGATGATATTGACGACATCAAAAAGAAGTTCGCTGAAGAGTCAGGCCTTGCAAATCCAGATGAAGAGGAAGATGATGATGAAGGCTATTCTGTTGATGAAAATGGCGTTGAATGGTTTGAAGACGAAGATGGCTATTGGTGGTATAGAGAACCTGGCCAAGATGATTGGCAAGCCTATGATGAATAAAGATTCAATTATTTATTCCAAATGAAATATTAGTAACTCCATCACTATTGTACCACAGATTAGCAGTCATTTTTTTGGTGGAAATGAATTGTTGGAATGATTCACTACGCAACCAATCTCTTATTGCAGTTCCATTATTATTGCCATGGATGAATTTAACTCCAGGCAAGGAATCTGAATATGCATCTCTTAATTCATCTTTAATTCTATCCTTGGCTTGATGTAAAGCATTATTATGCAAATCAATTTGCTTATAATTATTATCGTTGCCATAATTATTTGAACCATATGAACTGATTGTTCTATGGTTTTGATTGTTTACTTTACCTTTACCCTTCTTCACTTTGAGGCGATGATTGCGGCCAAATTTGTGTTCATCAGGATTGTTTTTTCGATCTGTCATATTTTTCACCAAATTGGATTCAGGCCGAGGCCATGTAGTCCGTCTGTTATGATTAATCGCTAAAGGCATTTAAAATCATATGATGAAAAATAAATTTTTTATTTATGTCACCGGGGTATAATTTAAGTTTTGAGAGTCTTAGCCGCTTATATGCAGCCAAACGATTCCGGCAAGACTGACCCGATTACACCTTGGGGCGAAGCACCTACCCAAGTAATACCACAACCGATTCAACCTCAACCACAAGTGATCAATCAACCACCTCAGCCAGTAATGATGGGGACTGTTAATCCGCAAATGAGTCAAGGTGCCTCTCCATTCAACATCCCTGTGCAACATGCGCAATCATACAAGAAAATATATGCAAAAGATTGGTTAATAATGGGTATCGTATCTACTATTTTTGGAATCATGGGTCCTGGTTTATGCTGGCTAATCAGTGTGTTCGGGGCAATTAGTATGGCGACTAAATTAAACATTGGAAGCGCTGAACCAGGTCACCCAGAAGCAGAGAAAGTGAAATCTGCACTCATAGCCAATTTAGTAGCAATAATATTGCCACTGATTGTTATGGTTGTTATGTTCTCTGCTGAGTTCTACTAATCTCAAATTGATTCAGCATCACTCAAGTGACTATGAAGTGCCTCTAAGCGACGATTATTCACTCCCAAGTCATCTTGACCTAGGCGACTTTGCGAATGTATTTCAATTACTGAACCAGATAATGTTTGATTGGCATCACCATTTTCATTCTGAGTGATTCGTACCACTAAGTCGTCAGGGAACCTCCAAAATGTTGTTCTCTCGACTAAATGAATATAGTAATCAGATGTACCATTAGTTTCTTTGTGCAGAGTTTCTAAATCATTTTCCTCAACCCAATCAAGTAATGATAGCCATACAGTAGTAGCATTGGATTGTAATTCATTACTCATCTCATCAGGCACTTCGTATTGTGAAGCACCTCCTCCCAAATGAACGCAGTTCTGTGAATCAGTAGGACAGGTTGGCATCGAAGTCCAAACTTCGTTCGGTGCTGAAACTTGAATCCAAACTTGGCAAACAAACCAAGGTGAACATAGTAATAATACGATGAGTAGATTTCTTTTTGTTTTTGATGGAAGCTCAACCATAATCTCACCAATTAAAATTTCTAGAATGTTTGTAATCTATTCCATTGATTATCACTAAACTCGTAAACCATTGGTATTCCAGTTGGAACTTCTAATGACAGCACTTGTTCACGGCTTAATCCTTCAAGTGACATGATAATACTGCGCAGTGAATTTCCATGAGCTGCGACGAATACATTCTTTCCGGACTGTAAAGAAGGAATAATTGATTTTTCAAGATAAGGTAATGTGCGTTGTGCTGTCAATTCAAGTGATTCCCCATTTGGTGGTGGAACATCGTATGAACGTCTCCAGATATGGACTTGTTCGTCACCATATTTCTGACGTGTATCATCTTTGTTTAGTCCCTGTAAATCACCATACATTCTCTCGTTTAGTTGCCATGAAACAAAAATGGGTAGAATGCTATCCGTATCTTGATCGCCATTAATTTGGGCCCACTGAATCATTCTTGATTCATTTTGTGAAACATTTTCAACTCCACCTTCAGGTTGAGAGTATTGGAATACTGGTGTTTTACCACCATTGTGCTGAGCCAGTGCTAGCATTGCAGTCATTTGTGCTCGGATTAGAGTAGAAGTATGAACTTCATCGATTGCCAGATGAGCGATATCTTTGCCACCTTGTATGGCTTCATCTATTCCAACATTGGTTAGTGGAACATCAACCCAACCAGTGAATAACTTGGCTGCGTTCCACATTGATTGACCGTGGCGCATCAGAATGAGTAGTGACATCGTATCCCCTTATCCATAGGTCAACGCCGGCAATTCTTCAACATGGCGGCTGAAATCTAACTTTATAATGCTCAAGGCAAGATTACTGGGACATAAGCCAGAATCAA
>Ga0302138_10000398_pt1 | contig 23699 bp, 20 predicted proteins | sample CBN3_321_MG_FD_203110 | JGI IMG/M metagenome (GOLD analysis project Ga0302138, IMG submission 203110) | Marine microbial communities from Western Arctic Ocean, Canada - CBN3_surface | ecosystem: Environmental > Aquatic > Marine > Oceanic | place: Canada: Western Arctic Ocean | collected 2017-09-15 | reverse complement strand
CCAATATCCCATATCCATCCCGCTGTTTGTGCGGTGGATAGAGTGCATGATTCGATCGGGTCGCCGTCATCGTTATAGGGGACCTGTGCCGCCAGAGCGCTGTTATTGAATAGAATGTCATTTTTGTCGCAGATGGGGATTTTGTAGTGCTGCCCTAACAGCAGGGCTCTGGAGCCACTGCAGTCGATAAACAAGTCGCCGGCTACATTGCCGTGGGAGTCAGTGCTAATCGATGCTATATCGCCATTGTCGGCGGTGTTTACACCTGTGACATTGGCTTTGATATGAACTACTCCAAGTTTTTCTACGCAGTGCTTGCGCAGGAACTCGGCAAATTTCCCAGCATCTAGATGATAGCCGTAATTCACCTGGAACGCGTATTCAGGTGTCGAGATTTGTTTCGGGGCTAATTTACCCGAAAACAGAGAGCTTTGAGGGGATACAGCATCGGCAAAATTTATGTTGTTACGCTGAGGCTGCCAGTGCGGTGCTAAATTGGTTTCCGCGTAGCCGTGGGGTGCGGTGAAAGGGTGGGTGTAGGCATCGTTACCCGCGCCCGTTTGCCAACCAGAAAAAAGCGTGCCCTGTTTAAAGCTGGCACTGCATTCACGGAAAAATTCAGTTTCTGAGATACCCATCTTTTGTAATGTCGAGCGCATTGATGGCCAGGTGCCTTCACCGACGCCAATGGTGGCTATATCCGGTGATTCCACAAGGCTGAGCTCGAAGCTGTTTTGCTGATCATTAGACGCACAGGAATGCTCTGCAGCAATCACACCCGCAGTAAGCCAGCCAGCAGTTCCTCCGCCGACAATGACAAGTCTATTTATCGTATTATTCATGACTATAAGTTACTTTAAATTTAACTTAATGGATCAACTATTTGAGTGTTACCCGCTGATCGATATAGCCTAGGATAGCCTGTTATTTGGGTCAATAAAAGCGCTGCTTTGCTATTCAATTAAGCGGTGTATCAGGCCCAATGAAAGAAGCCGCTTAAAAAATTAAGCGGCTCCTGGTTTCAACGCACTACTGATCTGTCATTGGTGTTGTTATTAGAATGAATAACGTACACCTATGTCATATCGAGCACCAGTCTGGCCGACCTGAAGTACCTGTAGCTTATCGCGGCCATAAACATTGTAGGTTTCTTCTAGAACGTTAAGTCCGGCGAAGAAAATTGTCAGATTGTCGCTGTACTCATAGCTAGCGCTAATATCGAGCTGGCCATAGGATTCAACATTGGTTGGGTTAGTATAAGTACCCGCTCCCTGACCAACGCCCGCGAGATAGTCATCACGCCAGTTGTATGCCAATCTAGCCTGAAGAGCGCCTTTATCGTAGAACGCAACTAGATTAGCTGAATCACTTAAGCCGTTAAGAACAAACTGCGAGTCAATCTTCATGTTGTCATAGCTTACATCAGCATTCACGAAAGTCGCATTGGCTATCATACCGAAGCCAGTCTCACCAAAGTTGTGTTGCAGATTGATTTCGACACCATCGACTTTTGCGGTTTCTTGGTTTGCTGGGCTCTGCACCTTGAAAGACACCAGTGGGTCGCCATTTACGCCATAGATACGATCGCCTTGGACTGCAGCATTATCTGCAAGGTTGGCAAAGATATAGGCGCCGACTTCAGTGTACTTCAGTGGATCTATACCACTGGCAGTAACTGCTTCATTGAACAGCGTTCCGCCCAGTGGCCAGTTAAGGTTGAATAGGTTGCCTTCACGCACAGACGAGCCGATAAAATTAGCAACGTCTTTTTCAAAGTATCCGACCGACAGGTAACTGCCTTCGTCGTAGTACCATTCAACCGAAACATCATAGTTAGTTGATTTAATAGGCACTAGTCCTGGGTTACCGCCACTTGCGTCGGCGCCAGTGTTCTTGAAGGATGTGCTGTTTACAGTGATACCACCTTGAATATCAGTGAAGCTTGGACGAGTGACGGTCTTGCTGTAAGAGGCACGCAACACCACATTTTCCGCCACTTCGATATCCCAATCGAGGCTTGGTAGCACCATGTCGTAATCACCGGTATAGGCGTCAAATGCTTGGATGGCATTGCCGTCTGCATCCAAAGCTTCGACCATCGTGAACTCGTTGCCACCTAGCCAGTAAACGTCGCTGTAAGTGGGTGCCAGTGCAGCTGAGGTAACATCAGTCTCCTCATATCGAACACCAACCTGAATATTAACAGGTTTGCCGACAAATTCAGTGGCATGGTTTAGCTGCAGATAAGCAGCCGTTGTCTCTTCAGTGCTGCGCTTATCTGCATTCCAGTCGGTAGATGCGCAGTATCCAGTACCACAGTCTCCAACCTGTGCATAGGCTGCACCGCGGGCGGTATAGCTAGCTTCAGCGACTGAAATAACGTCTGCGATATCTGCGGTAAAGTATTCCGTTTGCTGACGTGGATCGTTGCCACCGCTGATCTGGTCAAATTGACCGGCCATAGACGAGCGATCTATAACCGCTGAAAGTTCACCAGGCTGAGTGAATCCACCCCAGTTATCCAACTGCACATTTCGACTGGCGAAGCGGTTGTTCACTTCAGTCATCTGGAAGCCAAAATCAATGCTGCTGCTGTCAGAAAACTCAAACACGCCACTTAACTTGGCTTGTTCAATGTCCATTCTTGCTTCATCGTTAGTGAAAACGCTGCCGGTAACGACCATATCGTTCTTGTAGAGTGGACGATCTGCGCCATCAGCACCTGAGTTAAGGCTCTGCACTAGGACAGGCATCTCCTGACCATAATAAACCGCAGAAGCAACCTTATTAAAGGATGCGATAGTCACCAAAGAGCTGGTGCCGTAAGGGTTGTTTGCACCTGTCTCAGCAGATGAGTCATGGTAGTCAAGAGCGAACGAGAGGCTATTACTAGCGTCCCACTCCAAGTTTAGGCCTATTGATTCGTTAGTGTTTTTGCGACCGTCTTGATGCAGACCCATTGCGAAGTCAGCAAAGTTGTGAGTCTCGGCATACATCAGAGGGCTACGCTGTGCGCCATCATTCCAAGTACTTGACTGGCTTGATGCACTGGCATTGCTGAACCATGCAGAAAGATCGCTCATCTTCTTGTCCAGATCAAACTCAGAATGGATGTAGTCTAAAGTACCAGTAAGAGTCTCGGTTGGAGCCCACTGGAGAACCACCTGGCCATTTGTTCTTGTCGTTTCGTACTCGGCGATACTGTAAGCAATCTGCTGTGGAATCGAAGAGAATTCATCGGCACTTTGTGAACGGTTAACTTGGTTCGCGTCGTTAGGAATACCGCCAGCGCCACTGTGGTCACCCGCGCGAGTAAACCAACCGGTTGTTTCTGCTGCATTTACTCCGTTATTGCGTGTCTGTGATGAAGCAGTAATAGCAATACCGATAGTGTCATTGGCAAACGTGTTTGAATAGATCCCTGAAAACTCAGGTGTAATTTCGTTGCCTTCGACGGTAGAGGTGTCATGCACCATTTTGGCTGAAAGGCTTGCTTTTTGGCCTGGCGCGTCGAGAGGACGAGTCGTTGAAATATTGATTGAGGATCCTACTCCGCCAGTAGGGACATCCGCTCTACCGGTTTTATATACCTGAACTCCGGCAATGCCCTCTGATGCCAGGTCGCCAAAATCAAAAGATCGACTTGAGGCGCTGTGAGTTGGCATCTGACGACCGTTAAGGGTTACCAAGTTATATTCCGGCCCAAAACCACGCACTGTTACCTGGCTGCCTTCACCGCGCTGGCGGCTTATGGATACACCGGTTATCCGCTGCAGAGATTCTGCAAGGTTAGCATCTGGGAACTTACCCATGTCCTCTGCAGAGATAGCATCGACAACACCTGCTGAATCTCGCTTGATATCCATAGATCGCTTAAGACTACCGCGAATGCCCCCTAGAACAATCACTTCCTCTATCTCTATTTGATCAACGCCTTCTAGTTGATCGTCAGTTTGAGCAAAAGCCGGCGCAACTGTTCCGGCGAACGCTAAAGCAACACTAGTCGCAAGAACTTTCTTTTTAAATAACATACTTTATAAACCCCCTGAGTGGAAAAGCTTTGGATATACTGATGGATCAATTCTTATAATTGGTAATTCTCAACTCCTACTCTACCCATTCAGGCTCAGCAAATATCTGCCTATGCGATCAAAGGGTATTTTTTTGGGTTAAATGAGGTGAGAAGGGTGTCGTTAGCGCTCTATGGGTCGAGTAACGTCCAGTTGCGCGCTATAATCTGGCTTTAAATGTAACAGGCTAAAAAATGTGTCGCAATTCATTCCGCTTCCGATACGCTAATAATTCCAAGCATAAATAGGGCAATATTATGGGCGATAGAAATATTCACCCACTAGCGCAGGCGATATATCGCAGTACTAATCATCAGTTTTTGTTACTTCAACTGATTGGTTGGTTTGGCCTTGCGCTGATTAGTTTCTTGAGCTTAACCCTGTGGTACGACCAGCAGGAGTTTACCTACATAGCCCATACATTGCTGCAGTCGCTGCTGGGTATCTGTGTCTCATGGCCTTTGCGACCCCTGATTCACTACATCTGGGATAAGCGCGGGCTAGTCAGGCTAGTTTGCAGCGCCGCAGGGGTGCTAGTTTGCTCGATTATTTGGACAGTGTTACGTATTGCCACATTTATGGCTCTGACTGATGAGACTGGGTTGTGGTCTGATTTTGGTGGTTGGTTATTTGGCTCTATTTTTATTTTTAGTTGCTGGGTGGCCCTGTACTACGGTGTTAAGTATTATCAGCTTTTGCAAAAAGAGCATGAAACGCTACTTAAAATTGCCGCGGAGAATAAAGAAGAGCAGCTCATGCGTGTGAAGGCGGAGGCGGTGGCCCATGAGGCGCAGTTGAAAATGCTGCGTTATCAGCTTAATCCCCACTTCTTATTTAACACCCTAAACGCTATCTCATCACTAGTTCAGCTCAAGGACGCGCCAAAGGCGAATAAAATGATTGTTCAGCTAAGCGACTTCTTGCGCTACTCACTGGACAATGACCCTATTCAGCGGGTCAGTCTTAGGGAAGAACTGAACACGCTTAAGCTTTATCTTAATATTGAAAAAACGCGTTTTGGCGAACGTTTGAAGCTGCATTTTAAGGTAGACCCTGCGGCGGAACATGCCAGAATTCCGAGCTTGATCCTGCAGCCATTGGCCGAGAACGCCATAAAATTTGCGATAGCGCCAATGGAGGAGGGTGGAGAAATAACGCTCATAGCGCGACTCGACGGTGAACACGTGATCATCGAAATGATTGATACTGGACCAGGTTTTGAAGATGAAGATCATCAGGTCACGCATGAGGGTGTGGGGTTGAGAAATACGATTGACCGGCTGCAGACCTTTTACGGACGTGATTATATATTTCGGCTTGAGCGCCGCTTAGGTGTGTCGGGCACAAAAGCGTTTATGCGTTTACCTCTGCAAGAGCAGGTTGCAATGCATAGGCAAAAGGTTGACGGTGTCGTCTATGAATAAACTACGGGTCATCATTGTTGACGACGAGCCTTTGGCTCTAGACTTTCTTAGGTCCATTTTATCAGAGCTTAGTCATGTTGTGATCGTCGCCGAATGCCGCAATGGTAAAGAAGCCATCGCCGCAGCATCAGAGTTAGTGCCTGATTTAATGTTTTTAGATATTCAGCTGCCCGGTATAAACGGGTTCGAAGTGGTAAAGGCGCTACAGTCGGATGTGATGCCCATGGTGGTGTTTGTGACGGCGTTTGATCAGTACGCTATAGATGCCTTTGATCTTCACGCCGTGGATTATGTCCTTAAGCCGCTTGATAATGATCGTGTTGGGCGTGCTGTAGAGCGAGCGATCGATCGTCTCAAAATCAATAAAAAAAATGACCATAAGGTCCCTTTGATTGGGGCTATAAGCGATATATCCGAGCGTATAGTCTCCGATAGCAGCAAGCAGACCTCGGATGATGTGCCGGAGGGTATGAAGCAAAAGTTATTGGTCCGTGACTCTGGCGTGATTAAGGTTATTCCCTTTGAAGATATTGACTGGGTAGATGCCGCCGGTGACTATATGTGTGTCCATGCGCTAGGTGAAACCCATGTTATCCGCAGCACTCTAAGAGAGCTGATGGGCAAGTTGAATGATAATAGATTTGCGCGTATCCACCGTTCAACCATTGTTAATATTGAGCGTGTTGTGACTATTACACCATTGCAGAAGGGCGGAAGTTTGTTGCACTTGAGTCAGGGTGAAACCCTTAAAGTAAGCCGTAATTATCGCGAGTCAATTCGCAGCCTATTTCAGTAGTTCCCTTCAAAATAAGGGGCTTTCAGCCCCCCAGATCCCCGCTTATCGCAGTGTACAAACCCACTATCTCATATGCACTACCCTATAGCCGCATGTCATGCCAATCTTAAACTTGGACATAATTGCACGCCGCTGAGCTCTTATTAAAAGTTGCGATCGAGTGCGTGCTTAATGGCTCATGGACAATTAGATTACTGTTGGGAATCACAGCCTAAAAATTTTGCATGAGCTAAACTTCGTAGTTTAGGATATGTAATACTGAATAGATCCTGCGTTCGCTTAATGAAGGAGAATTTTTGAAAATGTTAGTCGGATACAAACTCGTAGACCTTATACATAAAGTCATTAAATACGTAAGTGTTATTGCCGTGTCTCTTGCACTGGTCTTAGTAGCGCCCAACGCAATGGCTAGCGAAGGCGTTGCCAGGCTGATTAAAGTTGACCCTAATGCAGACGTAGAGCCACGTATTAAAACGTTGCTTGCGGGCATGACGCTAGAGCAGAAAGTGGGTCAAATGATACAGGGTGAAATCAAATCAGTGACGCCAGGCGATGTCACTAAGTATCATCTAGGGTCGATTCTCAATGGCGGTGGCTCTTTCCCTAATGGCAATAAAAATGCCTCGGTGAAGGACTGGTTAGTTCTCGCTGATCAATATTACAACGCTTCGATTGATACCAGTAAAGGCGGTGCCGGTGTTCCTATTATATGGGGTACGGACGCGGTTCATGGCCATAACAACGTTATTGGTGCGACATTATTCCCCCACAACATTGGGCTCGGCGCGGCCAACGACCCTAAGTTAATGCTTCAGATCGGCGAGATTACGGCCCGCGAAGTTGCGGTTACCGGAATTGATTGGGCGTTTGCACCTACAGTTGCGGTGGTTAAAGACAGCCGCTGGGGTCGCACCTATGAAGGTTACAGCAGTGATTTCCCAATCGTTAAAGCCTATGCCAGTGAAATTGTTGAGGGTATTCAAGGTGTCCCAGGGGAGTTACGCACCAACCAGCAGCGCGTTATCGGCACAGCCAAACATTTTATTGGTGATGGCGGAACCTATCGCGGGGTTGATCAGGGTGATACACGCATGGATCTGAGCACTCTTTTAGAACAGCATGGCCAAGGCTATACAACGGCTTTGGACGCTGGTGTGCAAACGGTGATGGTGTCTTTTAATAGCTGGAATGGACTAAAACTACACGGACACAAACATTTATTGACTGATGTGTTGAAGGGCCAGATGGGGTTCGATGGATTTGTTGTCAGCGACTGGGATGGCGTCGGACAGGTCGAGGGTTGTAATAATGAAACCTGCCCTCAAGCGATTAACGCGGGCGTGGACATGATCATGGTGCCCTATGACTGGAAGAAGTTACTTGAAAATACCCTGGCGCAGGTGCGTAGCGGTGAAATCCCGATGGCACGTATCGACGACGCTGTTAGTCGTATTTTACGCGTAAAGTTACGCGCAGGGATGTTTGAAAAAGGCGCCCCGTCGAGCCGTGAAGTGGCCGGTGATGATACCTTGATCGGCGCGCCCGCGCACCGTGCGGTAGCCCGTGATGCGGTTAGGAAGTCTCTGGTACTGCTGAAAAATGATAGAGGTATATTGCCTTTAAAATCCGATCAGCATATTTTAGTTACTGGCGATGGTGCGGACAATATTGGCAAGCAAAATGGCGGGTGGACCATTACTTGGCAGGGGACAGAAAATAAGAACTCTGACTTTCCCGGAGCAACCTCAATCTATGACGGTATACAGCAAGCTATAACAGAGATTGGCGGATCAGTCGAGTTGAGCGCCGATGACACCTGGAGCAAAAAGCCAGATGTTGCTGTGGTCGTTTTTGGCGAGGATCCTTATGCTGAGGGTCAGGGTGATAGGGATACGTTGCTCTATAGGGACGGACTAAAAACTGATCTGGCACTATTACAAAATCTAAAGCGTAAAAATATTCCAGTGGTCGCTGTTTTTCTGACTGGCCGGCCACTTTGGGTAAATGCAGAAATCAACAGCTCAGACGCTTTTGTGGTGGCCTGGCTGCCTGGCACCGAGGGGGGTGGTATTGCCGACGTACTAGTGGCCAATAAAAAGAACCAACCCAACTATGATTTTACTGGACGTTTATCTTTTGACTGGCCTAATGCTGAACTCAACGCTAAAGATAGCTCTCAGCCTGTGTCCTCTGCGTTGATGAAAAGAGGTGAGGGCCTAAGCTATGACAGCCCTAGAGTCGTATCTCGGAAGCTTGCGGATGTCCCCATGATTGATAAGTCTATGACTGACCAGATTGTATTTAGCGGCAGCAGCCGCAAGCCATGGCGTGCCTATGTTGGTGACTCCAGCAATTGGTCTACCGTAGTAAGCGGTAGTGAGACATTTACAGCATTTGGGAAGTTAAGTGTTAAGACCGTTGACGGCAATGTTCAGGAAGATTCGCGTGCCTTAGAGTGGACGGGGGACCGTGAAAGCCAATTTTTCTTCCAGTCAGAGCTGCCGTTAGATTTAACCGCGCTAGATAAAGTGGGTGCTGCGCTGTCAGTAACCTTTAAAGTCGATAAGCGGCCTAAGGGGCGTGTGATTCAGCGCATGGACTGCGGTTACCCCTGTTCGGGAAGCCTCGATTTGACCAAGATGTTTGGTGCTCTGCCTGAAGGCAAGTGGGTTACGGCTGCGATTAAGTTAAGCTGCTTTGCTGCTAAGGGCGTCGATCTTAGTCGCGTCAATACGCCATTTTTGCTCGTCAGCAAAGAACCCTTCGCCATGACTATCAATGATATTCGCATAAGCGCTGAAGTCCCTGCGAATACCGTTGTCAGTTGTAATTAAACGCTGCAGGCTCATTTTTTAAGCGGGCTGTCCACTACGCTTTAGGTGGTGACCGTTCTGAGTTGATGAGTATCACATCTATTCCCTCATGTGGGCGCCCAATGCCCTGCAGGGTGGCTCGATGGGTTGACTTACTCGGCCCAGACGGATGAAGCCGTTTAGCCGACACCCTAAAAGTTTGCGGGGTACGCCTTGCATCTGTTATTTACTCTTGCTCCTGATGCCCTCCGCGGGTCTTTGGCGGCCAAAACCCGGTTAGTGGCCCTGATTGCAAATTACCTAAGAGTCTCAATGCTTCTGCTGCTGTCATCTCACACTGACGCTGTTGGCGACTAGCCCTCTATAGTTCAGGTTCATAGATAAACATTCGTTGCCCTGCTAAGATTCCATCACGGAGTAAAGACCATTCTCAGCAGGGAATAGCTTTTTCAGATGGGGTAGATGATGCAGGCAACATTCACAAAAATGTCCGAAAGTACCGCGCAAGACTGGCAGATTATTATGCCCGAGCAGCTGGCCTTCTTTAAAAAGCTTCCAGATCGTATTCTTAGCCATATGGAGTTATTGTCGGGGGATTATGGCGGATTTGCAGTAGATCGGCTCCAACACTCATTACAGACCGCTCACCGCGCAGCAGAAGCCGGTGAAGACGATGAATATATTGTGTGCGCGCTGCTACATGATATTGGTGACACGCTGGGCAGTGCCAACCATGCAGATGTCGGTGCAGCAATTCTCCAGCCATTTGTGTCTGAGGAGAATCACTGGATGATTAAGCATCATGCAATCTTTCAGGGTTATAACTTCTTTCACTTTCTGGGTGCTGACCGCAATATGCGCGATCAATTTCGTGATAGCGACAATTTCAAACGTACAGCTCGGTTTGTTGCTAAGTACGATGACCCGGCCTTTGATCCGTCAATGCCAACGCTCGCATTGTCACTGTTTGAGCCCGAGTTGCGGCGTGTATTGGCGGAGCCCATAAATAGCATCTATAAAGAAGCTATGAGTAACAGTGAGTAGATGGAGTAGGGTCGATGACTGAAGGTAGTGTAAAGGGTATCTACATAGCACACAAAATGGGTGCTAATGTTTCTGGCCACCAAAAGGTGTCGGTGCTTGCGGGTAAAGGTATTGAGGGCGATCGCTACTTTTCAAATACCGGTAAAAACAGATCTCATTACCAGGGTCAGCCGGACTGGGAGATCACCCTGATTGAGTCAGAGGTCATAGTGGATTTCAATAAAGCCACTGGTAATAGATTCCATGAAAGTGACTTTCGTCGCAACCTAGTGACTGAGGGTATTCGACTCAATGATTTGGTGGGTAAAACTTTTAAAATTAATGATACTAGCTTCTATGGGGTTCAACTTTGCGAACCCTGCGCCAGTCTGCAAAAACGTCTGGCGGCAAAGATATTGCCCGCGCTAGTAGGTAAGGGCGGACTGCGAGCACAGATTCGAGGCAATGGACTAGTCTGTGTCGGTGATACCATCGTCTGAACGAGCCGGTGAGACTATTTTTTAAAAGCAAAAAACTTAATCGCTGTGGCGGTACTAGCCGTCGCTATTTCATCTATGTGTTCTGCTCTTACGGCGGCAATTCCTTCTAAAATATGCGCTAGAAAAGCGGGCTCATTGCGACCGTTTTTAGGTTTCGCCGGCATGTTTCTTGGCGTTAAATAGGGGGCGTCGGTCTCAATCATCAGTCTGTTGAGGGGTATGTTTTTGACATTTTTTTGTAATTCTTGACCTCTTCGTTCGTCGCAAATCCAACCGGTTATGCCAATATGCAAGTCCATATCCAAGTAGCGAAAGAGCGTTTTTTTGTCGCCGGTAAAGCAATGAATAACGCCGTTGCAGATGTTGTCTCTATAGCTCTGTAACATCTGTATTTGCCTTGGCGCGGCATCACGCTCGTGTAAGAATAGAGGCATGTTGAACTCAATCGCTAATTCTATATGGGCTTCAAAAGATTTTTCTTGCTGCTTTTCTGTAGACAGTGTGCGGTGGAAATCTAAACCCGTTTCACCGATGGCTACAACGTATTGGTGAGTGGCTAATTCCCGTAGGGCCGCTAAATTAGAGGGGCTTAGAGTCTTCGCGTCATGGGGATGAATTCCGATTGTAGCCCAGAGCATTCCTGGAAATTGGCTTTCAAATTTTTCGCATATAGCGATCACAGCCCGACTTTCTTCGACAGATGTCCCCGTGAGGATCAGCCGTTCAATACCCGCGGTTTGGGCGCGCTCAATCACCTGTTCAATATCTTTATCAAAGCGTGAATTGGAAAGGTTAACACCAATATCAATTAGCATTTTTAGACTCAATTTGTATAGGATTATTTATAGTAGTTCGTCGCGTTCATATGACTCAAGCATATCGGTAGTCAAGCCTAGCTTACGTGAATAGATCACCGAATACATCAGTACATTACGGACGTAGTTGCGAGTTTCCTCAAACGGTATAAGGGTCATCCAAATATCAAAAGGTAACTTTCCGGCGCTGTCTTTCTGCCATCGCGATACTCGATGAGGCCCTGCATTATAGGCGGCTGTAGCTAAAATCCTATTGTTGCCGAAGCGCTTGATTAAGCCTTTGTAATAATGTGCACCTATTGGCACATTGGTGTTCACATCATGTAGCTGTCTTTTATTATGATAGGGGATTTTATATTTTCTGGACGTCTCTTTTGCGGTCGCTGGCATCACCTGAATGAGCCCCATAGCGCCTGCCGGTGATGTCGCTGTCGCATTAAATCCGCTTTCCTGCCGTGCCAATGCAAATAGCATGTATGCGGGAATTTTCGTTTTTTCAGCAGCCGAATTAATTTGCGCGACATAAGCCAGCGGAAAGCGTATTTGAATGTCATCCCACTGTTTGACTGTGCCCAAGCTGGCGATGGCTTTGCTATGCCACTGCCATCGATTAGCTAAGACAGCTGCAGCCAACCAGTCCTCGGTGGTAAAGTTGGCTGTCGCTGAACGCCATTCTCGGCTGGCATCTAAACTGAGACCATGAAATAACAGTTCTCTGGCTCGCTGCATGGCCGGCTGTCTGCTGAGGTTTACAACGCGTGCCTCGGCGACGTCGAGTGGCTGATAGTTTAGATTATACTCCTGTGCTAATTTATCACTGGCCAGAAAGCCGTAAAAATCACGTTCCATCGCAAGAGCGCGTGTCAGTGCCAAGAGGTTCGCCGTAGACTCGGTTGCCGGCAGTTCTTCCATGGTGCGTATTGCCCAGTAGCGCCAATTGTTTTTTTCTTTGTTGGCTTGGGGTAATCGCGCTATCCAGCGTTTGACAGCTGGCCAATCAAGGTCTCGCAGAGCCTCTCGGATGCGCCATTCGGTCAGAGCACCGTCTAATGATTGATTGAGCAAGTCGAGGTGCTTCACAAAATAGCCGTCCGCGGAAGCCTGACGACCGTCTTTGTAAAGCCCTTTAATGATCGCGCTAACTATATTGGCTTGGGCGATATGGCTAAACTCATGGGTCTTTTGGTAGTGATTCCAGTGTTTAAGCGCGCTTGCAGGGTCTTTCCGAGCCAGATGTTTTAAGCCATGCTCAAGAATATTATGTTCATCTGGGCTGCGCTCGGTAAAAGCCTCATATTGGCTCACTCGGGTCGGCAGGCGATCGACGTTGTAATAGGTGTTGTAGCGTTTCTGATAATGAGGGCTGGTAAAAAAACGCCTTAGATACCGAGCTAACTGATAATTGTGGCTGATCATGGCCTTATTAAAGCGCTCCCAGGCCCGAGCCTCACTAATGTGGCCACCTCGGATCAACAGGCCAAATAGCTTATCGCAGGTTTTCGGTTGGGATTTGCCCTCGGTCCACAGCAGCAGGCCAGCCTGCAACGCCTCTATTTTCTCGCCGAGACGATACTGCGACAGATGAAAATGACATTGGCGACTAGTGTTGGCGTTGTTAGTAGCGTACGAGTTGAGCGAATAAAAATCGACATAGCTTTGCCAATGACGATGCCTGACCAGATAATCTAGCCAGCGTCCCTGAAGATAAGCGGCCTTTAGAGTACCCGCGTAATGAGTTAAGTAATTGCGCACCTCTGCACGGCGAGAATAACGCATTCCGGCTATCAGATCGGCATAGAGGAGATAGGGATAAAGCGGGTATTCAACTAACGATTGGCGCTGTTTACGCAGTGACTTCCAGTCGCCCTTGCGCGCCAGTTGGAGGGATTTTGTGTAGGCTTGACGCTGTTGTTTTAGGTCTTCGTTACCAGAATTGATAGCATAGGCACGCGGTAAGAATGTTAGTCCGATTAGGAGTGTGAGCAGCAATATGCACTGTTGCATCAGGGCGCGGTCTATGCGGGTCATGAGGTGCCTTCCTGTGCGATTTACTGGTCCAGATTTAGATTCTAAATTTAGCATTTCGTCCATCAAATTACGAGTCACATGCAGATTAATTGTTGGAGATCCTCACTGCCAATACATCGCAGCTGGCTCCGTGGAGCACTGAGCTGCTGGTGGATCCAAATACTAGCGCCAAGCCATGACGGCCATGGCTGCCAACGACAATAAGATCCATCTGTTGTAAATCGGCCATATTGTGCATCTCTTGCGCTGGATGCCCCAAAATAACATGTTGATTGTCCTCGCTCACATTTAACTGTGCTGCCAAGGTCGAAAGCCGCGTTGCGGCCTGATCCTGGAGTTGCGTTTGAACATCCGAAAGATCTACTAGAATATCGCCGCCATAGGTAAATGCTAGTGGCTCTAAAATATGGCAGATAGAAATTTTTGTGTCGCTGTGGCCAAAAAGAAACTTGACGCGGTCTATCACTTCCTGTGATTCTGGCGAAAGATCCAATCCGATTAATATGTGTTTGTACGCAGACATGATTCTAAACCTCGCAATGTAAAGAGTTACCGTATCTCTATAATGCCTAAGAGTCGCAGGAAATGAACTGGTTTTTAATAGTATTTGGCATTGCTGTCGTGATATCTCCCTTAATGTGGCTTAAACAATCACCTCAAGCTAAACGCATGACTGAGTTGCGGGGCATGGCAACTCAGTTATCTATTCAGGTGAGTTTACATCGTCGTCCCGATGCTCGCGAGGATGAAGTCAGCCTCGACTCGGTCTGTTATCGATTGCCCTGGCTGGATTGGAACGCTAGTGAACGCTGGGTATTACAGCGATTTAGTCAGCGGGGCTGGGACTCCCATTGTGAGGGATGGCGTTGGACTCAGCACCAGGCGCATCCAGATTGGGATGACCTGCTGGCGCAACTGATACCGGCGTTGCCGACGGGTGTGAGCGCATTAATTGCCAGCAAAGCGGGTATCGGTATGATTTGGGATGAGCGTGGTGATACCCTTGATCTGGAGAAAATCGCGGCCACTTTGCAGCGGCTGCGAGAAAAAAAAGCAGAAATATGTCATTGATGCTTGACCTGAGGGCAGACGAACACGTATATATGCCGAACCGGTGTGCTGCAAATCGGCCAGATCATTTACTGTGAGTACCGTTTTTAGATTCTATACGGTGCCGTATTTAAGGAATTAAGTTCTATATGGGCAAGTCTTTAGTTATTGTGGAATCGCCAGCCAAGGCTAAAACAATTAATCGTTATCTTGGCGATGACTTTATTGTTAAGTCCAGTGTTGGTCATATTCGTGATCTCCCCACTGGGGCCAACCGCATCACCACTGACCCTAAGGAACGCGCTCGACAGGCCGCGGTGACGCGTAAGTTGTCACCTGAAGATAAGGTTATTCACCGTGAAAAGAAGGCAAAATCCCAGCTTATTAATAGTATGGGTATTGATCCGGACAATGATTGGAAAGCCGAGTATGCGACGCTTCCGGGTAAAGAGAAGGTCGTAGCTGAACTGAAGAAACTAGCTAAGGATGCTGACACTGTGTACCTCGCGACGGATATGGATCGCGAGGGAGAAGCTATTGCTTGGCACCTGACTCAGGTGATTGGCGGTGATGACAGCCGCTACAAGCGCGTGGTGTTTAATGAAATCACCAAAAATGCCATTAAGAAAGCCTTTGAGAAGCCCGGGGTACTCAACACCGCTCGTGTGGATGCTCAGCAGGCGCGGCGCTTCCTCGATCGCGTGGTCGGCTTTATGGTATCGCCACTGCTATGGGAAAAGGTGGGGCGAGGGCTTTCAGCAGGCAGAGTGCAGTCGGTAGCTCTAAAGTTAGTGGTCGAGCGCGAGCGAGAGATCCGCGCTTTTATCCCAGAGGAGTACTGGACTGTTCAAGCGGATCTAGAACCCCGTGAGCAAGACGAGGGCGATGAATTAAAGGTTCGTTTCGATGTTAGGCGGCAAGATGGTAAGGCGTTCCGTCCAGTCAATAAAGTTGAAGCAGACACCGCGTTAGCCGCATTGCGCTCAGCAGATTATGCGGTGAGTAAGCGCGAGGACAAACCGACTAAGTCAAAGCCTTCGGCACCTTTTATTACCTCGACATTACAGCAAGCGTCCAGTACGCGTTTGGGTTTTGGGGTTAAGAAGACAATGATGATGGCCCAGCGTCTTTATGAGGCGGGTTATATTACCTATATGCGAACGGATTCTACGCATTTGGGTCAGGACGCAGTGACGACCTGCCGTGAATACATTCAACAGCATCATGGTGCTAAGTATCTACCAGAAGCGCCAATCGTTTATAGTAGCAAGGCAGGCGCACAAGAAGCTCACGAGGCCATCAGACCCTCGAATGTCGATATCCGTCCCGGCAGCCTAGACGATATGGAAGTAGATGCTCGTCGCCTCTACCAGCTCATCTGGCAGCAGTTTGTTGCCTGCCAGATGACTAACGCGGAGTTTACTGCAACGACTATCACCGTTTCCGCTGGAGGCTTCGATTTGGCCGCCAAGGGCAGGGTGACCCGTTTTGATGGCTATCTCGCCGTAATGCCGGCGAAAAGCGCTAAAGACGAAGATGACGAATTACCGGATCTGCAGCAGGGTGATCTAATGAGTATGCTGTTGTTGATTCCTCAGCAGCACTTTACCAAGCCTTCGGCACGGTTTTCTGAGGCAGCGCTGGTCAAAGAACTCGAAAAGCGGGGTGTTGGGCGACCCTCAACTTATGCATCTATTATTTCTACGATTCAAGATCGCGGTTATGTGCGCATTGAGAACAAGCGAATTTTTGCAGAGAAAATTGGCGATATAGTTACCGATCGTCTATCGGAGAGCTTCACCGATCTTATGGATTACGGCTTTACCGCCACTATGGAAGAACGTCTGGATGAAGTGGCGGAGGGTAAGCTGAACTGGAAGCGTCTGCTTAATAGTTTTTATAAAGATTTGAGCGAACGGGTTAGCAAAGCCAAAGAGCTAGACGGTGGCATGCGGCCTAATACACCATCTGAGACCACGATTGTCTGTGCTAAGTGTGCACGTCCAATGATGATCAGAACGGCCGGTACAGGCGTTTTTCTGGGCTGCTCAGGCTATGCGCTGCCGCCCAAGGAGCGCTGCAAGCATACGGTGAACCTTACCGTTGGCGACGAGGCGGTTAATATCGACGAAGACGATGAGGCTGAGTCAAAATTATTGCTACACAGGCATCGCTGCAAATTGTGCAATACGTCAATGGACAGCTATCTTTTGGATGAAACACGTAAGTTACATGTCTGTGGTAATAACCCAGACTGTATTGGCCATGATGTGGAAATGGGTCAGTATGTGATCAAGGGCTATGAAGGCCCGCTGATAGAATGTGATAAATGCGCTAGCGATATGCAGCTTAAAACTGGTCGGTTCGGTAAATATTTTGGCTGCACCGGAGAAAACACCGAAGGTCTACCCTGCAAGAATACGCGCAAGTTACTGCGTAATGGCGAAGCGGCACCGCCAAAGGTTGACCCAATCTCTATGCCAGAACTACGCTGTATTAAGGTCGAAGACTACTATGTGTTGCGTGACGGTGCCTCGGGAATTTTCCTCGCGGCTAGCCAATACCCGCGCCATCGTGAAACCCGTGCGCCAACGGTTACCGAGTTGCTGCCCTACAAGGCGCAGATCGACGAGAAATATCAATTTTTACTCACGGCACCGGTTTTAGATCCTGATGGCAAGACCACAGTGATCCGATACAGTCGTAAAACCAAAGAGCAGTATGTGCGCAGCGAGGATGACGGCAAGCCCACTGGTTGGAGTGCTTATTATAGTGGTGGCAGTTGGAAGGCTACCGCGAAAGGTAAGTAGCGAGCATGGCACTGTCTATTTATCTATCAGCCGTGAATCAAAAATTACTGTTTGCTAAGCGACTGCTGGCTATTGACGTCAAGATTTCACTGGCGGGTCATCAGGACATCCATCAGGCCACGGCAATTGCACAGTCTGCTACATTGCAGTTGCAGCGTGCCTGGTATTGGCATCTTCAGGATGTTGCCTGTAATTATAAACTACAGGATCCCGAGGCGGTTGACTGTGCCTCGTCACTGGTTGCTCTGTTGGCGGATGAGGGTAAATCGCCAGGGGAAGCGATTGAATTGAACAATCTCGCTGCAGATGAGTACTCATGGGTATCGGCGCTACTGTATGCCCATGACCAGCTCTATGTGCGCCCTATCGCTCGCAAAGCCGAGATGGACGCGGAGCGGCTACCCATGGTCGCCGTAGATGTCGGCGGTGATTCCATTGATTGGGATATCGAGCAGGCACTCGACTGGCTCAATCAGATGGAGGAATTGATTGAACGGCAGCGAGATATGATGATAGAGTTTTAAGACTCAGCTATCCTTAGGTTAACAGTGCGCGCTAGACCTGCTAGAATTGCGCAGAAGCAGTAAAATTATTGGAATCACCTATGCCCCTTACGGAATTTGAATTAATCATGTTAGATGATGGAGAGGTTGCTCTGCAGCGCTCTGGCACCGACGAGACGTTAGTGCGCATTACCTTCTCTGAGGAAGTTCTCGACTACTTGGATGGTAAGCATATAGAAGTCGCCAAAAGTATGATGGATGCTGGTATTCAAACAGCCTTTGAGCTTAACGAAGAGTCCGCGCCAACGGCCTTCGATACTGATGAAAAACGCAATATTCTGCACTAAAGATGACCGACATTAACGCGTTAGAACAGCTTGCCGATCAACGTAAAGTTTCATCATTTCGACAGCACCTGCTGCTTTGCACGGCGGGCAAATGCGCGCCTGCGGTCGAGGCTAACGCATCATGGGATTATCTTAAACGTCGTATCCGTGAGTTGGGGCTGCTCGATGTTGACTCAGGCGTCTACCGTTCTAAAGTTGACTGTTTGAGAATTTGCCGGCAGGGACCCATTATGCTCAGCTACCCCGATGGAACCTGGTACCACAGCTGCACACCAGAGGTTATTGAGCGTATTTTGCAAGAGCATGTGCTTGAAGGAAAGCCGGTAGCTGACTACCGCTTTGCCAATACTTCGATTTAACTGCTGGCTGCGACATGACTCTTCTCTTAGATAGTCACCCTAACAACGCCCACAGCCAGTCCTTCAATAGCAAATTCCTGAGCTCTCAAATCAACGATTATTGGCGAGTAGTCACGATTTTCCGGCAGCAGGTGTATCTCATGCTTGCTGCGAGTATGCTTGAGCCGCTTGACCGTCACATCACCGTCGACTCGAGCCACTACAATCTGCTGATTCTCTGCAGTCGGCTGCTGATGCACGGCAAGCAGATCACCATCCATAATGCCGACATCGACCATGCTCTGACCCTGTACTCGTAAAAAGTAATCGGCATGGGGGTGAAAGGTACTGGACGGGATCTCTCGATAGTCCTCAATATTCTGTTCGGCTAAGATTGGCTCACCGGCAGCAACCCGTCCAACAATAGGTATGCCGTTAAATTGCTCCACCACTCGGATACCTCTGGAAGCACCAGGAATCATCTCTATTACGCCTTTACGCGCCAGTGCCCTAAGATGGTCTTCTGCTGCGTTCGCCGAGCGGAAGCCTAATGACTGGGCTATTTCTGCCCTTGTGGGCGGGTAGCCGGTGTCTTCTAGGTTCGCTTTGATTAAATCAAAGATTTGTTGCTGTCGAGCGGTCAGACGTTCCATAGAATATTCCTTTTATCGAATGCCTGTAATTATATACAGTATGCGTAGTTTGGCAAGTATTACTATAGTGAAGTAAATAATAGGGGTAAACAGATGTTCGAAGCAAAGGTTCAAGAGGCGTGGCGTGTACTGCGTATTCAGTCGGAATTAGTGGCTGGAACTGACAAATTACTGAAGACGGGTGCAGCGGTAACGGTGTTTGGGGGAGCCCGGTTTGAGCCGGACACTGAGTCTTATCGACAGGCGGAGAGGTTGGGAGAACTGCTGGGCAGCGCCGGAGTGCCTGTGATTACTGGCGGTGGGCCAGGTATCATGGAGGCGGCGAATAAAGGTTGTTTTTCGACTACGGCTCAGTCGGTAGGCCTGAATATTGATTTGCCTTTTGAGCAAACGAGTAATCCTTTTCAGGACCTTTCGTTAGAGTTTCGTTACTTTTTTGTACGCAAGTATCTCTTTGTGAAACATGCTGTAGGGTTTGTCATATTCCCTGGTGGTTACGGCACCTTGGATGAGCTTTTTGAAGCTCTGACGCTAGTGCAGACTGGCAAAATGGAGCCTTTCCCTATTGTTCTAGTGGGTGTTGACTACTGGCAGGGGTTGGTAGATTGGATGACGCAGCGCATGTTGGCGCAGGGCTGCATTTCACCGGATGAGCTGAATTTATTTCAGCTAGTCGACACCAGTGATGAGGCTGCGCAGATAATACTGAGCCATATCCATACTGAAAGTGCGAAGCTATTAGTGTCAGACTAGTTAACATCATCCCAGTCAAATCCAGCGTCCAGTCTCAAATCAGTCAGCGAATCTGCCTCTATCCCTAGGCTGATAATACTGTCGGAAAAAAACCGCTCGTGGATACTGAGATTCATGGAATCACCTGAGTCGTCTGGTGCATTGACACGTATCAGCGACATCTGAGCCCAGTCGTTTAAATCGATGTCGGTAATGTCTCCACCCTCGTATCGGATGTCGATAGTGGCGCTAGTATCATCGATGGCGATAATCTCAAACAGTTGATTGATCGCGGTGTCCTGATACCAGGCGCCAGTGGAAGGAATATGAATCGCCATAATCATTCTCCGAATAATTCTACAGAAACTATAAAATAGCACCAAGCAGGGAAAGATGCATTGTCGGGGGTCGGCAGCTAATGTTCACAGTTAGCGTAGATTAGTTATGTGTATTTTTAGATAAACAGCCTAACTATATATAAAGTATAGGGTTATTTTTGTCGTGCTGAATTCCAATAAATGGGTAAAATGCTCTAATGGAATAGCAGCCCTTGCTTTAAAAATAGATTGGTCTAAAAAACCACATCATTATTGATACAGGAACTTATGACTACGCAACAAAATGAACATTACGGGCGCCTGATGCTCGATATTAGTGGCTATAGCCTGACGGATGGCGAGCGAGAGCTGCTGCAAAACCCCCATGTTGGCGGGGTTATCTTGTTTGCCCGCAATGTTGCAACTCGCGAGCAGATTTGTGCGCTAGCCTGTCAGATTAGAGAGGCTTCGGCTAAGGTTATTATAGCTGTAGATCAAGAGGGCGGTCGGGTACAGCGCTTTCGAGACGGTTTCACAGCATTTCCGCCAATGCAAACACTCGGTGACTTGGTGGCTCAGAATTCAGCTGCAGGACTAGGCTTAACTCGGGATGTGGGCTGGTTAATGGCCTCTGAGGTGATTGCCTGCGGTCTGGATATTAGCTTTGCCCCCGTGTTAGATGTTGATCGAGATACTAGCAGTATCATTGGCGATCGCTCTTTTTCGGATCAGCCGCAAGCGGTGGTTGCTCTGGCTCAGGCTTTTATAAAGGGCATGCATGAAGCGGGTATGGCGGCCACAGGTAAACATTTTCCTGGCCATGGAGGTATTGTTGCCGACAGTCATCTAGAGGCTCCCGTTGATTATCGCAGCTGGAATGAGTTGCAGGTGCACGATCTCAAGCCCTTCGTGGCTCTGGCAGATTCCCTGGATGGCATGATGCCCGCGCATATTACTTTCCCCAGCGTCGACCCAGATTCCGTAGGTTTCTCGTCGTTTTGGTTGCAGTCAGTGCTGCGCGATCAATTGGGTTTTAACGGCGTTATCTTTAGCGATGACCTGAGCATGAAAGGAGCGGATATTGCTGGTGGTTATGTCGACAAGGCCAAGCTTGCGTTGGCGGCAGGTTGCGATATGATTCTGGTTTGTAATTGTCCTGAAGGTGCGATTGAGGTGCTGGACTTTATGGCGAGCACCGAGATCGATGGCGGTGACAGGCTGGCTAAAATGCGAGCCCGAAAATTCCGACATTGGGATGAGTTGGAAAATCATCCTCGGCGGATAAAAACGATCGAGCAACTTAAATATTTAGAGACACAGCAGGGTACAACATGAGTCAGATAGAAAACTGGTTGGTCAATTTAACAGGTGAGCAATACCTGTGGGTATTTGAATTATTTCTAATTGTGCTTGTTGCGTTGAGTCTTGGTTTTTTTCTGAATCGCCTTATCGATAAGCTTGAACTTCAGGCAGCTAGGAGCAAAAGTATTTGGGACGATGCCTTGATCGAGGCTTGCCGAAGGCCCGCAATCTGGTTGATCTGGATTTTAGGGGTTAATTTTGCGGCTTCTATAGCGGCACAAAAAATGGACTCACCGCTGCAGGGACTGATTGATCCGATTAATCGTCTGGCATTGATTTTCCTCGGCTCTCTATTTGTTGTTAGATTTATTAAGCGCGCCGAGCGCAATCTCCTGCGTCCTGACTACATGTCCAAGCCGATAGACGAAACCACAGTGCGTGCAGTGGGTAAATTATTGCGCGCGACCGTTATCATTACCGCTGTATTGATCGGCATGCAACTTTTTGGTTACAGCATCTCCGGCTTGCTAGCCTTTGGCGGTATCGGCGGTATTGCTATGGGTTTTGCGGCAAAAGACCTGCTGGCCAATTTCTTTGGTGGCCTGATGATTTATTTAGATCGGCCCTTTTCAGTGGGTGAATGGATTCGTTCGCCTGATCAGGAAATCGAGGGTACAGTTGAAGACATAGGTTGGCGTCTAACGAGAATCAGAACCTTTGATATGCGACCGTTGTATATCCCTAACGCGGTGTTCGCCAACATCTCGGTAGAGAATCCTTCACGTATGAGTAATCGTAGGATTAATGAAACCCTCGGCATTCGCTATGAGGACATCCACAGTATGGATTCTATTGTGGCTGCGGTGACGGCTATGTTACTTAAGCATCCGGACATTGACGCTAAGCAAACCATGATTGTTAATTTTAATAAGTTCAATGCGAGTTCAGTGGATTTTATTGTTTACACTTTTACTAAAACTACAGACTGGATCGATTTTCATAAGATCAAGCAGGACGTTTTGCTGAGAGTTGCCAGTATTGTCGCTGACCATGATGCTGAGATAGCCTACCCAACATCGACCATACATCTTCAGAAGTCATCGTTAATGGCCAGTGATTAATAGAGAGTGTGTTTAATCACAGCAGTAGATCCGCAATAGTCACAGAACTAAGGTGGCAGTGCTCGATAAACATAACTTCTCAAAAAGACAGGACGCACTGCGTCGTCTTTGACTTTATAATAGATCCTCACTTATTTAGATAGGGGCTTTTTTGTGCGGTCTTCTCTGGTTGTTTTTTTATGCTTCGGCCTGCTGGGCTGTTTGGGCTCACCTGAGGGTGTAGTAGCGGTACAGGGTTTTGACAGCGACCGTTATCTTGGAAAATGGTATGAGGTTGCGCGCCTTGATCATAGCTTTGAGCGCGGATTGAGTGCGGTCACGGCAGAGTATTCCATGCGTGAGGATGGCGGCATTCGAGTCATCAACTCGGGTATGTCTGCCGAGTCAGGTGTTAGGGAGGATGCCGAGGGGAGGGCCTATTTCATGGGAGAGGAGACTGAGGGGTACCTGAAAGTCTCGTTCTTCGGCCCTTTCTTCGGGTCTTATATTGTCTTTGAGTTGAGCCCCGACTATCAGCATGCTTTTGTGGCCGGCAATACCACCGAGTACTTGTGGTTGCTGTCTCGATCACCCACCGTGTCAGACGATTTGAAGGCGCATTTTATCGCGGCGTCGGCGGCACTCGGTTTTGATACCGATGCACTGATTTTTAACTAGAAAAAGTGTTTGTGGCAGCTCGATAGATCTAACCTTGGTGCTCATAGCTTGCGATGTACCTTAGCTGCAGGGGAGAGACCAGATTTAATCCAACGGATCTGCCGCCACATTGCCCTCAAGGGGTGAGACGGGAGCATCTAGGTCGGCAGGTGACGGTGGATTTAAAAGCGGCGGTTCATATCCCTTTATAGTCACCATGACCCCCATCATTGGGTGATCTATATAATAGATCGTTTCTTCCTCTACACGCTTTGATTGATTAAGTACCCACACCGAGGATATTGGGTAGGTTTTAGGTTCGATGGGTTCTGGTGAGGCGGCGATGTCAACAGCGTCCCTGTCGAGCGCCACTAACTCATTGCTTAGCATTTCATCGGGCGTCACTCCGGGCATCAAATTT
>Ga0302138_10000397_pt1 | contig 23721 bp, 36 predicted proteins | sample CBN3_321_MG_FD_203110 | JGI IMG/M metagenome (GOLD analysis project Ga0302138, IMG submission 203110) | Marine microbial communities from Western Arctic Ocean, Canada - CBN3_surface | ecosystem: Environmental > Aquatic > Marine > Oceanic | place: Canada: Western Arctic Ocean | collected 2017-09-15 | reverse complement strand
CGAACGACCATAGCCGTTGGCGGGTGGCATGAAGTAGTAACACTTAGGTAGTGAGTCTAGTACTTTACGCACAGCTTTTTTAACATCTGCTTCATTGTTCATCCATGTACTCCTCAAATTCTTTGTCACTAAACCCTAAAGCGTTTCGCAATAACTCTCGCAGCGCAAGAATAGTTGCATCGCGTTCCTCTATTATAGGGCGCAATTTTTCTGCTACTCCCTGCGCGGCGGCTCTAGCTATGTTTTCTTCTACCTTCCACTTCTGTGTCATCTGTGTTTCTTCCTTGCGTTAGGGCATATATCTTGAGCGGGACACCATGGGCATAAGCCACTAGGCTTAAAGTCAAAAACTCCAAGGTCAATAGCGTCATGCACTGCGTCAAGCCTTGGCTTGAGTGCGTCCCACAATGGCGCTAGATACCTGCGCTGATACTCTGAATTAGTCGTTTGGTTAAACCGTAGCCATATAAATGACGTTTTAACAGTTGTAACCTCTGGAAAGTGATACATCACTATTGCAGCAAAAAACTGTAACTGTGTTGGTGACTCTCTCACCTTTCCCGTCTTGTAATCTAAACAGTAAGCTGTGTCCCCGTCAACTACTAATACGTCTGCAATAGACCTAAAGTACACATCTTTGTCAAACCACCCAACAGGTTCTAGTTTCTCGTTTATCGCCATCTGGTACTCGAAGTACTTAACGCCGGGGCGGGATGTTATTACATCTACGATGCTGCCCCACTTCTTAATAGACAGAGTATCTTCCTCAGTCATAACACCTGCATCTAGTTCTCCCTTACCGTGCTTCTCCAATACTTCATGGACGCGGTTCCCGTAGTCCATCGCCTCACTGCCGCGTATGCTCACTGACTTAGACACGTTGACGTAATCAAATTGTGCTGGGCAGTTCTCAAACGTACTTAGTCTGCTGTATGACAGCGCCATCTTGTCACTCATATTCAAGTTCCTTTATTTTAGTTAACTCCCAAAGCATATTTAACGTCTTGTCAAACGTCATAACAAACCTGTGTTTTTGGCTCCTGTCTCGCCACTCCCCAGCAACGCCCTTTGTTTTCCCCCTCGAAAGTTTCTTATGGCTGCCGTCACCTTGCAACACCCAAAAGTCTTTCTTCTTTGCGGTTAGCCCATAGTAGTTAAAGTTACACGCCCTATAAACAATACCCTTGTGGTGGTCGTTATCTGCGTAACTAAGAATAGACCTGACCTTGTGTGTTTTTCTCAACTCTTTAATTGTCTTACTCACAAACCAACTAGCTAGATTGTGTTCTACCTTCTGTACCTCTGGTTCTAGGCAGAGCCTACTCAACTCAAAGAACCCTTCTTGGTCGTTTCGCTCCAGTCCGTACATACCTTTAACTAGTTCTGGCACTGGCAACGCTGTGTATATACATACGCCGCATAGTTTGTCGCCTGTAAATAGACCATAGTTAACGCCACTCTTAAAGCCCACGCTTATATCTTTTAGGTAGTGCCACTTCATAAGTATGCTCTCGCAAGACTGCTTGTCTACTAAACTTATTCTGTAGTCTTGTTTGCTCATTTGGCAGCACCATAAGACCTACCTACTTCTACTTCGCCCACTACGGGTATCTTACCCTTGCACCATTCAGGGGTAGTGGACAGGCAGTCCTCCATCCACGCTACGCAGTCAGCAACTTCGGAGTCTGGCACGATACATACAGCCTCATCATGCACAGACAACTTAACAGGGTATCGCTGGTGTATCCTAGCTGTCTGCCACATAACGATCTGCATGGAGGCGTGCTGGCACAGATTCTCTACTACTTTAGGCCCGTAAATCTTCTTGCCTATCACGCGCCCTTGGTCGTATATATACTCATCTTTTTCGGAGTCGAAACGCAGGTTGTGGTAAACAACTCCGGGTTCCCCGGGCCTACCAAACCCCTCGTACTGCGTCACATACCAGCCGTTTACATCAACTCGCAAGTGGTCACACCGCGTAGCTATATCAGGCAGTATAGAACGCTCGCAATGCCTCCACAGGGCGGTTACTCTGCTGTATATGCCGCGATACAGCTCCACCGTTTCGTACGCCTTCTCCAGCTCTATAGGCTCTGCGCCCATAGCCTTTCCTTGTATGCGAACCATCTCTGCGAACCTAGGCGCACCTGCACCGTACTGTAGTCCCAGCATAGCCGTCTTGCCTAAGAACCGTTCTAGCTTGTCGGCCTTGGTTATCTCTCGCCCATACAAAGTACTAGCGAAATGGCAGTACATATCTACGCCAGCACGTAACTTCTCCAACGCGTCCTCTTGTCCAGCCAGAGCCATGACCGTGCGCAGCTCTATATTAGACGAATCGCCAACAACTACCGTGTATCCCGATGGTGCTTCTAGCGCATTACGCAAACCAGCGGATAAGCCACGCGCAGGTAAGTTCTGCCAATTAACTTTGTTGCCGCCAGAGTAGCGACCAGTCGTCTTTGCGCCCCACCACTGCAAGTACACAGGAAGCGGGCCTCTGTCGGTCATTTCTATAAACCGCTCAGCGCGAGTCTGGGCAATAGTAGTTTTCGCTCCGACTCTTGCGCCTACCAACGCCTGAACCTCGCTGTCTGGATGCTCCAGCAACTCCATAAATTCTTTGTCGGTCTTGGCAAACGCGAACGTAGTCTTACCTGTGCGCGGGCTTACTTTAGTCGGCGGTGTAACCGCCAAGTCCCGCAGCCTTTCAGCAAATTTGGCGTTGGACATTATCTCATCCCGCGACACCATTGCTAAGGTCATTAGTCCTTCCTTACGGGCTATCTCCTTCTCCAGTAGGTCGGCCATCATAGGTTTATTACCTACGAACAAAGGCTCTGTAAACATGCGGATGGTCATATCTACAAGTACTTGGCTAAGCAGCGGGCAGAATCCTATTACCTCGTTGTAGATTTTCTCACACAGGTCTACGTCATTAGTGCAGTATTCTTTGTACGCCTCAAAATCTGCGTCACTCATGTCTGCCCGATGCACACCCTTCATGTTGTGTACTGCGTGCCCTTTCTCTTGGAAACCGAAGTACTTAGATATATTAGACAGGGAGTGTGACCGTAAAAACGGCTTAACCATCCTAGTAAGTGCCAAAGTACATAGCCACATGCGTGGGTTTATCCCATATCGTTGGGCCATGATAAAGCCGTCGAACATCATGTTGTGTGCTACCACCACGTACTTAGACCAGTCTAGTAAGTTAGTAAGCTGGTACTGTAGGGATTCCTCTGTACCGTGCAAGGTTACAGTCTTACCGTTCAGCCGTATGCTTACCATGATGGCTTCAAACCTATCGTCTAGCACATAGGCATCAGTCTGCATCTTGCTAAGTGAGTACTCTTGGTCGTAATAAGTCTCAAAATCTATGAATATTACATCCATAATAGTTCCTTAATCCCATGGGATTAGTAAGTTAGTCAGTGTTCCTAGGGTCGTCAGACGCGAGGGGTAAGAACTTCTCTCTACCTGTTGTTGTTATCCAGTGATTACACTTTTGGCACCACCAGCCTTTTCTTATGTTAGCTTCTGCGTGTATGATTTCTTGCATGTCGCTTTCACATGAAGAAACTGGGCACTTTATTGTTTCTAAATTACTCATCGTCAACGCTCTTAGTTATTTTCCACAGACTGTCTAAGCGTTTAGAAAGTTTAAAGGAGGGCGAGCTTGACACTATGTCTTTCCCTGCTCGTATGCGGCTTACTGTACAGGCGGATACTCCTGTCTTGGACGCTATATACTTGTGTGTACCTTTCATACTAGTTATAGCTTCTTCTAGCTCTAAGCGGTTTTTATAATTCCCTGTCGTTTTCAGTCTTTCTTTCACGTTCTTGTTGCTCCTGTTCAGCTAAATCAACAATTAGCTCTAGTGAATCAGCCATCATCCTCAGACCTTGTGAAAATTGGTAGATGGCTTCGGTTAGTTGCTCGTTTCCGTTTATGATAGATACCTCGATACTAGTAGGGTAGTTAGCCCTACTAGTAAATAGTTTGTTAATCCCATGGGATTAAGGATTAGACTCCAACGATTGCTCCATTATTTCCTCAGCGCAAATGTTATTGATAGCGTCCTCGTCCAGAATATCCTCTGCTCCGTTGGAGTAAAGCACGTACTCATACTGGTTGATTCTTACTCCCAAGCCTTCGACAATAACTGCTGGTTCCTCTAATGCCAACTGCGACATAGGCACAATGAACTCAGGTGGCATACCAGACACAGGAGTATTATACATAGTGGAACAAAGGTCGTAATCTGCGTGCTTATTCTGAAACGCAGTAACGTCAGTGTAGTAACTTGTTTTCGGTTCTTTGTAATAGAACGAATATTCTACCGTGCTGTCGCTGCGCATCTTTGCGTACATTATGCACGTAGACAATTCATGGTATTTGCTTTCTTCGTGGCGGCGGCTAGTTATTTCGCTGAACAAATCATTGAGCTGGCCGTCACCAAACACATGCCCTTGGTCGTGTAGGCTACGTAAGTGGGAGTACACCTCTTTGGATATGTCCTTGTTACCACCGTAGGAATTAACATTCTCTAAGAGTCTGCGCAGTTTGTAGCTGTTATCTCTAGCCTCACCCTCTAGCTCAGTCTTACCCGCCCGCTGAAACGCAACGAAAGGCGCGATCTTTGCGGGGGTTCTATACTTAAAGTACTGCCTAGCTAGAGCAGCCAACCTTTCGGGATTTTCCGTGAAGTGTTTGCCATTGCGCTTTTCTGAAGTTAGCGGGCAGAACAAGGTGTATCTGCTGGAGTAGTGTTCCCAGCTTACAGCACCGCACGGGTAGTCGTCGCCTTCGTGTATAAATCCTACTGACGGCGCACCTGTGCCAGTGGGGTAGCTTTTGTTAGCCAGCTCATTTGCAGAGAAGTAGGGGAACAGACGTAAGTAGGGCATGGACAAAAGTATCTCATCTACCGCGTCGTGCAATTTCCTGTGCATATAGAAGCCGTACTTCTTTATGGAATCCCTGCACTGTATGGCTTGCTGCTGCTTGTCACTAACTATGTCGTCTATTTTGGGTATCTTAGCGTAGCAGTCCTCATTAAACGCAGTCTTAGTATCCTCAAAGTGTTCTGAGGTATTGGCAAACGGACTCGCTGAATTGCCTCCTCTGCGCGCGTAGTAGCCGCCAGAGCCAGTATTACCCAAGCCTCTAATGTAATCGCTGACGTTAAACTTAGCTTTCTTGCTACCAAGTACAACCTGCTTAGTAATTCTTTTCATGTGTTTCTCCAGTAAATAAGTAAGTAAGTAATTTTTTTAATCCCATGGGATTAAACAACCTTCCGTAATTCTACTACCGCTATAGTGACGCCCTTGTGTATCACCTCATAGTTGTCACCATAGTGCGTAGCTCCTAGCCTTCCCATGTCAGACAGCAGCACCATAAGCGAACGTCCAATCGTGCTAACGTAAACTATACGTGCGGCGTTGTCCACGGATAACCAGTCATCGTCTTTGTCGGTGCTAATACCTAGCTCCTCAAACCCGCGCACCAGTTTGCTTTCCACTCTAACCAATCGGCTAAGAGTTTCTTTCTCCAACCTAGATAGTCGTTTGATAATACCATCTTCGTTGTTCATTACATTTAATCCTTTTTAAGTTCGTTGATAGCATCATCAATAAATTCTGGCGTTAGGGTTGCCCCCGCCGCCAACTGCTCCCGCAGCACAGCTACAAATTCTTTAAGAATCAGCACCGTTTCATCACGGGAACTTTCGCGTATTCGCTCCCTCAAGTTGTCGCGTTGATCTCTAAGGCTGCTTTCCAAGCTGCTTAATCTTGAACTTACGTCGTGGGGATTCATACCTCCTCCTTGTATCTAGTAATCAAGTGGCGGCGAAACCACTGTCTCGCCTTGTAACTGCTAAACGTACACGTATAAGTTAGGCACAACTCTACGGCGTAGTGAATATCCGTATCAGAGTGTGCCATTACATCATCTAACCACGCATACGCACCAAGCGTTGTGCCAATCACAGCTTCACATCTACGAGGACACCGAACGGCGGTGGATTTTCCTTGCCGTAATGACCGCTTGTGTCAGCCCAGATAACAGGTATATCAGGCTGGACTAAGTGAGAAGTACGCGCGCACATATCCGTAAAGTAGATCATGCCAGCGTACTGCTCCTCGCTTGCTGCTAAGTAGTCAAACACAGGGGCAAACTCAGTGCCACCACCACCAACTACATTCAGCACTACATCGTCGCCTTGCTCAAAGCGTTCTACTTTTGTAATGCGGGTATCACAGTACACTACTTCCACAAACTCAGGATTTAGGTCTGACGCGATAGCCGTAATTTCTGCGGCTACTTGGTTCGCTTCGGATTGTGACATAGAACCTGACACATCAAAGCCAATCAACAACGCGCCTACTGCTTCGCTAAGTAGGGAAGGCATAAAGATATTCTGCCACACGTACCTACGATTAGGTCGTGAGAAAGAGAAGTCAGTACGCGCACTACTAGTTAGCATCTCCCTGCACACATCCTCCCAGTTTACAGACGGCTTACCTATGTCGCCAAGGATGCGATCTATTAACGCCGAACCTTGTCCGCAGGTCTTAGCCATTTGGGCAGCAGTAATAATAGTCGCTTCGAGATCAGCTTTACTCGCTTCGTCATCCGCGTCCAGTAGGTCGCCGCTATTGTCCCAGCCGCCTTTGGGAATGCCGTCATCCTCTGGCCCCTCATCGCCACCACTGCCGTCAGCACTGCCGCCAGAACCAGAACCAGAGCCACTGCCACTGCCATCATCAGCACTGTCATCATCGTCATCACCACCTCCACTGCCGCTGCCACCTTTATCATCACCTTCTTCTCCTTCTTCTTCACCTTCACCTTCGCCTTCACCATCCTCGCAAGGCTTACCGCCAGCAGGTGGCTCAGGCTTTTCAGGTGGTTCGGGCAGCTCGTCTTTCATGCGCTTATATACTAACTCAGACGACATAGCCTCCGTAACCCACTTAACATCCACGCCGTTCTCTGGTAACTCATAGCCACGACTACGTATATATAAGTTGATTATCGCGTCATTCGCATAGTTCCACAGACCGGGGTGCCTCTGACCTCTACGCCACATGTGCATCAGTATTACATGCAGGGATTCGTGTAGTACCAGCCCAAACAACTGGGGGTCGGTACACTTGGCAGTGAAGTTGGGGTTGTACTTAACCCACGCACCGTTGGTAGCTGCCGTAGGTATCCTAGGGTCAACAACTACCTCGCGCTTTATCTTGGACATTACAGCCGCAACGAACGGCTCCCGTATGCCCAGCTTGTTATAAGCAGTCTCTACCCGCTTACGCTCGTACTCAACGTCTACAATCGGGTCAGTGACTAGTAATGTTTTTGCTAAACTTGTCATATCAATTACCTCAGTTAATAAGTCTGCTGGCCTGTTACAGCCAGCGTTTTTAATCCCATGGGATTAGGCGGCGAACGCGTCCTGATTCTGCATAGCCCACTGCGAGTAAGCAGGGGACTTAGCGATCTCTTTGTCACGCTTGTACGCTAACTTAACAGTAAGTGTCTGCACATCGCCCGGGCATTTAGACAGGAACTTCCACGCGTTAGCGAAGTTACTCTTGTCTACCCTTGCAGCCAGACCCATAGCGCAGCAGTACACTACGTTGAGCTTGGTCGGTACTTCTACTTCTACACCACTAAGTATGTCGTCTATGCGAGGCATCTCGCCAAACACGCGGAGGTGTGCATCGAACGCAATACCCGCTTCCTCACCAACGTCACCACGGATTATCTCAGGTCGCACTTCCTCTGGCAAATCCAACGCCAGCGCATCGCTACAGGCAAACCATGACCTAGGTGAAGGGAAGGGCTTGGTCTCGCCAGTAGCCTCGAAGTGATGCAGGTAGTCAGGGCGATCTTGTAAGAACGATGTGATCTCTGGGCGTAAGCCATTGACTACAGCGTGTTCCAAGAAGTCGTCAAGCGTTGTGTCAACTTCTAAGTAGTTGAAACGATTGACCAGCGGCGCAGCCATCTGGTACGTAACGCCACGGTCGCTCTGGAAGTTACCAGCAGCCACCACCATCCATGTATCAGGTATGCCAAAGTCAGCAGGTGTGAGAACTAGCTGGTATGCCGCAGCTTGCAGCATCTTAGGGGCGGAGGTCAGCTCGTCAAGAAAGATAATCCCTGCACCGTCAGTAGGTAAGAGGTCGAAGCGACACCAGCTAGCAACCAGCTTAGCCATGTCTACAGCGGGCATACCACGCAGCTCGGTGGGTTCCATCTGCGACAGGCGAAGGTCTGTAACACCCTGCCAATTAGGTACGTGCTTAGCAAGCATATCAGAAGCCTGAAAGACTACCTCTGATTTACCTACGCCAGACTTACCGAGTAGGAACATAGCCCGCTTACGGACTTGTGGGTTCATGTAACGCTTAACGATTACAGGTGCAACATGTTTAATACGCATAATAATTCTCCGGCTGTTAAGCCTAGTAAATAAGTTTAAGTTAGTAAATGTAAAACCATAACTAATCCCATGGGATTAGATCACACCTCCTTGGTCATTCATCGGCCAAAGTTCTGGTTCTTCGGCGGTTCTGCCTGTAATCAGGTAACTTGCTAGTGCTGAGGCAGTTTCACGCGACTTGTCTAGGGCTAGTTCTGCTACAGACAGTTTTGTTCTAGTAGCCTCAAGCTCAGCCCGCAGTATGACAATCTCACTAGCCTCTAACATCTCCTCGTAGTTAAGGCTAAGGAACTCATCTTCCGCTTCTATTCGCTGAAACTCTATCTGACTATCTATAAGCTCAGTTAAAGCCCCTAGCGTCATGCTGCCAATCGGCATTTGGTTTGTCATACCCATACTTCTCTCCTGTTTTATCCTATTAACCTTACGGCGTTTGAACATCTTTTTCCCTAATCCCATGGGATTAAACCTCCTTCTCATCACGCATAACAATCTTTAGCCGTAGAGGGCCACGCTGCTCTACTTGAGCGGTCAAGTAATTAACCCTCTCCTTTAGCAGCCTGTTCTCCTCCACTAACTCCTTGTACCGCCTATTCTCGCGGCGTTCGCGTGACCCTTTACCCCCGCTCACGGTTTATCTCCAACTTGCTTTTCCCACACTGCGCGCAGTAGGACGCGCCACTCTGGGCGTCTATGTCATAGGTTGTGTGCTGACACTCGAAACCGTTAGCTACGGGCTTAGCTACACCCCAGCTATCAACTACTTCACCACACATCATCATTACCCGCTCACAGAAATAGTCTGTGTCTATAGCAAGTACGTTCAACTCCTCCATTTTGAAAATTTGCTTCTTCAGCCTAATAGCCAACAAGGTTAGTTGTTGTGCCTGTTCGGGCAAAGTCAGCTCCGTATCTAATCCACTGTTCTTCATAGCTTTCCTCCCTTGCGATCAACATAAAAGAGGTGCTTCCTAGCGCGCATCTGACCTAACTTGTTTAGGGCTAGGTCTTGCTCTGCGTCCAATGCACTTTCTTTCTGTTGTTTTTTGGGTTTGGCAAGCCTATCGGCAAGCCTCTGGTTTTTGTCCCTGAGCTGTTTGATCTCCTTGTCCATCTCGCGTATCAACTCACCATCTCGCGCCATGATTTTTTGCAGGTTTTCTACCGTCTGCTTTAACGGTGCTTTCGATTCGTCTGAATCTAAAAACGGCTTAGGTTGCCCAATGTTTGGGAAGCCCACCATCAGTTTATGTAAAGCGTCCTGCATATCCTTGCTAAAGGTTGGTTCGTCCCTATCCCAAAAGGATGCTGGCAAGGGCGAGTATTGGTTCAACTCCAGTCTGCGTTTACGTTCTTCGTGGTGCTTTATCTCATGTTGGATAATCGCCACTAGTTGTTGGAGCGTAAGGTCACTGCCATCTGCATTTTTCATCTCGTTCTCCTTAGTATCGCTGGTGTAACGTAAGCGTAAAGTTTAAACATCTTGTTTCTTACATTGTAGTCCCGTCTTTGTTTGATACGCCATCCAAAGAAACGGTTGGGTCGATGCTTTCTCTTAATCATCCGATAGGTCATATGCTTTCGTGGTTTGATGATGTAACTACCCATACAGCGACCCTTCTTTCTGCGGTTATAGGGTTTGAGTGTCCTACTTGGTTTTGCTTTCATAGCTCACCCCCTAGCCGAACATGTCGTTGATTTCTTGCTCCAGAGTGTCAATCTTAATCTGACTCTCGGAACGGATTACAGTCGCCTCAACTGGCGGTATCTGTATACTAGCTGGCGGCTCAAACGGTGGCTCTACCTTTACAATAGTTGGCGTACCTTGCAGGTCATCTATGGGTTCCACCTCGGAAGCCTTATATGCCTTCACACCAAGTACCCCTCCAGTCTCCAAATGCTCCTCCACTAATCCCATGGGATTAACTGCTACAACAGGGGTTTCCCATTGCCCACGCATAGAAGCCATAAGGTCATCGCATTCCTTGGAGTACGCCTTAGCTTGTACTTGCGCTATGGTACGACTGGCTTCGCGACTACGGATGTGGTCGGGGTCAGGTAAGCTATCTTTTATTTTGATTGCCATAGACACGGCGTTAGTGCCAATAACAGAATCTCCGAACATAATGATTTTCTTGCACTCATCGGTGATGTTATCGACAGTCGAATTGCGAAAGATAGCGTGCCGCAGCTCAGATAAGTTGCCGAACTCATCCTTGATCTCCCGCATAGGCTCATCTAGTTTAGCAGAAAGGATATCTAGCGTTTTCTTGAGGTTCGCGATTGGCGTGCGCTGTAGCCCAGCCATGCGGTCTATCGTGTCAGCCTCAGTCCTAGCGCGCAGGTCGTCAAGCTCCTCTTGTTGCATAGACACGCGGAAATCCTGCTCGTCTGTCACTTGTCGATACTTGAACTTGAGGGAAAACTGCTGCCGCAACTCCTCCAGAGAGGGGTACAGCCCAGCATCATACAAGCCAGCCAGCTCTTTTTCTGCACCTATTAGTACGTTAGACCAGTTGTTGAGGAATGCAGTCACATTTTGTTGGAACTCCAACTCTATGTCGCCACCTGTGGAAGCAAACTCCATGTACTCTGTAGAAGGTAACAGGAACTCGCCCCTAGCCCACATGTAGGTATCACATGCGCAGTGCTGTCTAGCCTTGTAAACAACATTGTCAATCGGCATTAGCAGTTCTTTGGGGTACAGGCTTTTGCGCATGTCTATTGATTTCGCGGCAACGCCAAACTTCTTGGCTACCTCGTCAATGGCTTTCTTGTCGGTACGTGCCTTGGTAGGCATCTCGACGTTGACACTAACAATCAAAGCGTTCTCTTTAATACTCATTTCGTTCTCCAGTCAATAATGACTAATCCCATGGGATTAAGTAAGTGAATAAATGTTACTGCTTTTACAACCACCTCTAGCTCTTTGCTACAGACTTCATCCTGTGCTTGTTACCCTTGTTGACAGGGAGTGTGCCGCTTACGCGTTTGCCCTTGCGAAGTAACCGTGCGCCGAATGCGTTTTGCTTTTTCATAATGTCATCCTCTAATCCCATGGGATTAAGTAAGTAAGTAAGTAAGTGTTGTGAGAAAGGAATGTCTAATCCCCCATCTCATGTACCATTATACAGCATTCTGAGCTTATGTCAAATGAACATACTTCTAGTTTCAGCGTTGTTTTCGCGTTAGCAGAGTGTGGGACTAGAAATATGCCACTACCTGCCCCGTATCTTCCATCGTCACCCCATGCCCCTGTAGGGTTATCCGCAACTCGTTGTCTCTTATGTTCCCCATGTTCTCTATGCGGTGTGGTGTCATCCCATCATGCAGGTACATACTGCCCAGCTCATAGTCATATATAGTCGGCTCAGGTATCTGGTTGCTCTGCGCATACAAGTCCATCTCCTTCTCTGTAACGTCATCCCAGAACCCCATGCCCGCCCCACACGCAGGTATAGCCACAGGTAGTGTGAAGCTAAACGGGTCAGATATAGCGCAGGGCCAGAACACAGAGTCATACGGTGTGTCTATATGCGGATGCCCATGCTGCCGCTCATCGCCGTCCTTTATGTTGTTGACGCGGGGAGTAAATATGTGAAACCCGGGCAGTGCTGTGCCGCTCATCGTTATGATCTCTTTACCTCTCACTTCACTTAACGCCCTAGACACAGCCGTGTACATGTCGTCAAAGCACTCTCGTAAAACCACGTTGGTGTAGCTAGAAAGAGCGGGATAGAGAAGGGGCGGGTCTTGGTAGGTCGCAGCGCCCAGTGTGTACCCCCACTTGCGGTCTAGCCAAAAGTCTCTTAGCTTGTCCACCGTCGCGGATATTCCACCACACTGTTCACTAGTTAGTACTGTAACTTTGGTAACGTCCATTCTATCGCTGCTTCATCTTCTGTTTTATCCTTTGTAGCTCTACCTGTGCGATAGCCACATTCTGTGCCGCCATCTGTGCCTCTCGCTCTGCCCGTGCCATTTCCGACTTGGCTAGCCCGTATGCCTTCTCAGCTATGGACAACCGTTCATCGAGGAATACTTCTAGCTTTCTTGTCCTACCGACTACTTTCTCATACTCAGTCATACTGCTGGTCATCCGTTTGCCATTTGCCTTCGCGCAGGGCGCGTTGCTTGCGCTTCTTGTCCTGCTTTTTCTTATGTTTTACATACCTACAGCGCACTGCTGTCCTACTGCGTTTATTATCGGTTTCTCGCATATTCTTCCACTCTGCCATGAAGAACCATACCCTCAACTAATCCCATGGGATTAAAGGATAACATCTTCTTTTGCTTTCTCAGCTTTTGCTTCTTATTTAATGCCCGTCATAGGCTTCTTCCGCGTGCGTGCCAAGGATTTCTTCAGCCAACTGGTCTACTTGCGACTCAGGTAGCGTGTTGATTATCTCTCGCCCATACGTCCCCTTGCCAACCGCCACTATCGAATAGACAAAGACAGACGGGGTTAGCACGTTTACATCAGGTTCGGCTGGCTGGTACTCATATTCCACCACCACAGGTTGCTCCCCGTCATCTGTGTCGATATGCTTATTCGTCTTTAAAATCATAACTAGTTCTCTCTTTCTTCACCATGTCATTAAAATCGCTGGCCCGTCGTCTTTTCAGGCGGGTTTTAAGCTCCGCGTCTATCTCACACCGAATCTCCTCTATCTCAGCCATTGCTCTTTTCAGTTCAGCAGTCTCGGTGTTTACCACGGTGTAGCGTCTATTGTAGTCTGCTAGTAGCGCGTTCTTCCGCGCCTTTAGCAGCCTCAGCGTATGCTCTGTCATGCCCAGTGTGTGCATATACTTACTCCCATTTTATGTTCAGCGGGTTAGGCTCTGTTGTATCCGCATCTGTGGCGGTTTCGGTCGTGATAGTAATAGGGGTAGTTCTAGGGTCTGTTGGGGTTGGCAGGTTCTTATAATAGTTATCTACATCTTGCTTTGTCAGCTTCTTAGGTTTGTTGCGGTTAACCATAGCGTAGATGGCCCCCCTTGAATACCCATATTCATCCGCTAGATTATAGGCTGATTCACCATTGGCATGGCGCTTTAATATAGCCTCTCGGATGGCTGCTTTTTCGGTGGGAGTTTTGTATGATCTTAGGGTGTTTTCCTTCACCCATTTGTCTACAAGTTTGCCGTGTTTTTGGTACTGCTCAGAGATCAAAGATCGTAGATATTGAGAGAGCGGAATTGCGTGAATCCCTGCTAATCCGACCAGCACTTTCTTCTCGTCAGTTGTGAGTTGCACCTGTGCTAGCTCGTTGCGAGGCGTGACTACTTTAGAGCTAAAGTCTTGTTTTTGGCCTGTTTTGGGCGTTAATTCTGACATATGTAGTATCTCCATGTGAAATAAATGCTTAGTATGTACTGCTAATACTATGGAATGTACAATCCATAAAGTTAGGATATCAGGATATGTATTATAAAGTCAAAGAAATATTTGTGAAATAGACAGAATTGGTAGACAGTTTTGAGGTGGGGATGTCTAAAATAGGGGGTTGGAGTTCCATGTTTTTGACATAATTTGAGTACATATGGATACGGAAATCTACAAAACGGATACAAATTTGTATACAAATCTTAGACAAACCTAGGCTGGGCCTCACTTTGTCTAAAATAGACAAATAGACATTAGACAGTTTGATTTGCATACACACAGGCCCAAACGTCTAGGAGGCAATAAAACGGCCCTCCGGGGGGTTGTAGTTTTATAACTGTCTATTTGTCTATTATATGTAGAATAAGGTACTTTTTTGTAGACAAACCCAGTGGTAGTGCGGGTTTCAAATTAGACAAAACCGTAGACACTTTGTACAATTCCAGAACGTAGAATGTCTATTCCTATAGTTATCAACGACTTAAAATAGACAAAGTGTATAACCCATGGTTGTGATATGGAATTGTACATAAATTTAGCCAATCTGGTGACTTTAATCCCATGGGATTAAGACATATATTAGGCGCGACAACTCTGATAGTAATGGGGTGTTTTTGATAGTAATAGGTTGTTTTGTGTTGCCGATTTTCAGGCATAAAAAAGCCCGCTTGCGCGGGCTAAACTGGACTAGGGTCGAACTACTTTTTAGCGGCTTTTTTGGCTTTCACCAGAGCCGATTTTAGTGCTTTGATTTCGTCATTCAACGCTTTCAGATCACTAGTTATCATTACCTCGACACCGTATTCCTTCAAGTTGTTGCGCACAACTGCTACGGCACCACTTGAAGTGAACAAGCCTTTCAGTTGCGCTTTAAACTCAACTAGTGAAAAGATCGAAAGCGTAGCACTAGGCGTACGTGGTGTGCGACCACCACCCTCAGCGCGAGCCGTACCGATATCCTCGCGTACCGCTTGCGCGGCCAGTGTAACATCGTTTTTGCTCAACTTTGTCGCTTTTGCACCAGTTGTATGTACTGGTTCTTTCCCTTTCACGCCTTGTACAGTGCGATCAACTTCAAAGGAAATTGGCATATCAGCCGCCAGTGCTAACAGCGCGACATTACCAAAATGCTGTTTTAAATACTCAGCATTAGCCAGCTCAGTTTTGTACAACTCTTTCCCATGTTTCACGACATCCGCAAACATGGCACTAGTTAATCCCATGGGATTAACAGTATTGACGAAAGCTATAGCAGCATCACGCATACACACCAGCGCATTGTTTGCCATCGTTACACTTTCCTTAATTTGGCCCGCAACTTTAGCATCACGCGCCGCGCACTTTGAAACTACTTCATTCATTGATTGTGCCATAATAATATAATCATATCAGTAAGTAAGTCAGTTAATCCCATGGGATTAACTCTTTTAGGAAAGGCTCAGTATCCCCAATCCATATAACCATTATACATGTTTTAATATTTATGTCAAATGAAGCCACCACTAGTTAATCCCATGGGATTAAAAATTTGGCGGAACCGCTCAACTACTATCACCGCGAGCGGTGAGTTAATCCCGTGGGATTACATGATAGTAGTTAGGGTTTTATAGACAAAAAAATGCCCGCACGATGGCGGGCTGTTGCGCGTGGTGGGATTACCGCCACCGACCATACTCATCGCGCTCCGCACGCATTTGGGCTTTCTTGTTACGCACCATTACGATCTGGCATAGGTCGTCATCACTCGCGCCGTATTCGCGGTACAGTCTATTCATAGCGTTAGAAACAGACGTTTCTATATACTCTACAGTGGTGTGAACATAACCATGTCCCGAGTCACCTGTATCACTGCGAGAATCGCGAAAATTTATCTTATAAGTGTGTAGATTGGAATGAGATTTTAAAGCCATAATCTTGCCCTCCGGGCATAGGGTGCGCATAGCACCGACTTGTCAATTATACGCCCGCTATAGATTTGCGCCAGAGTTACATGATAGTAGTTAAGGTTTTACAGACAAAAAAATGCCCGCGTTCTAGCGGGCTGGATGTTATCGGTCAACAATACTAAAGACTATTGTTCCGATCATAGCGATGGCAACTGAGCTAACCACAAAGAAATTGATATAGAACCAATCTGTCCCTGTAAGGTTAGCGCCGACCCCAAATAGGCCGAGCGCTAGGAACTCCACTATGATTTGGCCTTCGCTGGGGCTTTGCGTAACTGCCATCCAAGGACTGCCAACACGGCTTTGACATCCTCCCTCCCATCATCAGTCTCCATTTTATCGATGAATGCTACAGTCCAGTCCACTACCTTCGGGGCTTCGGGGGTTCGGGGGGTTCGGCCGCCGCCGCCTTCGCGTGCCGTTCCATATGCTTCGCGAACCTGTTTAGCTGCCGAGTCCATCTTATGCCTAGATAACCGTGTAGCTAGCGCTGCCGTAGTATGGTTCGGTTCCTTGTCTTTACCCATGTCAATGGATACAGGGACTTCGCTTCCAAAATGGCAGACTAACAGGTTCTTAAACTGGGACTTGAGGTTGTGATTATCCTTAAAGCAATCCACGTATCGTGTAGTTACCTCATCGACCGACTCACCTATAGGGATGGACACGTTCAGTTCGTCAGCGGCGAACTCTGCCGCGTCTTGCAAGTATCCATATACAGAAGCGTTCGCTGCACATGCTTCCTTTATCGCTGCTACTACCTTCGCGCTCTTTTTTACTTCGTTCATGTTGACTACTCCAGTCATACTCGGGTCGGTCTGGCAAGGTTGCCTCAACCCGATGAAGCTATTCTACCTACCTACACCCGCCTGTCCACAAGGTCTTGATAGTAGTAGGGGGGTATGGCCCCCAACCCCCCCACCAAAAACAACCCAATATCCGTTACTCGCATAACAAGGTCTATTTTTTGAACTACCTGTATATCCATACAGTACTTTCCAGTACCCGTCCCGCTCAGCCAAGAAACCTAAAATTTTTTTGTTTTTTATGGTACAGTCGACACGACAACAAATTTAAGGAGAACAAAATGGATTTTATGGGCGGCAACAATAGAAACAAAAACAAGATTGACAGGGCGCTTGGCGATGCACAGAAGCCGAAACCTAAACCCCCAGTTAAACCTAAACCCCCAGTTAAACCTAAACCAAAGCCTAGACCTAAGCCTAGACCTAAGCCAAAACCCCCTGCAACTCCGACAAGACGACGCAGGGTCTAAAAAACGGTCGAAAAAAAACCGGCCCTAAGCGGGGCCGGTCAATAAGCAAGTGACTATGAAGATGACCCAGACTGCCCACAAACAAATAACGGCAGCCTTCAGTTTCCCCACTTTTTTATCCCTTATTCCTCACTTACCTATTTCTTCCGCTTGCCGGGAACGCCCGCTTTACTAGCAGCCATTTTCTTGTAGTTTTCCCCAACACTGGTGCGCGCTTTGGGCTTAGGCTTAGGCACCTTCCTCTTAGCCTTAACTTCTATAGGTTGTAAGCTAGCACCCTGAACTTTCCTTTTGACCTTTGAAACAGCATTACTAACACCTGACACCGCTTCGCGGATATTACCAACAGCGGAAGCAACTTTGGAGCCGCTACGCGCTTGGCGTTGTGTAGCTGCCGCAGTAGTAGCTGCTTTGCTAGACGCTGCGGTGGATTTCTTTAGGGCAGCAGCCTTTTTACTTCGGTTTTGGGCGTTGAGATACGCGCGCAAACCCTTGGAGCCAGTTTTCTTTTCCCACGCAGTAAGTTCTTCGCGGGTTACGGCAGCCTTCTCCTTACCATCTTTACCAGTGAACGTGGACTTACCCTCTCGTTTAGCTTGGGCGATTGTTCTAGCCATAATACTTCCCCTTAGTTATTTAGTTATTTAGTACGCTTGCTTCGGTTTTACTGGTCTTTTCTTAGCGGTAACTTTTACAGGCTTTAAGCTAGCCCTTTGTTTCTTTAATTTGGCCTTTTTTAGACCCTCGACTGTAGATTTGGCGTTCATAACAGAAGTTGCTGCGCCTGACACCGCTGCGCTAATGCCACCAGAAGCAGGGCGACTGCGCGATTGACGCTGTTTAGTTGCTGCGCCAGTCGCTGCTTGACTATTCGCTGCGGTGGATTTTCTTAAAGCTGCTCGTCTAGCTTGAGGCGTCATAGTCATAATAATTTAATCCTTATCTATTTGATTTTTAACTCGCCATGCTATGCTGCCCTAATCATGCGCTTTCTTCAAGGTAAAATCCTTGGTACACTCGCGAGAACCACCACAGACACTCCCACCCGCTAAAACGGGATAGGGAAGGAACTAGTCTTAATGCAAAACGCCGTAAAAGCAGAAGTATTCTTACAATCTCTCGCGCTCGCTGTAGCTCGCAACAACGTGGGCGCGGCGATACCGATACATCAAGTTATGAAAAGCGAGGGGCTTACGCTCGCTGAGTACCATGACATTGAACTTAATCCGACGTTCCAGAGGCACCTAGCGAAGTACGAGCAAGAGCTAACTGACTCTGGATTCTCGTTTGAGGCCAAATGTAAGCTCTTAGCAGAGGATATGTTGCCCGGGTTCTACAATTTAGGCCGAGATATGGACACGCCAGCCCCTGTGAGGGCTAAAATCATGGAAAGCCTCGTCAAATGGGGCAAATTAGAGCCTAAAACGGACGTTATGGCGGGTGGTAGCGCAGGATTTTCCATAAATATCAATTTAACACAGCCAGAGATGGCTACGATCTCCCTTGTGCCCACTAATTCGGACGATAGTGAAGAAGGTTTGGATTTGGAAGGGGAATTTAGTGACGAAAGTGACGATAGCAGTGGTGTTTTGTCAATAAGTGACACTTTGGCGGAGCTAGAAGCCCTAGACCCCAACGAAGAATTCACTGAAACACCCGAATCCCAGCCAGAAGAAGACTTTATCCCACAACCAACTACTTTTGGCGATGTGGTGCCCCTAAGAAGGCCCGATAGCACCCAGCGAGAGATGATGCAGCTATCTGCATGGGCTAATGACTTCCTAGAAGGCGGTGACGAGGCGTCTGTGGAGCTAGAATTCACCGATAACGACTACGACGACGAGGAGGACTGAATATGCCCTCTGCGATCAATAATCCCATAAGTACGCCCAATAATCAGGTAAATTACACCCCACCACCGTCGTTAGCGCCGTTTTTGACCAGTCAGAGCTTTGTTTCGCTGATTTCTGGCCCTGTAGGAAGCGGTAAATCGTCCGCTGCCATGATGAAAATAGCGTACCACGCGAAGCAAATGCGCGCTGGGAGGGACGGAGTGAGGCGCTCCAGAGCAGTGGTGGTAAGGAATACGAACCAGATGCTCACAGACGCCACTATTCCTACGTTTATGACGTGGTTCCCAGAGGGCGTAGCGGGCACGTTTGCGCGGACAGATAAACGGTTCTTTTTACGCTTTGACGACGTAGAGTGCGAAGTGTTGTTCAGGGGACTAGATGACGCTAATGACGTTAGGCGGCTATTGTCGCTAGAAGCGTCGTTCGGCGTACTTGACGAGTACCGAGAGATTCACCCAGATATTTTCAACGCACTACAAGGGCGTGTAGGCCGTTACCCCTCGGTAGCCAATGGCGGCTGCGTCATGGAGGATGGCAGTCCGAACCACCATTTGTGGGGTGCGACTAACGCTCCAGATGCTGATACCTACTGGGAGGAGTACATGCAAGACCCTCCCATAAACGCAAAGATATTCCAACAGCCGAGCGCGATCTCACCAGAAGCAGACTGGCTGGAGTACCTAGTAGACGGGTACTACGACAACCTCAAAGAAGGTAAGACTGAGGACTGGATTGCTGTTTACATACACAACAAGTTTGGGCGTTCTTTAGCAGGAACCCCTGTGTACGACAAAGTTTTTAACTCTGGCTTTCACATCGCCAAAGATAAGCTACTGCCTATTGAGAGCTATGAGTACCCTATAATTGTGGGGATTGACTTCGGTAGGACACCAGCGGCAGTGTTTAAACAACGCGACCCTCGCGGACGTGTAATCACTCTGTCAGAGCTGACCTCAGAGAATATGGGCATAGAAACCTTTATTCGCTTAAAGTTGACACCGCATATAGCAAACAAGTACGCTGGTTACGACATAGTCTGTGCGCCTGACCCAGCAGGGTTTATGAAGCAGCAGTTGAATGAGCTAACGCTGGTAGACGCACTGCGCAACGCGGGGTATAGGTGTGTAAAGCCTCCCTCAAACAAGCCAGACTATAGAATCCAAGCAGTTGAGCGGCTATTGTCTCAGCAGCTAGATGGAGAAGGCGCGTATCTTATAGATACATCGTGCAAAATGCTGATAAAAGGCTTCCAGCATGGGTACAGGTACAAAAAGAAAAGAAGTGGGGAGCTTGAGAATTCACCAGAGAAGAACGAATATTCACACATCCACGACGCAAACCAATACGCAGACAGTATTATGGACATGCACGTTCGGGGTGTTGCGCAGCGTAACACTCGCCGCAATGTGGTAAAGTCTAGCTATGTTTATACTTAACAGGTAAATTAACAATGGCAACGCGTAAACCCGCCAAAGGAAAGGCTAAGGTAAAGATAACGGCCAGCGGCAAGAAAGTTAGTTATGGTCAGGCGGGCAAAGCCAAAGGGGGCGGTGCCAGAGTCAAAGCTGGAACTTCTAAAGGCGACAGCTACTGCGCAAGAAGTTTAGGAATTAAAAAAGGCTTATCTAAGAAAAAAGCGGCCGACCCCAACACCCCTAATAATTTGTCGCGCAAGCGATGGAAATGTTCTGGGGCCAAATCATTAAAAGGGTAGATAAATAATGGACAAAATGGGGCCAATGCTAGTGCCAGCGGCGAGTGTTGCTGATTTAGAGCGTGATTCTAAAAAGCGGAACACGGAAATGCAAGCAAGTGCGACGCTACAGGGTTTAGCGGCACATGTAAGACGCCGCTGGGAAACAGCTAGGGATGGCCGACGTGACCTAGAAGAAAGGATGCTGGAGTGTTTGCGCCAACGCAACGGCGAGTACGACCCGTCTATGTCTTCCGATATTAAGCAACAGGGTGGGTCTGAAATATTTATCCGCACCACCAGCGTCAAGTGTAGAGCGGCAACTAGTTGGCTGCGTGACACTTTGCTCGGTAAGGGTACTGACAAGCCTTGGTCAATAGACCCTACTCCAGAACCTGACCTACCTGAAGATGTTTTAAATATCATCAAGGCTGAGCTAGCCACACAGCTACAAGCCGAGATGCAGCAAGGTATGCCCATGCCAGATGAAGGGCAGCTCCGAGAGATAGCGCAAGAAATGGAGGACGAAGCATATCGCGCCTACCAAGACGAGGCAGAAATGCGCGTTCGTCGTATGGAGCGCAAGATGGAAGACCAACTCACAGAAGGCGGGTGGAGCAAAGCCTTTAATGAATTTATAGACGATGTAGTGACATTTCCTTTCGCGTGCATCAAAGGGCCGATAAAACGTCGCCGCAAAATAATGCAGTGGAAAGAAGGCTCTATGCAAGCCGTAGAGACAATCCGCAACGAGTGGGAGCGTGTAGACCCGTTTATGCTCTACTGGGCACCTTGGGCGTGGGACATAAATGATGGTTTTATCATTGAGCGTCACAAGCTAACTAGAGATAGCCTCCAAGCGTTTATAGGAGTGCCGGGATACAACGAGGACGCTATACGCGCTGTACTTAGCGACTTTGGTGGCGGCAGCTTTACTGATTGGCTGTGGACGGACTCAGCTATATCTGAAGCCGAAGGTAAGCCCTACGACGCTGAAAACTCCGAAGATTTAATAGACGCTGTACAGCTTTGGGACTCCATAGAAGGTAGCTTGCTACTTGAGTGGGGCATGGACGAAGAACAGATACCTGACCCTTCGCTAAGCTACCCATGTGAAGTGTGGCTTATGGGCGACACAGTAATTAGGGCAGTTCTTAACTACGACCCTATTGGCCGCAAGCCATACTACCTCACTTCTTATGAAGCTAAACCGGGGTCTGTTGATGGCAATGGAGTCGCAGATTTGTGTAGAGACTCCCAGTCTATGGTTAACGCCTCAGCACGGGCGCTAGCTAACAATATGGGTATATCATCTGGCCCACAAGTTGGCGTAAATGTTAGCCGTATGCCTCCGGGGGAAGATATTACTGACCTTCACCCATGGAAAATATGGCAGTTTGAGTCTAGTGAGTATAACGACGGTACGAAGCCTTTAGAGTTTTTTACGCCCCCGTCTAACGCACAAGAACTAATGGCTGTATTGGAAAAGTTTTCTGACAGGGCAGATGAAGACACTATGATTCCTAAGTACATGTCGGGGCAACACACCCCCGGAGCAGGGAGAACGTCGTCTGGACTGTCTATGATGATCTCAAACGCAGGGAAAGGCATAAAGCAGGTTATTAACAACATAGATAAGAACGTCATAGTGCCCGCAATAGAGCGGCTATATCACGACAACCTACGCTATAGTGAAGACCCAGATATTATTGGCGATATGCACATAGTTGCACGGGGCGCTAGCTCATTAGTCGTCAAGGAAGCTGACGCTATACGTCGCGCTGAGTTCCTTAACCTTGTACTCAATAGCCCTGTAGCTACTGAGGTCGTTGGGCAGTCAGGCGCAGCAGAGTTGTTGCGAGATGCCGCTAGCAACTTAAATATGAACGTCGACAAAGTTGTACCCAACAGCGGGCAAATGACAATTCTCGAACAGAAAAACAAGCAAATAGAGCAAATGCAGCAGCAGATGCAGCAGATGCAAATGATGCTAGAGCAAATGCCACAAGACCCCAACGCGCCCGTACAGGCTCCTAGTGGCGGCGGCGGAAGCCCTGCTCCATTACAGCCTGACGGAGCGCCTGTAGGCGGCAAAGATGGTAACTTCATGCGGAATGTGGCTACAGGGAGCAACGGATGAAAGGTGTAAAGCACTACAAAAAAGACGGCACTGTATACACCGGCGGTACTCATAAAATGCCTGATGGCTCGCTACACACAGGCAAGACCCACGGCAAAACAAGCGTCAAGTTGTTTCACTTTAAAGACTTGTCAGCTACGGCAAAAAAGAAAGCCTAACTATGATAGTACCCATATGGTCAATCAACCCTTTAACAACTGTTATAAGTACAACTACGCAACAACTAGTTGCGATTGTTGCAAACTTAGTATAGATTTGCCGTAATGAACATATTTATAGGGTACAAACCCAATAGGCACCACTTACAGGCGCTTTCGGAGTGCAGGACAGGCCATAGCCACTTACAGGCTTTATTTGCTTCCGCACTAGAAGACACAAAGAAGGCGCTGGTGCGGGCAGAGGACTCAGTAAATATACATCGCTTGCAAGGCATAGCGAAAGCACTACAAGATTTTCTCGACGCGGTGGAAACATCGTCCGAGGTATTAGCGCGGGTTGATAGCCCGCAGTAACGTCCGGCAAACCATTACGTTACACGCACACCGTTAGGAGCGCGTAGCAGAGTTGGAGCTTTAGGAGATAGAGATGGCATTACCAAAACAAGTTAGAGACCAAGCAGCAGAATTAGATGCTATTGAGAAGCAGCTATATGGAGACCAACAGCCTACTGACCCAGATGTGCCAGTAGCGGAAGTTGTCACTCCAGAAGCAGAGCAGTCAACTGCACCCGTTAAGCAGCTAGAACCCGAACCTGTTGAGGCAGAGCCAGAAAAACAAGAAGACGACGACGCGAAAGTTTGGCAGCAAAAGTACAAAACCCTACAGGGGATGTACGACGCCGAGGTTCCTCGACTTCATGGACAGCTAAAAGACATGCAAGCAGAGTTTAACGCTCTTAAAAGCACTGTCGAGAAAGCTAACAATGATGTTGAGCAAGCTAAGGCAACTGCCGAGAAAGTAGCTAA
>Ga0302138_10000394_pt1 | contig 23881 bp, 22 predicted proteins | sample CBN3_321_MG_FD_203110 | JGI IMG/M metagenome (GOLD analysis project Ga0302138, IMG submission 203110) | Marine microbial communities from Western Arctic Ocean, Canada - CBN3_surface | ecosystem: Environmental > Aquatic > Marine > Oceanic | place: Canada: Western Arctic Ocean | collected 2017-09-15 | reverse complement strand
CCACAGAAGCTGCTCGAGTTGGTGGAGCCACGGCGGGTTGCAAATGCCGCACTGCTTCGCGCGCTAAAGCCAAAGCATGCGCGTCATCCTCGGCCAAATAATCCGCTACGCCGGACAAGCGCGTGTGCACATCGCCACCGCCCAAATCTTCAGCCGTGACAATCTCACCAGTGGCCGCTTTGACCAAAGGCGGACCCGCGAGGAAGATCGTGCCTTGCTCTTTGACGATGATCGAGACATCCGCCATGGCCGGCACATAGGCTCCGCCTGCGGTGCAAGACCCCATGACCACCGCAATTTGCGCGATGCCTTTGGCGGACATCTGAGCTTGATTGTAAAAAATACGTCCAAAGTGGTCCCGGTCGGGAAAGACTTCGTCTTGATTCGACAGATTGGCTCCGCCACTGTCGACAAGCGACACCACCGGCAAATTGCAATCTTGCGCAATTTCTTGAGCGCGCAGGTGTTTTTTAACGGTCAGAGGATAATAGGTCCCGCCCTTCACCGTGGCATCATTGCAGATGACCATAACATCGCGGCCATGCATTTGACCGACACCCGCGATCAGGCCCGCGCAGGGCGCGGCGCCATCATACATCCCATGCGCTGCTGTGGCACCGATTTCGAGAAAGGAGCTGCCCGGATCCAAGAGGTTGGCCACACGGTCGCGGGGCAACATCTTGCCCCGCCCCTCATGACGGGCTCGTGATTTTTCACCACCCCCCTGTGCCGCCGCAAAGGCCGCCTGTTGCACACGCTCCAGCGCTGCAAGATGGGCGACGCGCGGCCCCACGGCATTATGAGAGGATTTAGGATCATGCATCGCAGCCACCTCTAATCTTTCAATACGCAATAATCAGCTGTGGATCGGCCTTCTAAACAAGCCGCATATTCGCCTGATAGGCCCACAAGTTCAGTGATTTGGCAGCCTAATTGCTTGGCCGCCGTAGCAGAATTATCAGTTGCATCTTCACCGGCTTGGCATTTTTGCGAAACATAATTGATCCAGCCACTCAAAATTTCGAAAAGATCTTCGGCGGATTTCAAAGTAATCGCATCGGTCACATCTTTTTGCAAAAACTGCATGCTGGTGGACCATTTTTCCCGCTGGCCTTGCAGACAGCTCACATGCGCCTCAGATCCAACCTCAACTTCCAAACAGGGTGCAAAAATCAAGCCCAAACATTGGTTCCAACTTGTACTCGCACCCATATTTTCAAGACAGGCCATCGCGTTGATATGCTCTTGTGGCAAGCTGCTTTGCGCTTGTGCCATCCCGCCAAACGTGCAGAGCGCCGCTGCAATCATCAATTTTTTCATAACATTTTCCCCATCAATTCACGGCCGACTAGCATACGTCGTATTTCACTGGTCCCAGCCCCAATTTCCATCAATTTTGCATCTCGAAACAATCTGGCCACGGGGGCATCATTCAAAAAGCCAGCACCACCCAAAGCTTGCACGGCCTGATGCGCCTGCTTCATGGCCTCTTCACTAGCGTAAAGGCAACAGGCCGCAGCGTCTTGGCGGGTTACTTCTCCGCGATCACAGGCTTTTGCCACCTCATAAACATAGGCGCGCGCCGAATTCATCGCAGTGTACATATCGGCGATCTTGCCCTGCATCAGCTGGAAGTTTCCAATAGGTTGCCCGAATTGCTTGCGCTCAGCCACATAGGGCATCACCTCATCCAAACAGGCCGCCATAATACCAAGACCAATCCCAGCCAGCACCACGCGTTCATAATCCAAACCGGACATCAAAACCTTAGCGCCCGTCCCCTCTTGTAGCAATACGTTCTCAAACGGCACTTCCACATTATCAAAAATCAACTCAGCCGTATTCGAGCCGCGCATCCCAAGCTTGTCAAAATGTGCGCTGGTGGAAAATCCAACCATATCGCGCTCAATCAAAAAGGCGGTCAATCCACGAGATCCAGCTTCAGGATCAGTCTTGGCATAAGCCACCAAAACATCCGCATCAGGGCCATTGGTGATCCAAAACTTATTACCATTCAAACGGTAATAGCCATTTCGCTTTTCCGCGCGCAAAGTCATCGAGATCACATCCGAGCCAGCCCCGGCCTCGCTCATGGCCAGCGCGCCAACATGATCGCCTGAGACCAGTTCTGGCAAATATTTCTGCTTTTGCTCCGCGGTTCCGTTCAATCGAATCTGATTGACACAGAGATTGGAATGCGCGCCATAGGACAGACCCACACTGGCCGAGGCCCGTGCAATCTCTTCAATCACAACCGTATGCGCCAAATACCCAAGGCCAACGCCGCCGTACTCTTCCTCAACCGTTACACCCAAAACCCCGATATCGCCCATAGATTTCCACAAATGGGCCGGAAATTCATTGCTACGATCCACCTCAGCGGCGAGAGGTTTGATCTGATCCTGCGCAAAGCGGTGCACATGCTCTTGCAGGGCGTAAATATCTTCGCCGAGGTCAAAACGCATTGAGGCTGTGAACATGGTTACTCCATTTATTGAACGCTTGTTCAATAAATGCAAATTTGCGGGGTTTTGTCTAGTCTTTGCGTGCGTTGAGCGCTGCTATGCCTGATTTTGACCTGAGGTCACAAACGCCAAGGTCACTTCCTTACCGATAATTCGGGCCACCAATGCGCAGTCTTCCAGCGAAAACGTTAGCGGCAAACGCATATCGATAATGCCATGCAACACCCGATCACTGGAAGGCATCAGGCTGCTGGGCGCATAGGCCCAACTGTCGTAGCAGCTGGTAAAACCCACCGGTTCAGCCGCGCCAAACCATTTCAACTCAACACCGCGTGCCAAACAACTCTCCACCACGTCCCAGATCGCGTCAGCCGACCAGTCGAGCAGCAAAAACTGATAGGAGGAGGCCACAAATTTCTCTTGTTGAGGCCGATTCACCCGAGTCAAACCCGCCACCTGCGCCAAGGCGCCATCCACCACGGATAGCGATCATTCCAAGCTTGGCATTGGCTGTCCAACCGACGCAGTTGAGGGCGTAAAATTGCAGCGCGCAGATTATCCCTACGGCCAGAGATATTTGGTGTCACCAAACGGACCGATTCAAAAGCCTCTGGTGGGGGGGCCGCTCGGTGTTTTGTATAGATCATATAGCTGCCTGAAAGCATGATGGCCCGCGCCATGATCTCATCGTCATCGCAGATCAAAAGCCCGCCTTCGCCAGAGTTTACATGCTTATAGGTCTGGCAGAAATAACACCCAATTACGCCTTAGCGTCCCGACCAGGTATCATCCCATTTTGCCCCCATGGTATGAGCACAATCCTCAATGACCAATAGGTTATGGTCCTGAGCTAATTGCATTAAAGCATCCATATCCACGATATGGCCGCGCATGTGCGACAGTATCAACACATCGGCTTGATCCGTTTTTTCGGCCAAATCCTCTAGGTCAATCACCAAGCCGTCGGTCACCCCTACAAAGACAGGCTCCACCCCCACAGAGGCTATCGCTCCCGGTACAGGGGCCAGCGTAAAGGCGTTGGTTAGCACCTTGTCGCCAGGCCTCACCCTAACCGCACGCAATGCGTTGGCCAAAGCATACCCCCCTGACACCATTGCGAGGCAATATTTTGCTCCTACTTTTGCAGCAAATTCCTGTTCCAAAAAGGCGGCTTCCGCCACCTCGCCTTCAGCCTCATTATAACGGTGCAAGCGCCCGTGTTTCATCACTGCCAGCGCCGCAGCAATAGACTCGTCTGGGATAGGTTCTTGCTGGATAAAATTGCCGTGGAATATATCATTCATAAATCAGGTTTTGGTCTTACATGATGCAGAGTCTATAGGGTTTGCACTGTAATGTCGCAAACAGATAAAAATTTGAGCTAAACTGGCCGAAGTTATAAAAAAAGAGGAAAGCAGATGCCAAAAACAACTGATATATTGGATTTTTTTGCGAACACCCAGTGGGACGATCTTCCTTTGAATGTGCGCCTTCAAAGCAAACTTTGCTTGCTAGATCTTATTGGCGTTGCAGCTGGTGGGGCCACAACCAAACTTTCAAAGATTGCCCGAGATTATGCAGTTCTGGACATGGACGGGCCGCTGCCAATGATATTTGATGGGCGCGGGGCATCTGTAGCGGGTGTTGCTCTGGCCGGAGGGATGACAATCGATGCGCTCGATGGCCATGATGGGTTCAATCAAGCCAAAGGCCACGCAGGATGCGGCGTCTTCCCAGCGCTTTATGCCGTTGCGCTGTAGGCGGGTGGTCTGTCAGGCCGGGAGTTCTTGCTGGTAATGACATTGGGCTACGAACTCGCGTGTCGCACTGCAATAGCCCAACACGCCAACACGCTCGATTATCATACCTCTGGCTCCTGGGTGGCCGTGGCGGTGGCCGGAGTGGCCGCTAGAATGATGGGGCTAACCCGGGGCGTAAACCGCCAATGCGATGGGCATTGCCGAATACCATGGCCCGCGCAGCCAAATGATGCGCTGCATGGACCATCCGACCATGGTCAAAGATGGCTCAGACTGGGGCGCTATGTGCGGGGTCTCGGCCGCGCGCATGGCCAAGGCGGGCTTTACCGGCGCCCCTGCCCTGACGCTGCAAACAGAGTATTGGCAAAATCTTGGCGCTGGCTAGCTGATCTTGCAGCAATATTTCAAGCCCTACCCCGTCTGCCGCTAAGCACAGGGGCCGATTGCGGCGGTTCTCGATTTGAAAGCTCGTCACAAGTTCTCCAGTCAAGACGTCGCAAGTCTGCATATAGTCTCCTTCCATGAGGCGGTACGACTGGGCCAGAAAAACGCCGTGACCACTGAAGAGGCGCAATATTCCACCTCATTCCCCTGCGCTTTGGCCTTGGTGCACGGCACAATAATGCCGCAGCATGTGGCTGATGAGGCTTTGAGAAATCCAGAGGTGCAAAGACTTTCAGAGGTGCTAAGCATGGGCGAGGATGATGACGCCAACCGCCTATTCCCGCATCAACGCATCAACGCATCAACGCATAGCGCGCGCGGAGATCACACGGCACAACAACCAAATATTTATGTCGGAATGGTTCGAGCCAAAATGGGATGCCACTGCTCCACCGGCACAGGTCGAATTGGAAGAGAAATTTCATTCTTCTGCCAGCCCAATCTTGGGTCAATCGCGCACAGATGCTTTACATCAGGCTGTTTTGTCACTTGATAAAACTGAGGCCTAAAACTTGTTTGACCGGCTGCCTCAGCCAATCAACTGAGCTACCAGTTCAGGCAGATCTGCAAAATTTTCCAACACGGCCGCAGGAGCAAGTGCTGCCATATCACCTCCGCTGGGGCCAAAGGTCACAAGGACTGAAGGCACATTCGCATTGGCCGCAGTGTGGCGGTCAGTAACAGTATCACCAATCAAGCAAACACGACTGCGATCACCACCCGCCCGGTCCACTGCTGCCCAAAGTGGCGCAGGATCAGGTTTGCGCACCGGTAAAGTATCTGCACCGACCAGAGCATCAAAGGCATCTGTGGCTCCAAGGGCCTCCATTAGCTGCACGGCCAAGACTTCCGGCTTATTTGTACAAATCGAGACAGCATATCCAGCTTCCCTAAGGGCTGCCACCGCAGCCAAAGCGCCGGGATAAAACACAGTTAATGATGCAATATCTGTTGCATAGGCCTGTAACAAGACTGGATATTGCCGATCCACCTCTGTCATATCTTGCCAACCTGCCCGCTGAAATCCAGCGGTCAACATGGCACGCCCTCCGCGCAGTGCGATGCCGCTGTCGGTGGGCGCGTGCAGCACATTGCCCAAGCCAAGCCCATTAAAACAGGCATTTGCAGCCTTCAGTAAATCGCCGCTAGTGTCGGCAAGCGTGCCATCAAGATCAAAAACAACGCAGGGTTTGAGCATATTATCGCCTCTTTTGTTACGCATCGGAACAATCAGCACTATTGTACAAAATCGCTTGTCGATTTCCCTTATACGCTTAAAAGGACTTAATAGTTTATTAAAGGACTTAGATCGATCTAATGAGTATTGCACTTGTCATCTTAGCCGCTGGAAAAGGTACGCGGATGCAGTCTGACTTGCCCAAAGTCCTGCATAAAATAGCCAGCGCTCCGATGCTAGTGCATGCCATGATGGCAGGCGATTCCTTGGACCCTGAACGCTGCATTATCATCGCAGGCCATGGCGCAGACGCCGTTGCTGCGGTGGCGCAAAATCATAACTCTGATACTGAAATCATAATCCAATCTGAGCAATTAGGTACCGGCCATGCAGTCAAACAAGCCCGTACCGCCTTGGCTGGCTTTACCGGAAATGTCATCGTTTTATATGGAGATACCCCGCTCATTCAGGCTAAAACTTTGGTCACATTGAGCGAAAGCATCTCCGACTCGGCAATCTGTGTGCTTGGATTTGAGGCTAGAGATCCCGGCCGTTATGGCCGCTTGATCACAGATGATGACAATTTGAAGCGTATTGTTGAATTTAAAGACGCCTCAGACTCTGAAAAATTGGTCACGCTTTGCAATAGTGGCGTGATGGCTGTGCAGGCGCCGTTGCTGTTTGAACTGCTGTCAGAAATTGATAACAAAAATGCCACTAATGAATATTACCTTACTGATATCGTGGCCAAGGCCGTGGCAAGGGGGGGGATCTGCAAAGTGGTGCGCTGCAATGAAACCGAAACCCGCGGCGTAAACAGTCGAGTTGAGCTCGCAGAGGCCGAATTAGAATTTCAAACACTGCGCCGAAATGAACTCTTGGAAAATGGCATTACAATGCCTGCCCCTGAAACCGTTCACCTTGCCTATGACACGATGATCGGCCGCGATAGCACTATAGAACAAAACGTTGTATTTGGTCCCGGGGTCACCGTAGAAACTGGTGCGAAAATCCGAGCCTTCTCACATTTGGAAGGTGCACACGTTTCCCGTGGCTGCGTGATTGGTCCCTATGCGCGCCTGCGCCCGGGTGCAGAATTGGCAGAAGACGTGAAGATTGGGAATTTTGTTGAGATAAAAGCCAGTCTTTTGGCAGAAGGGGCAAAAGTGAACCATCTGTCTTACATCGGCGATACCACCGTCGGTGCGCGCGCCAACATTGGAGCTGGTGCCGTCACATGCAACTATGACGGGGTAATGAAACATCATACCAGTATAGGGGAAGACGCCTTTATTGGCTCAAACACCATGCTGGTGGCTCCCGTGTCAGTGGGACAAGAAGCCATGACCGCGAGCGGATCAGTGATTGTGCGCGATGTGCCCGCTGGTGATCTGGCCATTGGACGGGCCAAGCAAGAAAACAAAACTTGGCTGGCCGTGAAGTTGATGAAAAAATTAAAGGCCATTAAGACCGCAAAGAAGGAATAGCAGCATGTGTGGAATAGTCGGCGTTTTAGGACAACACCAAGCAGCTCCCATTTTGGTTGAGGCGCTGAAGCGTCTGGAATATCGTGGCTATGACAGTGCAGGCATTGCCACAGTCAACAACGGCACACTGGAGAGCCGGCGCGCGGTGGGTAAATTGGTGAACCTGTCGGATCTTTTGGTGCATAAGCCGCTTGCTGGAAAGTCTGGCATTGGCCACACCCGATGGGCCACCCATGGCATTCCGTCCACGAAGAACGCCCATCCACATCAAGCCGGGTCCGTGGCCGTCGTCCACAATGGCATTGTTGAAAATTTCAAAGAGCTGCGCGAAGAATTGGCGCAATTGGGTCTTCCCTATGAGACCGATACCGATACTGAAACTGTAGCACTTTTGGCGCAATATCACCTGTCACAGGGGGATAGTCCAAAGTTTGCAGCCCAAAAAACAGTAGCCCGCTTAGAAGGTGCCTTTGCTTTGGCATTTCTCTTTCACAGTGAAGAAGATCTGATGATCGCCGCCCGAAAAGGTTCACCTCTGGCCATCGGCTACGGAGATGGCGAAATGTATGTGGGTTCAGACGCCATCGCCTTGGCGCCTTTGACAGATCGTATCACCTATCTGGATGAAGGCGATTTTGCCGTTCTCACGCGAAACTCTGTAGAAATTACCGATAAAAACGGCGCATTGGCCAATCGAGAAATCCGCACAATCGCCATCAATTCCGCACGTATTGATAAAGCTGGCTATAAGCACTTCATGGCCAAAGAAATTGCTGAACAACCCTCCGTGCTCAAGAACACGCTGCAAAACTATATAACCGCGGATGGCACCAATATTGAACTGCCCACCAATAATATTGATCTGGCATCCATCGAACGGCTGACCATGGTAGCCTGTGGAACTGCATTTTACGCGGCTTTAACGGCAAAATATTGGTTTGAGAAGATCACCCGCATACCGGTGGAGGTGGATGTCGCCTCAGAATTTCGATATCGGGAGCCCCCCATCGCCCCCGGCACCAGCGCCCTGTTTGTCAGCCAATCTGGCGAAACCGCCGATACGTTGGCGGCCCTGCGTTATATGACCTCGCAAAATGCTACGATTATATCTGTGGTCAACGTGCCCGAAAGCTCCATCGCGCGGGAAAGTGACTTGGTTTTGCCACTGCATGCCGGTGTTGAGATTGGCGTCGCCTCCACAAAAGCCTTCACGGCACAGCTGACGGTTCTGGCCATGCTGGCCGTAAAAATTGCTCACGCCAAGGGCGTGATTACCGGAGCAGAATATCACGCCCGTATCACAGATTTGAACCAAATTCCAAAATTGGTTAGCCAAGCTTTAGGCATAGATACAGCCGTGCAAAAAGTGGCTCGCAAGTTGGCCATAGCACAGGACGTGATTTTTCTTGGTCGCGGTGCGATGTATCCCATAGCTATGGAAGGCGCACTTAAGCTTAAAGAAATCAGCTATATACACGCCGAAGGTTATCCATCCGGAGAATTGAAACATGGGCCAATTGCCTTGATCGACAAAAAGGTCCCAGTGGTGGTTTTGGCGCCAATGGATCCATTATTTGAGAAATCCGTCTCCAATATGCAAGAGGTCATGGCGCGCTCCGGTAAGGTGTTGCTGCTGTCGTGCCAACAGGGGCTGAATGCAGCATCTGAGGGCACATGGTCCACATTGACCATGCCTGCAACATCGGAACTGCTTGCACCAATTCTATACGCGATCCCGGCACAGCTGTTAGCCTATCACACAGCCGTTGCAAAAGGCACAGATGCAGATCAGCCACGCAATTTGGCGAAATCGGTTACGGTGGAATAAAACACTCACAAGCAAACTATATCTGCGCAATGGGTGGACGTTTGAGCCCGTTTGATACATTCAAGGCCATCGGTAAGATCACAGGGGCGGATAAGTATCCTGCGGTCCGGCCCGCGTCCAATCAACTCTATAAGGCTGAGATATATGCTGATCGAAGATGCAATCGTTGCGCTGCAAATCCATGAAGTTCCGGGTAAAGCCGCTGAAATGCGCGCCTATCATAAGGTTGAGCGGGCATATTGGGGTCTTGGAAACCCTGTCTTAGACGATCAAGCCCGCTTATGGCGGCAAGAGCTGCCGCTCAAGGAACGCATGCAATTGGCCTCTGATCTTTGGAACAGCAATGCCTATGAGGCACGGATTTGTGCTTCCAAACTTTTAACCCAAGCCCGCATTCGTCCTGAGGATGCTTCAGCCTGGAAGCTAATTAAGTCGTGGATACCAGATCTTGATTCATCAGAGATCTCCGATCATTTATGCGTCGCCGGTCAACGGCGGTTGAATTTTGACTCGTCCAGAATCCAAGAGGTTGAATCTTGGACCCTAAGCACACACATGTGGACACGCCGAGCCGCGCTAATGATCACATTACCTTGGACTAAGCACCGCAACCCAAAACCACATAATTTAGCTATTCGCGAACAAGTTCTTGGCTGGATTGCCAGCTATACAGACGATCAAGACACTTTCATTCAAAGATCGGTTGCATGGTGGTTATCCGAGTTATCCCGAAAAGATCCACAAAGGGTAAGAGTATTTATGACAGAACATGGGCATAAGATGCGCAACTTTGCACGCAAAGATGCTAGCCGTTTACTTCCACCGGAACCAGCAACCGCAAAGTGATCTAAGCAATCAAGTTTATGATGAAATCATACCACATTGGATGGTGCCCGGAAGTGATAAATCTTGCAATTTAACACCTTCCTCGTCGTGGACACAAAAATATGTGGCGGCCTATGCTAACAATTTGATACCTTATAGCTGAATATCTACATCATCCAAGTGTAGCTAGAGCCGGAAATTGTTCTAAAATCCACCAGCTAAAACGAGTAAATTGACCAGAAACCATCATCAGACCCACCGTCCACAGCAGCAAACCCATGCTCAGCTCAATGCGCCGCATATGGCGCTTCATCCAAGCCATAAACCCTTTTAGAGAGGGGAAGAATACAGCCACTAGTACGAACGGAACACCCAAACCAGCGGCATAGGTGGCCAATAGAATGATGCCTTTGGCAGAATTTTCTGTACCGGCTGCGAGCGCGAGAATGGTACCCAAAATGGGGCCCAAACATGGGGTCCACCCAAAAGCAAAGGCTAATCCCAATACATAGGCACCAAAGGTCGATCCGCCACGATCACCCCCGTCCATGCGTGCTTCACGGTCCAATATTCCAATACGGATGACACCAAGAAAATGCGCGCCAAAGACCATAACAATAAGCCCAGCTCCAACAACGAACCAATCTTGGTTGGACAAAAACAACCGGCCCAAGGCAGAGGCTGTGAAACCCAGCAGTATAAAGACAGTCGACAGTCCTAACACAAAGAACAATGATGCTAAAACTGCGCGCCTTCTGGCATGCGCTGTAGAATTCATCTCATCCATGCTGACGCCACCCATATAAGCAAGGTATGGCGGAACAATGGGTAACACGCACGGGCTCGCGAAGCTAATTAAACCACCCACCAGGGCCACCAACATCGTTGGTAAAAGCCCTGCGTCCCATAAATCAATTCCAAACATCAAAGGCACCTTTTGGCTATTTATACTCTCCTTAGTCTATCTAGTAACGGACGTCATCCTCAAGATAGCCACATCTATGTGGACAAAGTGAAACATCCACCCTAAGCCTGCTCAATGGATTGGGATGTAGAATTAGACACTATTGGGCTGCTGTGCCCGTTACCAGTACTGAAGGCGCGCAAGCAATTGATATCCATGAAAAATGGAGAGGTTTTGCGAATGCTGGCTGATGATCCAGCCTCAGTAATTGATGTGCCGCATTTCTGTGTTGAATCGGGCCATGTCCTGTTGTTGCATGAGGTCGGAAATGGACACCTTAGTTTTTTGATCCGTAAGTTGGCTTAATTAAAACGCAATTTATTGAAAAATTTTTATAAAAAAGGCTCTCTTAAAAGAGAGCCTTTAGATTAATTTTAAGTAAATTCAGATTAACCTCGCGACCACCAGCCACGTTTTTTCGACGCAGATGCCTTTGCAGGTTCGGGCTCTGGCGTGTCTTCCACATATACTTCAATACCAGGCACCGCTTTTACATCGTTAGAAATTTGGGCTTTTTCGATAGCAGCAACAACAGGCTTTTTGACCGTGGGCTTTCTGATACGTTTAGCTTTTAGTTTAACATCAGGCGCCTCAACGACGTCTTTTACTGATACCGCGGCCATAGGCTCAGCTGCCATGGCTTCAGATTCCTCAGCCTCTTTTTGAGCTTTAGTCTTCCGGGGTTTACGAACTCTTTTATGCTTTTCAACAGTAGCTTCATTAACCGTCTCGCCTTCAACAACTGCTCCAATCGTCTCAGGTTCGGCAATAACCAATGACTCAACGTTTTCAGAGACAGAATTTTTATCAGCTTCAGAAAGTTTAACCTTGGAACCGCCACGGGTACTACGGCGACGTTTGGGCTTTTCCTCATCGGACGTAACAGCAGCCGTCTCATCAGTTTCAATTACTGGAATATCTTCAGAATTAGTCTCAATGGATTCGCCTTCATTAGAACTATCAGAACCTTCGCTGTCACTGCCACCGCGCCGGCGACGACGACGACGACGACGCTTTTTAGGTGCTTCTACTTCAGTAGATACTTCTACAACTTCATCCTGCTGTTCATCATCTTGAACCTGATAATCAATCTCTTCCATCAAAGAAATATCAACTGAATTTACAGTTGCAGATCCAGCAGGAACAACACGCGTGGCTGTCTTAAACTTATCGATCACATAATCAGGGCTAATCAAAAATGGATCGGCTTCAACCCGCACAGCCATGCCGTAGCGCTGTTCAATTTGACCAATATGCTCGCGCTTTTCGTTGATTAGGAAGTTTGCTATACTTATAGGAGCTTTGATCAAAACCTCTTTAGACCCAGCTCTCCCCCCCTCTTCTTCTAACTCACGTAGGATGGTAAGACCAAGGCTATCTTGCGACCGTATAAAACCAGTACCGTGACAATGGCTACACGGCTGGGTGCTCGCTTCCAACATGCCCGGGCGCAAGCGCTGCCGGCTCATTTCCATAAGTCCAAACCCGCTGATCCGACCCACTTGAATGCGGGCACGGTCAGTTTGTAATTTGTCATTCATACGTTTTTCAACGGCCGTATTGTTGCGGCGCTCATCCATATCGATGAAATCGATCACAATCAGGCCCGCCAAATCGCGCAGGCGCACTTGGCGGGCCACTTCTTCAGCAGCTTCTAGGTTAGTGTTCAACGCCGTTTGCTCAATGCTGCTCTCTTTAGTGGCACGGCCAGAGTTCACGTCAATCGCTACGAGCGCTTCAGTGATACCTATTACCAAATATCCGCCTGACTTCAGCTGCACGGTGGGATTAAATATACCATCCATAAAAGATTCCACCCGAAAACGAGCAAATAATGGCATGGTATCAACGTAATGTTTTACGTTTTTAGCATGCGAAGGCATAATCATTTTCATGGTGTCTTTGGCGTTACGATAACCTTCCGCACCTTCCACCAAAATTTCATCAATATCACTGTTGTAAAGATCACGAATGGATCGTTTGATCAAATCACCTTCTTCATAGATTGCTGCAGGTGCCGATGACTTGAGAGTGAACGCCCGGATTTGCTCCCACATGCGTTGCAAATATTCATAATCACGTTTGATTTCAGTTTTTGTTCGTTTTGCACCAGCAGTACGCACAATCAACCCAGCACCGTCAGGCACTACTATTGTTGTTGCTATCTCTTTAAGTTTTTTTCGATCAACTACATTCGTAATCTTACGGCTGATACCGCCCCCACGCGCTGTGTTGGGCATCAATACACAGTATCTTCCTGCCAATGAAAGGTAAGTTGTAAGAGCCGCTCCTTTGTTACCACGTTCTTCTTTTACAACTTGTATCAATATAATCTGGCGAACTTTAACTACTTCTTGGATTTTGTAACGTCGCAGGCGCGGTTTCCGCACAAGGTGCACATCGTCACTATCGTCTTCTTGAGCGACAGATTCAATCCCATCAGTATCAACAATTTGTGAAATTATATCTTGCTCTATATCGGCCGCGTATGCGGAAAAATCTTCTTTTGTTAATACGGTAGTGATAGCGTCATCGGCAGATACAGTTAATTTTTCAACAGCTTCTTTTCGAACAACTTGAGCAACATCGTCAGAATCCTGTGCATCATTCTCATCAAGATTGATGGTTTCCATACCATCTATTACTGCAGTATCGCGTGTTTCTACTGGATCAAGATTGCGTTGTGTATAATGCTTGCTCCGACGTTGGCGATTACGCTTTGGTTTTTGGTCTTCGAGTTCCACCTCTGCAGCCATCGATTCAGCGTAGACTTTTTCTTCAGCCAATAGCACCTCACGATCCGCAACCGGGATTTGGTAGTAATCAGGATGAACCTCAGAAAATGCCAAAAACCCATGACGGTTTCCACCATAGTCAACAAACGCCGCTTGCAAAGAGGGCTCGACCCTCATCACCTTTGCTAAATAAATATTACCAGCTATCTGCCGTTTGTTTTGAGATTCAAAGTCAAATTCCTCAACTTTGTTTCCGTTGACCACTACAACACGGGTTTCTTCCGCGTGTGTGGCATCGATAAGCATCTTTTTTGCCATTATGTCCACTTTCATCGTCCAGCAAGTCCCCCAGAGGGAAACTAAAGCCGAAGGGATGTCTATTAAGGGCGATGTACGCAACTTGGGGGCGGCTCGAGGGCCTGCCTTCATCCAATGTTATGGGTTTTGCCTGTAGCATCGCGTTACTGTCTCCGACAGAATTATTTCTGCCAATTAATTATCCCAAATCTTCCGAAATTCGAAGGATGTGGTCACCTTACTTGACTCCAAGAAGCCATTTTCCGTCACATCCCAGTGGACTTAAATAAAGTCACAATCGTATGCAAAAAAAACCATAATCCATGGCATGTTTCAACCATAAAACTAAAGATATAGTAATGGTGAACCGTGGTGGAAGACAATGGCTAAAATCTATTATCCCCAAAAACGCTATCTAACACTGGCAAAAATGTGTTCAAAGCCATACTAAGGTCGATCTACCCAAGATAATCTAACCGGGACAAACTATATTTTGCCATTTTCTCATTTAGAGTCCGACGGGGTAAACACAGTTCATCCATAACACTTGCTATTGAGCCGTGATGACGGCGCATGGTGTTGTCGATCAACATGCGCTCAAAGGCCTCTACATATTCTTTAAGGGGCTTACCTTCTGTAGTCACGGCTGGACGATCATCATCGCCCTCGGCCATCAACAATGACGCAATAGTGCCGGTGCCACGGCGGCTTTGCAACACGGCGTGCTCGGTTATATTAATTAATTGGCGCACATTTCCTGGCCACGGAGCTTGCAACAATTGTGCTGCCTCTTGCGCTGATATCACGGGAGCCTCACAGCCATATTCTTCAGAAAATTGCTCCAAATATCGGGTAAAGAGCGTCAGAATATCCTCTCCACGGCTACGGAGTGGAGGAAGTTCAATACGCAACGTGGCCAAACGGTAATAAAGGTCAGATCGCAGCACATCTTCACATGTTTTTCCTTGCTCTTGAAGATTACAAATCGCGATAATTCGAGTCTCAGAAGGGTCACCCTGCGTGTTTATAGTTTTTAACAGCCGCGATTGTGCCTGGGAGTTGAGTTCTTCGATGTCCTCTAATACCAAAGTACCGCCTCGCGCCGTTTCCAGAACGGGGATGCGGTCTTCATCGCCAGCAGGACCAAACAGGCGTCTCAAAACAGTTTCTTCCTCTTCACCTGCACAAGAAAACAAAGTGAATTTTTTGCGCGCACGCGATGAAACTGCGTGCAGTGCATGAGCAACTAGCGTTTTTCCAGTACCGGTTTCACCTTCTATCAGAACATGTCCGTCGGCCTGCCCCAGATCCAGTATGTGTTCGCGCAGACGCTCCATAGCACCGTTGGCCCCAATTAGTTTTTCCATAATAGAATTTCCAGAGGAGAGCTCGCGCCGCAATTGCCTGTTGTCCAGCAACAGGCGGCGAGTCCGTGTGGCCTTCTTAGCAAGATCAGTCATCGTGTCTGGGTTGAACGGTTTCTCCAAGAAATCAAAAGCACCAAGACGCATGGCTTCAACCGCCATGGGCACGTCACCATGGCCGGTGATCATAATCACCGGCAAGCTGCTGTCGATGCTTTTGACCTTCTTCAGAAATTGCATCCCATCCATGCCCGGCATTTTGATGTCTGTAACTATAATCCCTGGATAATCGGCACTAAGAACTTTGAGCGCATCCCCAGCCGTCGCGAATGTCTCAGTCTCAAACCCAGATAGCGCAAGCCATTGGCTGATAGACTGTCGCATGTCTTGTTCATCATCTAAGATTGCAACCTTCATAGCTTGTGCCATTTTTATACCTCGCTTATTTCATTATGTAAAATAGGAAGAGTAACCTCGAAAACAGCTCCAGCCGCATCGCTATTACGCGCCACAAGCCGGCCGCCCAAATCACTGATAATACCAGATGAAATTGCTAAACCCAGCCCCACACCATCGCCTGGCTTTTTTGTTGTAAAAAACGGCTCAAACAGATTATCTAGATCAGATATACCATCACCATTGTCTCTTACTGTTAGGGTGGCAGTTTCACCGCCCAATAGTAACAACTCAATTTCTGGTGCAACCACCGTAGCTGTAGCGTCGAGAGCGTTGCGAAGCAGGTTCACAACAACTTGCTCAAAACGCAACTGGTCACCCAATATCATAACAGGAGAGTTGGGTAACGTTTTAGTTAAAGAGATTTTCCGCAATTTTAACTGGGGTTCCATAATAGCCAATGCCCCATTTAAAGCCACGCGCACATCCACCGGCACCAAATCCTCACCACCTTTTCGGGCATAAGATTTTAATTGCCGCGTGATTGCACTCATCCGGCCAATCAGATCATCAATTCTTTGAAACGAGCTAAAGGCCTCGTCTAACCGCTTGCGTTGTAGCAAAAGTTTAGCTCCTGCCAAATAGGTTTTCATCGCTGCTAAAGGTTGATTCAACTCGTGGCTCACAGCTGCGGACATTTCCCCCAAAGCTGCCAACTTAGAGGATTGAGCCAAGGTTTGCTCGGCCACTTGCAGGTTCTTCTCAATCTTTTGCCGTTCCGAAATTTCACGTTGAAGGCGAATGTTAAGTTGCCGTAAATCATCGGATTCTTGTTGGAGAAACAAAGCGCGCGTGAGAGTTTGGCGTGACAACTGATAAAAAGCTAGAGCCAAAAAAATAGAAAACCCCATAATTTCAAGAGCTAATACTGCGTTTACGCGCTGCCTAATACCGCCATAGGTAGTGAACAAAACCATATTCCAACCCCGGAATGGCACCCGCAGTTCTTGGCGCATCACCGCTTTGCCCCTGACATAAGCATCTGCAGGCAAAGCCGTCCAGTCTTGCGTAGCCTGAATAGCGCGTTCAATGGCACTGGGAGCTGAACGGCCTGCAAGTGCCGCCTTCTCAGGCAAACCGACCCATGACTTTTCAGTGGCAAGCAAAATTGGTCCCTGCGGCGAAGACACAATTACCGCGTCTGAAATGCCAGCCCAGGTGGATTGAAATTTGCGGAGATCCACTTCAACAACAATCACCCCAAGCGATTTGCTATTAGCAACTACCTGCCGAGAATATGCAAAATCGAAGTGCCCTATGTCGTTCTTATGAGTGGTGAACACCGTTTGACTGGCCCTTACCGCACCCACAAAATGCGGCAGATTACGTTGATTTTCGCCCAACCGATTACGGTCCGTGGCCCCAACGACTCGACCGTCTGAATCTAGTAGCAGAATCGCAGCGGCACCTATCTCATCCACGAACGACAACAACCATTGGCTGGTGCGTTTATAATCTTTCGAAGATAATGCGCCAATCAGCTCGGCATCACTAGCCAAAAGTCTTGGCACAATGGAATTACGTTGCAATTCGCTCACCATATTACCCGAATACAGTGCCAGTCGCAGTTGGGCCCGTTGTAGGGTTGATTGGGTAAACCGGGTAGTTAGCAATTGATTGGTAATGTAGACCGTAGCCCCGGCCAGCAGACAAATAGTTAGCAACGCAAGCCGAACACGCCAAGACAGATTGGCCGCACGCGGCACAAGCATGTCAGAGTGTTCAATTATAACAGACATATCATAGGATACGACGCCTATCTTCCCCGCACAAGCGATGCTGACTATGCTGCGATGGCTTGACCTACCAACGCGCGGAAAAGCGCCTGCCCATCGGCCGAACCCATTTTTGTTTCCATTGCCCTCTCGGGGTGCGGCATCATGCCCAAGACCCGACGATTAACCGACAATACTCCAGCGATGGCATAAGCGGATCCATTGGGATTAGCGCTATAGCGAAACGCCACGCGGTCTTCATCGCGCAACGTAGTAAGCTCTGCATCCGTAACAAAATAATTGCCATCATGATGGGCAATAGGTACTTGAATTTTAGACCCATGACCGTACCCAGACGTAAAGGCACTATCCTGAGTTTCCACTATTAAATCAATGGGTTTACACAAAAAGTTTAAACCAGAGTTTCGCATTAGAGCCCCTGGAACCAACCTGGTTTCTGTGAGTATCTGAAAGCCGTTACAAACCCCTAATACATAGCCACCTCGGTTAGCATGCTCCACCACGGCGCGGCAGATCGGTGACTGCGCAGCAATCGCACCGCAGCGCAGGTAATCTCCGAAAGAAAAGCCACCCGGGATTGCAACTAAATCTAAATTTTGGGGCAATTCAGCATCTTTATGCCAAACTGTGGATACATCTGCACCACTTTCGCGTAGGGCCACAACCATATCACGATCACAATTAGATCCTGGGAAAATAATGACCGCGGCCCGCATTACATAATCTCCAAAGTATAACTTTCGATCACCGAATTCACCAACAATCGACTGCACATCTCATTAACTTGCAATTCATCAGTTCCATTAGCAAGGTCAAGTTCGATCACCTTGCCCTGGCGCACGCCATTAACCTCAGAAAACCCTAAAACAGAGAGAGCTGATTTCACCGCCTCTCCCTGTGGATCGAGAACTCCATTTTTGAGCATCACGGTAATAATAGCTTTCATTGTCCTGTCCTTAAGGTCAGTTGATCAAAGTTGGCTTGGTGATAGGGGTTGGGTTTTCAGGCAGAACGCCAAGTCTACGCGCCACTTCGGCGTAGGCATCCGTCAGGCTGCCCAGATCACGGCGAAATACGTCTTTATCAAGCTTTTCACCCGTTTTCAAATCCCACAAACGACAGCTATCAGGGCTAATCTCATCGGCTACAATCAACCTTTGATAATCACCCTCGAACACCCTACCGATTTCAATTTTAAAATCAGCAACGCGAATTCCAACACCATACATAACGCCAGAAAGAAAATCATTCACCCGCAGAGCCAAGGCCAGCATATCGTCTAAGTCTTGTTGGCTCGCCCAGTTAAAGGCAATGATATGTTCTTCAGAGACGAGTGGGTCGCCCAGAGCATCATCTTTAAGACAAAACTCTACAATGGGCCGCGGCAGGGCGGTGCCCTCTTCAATACCCAAACGTTTAGACATAGAACCAGCGGCATAGTTGCGTACAATTATTTCCAACGGCACAATTTCTACCGCACGGATCAACTGCTCCCGCATGTTGAGACGTTTAAGAAAATGGGTTGGAACGCCCAAAGTGTTGAGGCCAGTCATGAAAAATTCCGACAGACGATTGTTCAAAACCCCCTTGCCTTCAATGACATCTTTTTTCTCGGCATTGAAGGCCGTCGCGTCATCTTTGAAATACTGAACCAGCGTTCCCTGCTCTGGACCCTCATATAGGATCTTTGCCTTGCCTTCGTAAACCAACTTTCGACGTGCCATGTGACCCTCCGTGCTTTGGTTTCCCATATGGCAAGGTAAGCTCGGCGGCAAGCATGCAACGCAATCCAGAATCAATTTATTAAAGTTGAATATCCCACGGCATTGGTTCAACATATTATTGAATATATAAAATTAATGATCTTTATGATAAAAATAAATTTTAATAATAACTCTTTATGTGCAATATGGGATGGAGTTTAATATAATAGGCACACTATGAATAATTCATCCTCCAATCCTCTTCAAATAATGCTTGCAAACCGAGATTGGGTTTTGGCCGATGGTGCCACAGGAACTAATTTATTCAACATGGGACTGTCATCAGGTGATGCGCCTGAACTATGGAACAAAACAGCCCCTGAAAAAATTAAAGCTTTGTATAAAGGCAGTGTTGACGCTGGATCAGATCTTTTTCTGACTAACTCCTTTGGGGGCAATCGGTCACGACTCAAATTGCATGCTGCAGAGAACCGCGCCGCAGAACTTTCGCGCATCTCAGCCGAAATTGGTCGCGAGGTGGCTGATACTTCGGGCCGTCAGGTGATTGTTGCCGGCTCTGTTGGACCAACAGGCGAAATCATGGAGCCGATGGGACCACTTTCATATTCAATAGCTGTCGAAATTTTTCATGAACAAGCAGAAGGCTTAAAAGCCGGCGGAGCAGATGTGGCCTGGGTGGAAACCATTTCCTTTGGTGATGAATATCGCGCCGCAGCCGAAGCCTTTGCCCTAGCCGATCTGCCTTGGGTGGGTACAATGAGTTTTGACACCGCGGGCCGCACAATGATGGGCATTACAGCGCCTAACATGGTCAAGTTGCTGACAAAAATCCCAAACAAACCACTGGCCTTTGGAGCAAACTGTGGTGTTGGAGCCTCTGATTTATTGCGTACTGTATTAGGGTTTTCAAAGACAAATACCAAATTACCAATCGTGGCCAAAGGCAATGCGGGCATTCCAAAATATTATGATGGTCACATCCATTATGACGGTACACCTGAGTTGATGGCCACTTATGCCGCTCTGGCACGAGATTGCGGCGCCACCATCGTTGGTGGTTGCTGTGGAACAACTCCAGACCATTTGCGAGCGATGCGTGCCACTCTGGAAAAACACGTGCCCCACGAGCGCCCCTCACTTGAAACAATCAAAACAGCATTGGGTGGGTTTTCATCCGAAAGTGATGGTACTGATGGCAATGCTCCCAGCCGCAAACGGCAAAATCGGCGTCGGCGTTCTACTTAGTGTCAGCACTCGGTGGGACCAATCAGTTATTACATGCTGTGCCAAATCTTTAGTTTGAGGTGGTGACACAAACTAAGAAAATATCAAATGGTGGTCACGCTTAGCTGAAAAGGTCGGTTGCGAGGAACTTGTTGTCGTAATCGGTTAAGACCCAAAGTCAGGACCTACCCCATACGAGATATAAGTAACAAATAAAAGGCGTTGGCGCATGTCAGACCAAGAAGACGATATCATCCTCTCTGAACTGAACGACGAAGATCTCGTCGCACAAATGTTTGATGACCTCTATGATGGCTTGAAAGAAGAAGTCGAAGAAGGTGTTAATTTGCTTCTAGGACGTGATTGGGCCCCTTACCGGGTTTTGACCGAAGCATTAGTCGGTGGAATGACTATAGTAGGTCACGACTTCCGTGATGGGATTTTGTTTGTACCAGAAGTTTTGCTAGCAGCAAATGCGATGAAGGGTGGAATGGCAATCCTAAAACCACTGCTAATTGCCACAGGGGCACCGCGCGTAGGCAAAATAGTTATAGGGACAGTGAAGGGTGACATTCATGATATAGGCAAAAACTTGGTTGGTATGATGATGGAAGGTGCCGGTTTTGAAGTTGTGGACCTTGGCATTAACAACTCAGTTGACGATTATCTCGAGGCTATTGAAAGAGAGGGCCCAGATATTCTTGGCATGTCCGCTTTATTGACTACAACGATGCCGTACATGAAGGTAGTTATAGATACGCTAATCGAAAAAGGCATGCGTGATGATTATACGGTTTTGGTGGGTGGAGCCCCTTTGAACGAAGAATTTGGCAAAGCAATCGGTGCGGATGCCTATTGCCGAGATGCCGCCGTAGCCGTGGAAACTGCAAAGGAGTTTATGGCACGCAAACACAACCGTATGGCCGCCAACGCTTAAATTAGTCGTTTTAATGATTTATCGCGGTCCTACCTGCTATAAGGTGGGGCCGTTTTCGTAACTGCTATTAGGATCACGGCCGATGCGCCAACCATTAAAGCCAGTCACAGACGAACAACTCTCCAATGAGGGACTAGAACTGCGTGATTATGGCCGAGTGCTACTGATTGCCTGTGGTGCTTTGGCACGTGAGATATTAGCGCTAATCAATGCCAATGGCTGGACCCATATGGATCTGCAATGCCTGCCAGCAATCTATCACAATGAGCCCAGTAAAATAACTCCATCCGTTAAAGCTGCCATTGAAAAATACCAGCCCGAGTATGCTGATATCTTCGTTGTTTATGCAGATTGTGGCACCGGCGGGCAGTTAAAACGGCTATGCGATGACATGGGTGTGTCGATGATCGCCGGCCCACATTGCTATAGTTTCTATGAGGGCAATACGGGTTTTCAGGCCCGTGAAGAACTCACCTGCTTTTATCTAACTGATTTTCTCGTACGTCAGTTTGATGCGTTTTTCTGGCGGCCCATGGGCCTTGATCGTCACCCGCAACTTTTAGAAATGTATTTCGGAAATTACACAACGTTGGTATACCAAGCCCAAACCCAAGACCCATTATTGGAGGCGAAAGCGCAAGACTGTGCCAGGCGTATGGGACTGGCCTATGAGTACCGCTTTACAGGCTATGGGGATTTGGCTGGTACGCTTGATGCCGTGGCGGTTAGCCACTTAGGCTGAAGCGGCAGTTTCTACAACCCGAGCCACCATGGCGCGCAAACCATTTGAGCGCTGTGACGAAAGATGTTCGTTCAAACCCAAACGCCCAAGTTCAGACACCACATCAACCTTACCAATTTCAGCAACTTTCAGACCGGAATATAGGGTAATTAACACTGCGATAAGCCCACTCACGATTATGGCATCGCTTTCGCCAATGAAGGTCAAAAACTCATCTTCGACAGTAATATGCAGCCAAACCTGCGACGCGCAACCGTCAACCTTTGTGGCTGACACTTTGAGCGCTTCAGGCATTTCTGGCAAAGCCTTTCCCAAATCGATCACATGCCGATAACGATCTTCCCAATCGTCCAAAAACTCAAATATTTCAACGAGATCTTCAAAGTCAGCTTGCGCCATGGAACTCTCCTAAATCCCGATTCAGTTAGCTCAAAACTAAATGAGGTCCAGAGCGTGCAGATCTTAAAGCTCGAATAACTTAATTTTATTGCCCTTTACAGCCAGACCGACCTTGCCTTCGCAAAGACGCAGAGCATCAGAGCCAAACACATCCATGCGCCACCCCTTTAAAGATGGCAAGTCGCGCTGACCTGCGGCCAGCGCATCCAATTCGGAGGTATTAGCAATCATCTTCTGTGCCACATCAGATCGTTCAGATTTAGCCTTCAAAAGAACACGCAGCAGATCGGCTAAAGCCGGATTAACCTGTAACTTGTCGTTAGATTTAGGCAGTTTCGGAAAGGTTTCAGGATCCATTGCGTTCACTGTTTTTATCGCATTAATAATTCCATCAGCAATTTCGCCCTTGCGCGCTTCGCGTTGCAAAAGACGGGATTTACTCAAATCCTCATGGGTGGTTGGCTTAGTAGAGGCTAGTTCAACCATAGCATCGTCTTTATATACTCGGTTACGTGGAATGTTGCGGTTTTGCGCATAGTTTTCCCGAAAGGCCGCCAATTCGCGCACATAAGCCAAAAACTTATTTGAACTTGTGCGTGTTTTGATTCGACGCCAAGCCTCAGACGGCACCACATCGTAAATCGCAGGATCTGTCAGGGACTGTGTTTCCTCAACAACCCAGGCCTCGCGGTCGGTCCGCTCCAGCTCGGCCTTTAAAAACAAATAAACACCCCGAAGATGAGTGACATCTTCGATTGCGTAAATCTTTTGAGCCTCTGTTAAGGGCCTGCGTGACCAATCAGTAAAGCGTGATGACTTATCAACCTGCTCTTTTACGACTTTACGAACAAGTGTCTCATAGCCAACCTGCTCACCAAACCCACAAACCATAGCCGCGACTTGCGTATCAAACAAAGGGGTTGGAAAAATCTTCGCATCATTCCAGAAAATTTCCAAATCTTGGCGAGCCGCGTGAAAAACCTTAACCACTGAGGTATCTCGAAACAACCGATATAGGGGTTCTAAAGACATCTCGGGCGATAATGGATCCACCAACACGGCATCTTCCACCCTGTCACCCGGAACGGCCATCTGGAGTAAGCACAGTTTTGAATAATAGGTACGTTCCCTTAAAAACTCTGTGTCAATCGTTACAAAGGGATGCGTCTGCGCCATGCTACAAAATTCATCTAGCTCTGCTTCTGTAGTGATAGTTTTCATGCGTATTCCGGCTTTTAAGTTATAATTTTTGGTATAGTATTGTGAAAAATTATGAAAAGCTAGCCGCCACTTTTAGGGGCAGGGTTTCGATGGAAT
>Ga0302138_10000375_pt1 | contig 25139 bp, 25 predicted proteins | sample CBN3_321_MG_FD_203110 | JGI IMG/M metagenome (GOLD analysis project Ga0302138, IMG submission 203110) | Marine microbial communities from Western Arctic Ocean, Canada - CBN3_surface | ecosystem: Environmental > Aquatic > Marine > Oceanic | place: Canada: Western Arctic Ocean | collected 2017-09-15 | reverse complement strand
TTTAATTAATAATGCAGGCAATGCGCATGGTATGTCTAGCATACAAGATGGAGATATTGATGATTGGGATGCAATGTTAGATATCAATGTAAAAGGATTACTCTATGTTTCAAAAGCAATATTTCCTCAGATGGTAGCAAGAAACAATGGTTTCATTGTAAATATTGGCTCTATAGCTGGCAAAGAGGTGTATCCTAATGGAAATGTGTATTGTGCGTCTAAGCATGCTGTAAACGCTTTAAATAAAGCGATGAGAGTTGATTTAAATAAACACAGCATTCGTGTTTCTGCAATTCACCCAGGAGCTGTAGAAACAGAGTTTTCAGAAGTTCGTTTTAAAGGTAATTCAGAAAAAGCAAAATCAGTTTATACAGGATATAAGGCGCTGCAAGCAGAAGATATTGCAGACATTATTCATTTTGTTGTTACAAGACCGTATCATGTAAATATTGAAGATTTAGTGGTGTACTCAACGGCTCAAGCAAGTCCAACCATTTTAAATAAAAAATAAGAAAAATAGATTCAAAAATAATTATTGGATGCATTTCTTTGGGCACTAGCAGCAAACAGTTTTCTATAAAAGAACAGGCAGATATGATTCAGTTTTGTGTAGGAAACGGGAACCATGCATTCGATCACGTAGATATCTATGGAGATTATACTACAGAAGCAACTTTTGGAAAAGGGTTGATAAAAAGTGGGGGTTTAAAGAGCCAATATTTAGCTAATTTTTAAATCCAGAATTTAATTAATAAATAAAGAAACGGGTAGGACTGTTAAACATTATAATGATACGAAAGAATACATTATTGCCAGTGCAGAACCTTCCCCAAGGAATATAAAAGTCAAACCCTTCTGTAAATAAGAATAATATTTTTTTGTAACTTACCTTCACAATTTTAAACCATCTACTTATGCCAAATTATATTTTAAACGTTAACGGTAAGCAAGTTGCTGTTTCTGCAGATGAAGACACACCTTTGCTATGGGTTTTGCGAGATGAACTAAATTTACTAGGCACTAAATTTGGTTGTGGTATTGCTCAATGTGGTGCTTGCACTGTGCACATAAATGGTATTGCTTCAAGAAGTTGTCAACTACAAGTCTCTATATTAGATGATGTGAAAATTACTACAATAGAGGGTTTATCGATAGACGGAGAGCATCCAGTACAAGAGGCTTGGAAAGAGATAGATGTGCCACAATGTGGGTATTGCCAAACAGGACAAATTATGACTGCTTCTGCATTTTTAGTAGAAAATAAGCATCCGTCAGAAGCAGCAATAAGAGCTGCTATGCAGGGTAATATTTGCAGGTGTGCTTCTTATAATAGAATAGAAAAAGCGGTATTGGTGGCCTCAAAAAAAATGTCATAATTAATAAGAAGTCCTGCGAGGTATTAAGAAGAAGCATCCGTAAAACTGTAATTCCCATGAAAACGGGAGTGGTAAAATTTAGAAAAAATGAAACTACACGAAAAAGATAACTTTAGTCGCCGTAATTTTTTAAAGACATCTATTTTAGCAGGTGGCGGAATGTTAATTGGGTTTAATTTATTGACTGCATGCAAACTAGATGCAAAAATGCCAATAGATATTGCAAGTTTAAATTTTAATGATTTTAACGCATTTATTAAAATTTCTGACAAAGGGTATGTAACCATTTTTTCTCCAAACCCAGAAATCGGCCAAGGAGTAAAAACATCTATGCCAATGCTTATCGCAGAAGAATTAGATGTAGATTGGAAAAATGTAACAGTTGCACAAGGAGTTTTAGACACAAATAATTATACCAGACAATTAGCGGGAGGTAGTCAATCTATTCGTTTTGGTTGGGATGCGCTTAGGCAAACGGGCGCAACGGCAAGACAAATGTTGGTAAATGCTGCAGCCGTAAAGTGGAATGTAGACGCAGCAACCTTAAAAGCTTCTAAAGGAATTATTACAAATAAAAATGGAGAAACATTAGGGTATGGAGATGTTGTAAAAGAAGCTGCAGTATTAAAAGTACCAGACGGGGTAAAGCTAAAAGACCCTAAAAACTTCACCATTATTGGGCAAGAAATAGTAAATGTAGATATTGATAAAATTATTACAGGAAAACCATTATTTGGTTTAGATTATAAAGCGGCTGGAATGGTGATTGCTTCTGTATTAAGACCTCCTTCTTTTGGTCAAAAATTAAAAAGCTTTGATGCGGCTGAAGCGAAGAAAGTGAACGGAGTAATAGATGTAATTACTATAGGAGATAAAGTTAGAAAATTTGCAGAATCAGGCAAAAGTAACTGGACAGTTAAATTATCTAAAACAGACAAGGTAGTTGTAATTGCAGAAAACACATGGGCCGCAATAAAAGGTAAAAAAGCACTCTCTGCTATTTGGGAAAATGAGAGCCAATTAGAATCTACAGAAGACCATGACAAGGCTTTAACTGCTATTTTAGAGGGTAAAAATTTGAACATAAAGAGAGAAGACGGTGCTGTAGAAAATGCATTTTTAATAGCAGACAAAGTAATAGAAAAAACATACCATTCACCTTTTTTACCGCACAATTGTATGGAGCCAATGAATTTTTATGCAAACGTAACTGCAGAAAAAATTCACTTAGTTGGTCCTGTACAAACACCAGAGTACGCAGCAAAAGTTGTTGCAGATTTATTGGATTTTGATTTGGATAAAATTCATTTAGAAATGACAAGAATGGGAGGTGGCTTTGGTAGAAGGTTGTATGGAGATTTTGTATATGAAGCTGCAGAAATATCTAATTTCATTAAAAAACCAGTAAAACTTGTTTCTACAAGAGAAGATGATATGACTACAGGTATTTATAAACCTGCTGTGAAATATAGAATTAAAGCAGCTTTAAAGGGAGGAAAAGTAACTGGGTATCATTTAATAGAAGCCGCTATTGGTAGTAATATGTATGGCTCTATTCCTAATTTTTTTCCTGCAGGATGTATTCCTAATTATAAAGTAGAAACAGGTAATTATAAGAGTAATATTACCACGGGTGCTTGGCGTGCGCCTTACACAAATTTTTTAGCTTTTGCAGAACAAAGTTTCTTTGATGAGCTGGCTACAGAACTAAATATAGATGCCATTCAATTGCGTTTAGATTTATTACAAAATGTAAAAAATACAACTGATAGCCGCATAGAATATTCTGGTCAAAGAATGGAAGACACTATTAAATTAGTGCGAGAAAAAGCAAATTGGGGAAACACAAAAGAAGGGGTTTTCCAAGGCTTTGCTGCATATTATAGTCATAATACACATGTTGCCGAGGTTGCAGATATTGAGCTAAAAAACGGTTTACCAATTATTAAAAAAGTTACAGTTGCTGTAGATTGTGGTATTGTTGTAAATCCAACAGGTGCAAGAAACCAAGTTGAAGGAGGGGTTTTAGACGGAATTGGACACGCAATGTATAGCGATTTCTCTTTTAAAAATGGCCAACCAGAATATAAGAATTTTGATACATATAGATTGATAAGAATGAATGATACTCCAAAAGTTGAAGTTCATTTTGTAGAAAATCAAAATTCGCCAACAGGTTTAGGAGAGCCAGGTTTACCGCCTGCAGGAGGTGCTGTTGCCAATGCCATTTATGCCGCTTTAGGGAAAAGAATGTATAGACAACCTTTTATAAAACAGTTAAATAAAACGAATATTCTAGGTTAATACATGCATTTTAAAATAGGATACACTTGTGTTTTTAAATAAATCTTAAGAAGAATTTTTTAATTAAAAGTAAATTTCTTGGGCCAATCTAAATGTATTTGCATGGGCATTTACTATAATATTAATATCTAAAGAATAACCACCACCCATAGAACACATTACTGGGATTTTTAAATCGAAGCAAGTTTGTAACACGAAGTTATCTCTTTCTTTACATCCTTTAATAGTAAGTCCTAGTTTGCCTAGCTTATCAGTTTCAATAACATCTACACCACACAAATAATAAATAAAATCTGGTTTTTCTTGCTGGATGAGCTTTGGAAGTGCTTCTTTTAAAATGGCTAAATATTCCTCGTCTTTTATGTCATTTTTTAGTGCAATATCTAAATCACTTTTTTCTTTAATAAAAGGATAATTACTTTTTCCATGCATAGAAAAAGTAAAAACAGACGCATCATTTCGAAATATTTCTGCAGTTCCGTTTCCTTGATGTACATCTAAGTCTACAATTAATATTTTTTTAGCCAAACCTTTTTGCTGCAAGTATTTTGCACCAATTGCTTGATCATTTAACATGCAAAAAGCTTCACCACGATTAGAAAATGCATGGTGGGTGCCACCTGCAATATTCATTGCAATTCCGTTTTCTATTGCAAATTCAGAAGCTTTCATCGTTCCATCTGCAATAATCATTTCTCTTTCTATTAAAACTTCAGAAAGTGGAAAGCCAATTTTTCTTGCTGCTTTTTGATTTAATGTAATATTTAATAAATCGAAAAAATATTCAGGATCATGAACGGTAAAAAAATGCTTGTAATTTGGAACTTCTGGTTCGAAGAAATTCTCTTCGGTACAGGTTCCTTCATAGATTAATTGTTGAGGTAAAAGGTCATATTTCTCCATAGGAAAACGATGCCCTTCTGCCAACTGATGTCTGTAAATAGGATGATTTGCTATTTTAAGCATTAGCTAACTGCTTGTCCGTTTTTAACTTCTTTTGTAGGGGCTACAAAAGCAAGTTTACCGTCAGGAGTATCGGTCATTAAAATCATTCCCTGGCTTTCTACACCTCTAATTTTTCTAGGTGCTAAATTTACTAGAACAGACACTTGCAAGCCAATAATTTCTTCTGGTGAAAAACTTTCTGCAATTCCAGAGACGATAGTTCTTATGTCTATACCCACATCTACTTTTAGTTTTAAAAGTTTCTTAGTTTTTGCAACTTTTTCAGCCTCTAAAATAGTTCCTACCCTAATGTCTAATTTTGTAAAATCTTCGAATTCTATCGTTTCTTTTTGTGGCGCTGTTACTTTATTTTCTTGCTCATTCGCAATTTTAGTAGCTGCTAACTTTTCTACTTGTGCTTCAATTTCTTTGTCTTCAATTTTAGAAAATAATAATTCAGCTTTATTTATTTGGTGTGTTGCTGGCAATAAAACTGTATTTTCAGTTACATCTTCCCAAGACAAGCTTGCACTAATATTTAAAATATTTTTTAATTTTGTAGCGCTAAAAGGTAAAAAAGGTTCTGAAACCACAGCTAATGCTGCAGAAATTTGAAGTGCAACATACATGATTGTTTTTACGCGTTCTTCATCTAATTTTATAACTTTCCAAGGTTCTTCATCTGCTAAATACTTATTTCCAAGTCTTGCTAGACTCATTAATTCTTGGCTAGCCTCTCTAAAACGATACCTTTCAATAGACTTTCCAATGGTAAGTGGAAATTCTTTGATAGCTGCTAAAACATCTTCATCAATTTCAGAAAAGTCATTTGGTTTGGGCACAATTCCGTTATAATATTTGTTCGTTAAAACGACAACTCTATTTATAAAGTTACCAAAAATGGCAACCAGTTCGTTGTTGTTTTTTGCCTGGAAATCTTTCCAAGTAAAATCGTTGTCTTTACTTTCTGGTGCATTTGCAGTTAATGTATAACGCAAAACATCTTGCTGATTTGGAAACTCTTCTAAATACTCATGCAACCAAACAGCCCAGTTTTTAGAAGTCGATAATTTATTCCCCTCTAGGTTTAAAAATTCATTGGCAGGCACATTGTCTGGTAAAATATAATCTCCGTGTGCTTTTAGCATAGAAGGAAAAATAATACAGTGAAAAACAATATTGTCTTTCCCTATAAAATGAACCATTTTAGTATCTTCTTTTTTCCAATAATCCTCCCAGTTTTTACCTTCTCTTGCAGCCCATTCTTTGGTAGATGAAATATAACCAATAGGTGCATCAAACCAAACATACAAAACCTTGCCGTCTGCTCCTTCTAAGGGAACAGGAATTCCCCAATCTAAATCTCTAGTAACCGCTCTGGGTCTTAAACCGTCTTCTACCCAAGATTTTACTTGTCCGTAAACATTTGGTTTCCAATCTTTTTTATGACCTTCTAAAATCCATTTACGCAAAAAATCTTCGTGTTTATCTAAAGGTAAAAACCAATGTTTTGTTTCTTTTACGGTAGGTATATTCCCTGTAATTGCAGATTTAGGGTTTATTAAATCTGTTGCGTTGTGAGAAGTACCACAGCTTTCACATTGATCGCCATAGCTTTCTTCAAAACCACATTTAGGGCAAGTACCCACAACAAACCTGTCTGCTAAAAACTGATTTGCTTCGGCATCATATAACTGTGCAGAAACTTCTTCAATAAATTCTCCATCATTATACATTTTTGTAAAAAAATCTGAGGCAGTTTCATGATGAATCTTAGAAGAGGTTCTAGAGTAATTGTCAAAAGAAATTCCAAAATCTAAAAAAGATTTTTTGATGATACCATGATATTTATCGATGATAACTTGCGGAGACACCCCTTCTTTTTTTGCTCTCATAGGTATGGCAGCGCCATGCTCATCTGAACCAGAAATATAGGCAACATCTTTACCAATTAAGCGCAAATAGCGCGCATAAATATCTGCAGGAACATACACACCTGCTAAGTGGCCAATATGAATTGGACCATTTGTATAAGGTAATGCTGCGGTAATTGTATATCTTTTTGGAGCACTCATGTGTTCTTTGTATTGATTTTGGACTAATTATTGAGAAACAAAAGTACAAAAAACCGAGTTTTAAAAGTCATTGAAAATAGATACATTTACAGGAATGTATTTTTTGGGCTTTTAGAAACAAAAAACATTAGAAATTATGAAGAAAACGGTGCTATTTAGCTTTTTATTTTTGATGAGTTTTTCATTTGTATTTTCACAAGAAAAGCAAGACTCTTTAAGAGTAAAGACAAATCCTATATTTTTTACAGGAATGAATTTAGGGTATGTAACTGGTGGGTTAAAAGGTTTACATGCAAGTTTTGATATAAACTATCAATTAAAAAATAACTTAGTTACTTTTAAATATGCCACAATTACAGATCTAAAAATAGGTATTTTGTTCTTTGTTCCAATTCCAAAAATAAATTCAGCAACAGAACAATTTTCTTTGTTATTTGGTAAAAGATATGTGGTAGACGGTTTTTCTTATCATTTTTCTGGTGGAATTTCTTACAATAGTACACGTGATGGAAAAATTGATAAAAGATATAATTATTTTGGTTTTCCAATAGAAATAGGTACCCATTGGTTTCATTCTAAAAAGAAGCGGTTTAGAGTTATGTACGGTTTAATTCCCGTTGGAAAACCTACAGGATTTGGAAGGTCTTTTGGTATTAAACTGCATGCAAATATTGCTAAAAAAAGCTACGTTGGTTTGGGTTTAAATTTAAATTTAGGTTGGCATAAAAAATATAAATGATGAAATATATAGTATTTACAGCTTTACTTTTGATGATCTCTGCATCAATAAATGCACAAGAAAAAACGAACACATTAAGAACACCCTCGTATCTTAAAAAAGGAGATACTATTGCTATTGTTGCTCCTGCAGGAATTTTAAAAAAGAGAATAACCACTGTTTTGGAAGCAAAGAGATTAGCTGAAAAATGGGGTTTACATGTTGTTTTAGGAAAAAACATATTCAATCAAAATAATCATTTTGCGGGAACAGATGCAGAAAGAGCTTCAGATTTTCAAAGTGCTTTAGACAATAAAAACATCAAAGCAATTTGGGTAGCTAGAGGAGGTTATGGTTCTGTTAGAATTTTAGACTTGTTAGATTTTAGTACTTTTACACAGTTTCCAAAATGGATTATTGGATATTCGGATGTCACTGCATTCCACGCCCATGTTCATAATTTTGGAGTAGAAACTATTCATGGAATGTTGGCAACTAGTTTAGAAGAAAACCCAGAAGAAATTATACAGACTATTGCTAGTTTTAAAAAGGCTTTGTTTGGCGCACCACTTTCCTATACAATTCCATCGGCAATAGACAATAGAATTCCTTTGTCAGAAATAATAATCGGACAATTAGTAGGTGGAAACCTTGCAATTGTAACTTCAATGTTAGGTTCAGAAAGTCAATTAAATACGGATGGTAAAATTCTTTTTATCGAAGAAATTGGCGAGTATAAATATTCAATAGATAGAATGTTACAGAGCTTAAAACGTGCAGGTTATTTTACTAAATTAAAAGCAGTTATTGTTGGAGATATATCTTCTATAAAACAGAATTCTACGAATTGGGGAAGTTCTGTAGAGCAATTAATATTGGAGGTTGTTCCACAACATATTCCTGTTTTATTTAATTTTCCTGCAGGACATGAGGCAGATAATAGAGCTTTAATTTTTGGAAGGAATATTCAATTAGTAGCAGACAAGGAAAACTATTCAGTTATATTTAGCAACAATTAAACGAATGGCAGATCATAACGAGCTTGGTAAAAAAGGAGAAAAATTAGCGATTGATTTTTTAATTAAAAATGGTTATCAAATCCTAGAAAAGAATTATCGTTATTTAAAAGCAGAGGTAGACATTATTGCTAAAAAAGAGAATGTTTTAGCAGTTGTAGAAGTAAAAACAAGGACCACAGATTATTTTGGAGACCCACAAGATTTTGTAAACCCTAAAAAGATCAAATTATTACTTTCTGCAATAGATTATTATGTAATCGAAAAAGATTTAGATGTAGAAGTTCGTTTTGATATTATTGCGATTATTCATAAAGACAACAAAACAAAAATCACCCATTTAAAAGATGCTTTTTTATACTTTTAAAGTTGTTTTATGAGCGTTTCTAAATCTTTTAGTGCAATCGGATTCGCAATTATTTTTTTATTTGAATCTAGCACAAAATAAGTAGGTGTAGTATTTATGTTATAAATTCTAGCAGTTTTGTTATTCCATTTATTTAAACCGAAAACATGGTGCCAATTAGGTAGCGTAATTTTCATTTTTTCCCAATCTAAATCATTTCTCTCCATGGCAAAGGCAATTACTTTAATATCTTTTTTACCTTGTAAAAATTTGTGTAGCTCTGGAATTTCTTTTAAACAATGAGAACATCCTGTACTCCAAAAAACTAACACATAGTTATTTACTTCATTTAAGTTAGAAAGCTGGAATTCTTTACCGTTTTCTATCCAAGAAAAATCAGGGGCTATACTGCCAATTGCTGTTGCTAATAATTTCAACTTTTCAGTTTTAAATTTATCATTTTGCATAGATTTTGGAAGGGTATTATAATAGTTTTCAAAAAGAAAATCTATCATTTCTAAGTTATTCGCTTCTTCGAACTGTCCGATTAAAAATTCAATTATATATTTTTTAAAAACGGAATCTTCAATCTTGGTGAAAACAGTTTCTAAAGCGCTTTTATAAAGTGATTGCTGGGTTGTTTCGTCCTCTGAATAGTTTATGTAAAAGATATAATCTGTAATTCTATCAACTAAAAAAGAAGAGTTTATCAGCGTTTCATTTGAAAACTCTATATGATCAAAAAAAGTGTCTAGAATAGCAGACATGTATTCTTTTACATTGGTTTTAAGCTCTGGCGGATTTACTCTAAAACTAGCCTTAACAAAAGGGTAGATATATAGTTTTTGTGTGCTTTCTAGGTATGCTTGTTGTGCATTATTTATTTTGAGAAGTGCCGCTTTATAACTTTTTTTTAAATCTAATTTAGGATTTCTGATTGCTGTAACTTGCAAGGAGTCTAATTTTTGTTGCTGCTTAGAAATATCTTTTAAGTAGTTTTTATAAATTATATTTTCTCTTGATTTAGAAAATAAAATAGCTTGTTCTGGGTAATCTGGGTGAAATGTAAAACTTACATCTTCCTTATTAAAGATAAAATCTACAAAGCTTATTCCACGTGTTCTATAACGAACTCTATAAGTGCCAGCTTTTGCAGTTGCGGGTAATTCAAATTTAAAAATATTAATAGCTTTTTTTTTACCATCAATTAAAAGAGTATCTTTTTTAATGGTTGTATTCTGAACAAATTGTTGTGTAGCGCCTTCAATTTTATATAAAATTACCCAATCTTTATCTAAGCTATTTGTTAAGGTGCCATTTATAGAAAATTGGGCCTGTGCAAATGAAGAGATAAAAAGAATTAGTAGGATTAGTTTTTTCATTTTTGCATATTTTTTAGCTGCTAGAAAAATTAAGTTTAAGGAGCATCTCAAAAGTACTATTTCTTCTTGAAATTTGGTATATTGGGATTCATAAAAACCAAAGCATGTATTTTTTTAACAAAATAATTTGGATTACTGGTGCTTCTTCGGGAATTGGAAAGGCTTTGGCAATAGTGCTTTCCAAGCAGCAATGTAAACTTATTTTGTCATCCAGAAATAAGACATCTTTAGAATTGGTAAAACAGGCATGTGATTATCCGGAGCATATAAAAATTATTCCTTTAGATTTAGAAAATTATATGAGTTTAGCATTAGTGGCAGCAGAGGCAATAAAAGCTTTTGGTAAAATTGATATTTTAATAAATAATGGAGGTATAAGTCAGCGTTCTCTAGCTGCAGAGACTAACATTCATGTAGACAAGCGAATTATGGATATTAATTATCTAGGAACCGTGGCATTAACCAAAGCAATTTTACCTCATTTTATTGAAAAACAAGAAGGTCAGTTCGTAACTACTACTAGTATTGTTGGTAAAATTGGTACACCTTTGCGCTCTGGTTATGCAGCAAGTAAGCATGCTTTGCATGGTTTTTTTGACAGTCTTCGTGCAGAAAATCATCAAAACAATATTGTAGTTACCTTGCTTTGCCCTGGTTTTATAAATACTAATATTTCTAAAAACGCATTAATAGGTAATGGCGCACCGCAAGGAAAAATGGATGTTGCAACAAGTAATGGAATGTCTCCAGAGCGTTGTGCTAAATTAATGTTAAAGGCTATTAAAAATAAAAAAGAAGAAGTGTGTATTGCAGGCGCAAAAGAAAAATTAGGAGTGTATGTAAAACGGTTCTTCCCAAAGCTATTGTCTGTATTAATAAGAAAGTTGCGTGTTACTTAAGCTTCTAAATAAGACAAGACATCAAAATAATTTACAATTGCTTCTTTCATTAAAACCGTCTGTTCACCTGGCTTTAAATTAGGTAATTCTGTAATTATTTTATAGTGTGGCCAACTATCATCATCATAGTAATCAAACTCATAATAACCATAAGGTTCTAGTAATTTGCAAATGGCAATATGCATTAAGTTTACTTTTTCATCTTTTTTATAACTGGTGCTTTCTTTACCTAATTCTTGCACGCCAATTAAATAGATAATACCATCCATATTTAACTCATCTCCATCGGCAAATTGTGCTGTTAGTTTTGCAACTAACAAATCCCATTTTTCTTTTAAGTTAATTACTTTTTGCATTGTATTTGGTTTTAATTTCACAAAGATACAATGTCCATTTTTAAATATTAAAAAAAAGATGTAGGTTTGAGAAAATTTATGAAATGAATATATTTGATATTGTTATTGCAGCACTTTTAATATTTGGCTTTGTAAGAGGAGTTATGAAAGGCCTGTTTGTTGAAGTTGCTTCTTTAGCCGCACTAATAGGGGGTGTTTATGGTGCAATACATTTTTCATATTTTATTGGAGACTTTTTAAAAGAGGCCGTTTCTTGGGATCAAGAATATGTTTCCTTAGCCGCATTTGCAGGAACTTTTATTACAATCATAGTTACAATTGCGTTGCTAGGTAAAATGCTTACAAAGCTAGCAGACTTTGCTGCATTGGGTGTTATTAATAAGATATTAGGTGGTGTTTTTGGGGCGATAAAAATAGGATTAATTTTAAGTGTTATTTTTATTTTTTTTGGAAAAATGAATGACACAATTCCGTTTGTAAAAAAAGAAACTTTAGATGAATCGATTTTATATGCTCCCGTAAAAAAGATTGCGCCAACCATATTTCCTTCAATTATAAAGAATGAAGATGAACTAGTAATTCCGGACTTGAATATATAGCATATAATAGTATTAAAACTAAAGAGTATAAAAAAACCGAGATTAAAATCTCGGTTTTTTTTTATTAAAGTAGTGTTACTTTTCCGCTACTGATGTGGTACACACCACCAACAATTTTAATTTCTTTCATGGCCTCCATTTCTTTAAGAATTGGGCTTTTTTCTCTAATTCTCCCTATTGTTAAGAGTACATTGTTTTCAATTGTTTTGTCAACAAACCCGCTGTTTGAAGAGTTGTGCTCTCCAGTAACTTCTCCCTCAGATTTTTTTACCGCTGGTTGTATATTGTCTAACATGGCAGTAATATTACCTAGTTCTACATGGTCGCAGGCAGCTTTGACGGCCCCACAACTTTCGTGTCCTAGTATAAAAACCAATTTACTTCCGGCTACCTTGCAAGAATACTCCATGCTTCCTAAGATATCTGTGTTTTCAAAATTTCCTGCAACTCTTGCTACAAAAACATCACCAATAGTTTGGTCGAAAATTAATTCTACAGGCACTCTAGAATCTATACATGAAAGTACAATTGCTTTTGGATGCTGCCCAGTTGTAGTTTGTGTAATTAATGCTTTGTGATCTGCTGTATTTGCTTTGTTCGCTATGAAACGAGAATTTCCCTCAATGAAATCCTCTAAGACAAGCATTGGTGTTAATTTATCTTGTACTTCTTTTGTAATTGCTTTGATTATGTGCGACATAATTTTTTAATTTTAAGATTCGTCTGTTATATTTTCTTTTATCCATTGAACACAAGGTGAAAAACCTTTAAAAATGTGTTCTTTTGGTATAAAATCTGGAATGATATCAATTCTTTCCATCATATATCTAGGTTGTTGTAATAAGTTAACAAACAACACTTCGATATTTTTTTTCTTTAGATCTTGCAACATATCTTCCATAGCATACAGACCAGATTGATCCATATATTGCATTCTACCTAAACGCATAATTACGGTTTTTGCAGATTCAGGAATCTGTTGTGAAAGTGCTTGAAATTCACTTGTAGAACCAAAAAACAAAGGTCCTTTAATGTGCTTAATAAACACCTTTTCTTTTAAGTTTTCTGGAAAATCAATTTCATCTGCCCAAGATTCTTCTTTTAATGATTTTACATTTGATCTTTCTGCAGTTAAATCACCAATTTTTTTCATAAACATTAACGATGCAATTACTAGACCAATTCCAACAGCATATACTAGGTTCCAGAAAGTAGAGAGTAGTAAAACCACAATCATAATTAGAACTTCAGAACTCAGTTTAATGGGTCCTATTTTAACATCTCTTGGTAAATATGGTATTGCTTTTAATCCTTTATAATCCATAACACCAATACCAACCGTAATTAATATACCTGCTAAAACACCTGCTGGAATTTTAGAAGCAATCGGTCCTAAGCCCAGCATTATCAATAGTAACATAATTCCTGCAATCATTCCAGAAAGTTTTGTTTTTCCACCTGCATTTATGTTTACCACGGTTCTAATGGTTGCACCTGCACCTGGAATACCTCCAAATAAGGCTGCAATACTATTTCCAATTCCTTGTCCAATTAACTCTTTGTTTGGCTTGTGTTTGGTTTTAGTCATATTATCTGCAACGACACTCGTTAATAGAGAATCAATTGCACCTAGGAGGGCTAAAGTTAATGCTGTAAAAATATAAGGTGTAATACTAGAGAGGCTAAACCCAGTAAAAATTTCCCATTTGGGAATGGGAATTCCACTTGGTATTTCTTGAATAGTTCTATAGTCTAAACCAAAGCCAACGGCAACACTAGACATTACAACTAACGCAACAAGTGTGCTAGGTACTTTAGTGGTAATTCTTTTAAAACCATAGATTATAAAAATAGTTCCTAGTGCGAGCATTAATTCTAACCAGTCAATATTTTGAACAGCTCTTGGCAATGCTTTAATTGCGCCTAAAGCACCAGAAGTTTCTTTTGCAGCTAAATTTTCTGATTCTTTTAAGATATCTGCACCTGAAATTTTATCAGCTCTTTTAATGGTTTCCTCAAAGTTTTCAATAACTAAAATCTTCTCACCAGCCTCTTCTTTTAGAAGATTTTTTAAAATTACTTCTTTGGCCTGTGGCTTGAAGGTTTCTACGAACACAGTATCTTCTTTAGGATAATAGCCAACAGAAGGCAATATTTGCGTAAGTAATATAATAAGACCAATTGCGGTCATAAATCCAGAGACCACTGGGTATGGAATGTATCTAATGTATTTACCCAAACCAATAACACCTAATATAATTTGAAATAATCCGGCTAAAATAAAAATAGTTAAGATGGCTGGCAAAGCCTTGGTAACATCTCCGTCATTGGCAGCAACAATACCCGCAATTACAACCATACTAACAGCTGTCATTGGCGCGGTTGGGCCAGAAATTTGTGTATTTGTTCCACCAAATAAGGCTGCAAAGAAACTAATAAATATAGCACCGTACAATCCTGCACTTGGCCCCAATCCAGATGATACACCGAAAGCCAAGGCTAGTGGAAGCGCAACAATACCTGCAGTAATACCACCAAAAGCATCTCCTTTTATGTTTGAAAATAATTTTTTCATAAAAAAATAAATTATTTAACCCATCGGTATATGTACGACAGGTATAAAGTTAAAGTTAAAGTTAAATTTTGTGAGTTTTTTTGAAAATTTACAGGAATTCAGGAGGAGGATACGTATTCTCTTGATAAATATCTGTGTATTTTTTTAACCGGTAGTTTAGTAAATTTCTTTTTTTTAAAGAATTAAAAAGGGAATCAGTTTTTTTTATTTCAGAACTTTTTAAATCAAAATTTTTAGAAATTTCCTTTTGATTATTTTCCTCTTCACCAACATTAAAAAGAATAGAGATGTCAAAACTATCTTCTACAACCGATAGTATTGTGGGACTCACAATAAACAGTGTAAAAATAATAGTAAAGACAATTGCTATCCTTTTTTTCATCAAGTGTTGTTTAAAATTCTTTAATTTCTTCGGAAATTATCCAGCCTTGTTTTCCATCTGCTAATTTAATCTTTTTCCAATTATCAATAGCATCTAATACAATTACTTTTGCACCTTCATGCAATATAAAAACTTCTTCAGAGTTCAGGGTTGGCGCATTTCTAATTGCTGTTTTCTCTGCAAAAACAATTGCTTCTTTTTTATTTTTTGCTTGATTGTATTGATTACAGGTAATAAAAACGACAAAAAGTAACAGTATAAAGCTAAATAGACTTGTACTAAAGTAGATTCTTTTTTTAGTAGGATCATATCCAAAGTAAAATAATAAGAATAAAATAGCGGTTAAAAAAGAAAAAATAACAACAACTATTGCCCATTCATCAAACGATAATTTTTGTAAATAATTTTTATTAAATTTTTGAAAAATAGTTTTCGGGACCTCCTTTATATTGTCTAAAGCTAGCCGTTGTGCAAATATTAAATTGTTTTGAACATCAGTGTTTAAAGGATCTAATTTTAGCGCTTTTTCATAGTAGAATATAGTTGGGCCAACTTTATTTAACTTATAATGTGCATTTCCCAAGTTTAAGTATAACTCTGACGAGATTGCATCGAGGGTTTCAATTTCTTTATACTTTTTAATAGCTTCTTCAAACGCACCGTTTCTGTATAGCTCATTAGCAGAAACAAATAAACTATCTGCATTTTGACCACTAATACTATTGGCAATTAATAACAATAAAAATAAAATATTTTTCATCTTATAACTGTTTATCTAATTGAACAATAACTGCTTTTGCACGCTCAAATTCTTCTTTCATCTCAGTTGCTGTAAAAGGAGTGTAACGAGCGAAATCAGAATTTTTTAATACTTCAATAAATTGGTGAATTGCAGTTGCTTCTACATTTTTACCTTTTAAAATTTCGGTAATTCTTTCTTTACTTATTTCTGCAGTTTCAACGCCTAATTTTGCCTTTAAATAATTGTGTAGAGCACGCTCTAAGGCTTCATAAAACGCTTCTTTTTTACCCAATTGTTTTTGTGCCTTAGAAAGATATTTTTTAGCTAATTTTTCTGCTTTTCTAGTTTTATTACCCAAAATATCATTACTTCTCTCTTCATTTTTCTTACCAATAAAAACTCCGATAGGAATTGCAATTAATGGCAATAAAAATAAAACATAAAAGAGGTTAGATTTAAAAAAATCTATTTTTTTAGCAGTTATGAAATTAGTTTTAGTAGCGATATATCTAAAGTTTTTCCCAGTAGAAATAACTTCTTGTTTTCTTACAGAACTGGTATCTAAAGTAATTAATTCTTTTCCTTCTTGCACATCTACAAAAAAATCTTCTGTAGCAATTGTTTTGTATTTTTTTTCTTTTGGATTAAAGTAAGAGAAAGAAATACTTGGTATTTTATACTTTCCTTTGTATAAAGGAACTACTGTGTAGGTGTCTGTTACAGCGCCAGAAAGACCACTTGCATTTACACGCACACGTTCTTTTCTTTCTGGTTGGTACATTTCCAATTCCGCAGGAGTTTCTACTGTTGGTAATTCAAATAATTTTAAGTTTCCTTTTCCAGAAATTTTTACTTGTACCTGGCTAGTTTCATTTGCTTTTAAAATATCTTTACTTAAAGCAACACTAAAATTAAAGTCTCCAACTGCTCCTGCAAAGTTTGCTGGTTTTCCTTCTAAAGGAAGTGACTTAGGACGAATTATTTTTTTAGTAGAAGCAAATTCTCGTCTAATATTCTTTGTGATTGCATTTCCGAAAAAATCTGCACGTCCAGATGGCACTCCAATTACAATATCCATTCTCATTGGATCTATAGAAAGTTTTCCTGTTTTTGTTGGAATTAGAAGTGCTTTTTGAAGCACAATATATCTGTAGTTTTCCCCATTGTATTTTCCCATTTTTACTGGAAAACCATTTACTTTAATGTCTTGATTCCAAAAACCGTTATACTTTGGCGCTTCTGAAATAGAAGTATCATAAACACTTACATTTTCACTTACATACAGTCTATATTCTACATAAATTCCTTCACCAACATAAGGGTTAGTTTTAGATATTTCTGCTACTAAATGAATGTTTTGCTGTGCAACATAATTTGGGTCATTTGGGTTTTTAGGAATTTCTACAGGATCTAAAACAATTACTTTAACAGGTTCAGACTTTATAAATTTACCACCAATTTTTATAGATGCACTTGCAATAGAAAAGGCTCCTTTTCTTTTGGGTTGAATAATGTAGGTGTACGATTGGGAAAAGGTTACTTTTCCATTAATCCAAGATTGACTAACAGATTGACTTGGTCCGCCAACAACTCTAAAATTAGTAAATTTTGGGGGAGAGAAATTATCTCCTCCCTGCTTATCAATAGAAAATTCTATCCGTAAACGCTGGTTTACACCTAGTTTGTTTTTACTAACTTTTGCCTTTAAGGTAGCTTCTTGTGCAACTAAAGAAATACTTAGTAAACAAATAAATAGAGATATGTAAAATTTCAACTTCATCAACTTTTTCTAAAACGTAAAGCTACCAATCTTTTTCTTGTTTTACCTTTTTACCTTTTGCTTTTTTAGCATTCATTTTCTTTTGGGTTTTTTTCTCCTCATTATTTAAGCTTTCTAACAATTGCTTTACTTGCTGAGGTGTCATTTTACCGGGTTGTGGTTTTGGTTTTTGTGGTTCTTTCTTTTTATCTTTTTTAGGGTCTTGTTTTTTATCCTTGTCTTTATCTCCTTCACCGTCTTTGTCATCGTCTTTTTTATTCTTGTCTTTTTTATCTTTGTCCTTATCGTTTTTATCCTTCTGATCTTTGTCTTTTTTATCCTTATCCTTATCCTTATTTTTGTCTTTGTTTTTGTCGTCTTTTTTATCTTGTTTTTCTTTGTCTAATAATTGCTGTGCAACGGCTAAATTATAACGAGTTTCGTCATCTGTAGGATTGTTTCTTAAGGCACTTTTAAAAGCATCTACAGCCCCCTGATAATTTTTAGACTCCATCATAGCGTTTCCTATATTATGAAACGCTTCGGCTTTAATACCCTTGTCGGTTGCAGTTTTTGCAGTTAATTCATACTGAGGTATTGCTTCTTTGTAATTTTTATTTTTATACAATGCATTTCCTAAGTTGTAGGATGCCTTATCGTAATTAGAATTACTCCCCAATGCTTTTTGATAGGCTACAGAAGCATCTGTGAATTGTTCTTTTTGATACAATTCATTTCCTTGACGCAGCATTTTCCTTGCAGTTCTTTGCTGTGCAATAGTATCTTTTTGTGCTGCTATTTCTTTAGATGAAAAGAGCATTAAGAAAATGATAAACAGGTATTTTAATTTTTTCATTTAATTTTTTGTTTTCTCTTCGTTAAATAAATCCGCTTTTTTTAACCATTTTGTTTTCTTTTCAAACAAGAAAACATCCATAATTAAAAAGAATAAACCCAATCCTAAGAACCATTGAAATTGATCTTTATAGTCAGAAAACTGCTTGGTCTCAAACTCGCTTTTTTCTGCATTTGCAATAATCTCTGCAATTTCATTTACAGGATTTTCAGTAATATTGCCATCAATATATTTTCCATTAGCGGCATCTGCAATTCCTTGTAAAACTGCTGGTTTACGTTTTGTAATTACAGTTTCACCTTTGTTATCTTTTTTATAACTATTCACAGCACCATTTACACGTATAGGAATTGGCCCACCTCTATCTGTACCAACGCCAACAGTATAAATTTTTACACCTTCGTTTGCTAAGTTTTGCGCAACCTGCTTTGTTTCTTCTTGGTGATCTTCCCCGTCTGAAATAATAATTAAAAATCGGTTGGTTTGCTCATCATTATTATAATATGTTTTTGCTAATTCTAATGCGCCATTAATATCTGTTCCTTGACTAGAAACCATGTCTGGATTTGCGTTTTGTAAAAACATACTAGCCGCGGCATGATCTGTAGTTATTGGTAATAATGGATATGAATTTCCTGCATAAATAATAATACCAACTCTGTCTGAACCTAATTTATTAATTATTTTAGAAATAATTTGCTTTGCTTTCTCTAACCTGTTAGGGGCAATGTCTTCTGCCAACATACTTTTAGAAACGTCTAAAGCAAAAACAACATCTACACCTTCTCTTTTAACTGTTTTTAATTTCGTTCCCATTTTTGGGTTGGTCAAAGAAATTATTAAAAAGGTAATACCCACTAATAAAGTTACCAATTTTAAAGTAGTTTTAAAGCTAGATGAATTTGGTGCTAATTTTTTGAGTAGTGCGCTATTAGAAAAGGCACGTTGTGTTCTTTTTTTCCACCATAAAACCAACAAGAAAATAACAATCATTGCCGGAATAATTGTTAGTAGATAAAAATAAATTGGTTCTTCTATTCTGTACATTATTTTTTAATTGAAAGATTCAATTTTTTATATAAAACTTTTGAAAATTGTATTTCTTAAAATGAATTCTAACAATAAGAATCCTAATCCTAAGAGCACAAAAACTCTAAACTTCTCTTGATAATTATAATACTTAAACTCTTCTATTTTTGTTTTTTCTAGGGCATCAATTTCGTCATAAATTTCTTTTAAAGATTCATTGTCCGTTGCCCTAAAATATTTCCCTTCGGTTTCTGTTGCAATTTCTTGCAATAGTTTTTCATCTATTTCTACTTGTTGCTTTCTAAAATTCAGCTTGCCTGTTCTAGGGTCTTTACTCCACGGGAAATCTGCCATACCATTCGTACCAATTCCTATGGTATACACTTTTATTTTCAACTCTTTAGCTAATTCGGTTGCCGTTCTTGGATCTATATTACCAGAGTTATTTACACCATCTGTAAGTAAAATAATTACTTTACTTTTTGCCTTACTTCCTTTTAGTCTGTTTACACTCGAACCTAACCCCATTCCAATAGCTGTCCCACCCTCTAGTTGTCCCCATTTCAATTCAGAAATTGTACGTTTCACAATTCCTTTATCACTTGTAATTGGGGTTTGTGTAAAACTTTCACCGGCATATACCACAATACCAATTCTATCGTTTGGTCTTCTGTCTACAAAATTTACAGCTACTTTTTTAAGTGCCTCTAATCTATTTGGCTTTAAATCTCTAGCCAACATGCTCGCAGAAACATCAATAGCCATTACAATATCAATCCCTTTATTCGTTTTTGTTTTCTTGCTTACAGATACATTTCTAGGTCTTGCTAGCGCAATTATAATTGCAGACAAAGCAAGTAGTCTTAACAGGTATAGAATTGGTTTTAATTTTGATAAAAATGAGCTAACTTTAAAACCTTTTACACTCGGCATTGTTAAAACAGCAGTATCTTTTTTACGCATAAAGAAATGCCAAACTGCTAATAGTGGTATTAGTATTAGTAACCAGAGAAACTCAGGGTTTAAAAATTCGAAATTACTCCAGTTCATCTTCTTTTTCTATTATTTGTTTAGGCTTTAAGTGTCCTATAATAAATTCTGCATCTCTTCTGTCGTCTTCAATTTCAATAGCTAAAGGTTTTGACTTGGCAAACTTTACCAAATCAGCTTCTCGTAATAAGTCTTTTAACTTTTTTATTGTTTCTTTTGAAGTTTCTATACTATCTAAGTTCTTAAAATCTTTTATCATTGCTAGCACTTCATCAGTAGTATTTTCTAATGCAGGCACTTTTAATTCGCGCTCAATATAGCCACGTACAATTTCTGTTAATTCAGAGTAATATTCTTTTATTTTATTGTTTTGCCACAAGAGCTTTTCGTCTAATTCATTCAACCTTAAAATTGCCTCTTCAAAAGGAGGTAAAGTTCTATAGGTTGGCGCATCTTCGGTTTCTTTTCTTTTCCTAATCACAAACCAGTAAATCCAGAAACCTATGATCGCTAGAATTGCTAAAATAAGATATATGTAGATTCTAAAATCATCGAATGTATAAGGTTCTTTTTTAATAGATTTTATTGGAAATTTTTTCACTTTTGCAGTATCTATAGCAATTGTTGCTATATTTATTAAAAGAGAATCCGTTAAAAAAGCCTGATTTTTGACAAAGATTTGTTGTTGCGGAATGTAAAATGCTCCACTATCAAAACCTGTTAATATGTATCTTCTAATGAGGCTGTTTTTAATAGTATCGATTCTTGTAGAATCGATAACCTCTAAACCTTTTAGTTGGATTTTCGGAATGATTACATTCTGAGTTTCATCTACAGAGATTTTTAATTGAAACTGCTCACCAATTCTAATGTTGGTAGTATCAATTTCTGCTTTAACCATTGGTTTTTGGGCAAAACTTATGGTTGAAATAAATAGTAATATGTAGAATACTTGTTTTTTCATTTGTAAGACTATCTTCCTTTGTGTTTAAAATAACCTAATAATTTTTTCACGTAATTTTCATCAACTCTTGTGTTTACGCTTCCTGCACCACTTCTTTTAAACATGTTTGTGTAATAGTCTGAAAGTCTTATGGCATTTGCTTTATAACTTGTTCTTACAGATCTTGATGCAGTATTAATTAATTGCACATTGCCGGTTTCAGCATCTAATATTGGCACCATTCCTAAATTAGGAATTTCGGCATCATGTTTATCAAAAACTCGAATACCCGTTAAATCGTGTTTTTTTGCTGCAATTTTCAGTGTCTTTTCATAGTCATCGTCCATGAAATCTGATAACATAAAAACAATCGCTCTTTTTTTCATTACACTAGATAGAAACTTTAAAGCTGCTGCAATGTTTGTTTTTTTACTTTTTGGCTTAAATTCTATGAGCTCTCTAATAATTCTTAAAACATGACTTTTTCCTTTTTTAGGAGGAATGAACAACTCAATATCATCAGAAAATAAAATTAAACCCACTTTATCATTGTTTTGAGTCGCAGAAAAAGCCAATGTTGCAGCAATTTCTGTAACGGTATCTTTTTTAAACTGTGTAGCTGTTCCGAATAACTCAGAACCAGAAACATCTACTAAAAGCATCATCGTTAATTCACGCTCTTCTTCAAAGACTTTAATATAAGGTTCGTTGTAGCGTGCGGTAACGTTCCAGTCAATTGCTCTAACATCGTCACCAAATTGGTATTGTCTTACTTCAGAAAAAGTCATACCACGACCTTTAAAAGATGAATGGTATTCACCTCCAAAAATATCATTAGACAGACGTTTTGTCTTAATTTCTATCTTCCGAACTTTTTTAAGTATCTCTTTTGTATCCATTTATTCAATTGTCAGTTAACATGTATCAATTATTAGTTTCACCTTTTAAACGTATAATTGTTTTTTGATAATTGTTTATGGTACTTCAATTTCATTAATAATATCATTTATAATGTCAACAGAAGTTATGTTTTCTGCTTCCGCTTCATATGTAATACCAATTCTGTGACGCAATACATCGTAAACTACTGCCCTAACATCTTCAGGAATTACATATCCTCTTCGTTTAATAAAGGCATAACACTTTGCTGCTTTTGCTAAATTTATACTTCCACGAGGAGAGGCTCCAAAACTAATTAAGTCTTTTAATTTTGATAAGTTATATTTTTCTGGATACCGTGTTGCAAAAATAATGTCTAGAATATATTTTTCGATTTTCTCGTCCATATAAACCTCATTTGCAACTGCTCTTGCTTTTATAATTTGGGCTACAGAAACTACAGGATTTACTGTGGCAAAGCTACCGGATAAATTCTGGCGCATAATAAGTTGCTCATCTTGTAATTTTGGATAATCAATGACCACTTTTAGCATGAATCTATCTACTTGTGCTTCTGGCAAAGGGTAGGTTCCTTCTTGTTCTACAGGGTTTTGAGTTGCCATTACTAAGAAAGGCTCATCTAACTTAAAGGTAGTATCTCCAATAGTAATTTGGCGCTCTTGCATTGCCTCTAATAAAGCAGATTGTACTTTTGCAGGTGCTCTGTTAATCTCATCTGCCAATACAAAGTTTGCGAATATTGGACCTTTTTTAATCATGAAGTCATTTTCCTTCATGTTGTAAATCATGGTTCCAACAACATCTGCAGGCAATAAATCTGGTGTAAACTGCACTCTACTAAAACTTGCTTGTACCGCTTTAGATAGTGTGTTAATTGCCAAAGTTTTTGCTAATCCAGGAACTCCTTCCAGTAAAATATGACCATTACCAATCAACCCGATTAATAAACTCTCTATCATTTGTTTTTGTCCAACAATTACTTTGTTCATTTCTAAAGTAAGAATATCTATAAAGGCACTTTCCCTTTCAATTTTCTCGTTAATTGCTCTTACATCTACATCCATTATATATTGTATTTGGTGTTATTTTTTTTATTGGAACAAAACTACAATTTTAACATATTTATTTTTGTTAAAAGTAGGTTAAAGATGATTCGTTAATTTTTATTACTTTTAGAGAATTATTGAGTACTAATTTTTTTATGGAAAAGTTAACGGATAAGTTTTTATGGAAAGCATTAAAAGAAGGAGACCTAAATGCGTTTTCTGTGCTTTTTGAGAGCTACTATCCAGATTTACATAGTTACGGATTAAAAATATCTAAAAATACTGCGCTTACAGAAGATACGTTGCAAGACTTTTTTTTATATGTTTTTGAGCACAGAGAAAATTTAAGTGATTTAGATAGCATTGCACCCTACCTTTTCACGTCCTACAGACGTTTTTTATTAAAGGTAATGAAAAAAAACAATAAATTAACGCATACCGATTTTTCTGAAGATACTTTTGTGGACCTTCAATTTACGGCAGAAGAGATAATGACAGAGCAAGAAACAACCATTTTTAAAAACAAAAACTTGTCTATTTTATTAAATAAGTTACCAAGTAGACAAAAAGAGGCCATTTATTTGAAGTATTACAGCGGTTTAAAAGCTTCAGAAATCTCAGAAATAATGGGTATTAACTATCAGAGTGTAGTAAATACATTGCACAAAGCAATAAAAAGTTTAAAAGAAGAAATATCTATTATAAAACTATTTAAGCTTTAACATAAAATTAAGGGTATAAAAAATAGAATAGTATCTTATATAAGTAGCAAGAGAAAATTAAGAGATGATCAAAAAACAATACAATACCATAAACGATTTTTTAGAAGACGTGTCTTTTAAAAATTGGGCATTACAAAATAATGGTACAGACATAAATTTTTGGGAATTTTGGATTGCAAATAATCCAGAGAAAATTGAATTGGTAAACAAAGCGAAAGACCTTGTTCTAGGTATTTCTTTTAATAAGGAAGTAGTTAGCAAAGAAAAAGTTGCTTTTGAATGGAAAAAATTAGAAGCTAAAATTCAGGAAAAAACAAAAGCACCAAAAGCGTCAAAATCAAAAGTTCTATTTTTAAGAAAATTTAGTGCAGCAGCATCCATATTATTATTATTCTCTTTGGGCTTCTATTTCCTAAATAGTAATTCTAAGATTATACATAAAACTAATTATGGCGAAATATTAAACATTAAATTACAAGATGGTAGTGATGTTACTTTAAATTCAAACTCTAGTCTATCTTACTATAAAAACGAAAGTAGAAGAGTTTGGTTATCTGGAGAAGCATTTTTTCAGGTTGATAAAAAAATCGTTACTCAGGCGAAGTTTTGGGTAATCACAAAAGATTTATCTGTAGAAGTATATGGCACTTCTTTTAATGTAAGTGCAAAACAAGAAAAAACATCTGTTTTCTTAGAGGAAGGAAATATTTGGCTAAAACTTAAAAATGGTACGGATAAAAAAATGATTCCTGGTAATTATATTTCGTATTCAGCTGAAGAAAATAAAATTTTAGAAGACAAAAATATTTTCAATCCAATTATAAAAACAAGTTGGAAAGATGGGTCTTTGCTTTTTGAAAACCTATCTTTGGAAAAAGCGATGGAGAAAATAGAAGAATCTTATGGATATTCTATTGTTTTTAAGGATGATAACAGCAAAGATATATTAATAACAGGAGCAGTTCCTATTACAAATATAAATATCTGTATAAAAGCCATTGAAAAGTCTGCAGGTGTGCTCATTGTTAAAAAAGAGAACAGGCTTATTATTAGCAAGAAGTAGCTATAATTCACAAAAGTAAATGACAAAAAAATTAGTATTTCTAAAACTTATATTAATTGTCTTTGTATCGTTTATATTTCAAACTGCGCTTGCTCAAACCAAATCTAAAAATACAA
>Ga0302138_10000371_pt1 | contig 25211 bp, 24 predicted proteins | sample CBN3_321_MG_FD_203110 | JGI IMG/M metagenome (GOLD analysis project Ga0302138, IMG submission 203110) | Marine microbial communities from Western Arctic Ocean, Canada - CBN3_surface | ecosystem: Environmental > Aquatic > Marine > Oceanic | place: Canada: Western Arctic Ocean | collected 2017-09-15 | reverse complement strand
AAACCAATCGGCTTTAGCTGAATTTGTAAAAAGAATGAATATAAAAAATAATTTGTTTGGGAAATTCTTTAAAGATTTTAGTGTCATATTTCTAACCTGTGAAAGTGCTGAATAAAATAAATTTTGCGTATAACTTATTATAAGCTATTTATATAGTACAAACAAAAAAATTTAGTAATTAATTTTGTGCGTATGATATCTTTTTGTTGGGTTATTTACTAGTTTTTGGCTTTGAAAAATCTTGGATATTTACAGCCTTAATTGCATTGTTTTCCCTACTTATTGCTTGTGGTCTTTTTTCAAAAAAATCACACTTTACACAATAAATCTCATCATCATCTGAATTAATCGCAATGGTATCTTGCGCCTTGCAAGATGGACATATTGCTCCTGCGATAAATTGAACTAATTTTTTCATTTGTTTAAATTTTGAATATCTTGAAAAATATATTCCGTTGATGGGGCTTCCCCAAACCAAAGCTTAAATGATTGTGCTGCTTGATATATAAGCATTCCAATTCCATCAAAAACTTGCGAAGAATGCTCTTTGGCCCAACTGCAGAAAGGGGTAGATTCAAGTGAGTAATTCAAATCATAAAAGCAAGTTGAGTTAGATAAATTTATTCCCTCTGGGGCGATGAATTCTCCTGTTAAACCAGCAGAGGTTCCATTGATAATAAGGTCATAATGGATATCCTCTTTTAAACATGATCCTAGGCTTGTATATTCAACGTATTTTTCAACCAAGGTTTCCGCCTTGTCTTGAGATCTATTTAGAATAGATATTGTATTTGGATTTCCAGTTACTAGTTTGTATAAAATACTTTGAACGGCTGCTCCTGCTCCTAGTATTAAAATATTCTTACCTATAATATCTATTTTTTTTGATCTTAAATCTTCCATAAATCCCACCCCGTCAGTGGAGTCAAGAGACAAGGTGCCATCAATCTTTGTAATAGTATTAACTGCTTGAAGATGTTTTGCTTCCTTAGATATATTACCCGCTATCTGTGCTGCAAGATTTTTTAAAGGTAGGGTTATATTTAAACCCCTAGCAAGTGGATCAGAAAAGAAATCAACAATAAATTCATTAAAATTGTCAGGTTCTACTCTATATGGCATATAACTTAAATTAATTTTTTCCTGTTTTGCAAAACGCGAGTGGATAAAAGGAGATAGAGAATGCTCAATTGGATTTCCTGCTACACCTAATTTATATTTATTAGGCATTCCAGTCCTTGCCGATATATTTTAAGACTTCTTTTTCCATCTTTATATAATTCTTATCTTTTTTATAGGACCATTTAACGTCTTTTGGCAACGATGCCAATATAGATTCTATTCTTCCATTAGACTGAAGACCAAAAGCAGTGCCCCTGTCGTAAATTAAGTTAAATTCAGCATATCTTCCCCGTCTAAGTAACTGAAACTCTTTTTGCTCTTTAGTGAATTTACTAGTCTTTCTTTTAGAAACAATGGATTGATAAGACTCTAAATAGGTATTTGCTATGCCTGAAAGCATATTTGTACTTTTTTCAAGGGTCATATTGCTAAGATTATCAAAGAAAAGCCCACCGATCCCCCTTCTCTCTTTTCTATGGGGTATATAAAAATACTCGTTACAATTTTTAGAAAAATTCTTATAAAAACTTTTATTGTATAAATCTAGGTTTTCTTTTGCTTCTTTATGCCAGTTAATGCAGTCATCTTTGAAGGGAAGGTAGGGTGTTAGATCATATCCACCTCCAATCCACCATTTTTTAATTGTGTTATTAATTCCCATTACGCAAAACAATCTGATATTCATATGACTAGTTGGAATAAAAGGGTTTTTAGGGTGGGCAATAACCGAAACACCCATTGCGCGATATCCATATTTTGATGACTGTGATATTGATTTTCCCAAAGCTGCTTTTGGTAATTTTTTACCTGCTATTGAAGAAAAATTAACTGCACAATTATCAAAAAAATTTCCATCTTGGATAACAAAAGTATGACCTCCTCCACCCTCATCTCTTTTCCATTTGTCAGATGTAATAATTGATTTATTAGATTTCTCTAAGGAGGTAAAGGCATCCATAATTTTTGCGTGACTGCCTATGAAAATATTTTCTAAATCTTTAATCATATTATTCTCTAATAACCTTTCTTGATTCTAAATCTATGATTGAAGAAGGCTTTGTTTTTTCTCCAGATAGCGCATCATAATATGCTAAATCTATATCATCAAAAGTATCTATTATTTGATTGGGGTTTTGTAGATTCTTTTGGCCTGATATATTTGCTGATGTTGATATCATAAAACCATTAAAACCTTTCAATAGTTGTTTTATAGGTAAGTGATTACTTACTCTTATAGCTATCTTGCCGTTATCATTACATAGGTGACTAGGTAAATTTTTATTGTATTTAACTAATACAGTTGTGTGGCCAGGCCATATTTTATTAAGAAAATTTAAGTCCTCTTTAGACAAGGCTTTGAGGTATTTTTTAATGCTGAGGATTGAAGGAATTAATAAAATAAAACTCTTATTTTGTGGTCTTTTTTTCAAATCATATATCTTAGAGAAGCTACTTTTATTTAGAGCATCACACCCTAAGCCCCAAATTCCCTCTGTAGGATGTGCTAGAATTTTACCAGCAGAAAGCCACTCAATTGATGAGTAAATATCTAAGGATTTTTTTTGCAATTAGGAGTTAAGAGCTTGATCTTTTTTAAGCACTTCTTCCCTCATGTTATTTTTATAATCATGAAGTTTTTGAGCAAACTCTTTGTCAGATGTTGCAAGTATTTGAACGGCTAAAATGGCGCTATTTTTGGCACCACTTTTTCCAACTGCAACTGTTGCGACTGGAACTCCTGGCGGCATCATTACAGTAGAAAGTAATGAGTCTAATCCACCCATTCCACCTGACTCAATTGGTATGCCTATTACTGGACGAATGGAATGAGCGGCAACTGCTCCTGCTAGATGCGCCGCCATTCCAGCCGCTGCGATAAATACTTTACAGCCATTTGTTTCTGAGGTTTTAATCAGCTCCATTACTTCGTGCGGGGTTCTGTGTGCTGACATTACATTTTTTGTGTATTTCACACCGAAAGAGTCCAAAACAGAGAAACATGCCTCAACAATAGGAAGGTCTGAGTCTGAGCCCATTATTATTGCTACATCTATAGTTTGATTTGTCATAATTTATTTATTGTATATGTGAATGTGGATTATAATAGGTTAATTATAATGTATTTATGAAGATATCCAAAAGATGAAAGATGAAAAACTAAAAATCTTGAAATTTCCAGATCCTCGTCTGAGGACTGTTGCTGTAAAGGTTGATAAATTCGACAAAAGTCTCGAAAACCTTGCCAAAGGAATGCTAGCCCTTATGTATAAAGAAAATGGCATTGGATTAGCAGCCTCTCAAGTAGATAAACACATAAGATTGATTGCTATGGATCTAAGCGAGGAGCGTAATGAACCAATGTTTTTTGTTAACCCTGAATATAAGATTGTAGATAACCACAGTACTGATTCTTATGAAGAAGGTTGTTTATCAGTGCCTGGTTTTAATGAAACGATAACTCGTCCTGATCAAATTGAGCTTTCATGGCAAGATCTAAAAGGAAATCACCACAACATAGTACCTACTGGTCTCTTAACTATCTGTATACAGCATGAAATGGACCATTTAGAGGGCAAGTTAATGGTTGACTACATAAGTCCTTTAAAGAGGGATAGGATAAGAAAAAAGTTATCTAAGTAGATATTTAACAGATTATAAACGAATATAGAGGTATTTTAACTGATTTTATGAACATTTTATTTGCGGGCACCCCAGATCCATCTGGTAAAATACTTGAGTATTTAGCAAGTAGTTCTGTATATAACGTAAAAGGAGTTGTAACTCAGCCTGATAAACCGCAAAAGAGAGGTAATAAAATCCTAGAGTCGAGCGTATCTAAGATATCCCAGAAGTATGAATTTCCAGTTTTTAAACCCACAAACCTAAACGACCCTGACTTTATTAAAGATATTGAAGGTATTGATTTTGATTTTCTTGTGGTCGCTGCTTATGGAAAAATTATTCCAAACTGGTTGCTTCTCTCTCCGAGCAAAATACCAGTAAATGTTCACTATTCAATTTTACCATCTTATAGGGGAGCTTCTCCAATTCAAACATCTCTTTTAAATGGAGATAATTTGTCAGGTGTTACTTTTATGGAAATGACTGAAGGCCTGGATGAAGGAAAAATTATTAAGATTTTCACCCTAGATATTGTTAAAACTCACAATAAAGTTTCTTTAGAAAATGATCTTTGTGATCTTGCTATAAAAAATATTGATGATGTTTTAGATTTACTGTTCTCAGATAATATTTTGCTCAACGCCCAGGACGATTCAAAAGCATCTTACTGTTCCAAGATTAAAAAATCTGATTCAATTATCGATTTTGCAGAAAATGCAGAGGTGATTATAAATAAATATAGGGCTTATTCTGAGTGGCCTGGCTTGTCTTTTATGCACAAGGACGTGTTAATAAAAATACATGGTATGCGTCTATATCATGAAGATTTGTCGGGGATACCTGGCACAATTATTAAGTTTGATAAAACTGGTATCTATTATAAAACAAGCTTAGGAACTATAGTGATTACTTACTTACAATTACCTAATAAAAATAAAATTAGTTCTGCTGATGCTTATAATGCGTACAGAGGTTTTTTTGTATAATTATTTTATTTGCTCTAGAAGCTTTTAATTGTATTAAAAGAGGTTTAATTTACTCTTTATGAAAATAGTAATTTTAGGTGCGGGGAAAGTTGGCGGCAGTCTTGCAAGAAATTTATCAAATAGTGACTATCAGGTTTCTATAGTTGACGAGGATAAATCAAAACTTTCTGCCCTTGAAGAAAGGCTGGACATAATGACGGTTGAGGGTCATGCGGCAAAGCCCAATTCAATAATGAAGGCTGGTGCTGATGAAGACACAATAGTAATTGCTGTAACATCCAATGATGAAGTTAATATCATTGCCTGTCAGATTGCTAAGAATATGTTTAATGTTAAGAAGACAATATGTAGATTTAAAGATACTTCTTATTTGGAGCATTACAAAATTTTTGGAGAGGGTATTATTGATATTCCTATCTGCCCAGAAAATGAAGTTACATCTCATCTTAAAGAGCTTATAAACCATCCAGGTGCAGATCAAATTGAGCACTTTGCTGGTGATAAAGTTAAATTAGTTTCTGTTAAGGCTAGGAAAAAAGGAAAGCTTGTTGGCAGGGAGTTAAAGTATATCAAGGATGATATGCCAAATGTTGAGGCATATGTCCCATCCATCTATAGAAAAGGTAAGCCCTTCATACCAGAAGGCGATACTGTTATAAAAGAAAATGATGAGGTCTACTTTGTATCATCTGCAGAACACATTGGCTCAATCGTGGATGAGTTTAGAGACCACGAGGATGCTTATTCAAGAATTATGATAGTAGGAGGCGGGAGAGTCGGATTCTCATTAGCTAGAGACCTAGAAAAGACATATAAAGTTAAATTAATAGAATCTAATATAGATAAATGTAACTTATTGTCGAAAGAGCTAGAAAAAACTATAGTCTTAAATGGATCAGCAACTGACGAAGAGTTGTTAAAAAGTGAAAATATATCAAATATAGATATATTTTGTGCTTTAACTGATGATGATGAGACAAATGTCATGTCTTCGCTACTGGCAAAAAAAATGGGCGCTAAGAAAACAATGATTATCTTAAATAATCCCTCTTATCTTGGTTTAGTGCCTGGTTTTATAGATATCTATATAGCTCCTTACAGGTTAACTGTATCCTCTGTACTTCAAGACTTAAGAGAAGGTGATGTTGCTCAAGATGTTATGCTAAAAATGGATGCGGGGGCAGAGGCAATAGAAGGAATAGTTCATGCCAATGAGTTCACATCCAAGCTTTTTGACAAGCCTATAAAAGATATTCCCCTCCCAGAGGGAGCCTGTATTGCAGCTATTGTCAGACACGGGGAAGTTATAATGCCCAGCTCTTCTGTTGAGCTCTGTCTGAATGACCACTTAATTATATTTCTGGCCGATAAAAAGGCTGTTAGCGAAGTAGAGAAACTCTTTAAATCAAATTAATGAACCCAAAAGCGATAATTAGTCTATTTAGTATCCTGGTGATGTTTTTTAGCGCCTCTTTCGTGCTGCCTATAGCTGTATCTCTAATATTTAAAGACTCAGCTCTAATGATCTTTGTTAGCACTTTTTGTCTAGTTTTCGGGCTAGGTTTAATGGGATGGCTTTTTTCTAGGGGAGATAATGACGAACTAGGTCAAAAAGACGGCTTTATTATCATTACTTTCTTTTGGTTGATATTGGCTATTGCCGGGTCAATACCTTTTGCTTTAAGTGGCATGCCTTTTGTTGACGCTTTTTTTGAATCAATGTCTGGCATCACGACAACAGGGGCAACTGTTATATCAGGACTCGATAGCATGCCGCAGTCACTTCTATTTTACAGACAGCTACTTCAATGGATGGGGGGAATGGGTTTAATTGTTTTAGCCATAGCTGTTATGCCCTTGCTTGGTATAGGAGGCGGCCAGCTCTATAAAGCGGAAATACCTGGTGCAATGAATGACCAGAAACTAACGCCTAGAATAAAAGAAACAGCTCAGGCCCTTTGGGCTATATACCTTGGGTTAACTATTGTGTGCGCTTTTTTATATTATATTGGTGGAATGTCTGGCTTTGATGCTATTTCACACAGCCTCAGCACTGTCTCTATTGGAGGATTTTCAACCCATGACCAAAGTATTGGTTATTTCAATAGCGGTTTTATTGAGTTTGTATGCATAGTGTTTATGGTACTTTCAGCTCTAAGCTTCACCCTTCATTACTTTGCCATCTATATGCGCAAGCCGTTTAAATATCTTGCAGATCCGGAGCTCCGTTTTTTTATATCCATATTAACTATAATTTTTTTACTTTCTGTTTGCATAAGCTTATTTTCAAAGTCTGGGGATATTTCAATTAGGGAGCTTTTATTTCATTCTGTTTCAATAGTAACTACCACAGGTTTCTCCATAGGTGATTCTGGTGATTGGCCTATTTCTATTGGCTTCTTATTTCTTTTAGGAGCTTTTATTGGAGCTTGTTCTGGATCAGTCGGTGGAGGCATTAAGTCATGGAGAGTGTTAATTATGATTAACTATGCCTATATAAATCTTATGAAGCTTGTTCACCCAAATGGTGTTTTCTCTTTAAAAATTGGATCTAAGACTGTTGAGGAGGATGTTGCTTCTTCCGTTTGGGGATTCTTTTCTATATATGTAATTTCATTTGTTATCCTGCTTTTGGCTTTGCTTGTAACTGGCTTAGATTTTGAATCTGCCTTTTCTGCAATTGGCGCTTGTTTAAATAATCTGGGCCCAGGTCTCGGCGATGTCTCTCAGACATATGAAAGCGTTACTCCATTTGGAAAGGCTATATTAGCCTTCGCAATGATACTTGGAAGATTAGAAATATTTACATTGCTTGTTTTATTTATGCCTATTTTTTGGGATAAGTAATTAAATATTTAGGTAGGGATTGCTTATTCCTGTTGGTGGCTTTTTAAATCTTTTGTATTCCCAGGAATAATCAGAAGCATTTATATTAATTAACTTTTCAATATCTTTATTCATAGATAGTTGGTGCTTACTATCATTGTATATATCTGAATTACTATTTATTAAATTAACTTCTAGTTTTTTATTTACATTTAAATTTAGGCTTATAAAGACCACCGGCTTATTTGTTTTTAGCGCAAGTGATGGAACTAGTGTTGTGGTGTAAGAGTCTCTATTAAATAATTTAACATACTCCCCCATGCCATCTTGTGGAACCTGGTCCGGAGCAAGACATATCACCTTGTTTGAAATTAACGCTTTATATAATTGTCTTACGCCCGAAATAGAAGCCTCAAAAACTTTGTTTTTATTTTCCTCTCTTTGGGCTCTAACAAAGGAGTCTAGTTTTTGATTTTTTACTTTTTTATAAAGCGTGGTGGTATTAGATTTTACATTAATCCACTTAAGCAACATATCAACACTTCTACTATGAATAGCAGCAATTATTAATCCATTATTATTTGATATATTTTGTGTAAGCAGAAACTGATCTGTGATTTTAAATATATTTTCATGTGCATGATGTGTCTGTCTTGACCAGCTGGTAAATGTTTCAAACCCGCTTACCAAGCTTTCAACAAAGCTCTGTTTTGCAAGATCTTTTTGTTCCTTATTATCAAGAAGGGGGTAAGCAATTTTTATATTTATCAACGTGACTTTAAACATTGAAGATCTTTTATAAAAACCGAACAAGCAGTAGAGTTTAACTAGGCCTCTTATTGTAGAGCTTGGTGGGGTTGATATTAAATAAAATAAAGCTTTCATTCTGATTACTTATTCTTTGATTGTTATATAATCTTAATAGATTTTATTAATATAGGTTAATTAATATTTAAATCAATAACCTATTATTTAAGAGCTAGGCATTCTTTAAGTAGACATATGTCTACTTATTATTAACAGGAGATGAAATTGACAGCTAAAACAATGGACGAGCTTGTAGCACTTTGTAAAAGAAGGGGTTTTATCTTTCAATCTGGCGAAATTTATGGCGGATTACAGGGAATGTATGATTACGGCCCCCTTGGTGTTGAGTTAAAAAATAATCTTAAAAGAGCATGGTGGAATTCCATGGTTTACGAAAATGATAATATAGAAGGCTTAGACGCTGCAATTTTATCAAACCCCCTTGTTTTAAAGCATTCTGGCCATGAAGATACTTTTTCAGATCCAATGGTTGACTGTAAGTCATGTCAAGCAAGATGGAGGGCTGATTTAGTTGAGGATTCTAAATGCCCGGCTTGCAAATCAACAGATCTAACTGACCCAAGACCATTCAATCTAATGTTTAAGACTAGCGTTGGGCCGGTCGATGATGGGAAGTCTTTTGCCTATCTTAGGCCTGAAACTGCACAACAAATATTTACTAACTTTAAGAATGTCGTAGACTCAACTGCAAAATCATTACCCTTTGGGATCGCCCAAATAGGAAAAGCATTTAGGAATGAAATTACGCCTAGAAACTTTATTTTTAGAGTAAGAGAATTTGAACAAATGGAATTAGAGTTTTTTGTTGTCCCAGGTACAGATGAGGACTGGCATAACAAATGGGTTACAAGTAGGGTTAATTGGTGGGAGGAACAGGGTGTTCCAGAAAGTAGTCTTGAGTTATATGAGGTTCCTGGTGACGAGCTTGCGCATTACTCTAAGAGAACTGTTGATATTATGTATAAGTTCCCTCACGGGGTCGAAGAGCTCGAAGGTATTGCAAATAGAACTGATTTTGATCTTGGCTCTCATACAAAGAATCAAGACGAGCTAGAAATTTCTGCAGATGTTATGCCCAACAAGGCATCTAACGCCAAGTTAGCAATTCAAAATATAGAAACAAAAAAATGGGTAGTTCCGTATGTTATAGAGCCATCCGCTGGAGTCGATAGGGGTATATTAGCAATTTTAAATGAATCTTATGATGTGCAAGAGTTAGATGGCGGTAAAGAAAGAACTGTTTTGCATTTGAAACCACACTTATCGCCTATTAAAGCTGCCGTGATACCTCTTAAAAAAAATAATGAGGACCTTGTTAAAACTGCATCAGATCTCAAGAAAGCTCTTCAAAAGCTAAACTTGGGAAGAGTTGTTCTGGAGAATTCAGGAAATATAGGCAAGAGTTACAGAAGACATGATGAGATCGGCACGCCTTTATGCATAACTATAGACTTTGATACACTTGAAGATGGCTCTGCGACAATAAGGGACAGAGATTCAATGAAGCAAGAAAGGGTAAGCCTAGACTTAATTCCAGAATACCTTATCAAGACTATAAATAGCTAAGTAATGAAATTTATTAGAAGTGCCTCTTTTAATGCGGCTTTCTACTTAACTCTTATTCTATTTACGTCGACTATAATTCTGCTATATCCTTTTTTGTCGACAAAGAACCTTCAGTTATATGCCTCGAAATGCATTATCTTTGAACTCTATCTTTTAAAATTTTTTTGCAAGGTTAGCTGGAAAGTTGAAGGCATTGAAAATCTTCCTAAAACACCCTGCATACTAGTCTCTAATCACCAGGGACAATGGGAGTCTTTATTTTTACAGACCCTGTTAGTGCCTTCATCAAGCATTGTTAAAAAAGAGATATTATTCATTCCTTTCTTTGGATGGGCAGTATATTGCATGAGCCCTATATTGCTAGATAGGTCAAATAAATTAAGTAGTCTTAAAAAAGTAATTAAGGTTGGTGGTGAAAAGATTAAGTCTGGGTTTTCTATTATATTATTTCCAGAAGGCACACGAGTAAAGCCTGAGGATGGTATTCAGTTTTTCTCCAGTAGTTGCGGAGTCCTGTCTGTTAAAAATAATGTTCCCATTATTCCTATTTGTCATAACTCAGGAATTTTTTGGCGTAACAAAGAATTTATAAAACAAAGTGGTGAAATTACAGTTAGGATAGGCAAGCCAATGAAAGGAGCTGACGCTAAAAAGCTTTCTAATCAGGCATATGAATGGATTTCAGATAACTATAAAGAGATTTATTAAATATCCAGGTCTGTCACAGTTAAGGCATTCTCGTCTATAAATGCTCTTCTGGGCTCAACGTCGTCACCCATTAACATTTCAAATGCATGATTAGCATCTTGAACATCGTTAATATTAACTTGCTGCATTCTTCTTTCTACTGGATCCATAGTCGTATCCCATAATTGCTCAGGGTTCATCTCACCAAGCCCTTTATATCTTTGAACCTCTAGACCTCTTGTTCCATTTTTTGAATACTCTTTTACTGCAGCCTCTTTTTGATCTTCGTCTGAAGCATACACAAACTCTTTTCCTTTTGTTATTTTGTATAAAGGTGGAAGAGCTATATAAATATGGCCCCTTTCAACAATCTCAAACATTTGTCTATAGAAGAAAGTTAGTAAAAGGGTTCTGATATGAGACCCATCAACATCAGCATCTGTCATGATAATTATTCTATGGTATCTAAGCTTATCAATATTAAACTCATCTTTCCCTATTCCGCAGCCAAGGGCTTTGATTAAAGTGCCCACCTCTTGGGAGCCAAGAACTTTATCTATTCTAGCTTTTTCAACATTGATAATTTTTCCTTTTAAAGGAAGAATCGCTTGATTTTTTCTATTTCTGCCCTGCTTTGCAGAGCCTCCAGCAGAATCTCCCTCAACTATATATATTTCAGAAAGAGCAGGGTCTTTTTCTTGGCAATCTGCTAACTTTCCAGGTAAGCCGGCTATCTCTAGAACACCTTTTCTTCTTGTCATTTCTCTGGCTTTTCTTGCTGCCTCTCTGGCTAGAGCTGCCTCAGCAACTTTTGCGTAAATACCAGCTGCATCTTTTGGGCTCTCCAGAAGGTAATCATTAAAATGCTTACTAAATACTGAACTTACTACACTCTCAACTTCTGATGAAACTAACTTTTCTTTTGTTTGTGATGAGAACTTAGGATCTGGAACTTTAACAGAAATAATTGCAACTATGCCCTCTCTGACATCTTCACCAAGAAGATCTGTTGGGGACTTCTTCGCATTTTCTCTTTTTATAAATGCCTTTAAAACCCTTGTTAAACTTCCTCTAAAACCAGCTAAATGTGTTCCTCCGTCTTTTTGAGGAATATTATTTGTGTAAACAAGAACATTTTCTGTATATGAGTCTGTCCATTGAAGTGCTATTTCAACACCAACATCATTCTCTGTTCCCGAACACTCAAATATTTCTGTTACGTGTTTTTTAGTGCCCTTTAGGTAAGTTACATAACTTGAGAGACCGCCGCTATTTTTAAACTTTTTAGACTTTCCTGTCCTTTCATCTTCTACTGTTATGGATACTCCGGCATTAAGAAATGAAAGCTCTTGTATTCTTTTATGAATTCTATTTATTTCAAAAGTTACTGATGAGAATGTTGTGCTAGAAGGATAGAAAGTTATTTCTGTTCCTGTTTCTTCGGAGGGTCCAAGTTTTTTTAGCTTGGCTAATGGTGCTCCGTGTTTGTATTCCTGGAAGTACTCACCCCCATCTCTACAGACTTTTAAAATTAATCTATCAGACAAAGCATTAACAACCGACACCCCAACTCCATGGAGACCGCCTGATACTTTATAACTATTGTCATCGAACTTTCCACCTGAATGGAGTGTTGTTAAAATTAACTCAGCCGCTGAAATTCCTTCATCTTTGTGAACGTCAACCGGAACACCTCTGCCATTATCCTTCACTGTAACGGAGCCATCTTTATTAACTATTACATTTATATCTGAACAATGCCCAGCCATTGCCTCATCTATACAATTATCTAAAACTTCGAATACCATGTGATGTAGACCGGATCCGTCATCCGTATCACCTATATACATTCCCGGTCTTTTTTTAACCGCCTCTAAACCCTTTAAAACTTGGATATTAGATGAATCATAAGTTGCTTCTTCTACTTTTTTTGGCATATTTTTTTATCTTAATTGTTCCACGTGGAACTTTTTAAATTCTCTAAAACTGGACTCTATTTTACTACTAAAATGATCATCTATACAGGAAAAAATTATTTGATTGTTAAGTGTGTTTAGAAGCTCTAAAAAGATATCAAATGTATTGGTATCTAGCTCTGATTTAATATCATCTATTATCAAGGTAGCGTTGATATTATGTTGTTTTCTGAGAACTTCGTGTTGTGCGCAACACCATAGTATTGAAAATAGTTTTTGCTCTCCTCGCGAAAGGATTTGTCTAGCATCAACATCGCCTATAAGAAACTTAATATCTGCTTTGTGCGGTCCTTCCGTTGTTGATCTTCTCTTAAGATCTTTAAATCTATTATTAGTCATTATACTAATAAGCTCAGATGACTTATCCCAGCCTGGAAAAAAATCAATAATAATATCATTTAAGAAATTTACTGAGGAGGAGTGTTTGATAGTATTAATGAGGATGTTTAATTCCACTAAGGTTGCTTTAAAAAAATCTTCTCTTTTAAGGTCTAACTTTTCACCTTCTTCAGAAATTTTTATATCCCAAGGTTCTATATTTAAAATAGAGCCTGATTTAAGAAGGCTATTTCTTTGCTTTAAACATCGGTAGTAAGCAAACCAATTTTCTAGAAAACTTTTATCAGATACAAAAAGAGATCTATCTAAAATTTTTCTTCTAAAATCCGGGGAAGCGTCTGCGAAGGAAAACGTGTTGTTATGTATTGCAGTTGACGGGAACTCTCTGATCAGTCTGCTGGAGGTTGTCTTGGTATTGTTTACTAGTATTGAGATAGATTTATTTTTTTCCTTTGTTACAGAAAGGATGTACCCCTTGTCAACGTCGTAGCTTTTAAGGGAAAAAGAATCTTCGCCTTGGGCAATTAAAGCATGAAGGTTTGAGCTTTTAAAAGATTTGCCACTTGAGCAAAGATGAATAGCTTCCAGTAAAGAGGTTTTACCGGAGCCATTTTTGCCATAAAAGAAATTAATTCCAGGAGATAGCTCTATTTTTGTTGATTTAAAACACCTAAAGTTATTAAGTGTTAATTCTTTAAAGGCCATTTTTAGATAAGCAGAGGCATTACAACATACTTGAAGCTATCAGAGCCTGGGTTGGTTATTAAACAACTTTTATCTGAGCCGAAGAAATGAATCTCAACATTATCATTGTCAATTGATGAAATTATCTCTTGAAGGTAGTTAACATTAAAAGCTATATCCATGGCCTCGCCTGCGTAAACACAGTCAACACTTTCTTCTGCCTGTTCTTTTTCAGGATTATTGGCTGATATATTAATTTTATTGTCTGAGGTTATTATTCGTATTCCTCTATACTTTTCACTTGAGAGAACACTTACTCGACTTAAACTTTCAGATAATGTTTTTTTGTTAATGGTCAATGTTGAGCTATCTCCTGATGGGATAACTTGCTCATAATCTGGGAACTTACCTTCAATTAGCTTGCTTGAAAAAGTCGTACCTGAAACATCAACAGTTATAGAGTTTGCGCCTAACTGAAGAAGAATATTTTCTTTTTCATCTCCCACAAGCTTCCCTATCTCATTAATAGACTTTCTTGGCACTATGCCTGTAATTTGCTCTGAAACGCCCTCATTAAGGCCTAATGAAGCAAGTGCTAGACGATGAGCGTCAGTAGCAACGCTAGTAATCTGCGTATCTTCTATTGAAAGGTATAGGCCGTTTAAGTAGTGCCTCCAATCTTGATTCCCCATAGCAAAAGCAGTTTTACTGATTAGGGATTTAAGGTTTTGAGGGGTAATGTTTATTGAGTTTGATTTTTCTTCTTTTTCAAAAACAGGAAAGTCTTCACTTGGTAGTGTTGCTAAATTATATTTACCGGAGTCTGTTTCAATTCTTAAGTTGTCGCCATCTAAAAAGAAGTGAACCTCTGACATGTCTGAAAAAAGTCTACACAACTCACTAAGCTTTTTTGCTGGAGCGGTTACCCTGCCCCCGCTTTTAAAGTTTGTTATTGTTGATATTGTTGATATCTCTGACTCTAAATCTGTGGCTGTAAGTCTTAAAGTAGACTCGTCCACTTCAAATAAAACATTTGCTAAAATTGGAAGAGTTTGTCTTTTTTCAACAACACCAAGGGTTGCTGTAAGAGATTTTACAATCTCCTCTTTTGATATATAAAAATCCATAATTAATTTGTTAGTGCTCTATTGAGGTTTCTGTAGTCTTCTTCTTGTGATGGGTTCTCTTTTCTAAGTTCTTTTATTTTTTTACAAGCATGTAAAACTGTTGTGTGATCCCTTCCATTAAAAGCTTCTCCTATTTCTGGCAGGCTGTGGTTTGTTAGCTCTTTAGTGAGCGCCATGGCTAACTGCCTTGGTCTGGTGATTGACCTGCTTCTTCTTTTAGACAGTAGGTCTGAAAGCTTAATATTATAATACTCTGCAACTGTTTTTTGTATGTTCTCAATACTAACCATTTTAGCTGATATTACAAACAGGTCTTTAAGGGCCTCTTTAACTAACGCTAGATCGATTGGTTGATTGGTAAAGCGGGAATTAGCAACAACTCTTTTTAGAGCGCCCTCAAGCTCCCTGATGTTAGATCTTATTCTTTGTGCGATATAAATAGCACAGTCGTTTGGAAGCTCGACACCCATGGATGAGGCTTTCTTTAATAAAACGGCGGCTCTTGTTTCAAGTTCTGGGGGATCTATTACTACCGGCAAGCCCCAACCAAGCCTAGATTTTAGTCTTTCCTCCAGCCCGTCTATTTCTTTAGGATATTTATCACATGTTAATATCATCTGATTGTTTCTGTCTAGCAGGGCATTGAATGTATGGAAGAACTCCTCTTGGGACTGCTCCTTTCCAGCAAAAAACTGTATATCATCAATCAATAAAGCATCTGCATTCCTATAAAAGGATTTAAACTCATTCATTGCTCCCAATTGAAGAGCCTTCACCATGTCTGAAACAAACTTTTCTGAGTGAACATATACAATCCTCTTATCTGGATCATTTTTGCGGATTTCATTGCCCACAGCATGCATTAAATGGGTTTTACCCAGTCCGACTCCACCATATATGAACAAAGGGTTGTAATCTCCCTTGGGGTTTGAGGCTACTTGTTTTGAGGCTGCTAGAGCAAGATGATTAGACTTTCCTTCAACAAAAGTATCAAAAACATAAGAATCAACTAACTTAGATTGGCCTGATTCACTACCTTTTTTATATTTATCAACAAATGTTTCCTTTGTATGTGTTTTAAAAACTAAACTTATGTCCTTTTTTGATTGGTTTTTAACCATTTCCGTGATTTCGGTTGAAAGGTTTGCTTCTACATAATTTAAAATAAAGTCATTTGGAGCCACAAGCTCTAGTATATTATCGCTTAAATTAGCTTTTAATGGTCTGATCCAGGTGTTAAAATCGTCCTGGGTAAGTTTATTTTCGAGCTTTTCTGAGCATTTATTCCAAAATTCCAATCTGTTCTCCTCAATTATGAACATCTAGTCTATTAAAAAACTAACAAGATATCTACAGGATAACACCATGAATTTTCTGTGGATAACTTGTTGATATAAATTATTCATTTGTTTTTGGTGAATTATGTGAAATGTTTAAATTATTGGGCTATAATGCCCCACTATTTTTTGGACAGCATATTATGAAAAGAACATTTCAACCTAGCACTCTTAAGAGAAACAGAACTCATGGCTTCAGAGCTAGAATGGCTACTAAGGCAGGTAGAGCTATATTGTCTGCAAGAAGAAAAAAAGGGCGCAAGGATTTAACTGTATAAAACTTGGTGCTTTCAAGGCTTCCAAAACAATTCTATTCGTCTAAAAATTTTAGAATCTTCTTTCTAAAAAACGACAAAGAATCTCTAAGAATATCAATATCTAAAAAAAATTTTAAGCTTGCTGTATCGAGAAATCTTATAAAAAGACGTATCAAGGAAGTTTTTAGAATTAATGAATTGAAAGTTGAACAGGGCTGCTTCCTTATATTTGTTTTTGCTCCTTTTTCTAAATTAAAATACTCAGATGCTTCTGTTGAAATCGTTAACGCTGTAAAATCTCATAACTTATAACAATATCCTGTCAAATGAATATCAGAAAAATTTACGTTGGTTTAATTGCTTTTCTATTGATGGCAATGTTTTATGCCTGGACCTCTGAAACCAGAGCCCTATCGACATCAACCCAATTAGCAGAAGCAAAATCAGAAAATGCATTACCAGCTGTTTCAAACAACGGGGATTACGTAACTATAGAGAATGATCTATTAAAAGTAAGGGTTGCTGTTAGTACAGGTGCAATAGTCGAGACAAGGTTAAAAGAATACAAGGTTGAGAACATCGAAGGCTCCCTAGGGTCCAGGGTTTTTGGATCTGATGAGTCTAGTTTATTCAAATATTATTTTAAAAGCGGCTTCACAGGACAAGATGCGAACTATGAGTTAGATTCCTACTCTGATGATTTTATTGTTCTTATTGATAAGACTAGGGGTTTAAGCAAAAAAATATCATTTCTTCCTGAGACTTATGAGCTTTCAATTGCGGACTCATCTTTAAATGGTTTAAGTGGCAAGGCTTATGCCTCTCTATACCGAACAGGTGGAAGGTCTTTAGACTTAAAAACGAACATGGCAGATGGTGGTTTTATGAACAGCAGTTCATACGAGGGCGTGGCGATTAGCACTCAAAATGACGCCTATGAAACAACAAGGCTGAGGTCTTTGGATGAGCCAATATCTGAACTTTCTCGGTCTGGTTGGATAGCCTTTATTGAAAAATACTTTTTTGCTGCCTTGTTAGGTTCTGAGGGTGTTATTTATAACTATATTGCTCAGCCGGCAAATGCTGGAATCTATAGCATGGGTTATACGGTTGAAAAAGCTGAAACACAAAACCTTGTTTATGATCATAAGCACAGGTTGTATATTGGGCCAAAAATTAGAAAAGACCTTTCTGAAAGGGCAGAAAATTTAGAGCTTTCAATTGACATGGGTTGGTTTTGGTTTATATCTCAGCCGATGGTTTTATTTTTAGACTTAATTAATGGTGTTGTTGGTAGTTGGGGGCTTTCAATTATCATCTTTACAATTCTTTTAAAGCTGCTTTTGTGGCCTGTAACAGCAAAAGGCTATGCTTCGATGGCCGGTATGCGAAAGGTGGCTCCAGAAATGAAGGAGCTTCAAGAAAGATATAAAAATGACAGACAAAAGCTTGGCACGGAAACAATGGCTTTATATAAAAAACATAATGCAAACCCTGTGGGTGGCTGCCTGCCAATGCTCGCTCAGATGCCATTTTTTATAGGCTTCTTTTTTGCCTTAAGGGAAATGGTGGAGCTAAGGCACGCATCTCTTGGTTTTTGGCTTACCGATCTTTCAGTGCCGGACCCGCTTTTTATACTGCCTATACTTTTTGGAATGGTTATGGTTCTTACGCAAAGACTTAACCCGCAGCCTCCCATGCAAGACCCAACTCAAGCACAGGTAATAAAATATATGCCGGTGATGTTTTCTGCTTTCTTTTTTGTTATGCCTTCTGCTCTTGCTCTTTACTCTGTAATCAACAGTGGGGTCTCCCTAATTCAACAAAGGTTGATTTATAAAAAACATGGTGCTGTTGTTGATGAGTAGTGGTTTTGTTTTATGTCTATAGTTTTTGCATTAGCTACTCCAGCTGCAAAATCAGCTATTTGTATTTTTAGGATTTCGGGAGAGGGTTGCTTAAAATCCTTGAACGAGCTTATTGAAAAACCCTTAGACGGCCATAGGGTTTTTGGGGTTAGGCCTATTTATTTTAAAAAAAGACTTTTAGATACTGTCGGGGTGATCTCTTTTAAGGGTCCTGAGAGTTACACCGGGGAGGATTCTTTTGAGGTATATGCTCATGGCGGTCTTGGTGTTATGTCTTTATTTGTTGATCTTTTTAAAAGCGCTGGCTTTGATGAGGCGCCCCCAGGAGAATTTACTAAAAGGGCGTTCTTAAACGGTAAATTAAGCCTTAACGAGGCCGAAGCTGTTGTTGATGTTATAGACAGCTCAGCAGAAGAGGATGTTTTTTTGTCCTCACAATCTTTGTCTGGGGAATTTTCAAAAGCTGTTGTTAGTTTTGCCGAAGATATAGACTTTATTCGTGTGCGCGTTGAAGGGGAGATAGACTTCTCAGACGAGGGAGAGGATTTTTTAGACGGCTCTCTTTTTAACGATCTTGATAATTTGATTAGCAGGTTTGATCTTTTTGTTGGGGGTTGTCTCAATAAAAAAAACAGGCTTGTTAAAAATAAAGTTCTTTTTGTTGGGCCTGTTAACTCTGGTAAATCATCTGTTTTTAACAGGCTTTTAGGTTTTGAAAGGGCCTTGGTTTCGAACATTCCTGGCACAACAAGAGACTTAATTGAATCTGAGGTTTTTTATAACGATCTTAGTTTCTCAATATTTGATTCTGCTGGTCTTAGAGAAACCGATGATTTAATAGAGGCGAAGGGGATGGCTTTGGCGGTTGATGAAATTGGAAGTGTTGATGTTGTTGTTGGTGTTTTTGAAAAAAACGACCCTGTGGTTATGGCTCAATTTAGTGAGATGGCAAAAAATAAAATATACATACGGGTTTTGAATAAGATTGATCTCGGTGGCTCTGGTGTAACTGGTTTTGATTGTTGTCTTTCGGCAAAAACCGGAGAAGGTTTTGATTTTTTTAAGACTGCTCTTGTAGATGCTTTTGCTGCTGAGGACTCGCACAGCTCAACCTACCTTGTTCGTGAAAGACACATTGGCCTTTTTGGAGAGTCTGTTCTAAGTTTAAAAGGGGCCCTTGGTAGATTAAAAAAAGCTGAGGCTATAGAGCTAGCCGCTGAAGATTTAAAAATAGCTAGGTCTTGCCTAGATGAAGTTGTTGGTTTTAAGAGTTCAGATGATTTGTTGGGAGATATTTTTAGTACTTTTTGTATTGGAAAGTAGTTAACCTGTTAATAATCTGTGATTGTTTTTAAGCTCTTTTTTTTATCAACAGCTTTTAATCAGCTTAGTTAATGGTGTATGGGTATGTTTAAACATGGTTTATACATCTCTAAGGCCCTTTTGTTTTGTGGCCTTTCTTTAGTTGTTAACAGAAAAGGGCTTCTCTAATAGAAATAACAATAAGTATATAATATAGATATTATTGGTTTTAATAAGTATATGAATAAATATGATGTGGTGGTTGTTGGTGGAGGGCATGCCGGTGTTGAGGCTGCGCACGCCGTCTTTCGATCGGGCTTAAAGTGTGCCCTTGTAACTTTTGATGTAGAAAAAATTGGGCAGATGTCCTGTAACCCAGCTATAGGCGGCCTTGGTAAATCTCATATTGTTCGTGAGATAGACGCAATGGGCGGAATCATGCCAATTGCCACAGACATGTCAGGAATACAGTATAGAACCCTTAACACAAGAAAAGGCTTTGCCGTCCAAGCCCTAAGAGTTCAGTGTGACAGAGAGCTATACAAAAAAGGAATACAGAAGCTATTAAACCAAACAGACATCGATATTTTTGAGGACGAGGTTGTTGATATTGTTGTAGAGAAAGACTCTGTAAAAGGCGTTATTACCAAAACAGGCGAGGTTCTGGCAGAGAAAACCATCTTAACAACAGGAACCTTTTTAAACGGAATTATGTACACAGGCCAAGACTCAGAAAAAGGGGGAAGAGTGGGAGACAGCTCGTCCATACCTCTGTCGAAAAAACTTTATAGCCTAAAACTCCCAATGGGCAGATTAAAAACAGGAACACCAGCAAGAATAAAACTTACCAGCCTCAACACATCAGCAATGGAGGAACAGCCGGGCGACACACCAACACCATGGATGTCACTAACAAATAAAGTTTCTGAACATCAAAAACAACTCTCCTGTTTTATAACCAGAACCAGCAAAGCAACACATAAAATAATTGAAAAAAACATTCACCTCTCTGCAATGTACTCAGGAAACATTGTTGGCATTGGGCCAAGGTATTGCCCATCAATAGAAGATAAAATATTTAAATTTAAAGACAAAGACAGCCACCAAATATTTATAGAACCAGAGGGTATCAACAAGGACCTTGTATATCCAAACGGCATTTCAACAAGCTTACCAAAAGAGGTTCAAGAACAGTTTATTTTATCTATTAACGGAATGGAAAACTCAATAATTGAAGAGTATGGATATGCTGTTGAGTATGACTTTATTGACCCGAGATCTCTCCATCAAACCCTAGAGACTCATTTTTTTAAAGACTTTTACCTAGCAGGTCAAATAAACGGGACAACCGGTTACGAGGAAGCCGCAGCTCAAGGGCTAATGGCCGGAGCTAATGCGGCGCTTTCAATAAAAAAAGAAGGTGAGTTTGTTTTGGATAGGAGCGAGGCCTATATAGGCGTAATGATAGACGATCTCACAACCCACGGCATAACAGAGCCCTACAGAATGTTTACAAGCAGGGCCGAACACAGACTCCTTTTATCGCAAAGCAACGCCGAGCAAAGACTTCTTAGAAAAGCGCATAAAATAAAGTTAGTTGATGATGAGAGAATGGCAGCCTTCTGCCAAGACGAAGAGGAATATAAAAAGTTTGTAACAAACATCCTTGAAAAAACAAAAGTCACAGAGTTCACCAACAAGAAAAAAGAACTAATCAAACTAAGTGAGAAAAAAAGCATAGCCACTATTTTAACTAGACCAGATATTGATGAAAATACAATATTTGAAACAACCAAGGAAAATAAAAAACACTTAGCAAGGGCTGCTGTTGAAATTAAATACAAGGGCTATATAGAAAAACAACTACGAGAAATACATAAAAACAAAAAACAAAACCATAAAAAAATCCCAACCAACTTTTCCTATGCAAACTTAAGCGGCCTATCAAACGAAGTTGTAGAAAAACTCTTAAAGGCAAAGCCAGAGACAATAGGCTCAGCCTCCAAGATAGAAGGAGTAACCCCAGCAGCCATAAATCTAATTCTAGTAATGCTAAAGAAAGAAGAGATACAAAAGGCTCATGCATAAAAAACTAGAAGACCGTATAAAAGAAAGCCTACCAAACCAATCGGACGATGAGCTAAAAAAAATAAAAGTTTTTGTACTAAGGGCTATAGAATTTAACAAGTCCCACAATATATTTGTTAGAGAGATCGCTGAAGAGGTTTTTGAAAAAGACATATTGGACTGTATGCCTCTCATAGAAAAAATTAATCATGACGAAAAAATATTAGACATGGGTTCCGGAGGAGGGTTTCCAGGTCTATTAATTGCCATCTTGCGACCCGGATGTGAAATACACCTATTAGAAAAAAGCCAAAAAAAATGCTACTTCTTAAACAAAATAATCCATGAGCTAGAATTAGCAAATGTAAAAACCTTAAACACCCATATTAGACCAAACAATAAATTAGGGACCTATAATCTAATAACATCAAGAGCTTTTTCTTCTACAGAGAACACCTTAAAACTTTCAAATAAAAACCTTGAAACAGGAGGAAGATACATTCTTTTAAAGGGTAGAGAAGAGAAAATAATTGAAGAAACTCAATCTCTAGACACAAACAAATATAAGTGTGAAATAATCAAAATAGAGAACACAAAACACGAAAGACATTTGGTTGAGATAAAGATTAATGAATAAAATACTAGCCATAGCCAATCAAAAAGGCGGAGTTGGCAAGACAACAACCGCAGTCAACTTGGCAGCAAGTCTTGCTGGTACAAAAAGAAAGGTCTTACTCATTGACCTAGATCCCCAGGGAAATGCCTCTACTGCAGCTGGAATGAACAAAGGAGAAACAAACACCCTCGCAAATATTTTTTTTGACCAAACACCCATAAATGAATGTATTTATAAATCACCCGATGGTTATGATGTTATTCCCGGAGGGCAGGATTTAATTGCCCTAGAGGTTAGTATCAGATCAGAAGGAAAACAAACCTTTTTAACTAAAGAATTAAAAGCCCTTGAAGGCGATTATGACTACACAATAATTGACACACCCCCAACACTGAACCAATTAACAATTGAGGCTTTATTTGCTGCCTCTGGCACACTAATTCCACTTCAATGTGAATATTACTCCCTTGAAGGAGTAACAGGCCTAATGGACACAATCCAGACACTTTCTGATAAAAACTTATCTTCAAATAGGGTGCTTGGAATAGTAAGAACAATGGTTGATATGAGAAATAACCTTGCAAGAGAAGTCTCCAACGAACTTGAGACACATTTTTCTCATTTAGTGTTCAACACGCTTATACCAAGGAATATAAAACTTGCTGAAGCTCCCAGTCACGGCGTATCAGGGGTAAAATATATGCCAAATTCATATGGGGCAAAAGCCTACCTCGCTTTAGCGGGGGAGTTAATAAGGAAGGTTGAATATGTCTGAAGACAATAAAATTCTGAACCGAGGGTTAGACGCGCTTTTAGGTGGAGGCGGCTCTAACCAAAGAACAGTTAAAGATATAAATGTAAGCAATATCAATGCGGGAAGATTCCAGCCTAGGACAAATTTTGACGAGACTAAACTAGAAGAGTTAACCAACTCAATTCAAAAGCACGGTGTTCTTTCTCCAATTCTTGTAAGGGAGCTTGGGTTAAATAAGTATGAGGTTATAGCAGGCGAGAGAAGATTGCGGGCTTCTAAAAAAGCAGGGCTAGAGACAATACCTTGTTTAGTAGATCAGAAAAAAGATCAAGATGCTCTCGAGTCTGCCCTGATAGAAAACCTACAAAGAGAAGACCTTAATGCTGTTGAAGAGGCCAGGGGTTACGACAGATTAAAAAGAGAGTTTGGGCTTACGCAAGATGATGTTGCAAAGTCGACCGGCAAAGCAAGAAGTACGATTGCTAACTCAATAAGATTACTATCACTTCCCGCAACTGTTTTAGACCTTCTTTCATCAGGACAAATTGAAAAAGGTCACGCAAAGCTATTAGCTTCGCTTGATCCGTCCGAGGCAGAAGCAGCCGCTCAAAACATTATTAAAAACAAACTTACAGTCAAAGATGTAAGCAACCTATCCGGTAAAAAAACTAATAAAAAAACATCACCAACCAAAACTAAAGATAAAGATCTTCTAAACATAGAAGAAGAAATGTCACAAGGTTTTGGACATAAAATAGAAATCGAAGCTAGAAATAAAAAATCAGGCAAAGTAGCCATTTCTTACAACACCTCAGACGAGTTAGAAAATATTATTTCCAAACTAATAAATTAACTAAAGAAATCTTAAAATTAATCACCAAACACCTTGTTTCTAACGGCATATATTTCTATAATTCTCGCCAACTAGTTCACAAAAAATTTAAAATTTAAATCTCTTGAAAAATTTAAAAATAATATCAACGCTTATTGCTATCCCAGCAATCATTTATTTTGATTTAAATCTTTTTATAATTATGTCCTCATATAGCATTTCTCTATATTTTATCTACTCTTTGGGTAATAAAATTAACAATGAGTCTATTTACATATCTTATAACTGGTCGGCTAAATGGGTTCTTTTTTCTGCCTTCCTGATAATGACTATTTCTAATTTCCCAGAAGTTTATTTTTACGCTATGACATTTTTTATTGTGACAAATCTTCTGTTTAAGCCCACTTCAAAAATGGTGGCAGCGTAATGGCATCAGCATACGGAGTAGAGCATGTCGTTGGAGCAGCCTGTAAAGAGCCAGAGCTAACTGTTACCGGGTATATCCAACATCATCTTACCAATCTTACCCTTGGTAAACTTCCATACGAATCAGAAGTTTGGACTTGTAACGCAGACAGTCTTGTTTGGGATATGCCAAAAGTAGTCCCTGCAGATACATGGACATTTGCCCATGGGTCTAGCCAGGCCGCTGATATGGGTTTTTGGGCGCTCCATGTGGATTCGATAGGATGGTCAATTTTTCTTGGGTTAGTTTTTATCACAGTATTTAGATTTGCCATAGCAAAAAATACAGACACACCAACAGGACTTCAAAATTTTGTAGAAATGTGCGTAGAGTTTGTTAATGATAATGTTCAAAGTATATTTACTTCGGCTAAGAACCCATTAATAGGGCCTTTAGCGCTGACTATTATGGTCTGGGTATTTCTCATGAACTTAATGGACCTAGTGCCTGTAGACTTTCTTCCTGAGCTGGCAAAGGCAGCAGGCATAGAATACTTCAAGGTCGTACCAACAACTGATCCAAATATCACATTAGGAATGGCGCTCGGAGTTTTCATTCTAATTATTTATTACAGCATTACCGTCAAAGGACTAAAAAACTTTGCAGCTGAATTAACTCTTCATCCTTTTGGAAAATGGTTAATGCCAGTTAACTTTATTTTAGAAATGGTTAACTTCATAGCTAAGCCAATATCCTTAGGCTTAAGGTTATTTGGCAATCTTTACGCAGGAGAGATGATATTTATTCTAATTGCATTAATGCTATTCTTTAGCTCTTTTGCAATTGGTATGATGGGTTTTGGTTTACATTTATTATGGGCATTATTTCATATTCTGATATTAGCCCTACAGTCGTTTATTTTTATGGTGTTAACCATTGTTTATTTAGCAATGGCACACGAAACAGAAGATCATTAATAGATCTGATTAACTTGAAAGGAGAGTGATAT
>Ga0302138_10000369_pt1 | contig 25419 bp, 15 predicted proteins | sample CBN3_321_MG_FD_203110 | JGI IMG/M metagenome (GOLD analysis project Ga0302138, IMG submission 203110) | Marine microbial communities from Western Arctic Ocean, Canada - CBN3_surface | ecosystem: Environmental > Aquatic > Marine > Oceanic | place: Canada: Western Arctic Ocean | collected 2017-09-15 | reverse complement strand
TTAAAAGAACTACAATGATACCACAAGTTTATTTAGAAACTGATGAGGAGATTAATTTAGTAGATGCAAATATTATTAATTCTAGAAATACTACCATAAATGAAAATATATTAAATAATGTAGTACCACTTACAAAAGAAAATTGTGTTGAAATGACACATTTAGTTCCACAAATAAAAGATATACTTGAACTACCAAATAATGTATTTTTAGAGATTTATGATTTACCTGGATTAGATGATAGTCAACAAGAAGCAATTTATTTTGATTATTTAAAAGATAATTTTGAAAAGTTTGATTTAGTAATTTTTAATATTGATATTAATGAAGCTTTAAATACTTCGGGTTCTACACGTATATTAAATGAAATTATTACAAATGTAGAAAATTCAAAACATAAGAAATATTTGCTAGTTGTAGTTAATAAATGTGATAATATGAATATTGATAATAATAATCAATTAGAATTAGATGATGAAGAACAACAAGAAATGTATGAACAAATTATTAATACATTAGAAAAAAAAATTAAATTTACACAAGATAAATTAGAAATGAAAATTACAAAAATATCTGCATTAGATTCTTATATTTATAGAATGTTATATAAAAATCCTGATGTAGAATTAGATGCTAAAGACTTAGATAAATTTGGAATTAATGAACTAGGAAAAACTAAATGGAAAAAAATGAATTGTGAAGAAAAAAGATTATTTATTAAGGATACAATTAATGATAATTATATAGATAATTTAAATACAAGTGGATTTAATAATTTTAAATATAATCTTAATACATTACTTTCATATGGAAATCAATATTATCTTCATTATGATAGATTAATTACAGAAATTAAAAATCTAAATATGGAAGAAATCGATATTGATATACCTATATATGACAATGAAATTATAATTTATGATACAATAATCGAAACAGTTGATATTATCAATACATTTTATAAAAAATATATTAAACTAACTAATATTTATAAAATAACAGTAAAAACGGATGGTATAATTAATAAAGAATTATTTAAAAAATTACAATATCTTATTATTAAATGTCATTTATGTCTTCAATTTAATTTAGAAAAAATCAGTAAGGAAACCCCTTTTATTCTTCAGGATATTCTTGAAGATAATGTATTAGTAGAAGGAATTGAAAACATTCTTAAAATATTTGATAGTGACATAATTAATGATTTATTTATTATTAAATGTAATAATATTACATTAAAGGACGTCTATGCAAATCAACTTTTTGATTTGCATGCATTAATAGATGAATTATGTAGATTATTAAATAAAGAAATTATAAATAAACTTGTGTGTGAAGAAAATATAAATAATTTATATTTAGTAAATTATTATATTGGTCCATTTAATAGTATAAAAGAACTTATAAAACATTTTTATACTAATGTAAAATATTATATATATTTAAACAAAGATCAACTTATTGAAGAACAAGAAAAATTCTTTAAAGAAGAAGAAAAGTTAATTGAAACAATCTTTAATAATATTCTGCGTTATACACCAAAAATATTAAAAAATACAGATGATATAGATAATAATTTACCTGTATATTCTTTAGTAAAATATATAAAAACATTTACAAATAATGGAAATGATATTATTAAAAAGTTTTATCAAAAATGGTTATGTAAAAAATATATTGATAGTGAGGATGGAAAAGCATCTAATACTAAAATTAATAATATTCATTCAAATACTTTTAAACATTTAAATATTATATATAAAAATGATGATTTATTTAGAAATAATCATATTTGTTCTACTATTTTATATTATACTAATTTAATACATTATCAAGAATGTTCTAAATTATATGAAAAATATAAGGATAATGAATTTATGAGTATATATATTCTTAATAATGAAATTAATAAAAATAAATCACATTATTTATATAATAGTTATCCAGTAAATGATAAAGATTTTATTCATGCTCTTCCTCTAAGTAAAAAAATATTTGATTTACGATATAGTGATTTTATTAAAAATAAATCATATTTAATTGAAGAAGTAGAATATTATTTTGAAAACTTTTAAAATAATTAATTTGAAAAAATTAAAATTGTTACATATTAATTTGTTAAATTTTTTTTTTAATAAAACTATAATTTTTTGATCTAAACTTTTTTCTAAAAAGTTTAAAAAGTTTATAAAATTGATAAAATAATTATATTATTTAAGATGAAGTTTTGCTGTTATACTAAATATAATAATAGAAAGAAAAAATGTCTTAAATGTAAAAAAGCTTTATGTAAATGTACAAAAAAAAATTTATTGGAAAAGCTTCCAAATGATATATTACAATATATATTTAAATTATATTTAAAATCTAAAAATATGTTTTGTTATTCTAATTTAATGTTAGTATCAAAAACTTTCAATAATAATTTTAATATTTTATATAAAACTTTTGAATATATTTCATATAAAAATTTATATAATCTTAGTAAACCTGTTTATTATGTAAAATCAACACATTTTAATATTAAATTTGCAAAATTATATTTTCATAAAACTCAAAATAAATTTAATTTACTATTTGGAGAGGAAAATATGGTATTAGCTACTCATAAAAATCATAATAAAGTATGTAATAGATTAAATGAAATGTATAATTTACCATATTTTACTTTTATATTTATTTGAAAAATATATAATTATATGCTAAAATTTGTAAACATATTATTTTTTATTAGTCTTATTATATTTTTTTGAGCAGACTTTTTATTTTGATTTTGATATTCTTGATGTACATTATTTATATCTGATACAAAATATAAATCATATATATTATCTAATAATAATAACATATTATCCATTAATAAGATATATATATTTTTCTTCGAGTCATTATTATCTATCTTATCAAATAAAGAACTATATTTATCTCTAACATATTTACATTTTTCAAACATTCTTTTAATTTGATATGCGGTTAAATCAGAATCTTTATGTTGATCAATAAAATTAGGTAAATTATCTGATTTATTAATAGCATACATAATATTATTTAAATCACACGTTAAATCATCAAGTTGTTTTGTAAATAAATTATCCATTTATATTAAATAAACTAATAAAAATCAATTTAAATACTAAATAATATTTAATAGTAAATAAATTATATTTATATATTATATAAGTTATGGATAATTATAAAAAAAAATATCTAAAATATAAATTAAAATATTTAAATTTAAAAAGTTCTTCAAAAGTCAATAATAATTTTAATAAGCAAAGTTCTAAAATTAATTATACATTAATGAAAGGAGGAATGACACCTGCAGTCTCTCTAGAAGACCGTTTAAATGATTACTTAAAAACATATTTAAATTTAAAAAATGAAGATGTTGATGGTGATGGATCTTGTCAATTTCATGCAGTAATTCATCAGTTAGATACTTACTTTTCTAAAAAGGTTGATGAATCGGGACAGCGTTATACTTCTGATTCTTTGCGTGAAAAGGTTGTAGAACATATGAATACGATGGCGAACGGGACTGAAGAACAAAAACTTAATTTAAATACAGCAGCGCGATGGGAATGGGCAGTTGGACATCATTTGAGCGATTCAAAAATAGAAGAAATGGAAAAAAAAGATGAATTAGCAAATTCTTATATAGAAGCCATGAAAGAAAGTTGTGAATATGGCGATAATACGACTTTAGGTATAATATCTGAAATTTTACAAATAAATATTATACTAATAAATTTAACGGAAGGGGGGAGTGTCCCTCGCAAAGTTCTAGAGAATAAAACGTATAAAGACACTATTACAATTACACTAAGAGGAGAGCATTATCAGTCTACTATTAAGTTAGAAAGAGATGAAAAATTAGAACATTTAAAATTAAAGCTTAAAAATATGCAGTTTGATTCTTATGATTCTGATGATAATGATCTGATTTTATCGAAATTAGATCAGGAATTTTATGATCAGGATCTATATACATTAATAGACATGTTAGAAAATATAGATGAAGCTATTAAATTTTTTAAAGTAAATGTTCAAAATTATCTGAGATTGATTAATAAAAATAATATTGGAGGATTACGTCGTACAGGTAATGATTCTTTAAATGATAATTTAAAAGAAGTGCTTGATAAAGGCTTTACAGCTTATTATAAAGAGCAGATGTTAAGATTCATACAAACAAAAACTCAAAAAGAACAGGATTCAGATAAGTGGAGGACGAGAATACCTAATGAATCTGAAATAGAATATGTAGCAGATAATTTAGAAAATATTGATAATGTTTATGATTTTTTATATTATAATCAAGATTTGTTACATTATTTGATAGATGCTCGTATTTCTTATCATGATCTTGTAAAAGAGGAACTCAAAAAATGTTTTAAGGAAGCTAATGAAGATTTTGATACTTATAAAATAACAGCACAAACAAAAGCTAACGAAATAAAAACAAAAGTAGAAGATGCTAATAAACTTAAAGAACCATCGTATGGAAGTAAACCACCACTACCATCAGCATCATTATTTGAATCGCCAGCATCAGAATCACCAGTAGTACCACCACAATCAGCATCATTATTTGAATCATCAGCAGCAGCACCAAAAGAACCAGCACCAAAAGAACCAGCACCAAAAGAACCAGCACCAAAAGAACCAGTAGTACCACCACTACCATCAGCACCAAAAGAACCATCAGTATCAAAAGCATCAGCACCATCAGTATCAAAAGCATCAAAAGCATCAACAACATCAGCATCATCACCACCATCAGCATCAACAGCATCAAAAACATCAGCATCAACAGCATCAAAAGCATCAGCACCACCACCAACATCAGTACCAAAATCATCATTTCAATCATCAAATAGTAAATCGGATCCATATAAATTAAGTCAAGAAGCATTGGATGCAATGGCAGTAGTTGGAGGAGGGGTAAGTATTATAATATTATTTATTCTTACAATATCAGTTAATTAAACAAAATTCAAATACTTAAAATTATTTTGTATAAATTTATGTATATGAAGCGTTTTAATAATTTTTTTTTAAAAACACCTCTTAAATATGGATTAAATCCTAGTGATACATCTGCATCATTTATAAGTAATAGTAGACCTATTAATATTTTAAATGGTAATCCTAGTTATATTAATATATTAGATGGATTATATGGTTATAATTTAGTTTTAGATATAAAAAAAGATTTAAATAAAACTGCATCAGCAAGTTATAAACATAATTCACCTGCTGGTGTATCATTTGATACAAATACTTTTAATAGTGTTATGAATGCACGAAATTGTGATAGTTTATCAAGTTTTGGTGATTTTATAGCGGTAAATGATATAGTAGATGAAAAAACAGCACATTATTTAAAAAAGGAAGTATCTGATGGAATTATTGCTCCTGATTATGAAATATCTGCTTTGGAAATATTAAAAAATAAAAAAAAGGGTCAATATATAGTATTAAAAGCAGAGTTTAATGATAGTTGGACAGAAGATATACAAAAAAGATCATTATATGGGACTGAATTGGAACAAACACGAAATAATGTATTTTTGGATAATAAAATAACACATCCATATTTAGATTCAATTAAATTAGGTTTTAATACTTGTAAATATACACAAAGTAATACAATAGTTATTGTTTATGAAAATAAATGTTTAGGAATATGTGCAGGACAACAAAATCGCGTTGGTTCTATTGAAATTGCTGGTACTAAATTAAATAATTATATTAAAAAATATAATTTAGAAAAAAAAATAGATTATAATAAATTAATTTTAGTATCAGATAGTTTTTTACCATTTAAAGATAATATTGATATAGCAGCTAAATATAATATTAAAACAATTGTATCACAACGTGGAAGTATAAGAGATGATGAAGTTATTGATTATGCAAATAGTTTAAATATTGAATTTATAACTTTTAAAAATAGGCTATTTTTACATTAAATTAATAAAATATTGTAATTAAAATATTTTAATCAATCTATAAAGGAGTACTTTAATACCGTACAAAGTGCACTATCAAATCTAATTTTATCAGATATTATATAATTCTATTTTGTCTAAACTTTTTTTTAAAGTTTAAAAAAGTTTTTAAAAATATAAGTCCCCCCCCCTCATTTTAAATTAACTAACTAACCACTAATTTTTAACTAAAAATACACTATTTAAAAATTTTAAAATATATTATATATAATATGGTAGATTACAAGTGTAATCGTTGTGGTTTTTTTACAATTTATAAAAATAACTTCAGGAGTCATTTAAATCGTAAAAACATATGTAAACCACTATTATCTGACACTACTATTTTAGATATAAAAAAACATTATAATATAGAAAATAAACTAAATGACTCTTATTCGACTCCAAATGACTCTGAAAATACTAATATTGACTCCCAATTGACTCAAAATGACTCCTTATTTAAAAATACAATTTGTAATAATAAATATACTTGTGATTACTGTGGTAAAACATTATCAAAAAATAGTAATCTACACCGACATTTAAAAATATGTAAAGAAAAAAAGAAATCAAATGAGCAAAATAAAATTACACTATTAGAAAAAGAAAAAGAAGAACTTCTTAAAACTGTAGAAAAATTACTAATAGAATGTAGTAATAAATCTAATAATAATACAATTAATTCAAATAACTCTAATAATACAAATAGTAATAATACTAAAAATACTATTATAATAAATAATTATGGTGATGAAAATACTAAATATATTACTAAGGAATATATAGTGAATTTATTAGCAAACAAGCCTTTTAAAGCAATACCAGAAATGATTAAACATACACATTTTAATAAAGAACATCCAGAAAATCAAAATATTAAGATTACAAATAAGAAAGAACCATATGTAAAAATAATGAAAGATAATAAATGGGAGTATCAAGACCGTAAGAATACAATAACAGATTTAATAGATAAACAACATATAAAAATTAGTGATGAATCAGTAGAAAAAAAAATAGAAAAAAAATGTAGTATAACACAAAAAAATAATATTGAGCGATGTAATGATTTATATGTAAATGAAGATGAAGATTATTTGAAACGGTTATATAATGAAAGTGAATTAGTTGTGTTAAATAATAGCTAATAAACTTTTTAGAAAAAAGTTTTATCAAAAAAGTTTAAATTGCTACTTATATTTTTATTTTTTGTCTAAACTTTTTCTTAAAAAGTTTAATTTTTGTCTAAACTTTTTTCTAAAAAGTTTAAAGTTTAAAGTTTAAAGTTTATCAATACGATTTTGATGTCTACCACCTTCAAATTCTGTTTTTAAAAACATTTCAATAATTAATTTAATATCTGATAAACTTGATATACGAGATCCTAGTGCTAATACATTTGCATTATTATGTTTTCGTGTTAATATAGCACATTCAGTTTCATAAACAAGAGCACATCTAATATTTAGAATTTTATTAGCAGCCATACTCATACCAATACCAGAACCACATATTAATATACCAACAGATTCAATATTATTACTTAAATCATTATTAATCTTTTCACATACAATTTTGGCAATATCGGGATAATCAACAGAATCATTAGAAAAACAACCAAAATCTTCCATAGTAAAAATATTTAGTAAGTGTTGTTTATATTCAAAACCAGCATGATCACAACCAATATATATTTTCATTTATATAATAAAATAATTATTATTTTATATAATTTATTATATGTTATTTATGAATATAACATTTTAATGAACAATAGTTATAATAATTTCTTATTGTCTTAAAAATATTATTACATTTTTTACAATGTTTTATTTTACTATTTTTAATTATGCTTTTATTATTGCACATTTCTTCTAATAAATCTAGTTCTGAATTCATATATTCAATCATTTTGAAATAGTCATCATCCATTTTAAATTAGTAATTATTTATAATCAATTTATTTTTTAGATTTTTTAACTTTTTTAGATTTTTTAACTTTTTTAGATTTATTAACTTTTTTTTTTGAATTTTTTGGAGAAATATATTTACTACATTTTGGTTGTTTTTTTAAAACTTGACTATATGTTATAGCTAATGCTTGTTTATAACTAGTATATCTACCTTTTTTATATTCACCTAAATTTGTACCAAGTTTTTTATTAAAGTTTTGTAAGCATTTTTTTTCTAATGGTTTTAATATTTTCCAATATTTAACATTATTTGTTTTTTTAGCAACAATATATTCTTTATTATTCAATCCCTTTTTAATTGTTTTCATCTTGTAATTTTTAGCAGGGGGGTGCGGTGCTTTTCGTGTCATTATAAATAATAACTATATAATTAATGTGTAATATTTAAAAAATATAGAATTAAATTTAAATATGGGTAATGGTTGTACCACTATACTAACAAAAGATAGTTTAGAAGAAAATCTAAATATAAAAAAAGAAACATATAGTTATAATATATATAAAAAATCAAGAACTAATAAATGTACAAATAAAATACATAAAACTACAAATAAAAAAAAAACTAAATCTAAAAAAATAAAATCAAATAATAAATCATTATATAATCTAGAAAATAAACTAGAAAATATAAATATAGAAATAAATGAAAATAAACTAGTACTTGAAAAAACAAATAAAAAATTTCAAGAATTTAATATAAATGAATATTTAGATAATAAAAAAAGACTAAAAGAATTAAATAATTATATAAATAAATTAGAAACCGAATTAATGAATCATACAATAAATAATATAAAAGAAAAAATACAAAATTTAAATAATGAAAAAATTACAAATAATACAATAAATAATTTAAAATGTAAAAATGCTAAATTATTTCATAGTTATTTAGAATTAAAAAAATCTACAAATTCATGTTAATTAAAAAATATTTACTATTATTTATATGACTAATTTTATTTAAATCATATAAACTAATTATATATTTCTTTGTAAATAAATTCTCAGTAATATTAGTAAATTCTATTTGGTACCCCCTATCTTGAATTTTATCTTGTAATTCATCTAATAATACAGTTTTACCACATCCACCTTTACCATAAAGAACAATAACATTATTAGTATCTAATAATTTAAGTAAGAGTTTTTTAGAACTATTGTAAATACAATTATATGCTGTTGTATTTAACATAATAAATTTATAAAATTATTAGTTTTTAATTTTTAAATAAATTATATTTATATATTAAGTATTAATTACATTTTTCATTATATTTCCATTCACCTTTATATATAATTACACCATCTTTATCATATTCTTCACCATATTTGTGTGTCATATTATTTTCCCAATTTCCTTTATATAAAATAATTTGATTAGGATAATATAATATTCCAAAACCTGATCTTAAATCATTTACCCATTGACCATTATATAAAATATTATTTGTATCTTTATAGTACATTATACCGTGTCCTTCTTTACTATTATTATAAAAATCACCATCATAAATAAGTTTATTATCATCATATAATTTACCCTTACCATGTTTATAATTCATATGAAACATACCAATATAGGATAAATTATTATTAATAAATAATGTACCATAACCTTGTTTTAAATCATTTACAAATGAACCTTTGTAATAAATATTATTAATATATAATTCACCTTTACCAGATTTTAAATTATTTTTAAACATTCCTTTATAAATAATAATATTATCTTCATATAAAATTCCATAACCATGCTTCATATTAGTATTCCAATCACCTTTGTATAATTTATTATTATTATTATTATTATTATTATTATTATTATTATTATTATTATTATTATATGTAATTCCATAACCGTGTTTATAACCATTTAATAAATTACCTTCATAATAAATATTACAATTATCATAATAAATAGTTGAGTTACCAAAATATTTATCATTTTTAAAACAGCCCTGATATTTACAATTTCCATTATTCCAAAATTCAGTTCCATTTATAAGATAATCATTATTCCAAAAACCATTAATTTTAAGATTATTATTATTATAAAAAATTTTACCAGGTCCATTTTTTTTGTTATTTTGAAAATAACCATCAAAAAAAACTATATCTGAATCGTTATAATATAATTTTCCATAACCATGTTTATTATTATTAGTCCATTGACCTTCATATAATATATAATTATTGTGTTTTTCAATACCGGTTCCATTTTTTTTATTATCTAATAATTCTCCTGTATAACATATATTTTCATTATTATCATATAATGTACCACAACCAAATTTTTTATTATTATACCATTGTCCTTCATATATTTTTTTATTATTTTTATATTCTATTCCATATCCATGTCTTTTTTTATTTTTAAATGAGCCCTCATAAATAATTTCATTATTTTTATCTTTTTCTATTTTATAATATTTGTTTGAAATACAATTACCCATACATATATATATTTTAATTAAAAAAAAATAGTATTATTAATTATTTTTTTTTTAAAATGGAATAATTATAATTAATTTTTATTTCTTTGTTAATTTTTGTAATTTTATTCTGAGTTCTTTGAGGACGTATTTATTTTTTTCTAACATTATTTCAAGTTGTTTTTTTCTTAATACTTTTATATCTTTATTAATATCTATCAAGAATCTTTTTCGTTGATTTTCAAAATATTCTATGTTAATATTAACATCGTCTAACTCTACTTGTTTTTCAAGTTCTTCTAAATTATCACTGTTATCATCATCATCTTCATTATCTTCATTATCTTCAAGTTTACGCATTTCTCTTTCAAATTCTTCTTCATCAATATCAATCTGTTCTTCACCTATTGGATCATCAGGCTTTGGCTCTCCCATAAAAAAGTTAAAAAATCCTGACATAAATCCTTTGGAATATTTTGGTGAATTAGGCTTTGGAACTAGTTCATATTCACCATCAACATCAACATCATCATCACTATCAACATCATCATCGTCATCATCAGTATCATCGTCATCAACATCAACAGGTTTAGGTTCTGGTTCTGGTTCAGGTTCAGGTTCTGGTTCTGGTTCTGGTTCTGGTTCAGGTTTAGGTTCTGGTTCTGGTTCTGGTTCTGGTTCTGGTTCTGGTTCTGGTTCTGGTTCAGGTTCTGGTTCTGGTTCTGGTTCAGGTTCAGGTTCTGGTTCAGGTTCAGGTTCTGGTTCTGGTTCTGGTTCTGGTTCTGGTTCTGGTTCTGGTTCTGGTTCTGGTTCTGGTTTAAATACATTAGATATTTTTGGCTCATCGTCAACACCACCAGCATCATCCATCCATCCATCCACCCCATCTCTAAAATTATTATAAGCTTTATTTAAAAATTGTTGTGGATTTAGCATCTCCGGAGAAGTATCTTGTGAATTACTAATTACTGGAACACTAGGAACTACAGAATCATCAGAAACTACAGAATCATCAGAATCATCAGAAACTACAGAATCAGTTCGAACAACAGAATCATCAGAAACTACAGAATCAGTTCGAACAACAGAATCATCAGAAACTACAGAATCAGTTCGAACAACAGAATCATCCTGATCAGTAGTAGAAGGAATAGTATAATAAGTAACTGGTGCAGAGTCAGTATTATTATTAGTATTATTAGTATTATTTAAATCGTATAAATAAAAAAGTAAGCCAGCAATTAAAATAGGTATAACTATAAATTGTTCAGTAGGATTACCTCCACTATGCTTTTTTTTACTTAAGTTATAATATTTATTTTTATATTTTAAATATTTATCTTTATAATGTTCATTTATATGTTTCATATTATATTATATATATATATATTAAAATTTGTAAATTAGATATATTAAATAAAAAATATTTGTATTAAATGATTATTTTTTTTTAAATTAATATTAAAATTTTAGATTATATATTAAATAATAAAATAATATAATAAATATATATGGAAGAATCAAATACATATAATCATCAAAAAAATACATTAGATAAAATAGATTATTATATATTAAATGATAAAGATAAGTTTTTTAATTGGATTTATCCAACATATGAAGATACAAGTTATAAATATATTGAGAATGAAAAACTAAATAATTTTAATGAAAGTCAAGGACAATTATTTGCAAAGCAATTTTTAGTAGATTCACCATATAGGGGTATATTATTATATCATGGATTAGGTACTGGTAAAACATGTGCAGCATTAATAACGAGTGAAAAATTAATAGAAAAAAAACATGTATTATTGTTTATACCTGCTTCATTAAAACAAAATTGGATAAGTGAATTATCATTTTGTGGAGATCCAGTATCATATAATACTAAAGAAAATATGTATAAAAATTATACATTTATAAATTATAATAGTAATGGAGTAAATGCAGTATATAATACTATAAAAAATAATATTTATTTAGATTCTAATGTAGAGTTTATAGAAAATGGTGAAAAATTTACTGGCAAGGTAACAAAAATAGAAGATGGTAAATTTAATAATAATACATATAACCCAAATAATATAATAGTAACAATTGATAATACAAATGAAAATAAAAGTTGTAATATAAGTAAAAACAATGTAAAATTACTAGACAATACAAATCCATTTGATAATAAGATAATAATTTTTGATGAAGTTCATAATTATATAGTAACATTATCGAATATATTAAGAACAATAAAAAAACCTAGTGCAATACAAAAGGTAAAACTAAAAATTTACGAGGATTTGAAAAATGCTATAAATTGTAAAATAATTTTATTGAGTGGTACTCCTATTGTAAATAATTCATATGAAATAGGATTTATATCTAATATATTAAATGGTAATAATATAATGTATAAATATGATTTTTTAATTACTTCAAATAATATTAATAAATATTTAGATAAATTAAAAAATACTTTAAAAGAAAGTTTAAAATTTGTTAATTATATAAATATTGAATTAGATAATAATAAATTATATTTATATTTTATATTAAATCCAGATTATTTTATAAATAAAAACAATTATGAAATAACTTCTGATACAGACAATATTAATATAAGTCAAAAACTAGATTATATTAGAAACACAATAGAAATGATATTAGGGGGTGATGATATTAAATTTTCATTTATAAAAATAAAAAAATCATATTTAGACTCAAAATATATTCCAGATAATATAGAAAAATTTAATGAAATATATTTGGAAAAAGCTTATGATAAAAAATTTAATATACAGTATTATAAATCAATAAAAAATATAAATAAATTAAAATCTCTATTAGCAGGTAAAATATCATACTTACGTGGAGATTTACCAATAAAAACAATTTATAATAAAATAGAAGTACCTATGGGTGCTGCACAACAAAATCAATATTCAATTGTAAGAAATAAAGAATTAGCACAAGCTCGAAGAAAATCACAAAATACGGATGATTTAAATTTAGCTAATTTAAGAACAGGTAGTCGTCAGTTATGTAATATATTTATACGTCAAAGTGATGAATATATAGAAGATGATGAAATTATTGATAGTGATGATGAGGAAAAAATAAATGATAAAAATAATAAGGATGTAAATGTAATAAATTTTATAAAATCTCTAAATGATGAATCTACCGATAAATCCACAGAAGAAAAAAGAGATAATATATTAAAGAATATTAATAATTTTTCTGGTAAATTCTCTTATTTAATCAAAGCTTTAATTAATAGTACTATTAAATCATTTAATGATACAAATACACAAAGTCATTATCCAACAGGTAAAGTATTAATATATTCAAATTTTAGAGAAATAAAAAGTGGTGGTGTAGGTTTTATAGGAAAATTATTAGAAATAGATGGATTAGGTTTTTTGAATTTTGAAAATGTATTTTCACAAATAGCTGATAATATTTTTACAACACCTGATGAAAAAGAGCAACAAAAAAATTCTTATTTTGAAAATGAATTAAAAGATAAGATTATTGAAGAATATAGCAAAATATTAGAAAATATTCCTAAATATAAACATAAAATATTTTATATGTGGAAAGCATCTGACAATAAGTCAACTAAAATGAATTATATAGCACATATAATATATGATAGTCTTCAAAATAATAATGGTGTTTTATTAAGAATTATGTTTATTACTAAAAGTGGTTCTGAAGGTATATCTTTTAAAGCTATAAGACAAGTTCATATAATTGAACCATATTGGCAACAAACACGTGAAAAACAAGTTATTGGGCGTGCGGTTCGCAGAGGTAGTCATGATACATTAGAAGAATCAAAACAAAATGTATTTGTATATAAATATATATCAAAATTTAGAATTAATAATTATTCTGCAAATGATTTAAAACAAGATAATAATTTAACAACAGATCAATATATAACTTCTGTATCAAAAAAAAAACAGTCGATTATTGATAGTTTTTATGAATTAATAAAATCGGTAGCATTAGATTGTCCTTATAATAATGAACAAGTAAGTTGTTTTTCATATAATAATATTAATTATTATGAATCTAATGAACAAAATGAACCAATTTATTTTAATGATGGTATTTTAACTTATAATGTGGATTTTGTAAGTAAAGAGGCACAACTAGTTATATATAATAATCAAAAATTTATTGTATATAATAAGAATTTATATGATTATGAAAAATATAAATTACATAATGTATTAATAAAAGTAGGTATTTTAGAAAATAATGGTTCAAATATAGCATTTAAAATTACACGTGATTATTCAGCAAATAAAACTTGTTTTATACAAAGTAATATTAAAACTAATATAAATATGGATAATTTTAATAAAATGGAAATAAATAAAAATGTAAATATAAATCCAAATAATTATACATTAGTCAAATTTGATACTTTAATAACTGGTGGTAATAGTGATTATGAAGATTTGACAGATAGTGATAGTGATAGTAATAGTGACAGTGATAGTGATTATGATGATGATGTTGATTATTTAGATGATTTTATGACAGATGAGTTATTAAATCAAGAAGAAGAAATAATTTATAATAGTATAAATTTAAATGTAAATGATAAATATGAAAAATATAGTTTAGAAGATTATATATGTTTAGTAGATAATATTTCAAATGATAAAATTTTAATAGGTTTAATAAAAAAAATTACTGATAAATATATTTTAATAAATACTGAAAAAGTACCTATAATTGGAAAAGATGGAGAAACATTAATATTATACAATACTATAGATAGAAAAACTTTTATTAATGATTTAGGATTAAAAATATTAAATTTATATAGTCAATCTGAAAATATATTTAATATATATGATAATTACAATAAAAATAGTGTTATTGATTTTTTAATTAATAATATATATTCTAAATTAAAAGAATATCCTGTAAATTACGATTTTAATGTAAGTGAATCGGATGATACAGAAGAAGAAACACTAGATGATAATATAGTTGAACAATTATTACTACTAACTGATAAATCTATAAATAAGGACGGATTATCTAATTTATCAATAAGTGAGAGTTATTCTGATTTGGATAATGATAAAATAGGTTTTATTAAATTAGACTCAAAAAAAGTAGATAAAATTATAGAAAATTATTATATAGATGTAATTAAAAATTATTTTGAAATCTATATAAATATCTTAAATAAAGATTTTGATGATTCATTTAAAGAAAGAAATACTAATATAAAATATTTTATTAAAAAAATAAAAGAGGAATCTGATAATATTTATGATGGTGATACTTTAAAAAGTTTATTAAAATTAATATTTTATATTGAATGTTCATTAAATGAAGAAAATAAAGATATAAAAAATATATATGATTATTCTTATTATAAAAATGAAAAAATTGTTAGTTTATTTATGAAAATAAGAGCATATAGTAAAGATGACAAAAAAATAAAAATAATATTTAGTGCACGAGAGTGTAAATTTAAAATTTATAAAAATACTATAAATAATATTAATGAATATATTAATAGTAATATTGATGAATCTTTATCTACAACAGAATATTTATCTGAACCAGAAGAAGAAGAATCTGAAAATTCACTAGATGCCTGCGAATTAATAAATACAAATGTTAATAATTATTTTACAAAAGAAGATTCAAATATAAATAAAAATGTTTCTGATATATCATTAATAAAATCACTAATGTGCTTTGAAAAAGTATTAAAAATTAAAAACTATAATATAGTAGATTTAGAAAAATATATACTTAATAATAAAAAAGTAGAAGATAATATTGAAAAATATATAGAATTATTAGTTGAAACTTTTAAAAATAGTACAACTAAGAAAGATAAGAAAGATAAAAAAGATAAAAAAGATAAAAAAGATAAGAAAGATAAGAAAGATAAGAAAAATAAAAAAAAGGATAAATTAGATTCTACAAGTACAAAAGAAGCAGTATCACTAGATATACCGGAAGATATATCAATTAAAATAAAAGAATTAGAAAATTTATCAGAAGATGAAAAAAATAAAAAATTAAATGAATTGCCTATAGAAGAAAGAGAAGTTATAAATAGTTATCTTGATTTAATGAAAGCTGTAAAAGAACAAAATACTACAGTAGCTGATACTTAAAAATTATATCATACATATTTAGTTAATAATTGATTTTTAGATAAAGTTAATATATTCAAAATATCCTTTTCAGTAACATTTTTGTATAAACCTACATTTGTATTACTAATAATTGACTTTATTCTTAATCTATACAAATTTTTATTATAACAAAATTCTACAAAAATATAAAACTTATTATTCAAATTAAACATAATAAATGGAATATAATTTAAATCATACATACTATCTTTAAAAGGTTCAAGTATTTCTTTATAAGAAATTATTTTAATATATTCATAATTTATATTATACATAAAATACTCATTACATATAATTAATAATTTAATCATATTATTTACAGGTAAGTTTTTATATTTATCATTAATTTTTCTTACATTTAATATTTTATTATTAAATAAATGTTTAGAAATTAATCTATAAATTTTACTTGTATTATCAAAATTATTTGTACTACTAATATTTAAATATTTATTTATATTACTATAATGAAAATTATATATATTTTTAGTTTTATTATTTAATTCTTTATTTACATAAAATAAATTATCTAAATAATTAAATCTATGTAATTTTTTAAATATAATTGTTATTAATTCATCCGATAATTTACATATCATACTTATAATTATTTTTTTTTATTTAAGTTATTTATATCAATTTAAGAGTTATCTGAATCATAATTAGTTATAATATTACTACTATCTTCAGTAATTAATTCACTACTACTAGCATCATTACTAGCATCATTACTAGCATCATTACTAGCATCATTACTAGCATCATTACTAGCATCATTACTAGCATCATTACTAGCATCATTACTATGACTATGTGAGTTGTTGCTACTTTCTTCTTCTGCTAATAATTCTTCACTACTAGAATGTAAACTATGGTCTACTTTTGTATTAATTTCAGATAAATATCTTTGTTTATCTATTAGTGCTTTTTTTTCATATTTATTTTTATCTTTAGGAGTTAAATTATTCCATAATTTTCCTAAACGTTTAGATATTTGTGCCATATTGTCATTAGGAAATTTATTGCGCAATTTTGGTCTAACTTCCTCAGTAAAAAATAAGTATGAAGATTTATTTTTTTTTATATTTGAAATATTTAATATATTTTTTTTACTTTTCTTTTTATTTAAGTATTTATTAATTAAATAATCTATTTTATCAGTTTTATTTAACTCTTTACATATATCTTCTATTATTTTTTTATTTATATTATATAAATTTTTTTCTATAGATGTTATAAATGATTTATTAATACTCATAAATATTAATATATAATTTATTATATATTTAGACGAAAAATTTAATAATTTAATTTATTATATATATATATATATATAATATGAGTAACATTGAACAAAAAAAAAAATTTGTAAGAATTTTAGAAGTTTCTGTTAGATCATTATGGAAGGCTTTATGTAAAAAAACACGTAAATTACAACTTGATTTAGAATCTGATATAAAAAATATCAATAAGGAAAAACAGCATAAGACAAATGAACAAAAAAAACTAAAACAATTTAATACAGAAGGAAAATATAGTATTGTATTTACATATATAACAGATATATTAAATAACTTAAAAAATACAACTAGCGAAGATGAAATAATGAATGATTTAATAGAGGAATTAAAAAAAAAAGAAAATGAAAGAACAAATTTATTTAATTCTTTTTATAATTTACTTTATAATGAAGGAAATGGAGGTTTTATTTCAAAAATTAATAATTTAAAAAATGATTATGAACAAAAAGTAAATAGTATATCTAATATTTCATTAGAATTATTAAATGAAATAAATACTGAGAAAAATAAATTATTAAATAATATACCAGAAAAAAAAGAAATAAAAGAATTACAAAAAATAATAGAAAAATATACTGTTAATATTGAAAATAATCAAAATAAATTAAATGAATTAGATTTAAAACTTATAAATTATAATAATACAAAAAATAAGAAAGAAGATAATTTTAAGTTAATTGAAAAACAAAGTGATCAATTACCACAAGGATATACATCGCAAAATGAAATACAAAAAAATATTAATACATTAAATAAACTAACTACTGAAATAGAAAATATTGATCAAAGAATAATTGAAATTAAGCTAGAAAAACCAAAAATAGAAAATCAAAATAAAGATATAAATAGAAATTTATCTTTAAAACAAGGCGAACTAGAAAAAAAACAAACCAGTCTTAATATCAAAGAAACTAATATAAATGAAAATTTTACAAATTTTATACAGTATTTACAGAATAAAGAATCTCGAGATTATACTAATCAAGCTAATTTATTAGAATTATTACAAGATAATACAAAATTAAGAAATACTATATCAGAAATAATTAAAAATAAAAAAAATACAGAACTAGTAGAAAATCTTGAATCAATAAATAAAATAAAAGAAAGTTTAGATAAAATACAAATATATAACAATGATCCTAGAATATTATTAAATAATCTAGATTATTATAAATATGATTATAATAAATTTTTTAAAAATTTTAATGGTTCAGATTTTGAAATTAATACATATATTAATTTTTTTAGTTTAAAAGAAGAAACAGAAGAAAAAAAAACAGAAGAAATAAAAAAAAAAGAAATAAAAAAAAAAGATAAACTATTAAATATATCTACAGAAAATATAAATACATTAAATAAACATTATGATGAAAAAACAGCCACAGAAGATGATGAAGATGATTTAAATAAAAGTAATTTATATGATTTTATGCCATTTTATATACATATATCAACTTTAAAAAAAAAAACTATTTTGCAGGATAATGAAACTAAAAAACAATACAAATTAATTGAAAAGTTAAGAAATGAAATAAATAAAAATGCATTTGAACTTATAGAATTTAAAAAATATTTATATTATACATATGTTGAACAGAATTTTGATCTTATGAAACAAATTAATGATAAATATGATAAATTACCTAGATATAGAATAGAAATAATAGAAATAATAAAAATGATTGATCAATTACATCAAAAGATATTTAAGTTATTACCTGATGAAGAAGTAACAGAATTTTTAAAAAAAGAAAATGAATTTTATGAGTCAATAAAAGATTGTTTAACATTAAATGAAAAATATATAAATAGTGAAAATAAAACTAGTAGTGATATCAGAGGTGGAGGTACAGAATCTGAATCTGAAAAAAAAACAATTAATGATCTAAATGTATTACAATTAATTCATCAATTACATAATTTAAAGTTAACTAAAAATTTTATTTTAGAAAGTATACAAGATTCTATAAAAAAAAAAGGAGAACAACCAGTATTGGGGCCAGAATTAAAACCAGAATCAAAACGAATACCAGTATTTGAATCAGCAACAGCAGAAAATACAGTAGCACAAGCAACAGCAGAAAATACAGTAGAACAAGCAGCAACAGTAGAAGTAGCATTAGAATCATCACCAGCACAAGCATCACCAGCATCAGCAGCACAAGAACAATCAGTAGATGAAATAAGACAAGCAGAAGAACAAGCATCACAAGCAGTACAAGCAGAAACAGTATCTGAAGTAGTACCAGAACAACCACCAGTAGTACAAGAAGAATCAGCAGCACCAGCACCAGCAGTACCACCACCACAAGAACCTGAGCTAGAACCAACAGAAGCAGCAGCAGATGTAAAAGCAGAACAATCATCTGCACCAGGACAATCACCAGTAGTACAAGAAGAATCAGCAGCACAAGCAGCTGCGGTAACCCTTCAGAAAGCGTTTAGAGGAAAAAGAATTCGTAAAATTTTGGAAGAAATAAGAGAAGCAGAAAAAGAATTAAAAAAAAAAAAGGAAACACAAGAAAAAGCTGTATTAAAAATTCAGACATTTATTAGAGGAACAATAGCTCGTAAAAATCTTGATGATAAAAGAGAAATACAAAAAAAAGCAGAAGAAGATGCCGCAAAAGCAAAAGCTGAAGAAGTAAAAGCTGAAGAAGAACTAAAAAAATTAGAAGCACAGGCAAAAGCAGAAGCAAAAGCAGAAGCAAAAGAAGAAGCAAAAGCAGAAGTACAAAAACAATTACAAGAAGCACAAGAAGAACTAAAACAAGCAAAAGCAAAAGCAGACAAAGCAATAGAAAGCGAAAACAATGCAAAAGCAGAAGTACAAGAAGAAATAAAAAATTTACAAAAAGAAATACAAGAAGGACAAAATAATGCAAATGCAGAAGTACAAAAACAACTAAAAGCAGAAATAGAAAAAACTGAAAGACTAAATGGTGAAATTAATGAATTTGAAGAAAAAATAAATCTAGCAAAAGTACAAGCAAAAGCAGAAGCAGAAGCAGCAGCACAAGCAGAAATTCAAGCCGCAAAAGCAGAAACTGAAGAAGCACAAAGACAAGCAAAAGCAGCAGCACAAGCAGCAGCAGCAGAAACTCAAGCAGCACAAGAAGAAACTCAAGCAGCACAAGCAGAAACTCAAGCAGCACAAGCAGAAACTAAAGCAGCACAAGCAAAAACTGAAGAAGCACAAACAAAAACTGAAGAAGCACAAGTAGATGCGGAAGAAAAAATAAAACAATTACAAGAAAATACAAATATTATAAACGACTTTAACTTAAAAATGAATGAAGTCTTTAATAACCATATGAAATCATTAAGTGATGCCGAAAATTTTGAAGAAATAAAAAAAAATTTAGAAGCTACTGATGCTGATAACCCACAGAAACAACTTAAAAAAATCCTATATACACAATATTTTAAAAATTTTTTGTTACAAAATAATAATAATGAGGAGCCTTCAGATGAACAACTATTTAACTATTTTAAAGAATTTATCATATTTTATGATGTAAATAATAAAGATTTATTTAATAAAAATTATGAAAAGTCTAATAACAAAAATTATGAAAATATATATAAAGAATTCTATACAAAATATTTTAGATATATTTATATAATAATTACAGAATTAAGAAAAGTTTTTAGAGTGAAACATAATACACCGGATGATGATGATATATCTAATCATATAACTATTAATAGTGAATTAATTACATATCTTAATAATTATTTAAAATTATTAAAAGAATTAGATTTATGTATATATATATTAGAAAATCCAGATACTTTTTTGACAGGAGATAATTTATTCAACAAAATAAATGATATAAAATATTTAAATTTACCGGAATTAATAAAAGAGATTTTAAAATTTAATTTAGATAAAGTCCATATGCAATTAAAATATATATATTATAAAGTAAATAATAATATGGTAATAAAAACATTAAATAATATATTTCAAAATAATCAAAAAATAATCGATACATTCGATACGAGCGTACAAAACTTATTTAATTATTTTTTTAATTATGACACAGTAAATACAGATGATGATAACACAATTTATGAAATAATTACTAGAATTAATAATTTAACAAATGAAAATAAAAATAAATTACATTATTATATTTTTCACAGTTTTTTTACAAAAAAACCAAAGCAGGACGACATCAGCGATATCGATCAATTTAATCCTCGCATGACTGGTGATAATAATGAATCAGTTCCATTTGATTTAAATTTCGTTAATTTAGTTCCATTTAATTTAGATTTATTTAATAATGCAATTATAGCATTAAGTGATTCTTATAGTGTTTGTTTTTCATTTAATTATCTAAATTCTGAACATAATAAATCAATTTTAAATAATTTAAATTTTAATATGAACAAATCTAATTTTGGAAGTATATTAAGAATTAATGAATTTCAAAAAGATTCTGGACCTGCACCCCAATCCAACCCCTATGGACCTTGTAGTTCAGGCGACCGCCCATCCGAATTAACAAATCCGGAAGGATGCAAAAAACTCACAGGAGGTCACCTAAATGAATATTATAAATTTAAACTTGCAAAACATTCTAATTCATCAGATAATGAAGACAATAATCAAAATTTGACTAAATTTGCTGTATTTCGACAAGATTTAAAAAATATGAATTTATTACTAGAAAATATTAATATTTTAAATGATTACAATTATGAAAAAAAAAAAAAATTAACAGATGAACAATTAAATGAACAAATTTGGGAATATATAGAAAAAGATAACCCTAACCCTAAAATGATGATTGTTTATGGTGGTTCAGGTTCAGGAAAAACATATCTTATAGATAGATTTATAAACAATTATATAAATTACAGTATAGATATATTAAAAAAGGATTGTGGTATTAAAAATTATTTATGGTATTTCCAAGAGGGAAAGGAGCAGGGTGGATGGCGTCAAGTGGAACCTGATAATAATAAATCTATAAAAGAAAAAATTATAAGAAGTACACCTCAAAATGATAATAGTAGTAGACAACATAAGTGTACATATTTAGAAAATCAAAATTTATATATATTTGATTTATGCGGAGCCGAAAAAGAACTTACACCAGAAACTTATTTGAAGGGATTAAATAAATGGCTTAAAAAAGATATAATAGGTGAAGGACCAAATATAAATATAACAGGTAATGCATCAGATGTAAATATATATGACCAACTAAAATTTGACGTTGATACTGAAATAAAGAACATATCAGAAGATGATATAGAGAAATATAAATTTAATACATATAAAGACAACTTAGTAGAAAATTTTAAAAATTTATATAAAACACTAACAATAAAACAGTCTGATGAGAATTTTAATCCATTAATTTATATTTACAATGGATTTAACAATTATATTGACGGTGAAAACACACTTAATAGGTTAGATAAGTCAAATCTTATTTCCATAACTGATACGCCGAAAAGATTTATTAAAGATACATTATATGATAACTTAATTGATATAAAAAAATATAAAAAAACAGAAGTATCATCTATAAACACTAAGGAGCTGGGTAAATTTTTAAAACTAAACGAGGATTTACCCACAATTGTCACAAGTAGAGTTATTAAAACTAATTTTGATTCATCTATAAATACATTAAAAACTAATTTGACAAATATATTTAATACATACTCAAAATTTAAGCCCTATAGCTGGGGCAAGAATGAAAAAGCAAAAAACTTTAAAAATAATTTAAATGACAATTTAAATACATTATATAAATTAATAGGTGAATTAGAAATACTTAAAAAAAAATATATCAATGATAAAATGCCTTCCAATATACAAAAAATAATAGACGATATAACAGCCTTAAAAACATCTTTTGAAAAATATGAAAAGAAGAATTTTAACTCTACGATTACGGAGGGAAAAGCAATCTACATTGGGCTATATATATATAATCTATTTGTTCCGATAAAAAGAACTTTACTTACGGTTCTTGATGATAATAATGATATTGATATCAATTCACTTTTTTTAAAGAATCAATCACAATTTAATAATGTAGTAGATAACTATAATAATGAAATTAAAAGAATTAGTGAACTCGAGGAACAAAATAATAAAAATTTAGAACAATATCAAAAAATAACTAAAACAAATGAAGAAATTAATTTTTGTACAATTGTACTACGTTTAGCTGTAAATAAAAGAATAAAAGAAAGTATAAATATAAATGAATCTTTAGTAAATGTTAGTCAAGAAATAAATATTTTTAAATCTAAAAATAATATTAAACCTGAAATGTTACCAAGAAAAGAATTAAATAATTTAGAATATCAATTAGAATTTTTAAATTTTTATTTTAATACAAAAAAAAAAAATAATAATAGTGAAAATATTAAATTTTTTGTTCTACCCACTTCAAAAGAAGATGATACTATAAATACTATAGATATTAAAAAATTAATCTTATGTGCACTTGATAGTAAAGATTACAATCTTAATAATGATATAAATAAATTTGACACAATAAATAATCAAGCTAAAAATCAAGATGATACTGAGAATGATCAAAGAAGAGAAATTTATAAAATGAATATGAACATTTATAATGATGTGGCAAAACCCACAATTAAACATTTAAAAGTTCCATTTAAGGATTATAATTTTATACAAATATGTAGAGAAATTATTAAATTACTAAAAGATAATAGTTATAAATATTTAGATATATATAATGATGCTATAGGCAAATATAATGATTTTATTTATGAGATAAATTATAAAGAAGAAAAAACAAATAAGTATAAAACTAAATATTTTAAAATAGTAATAAATGAAGATGCTAAAACTAATTATGAAAATTTCATAAAGCATATTAAAAATAATCATAGAAGTTTAGAATGGGATAAAGATATTATTGGAATAAATAAAACTCAAGAAACTATAAAAAGTGATAATGAAGCAGATCCTTTTAAAAAGGCAATTCAAAGCTTTGCAACAGAAATTTTTAAATTTAATAATAACGAAAAATATAAACTCCTTAAGAATATAAATAATAAAGAAGAGACTAATGTAGTTGAATTAGAATATTATCATAAAATAATGAGTAATACTTATCATAACTATAATAAATTATTAGATCATTATAATACATTTATACAATCTACTAACTCATATCGTAATTATATTATAAATAAAGGAGAAGATGTTGAAAATGAACGTTTAAATTCAAAATTTATATATTTAAATAATCTAAAAGATAATTTAGAATTGAGTGAAAAAGATAAATTGCCCTTTAATTATAATAATGATAATATTATTCCTGTACCTCTTTTACTAAATAACTTTGCAGGCTCGCCACAATATACGGATCAGAATTTAACACTAGATCTTCCCCCTACTATTGAAATGGGTATTTATTTTGTATCACCATATAGAATAATAGATTTACAATTACCTAATATTGTAAAATTAGCAAAATTTAGTGATGTACTTAATATTGGGTGTGATGGTGTTACCTCATTCAATG
>Ga0302138_10000367_pt1 | contig 25496 bp, 24 predicted proteins | sample CBN3_321_MG_FD_203110 | JGI IMG/M metagenome (GOLD analysis project Ga0302138, IMG submission 203110) | Marine microbial communities from Western Arctic Ocean, Canada - CBN3_surface | ecosystem: Environmental > Aquatic > Marine > Oceanic | place: Canada: Western Arctic Ocean | collected 2017-09-15 | reverse complement strand
TCCGAACGCCGGCGCCGATGTTTTTGATCTTTTTCACCCCGCCATCCTCCTCAAGAGCAGCTCCGGTTTTCTTCCTCCTGCGTTTCTTCGTCTCCACACCAGCAGCACCGGTTAAATCGCCCGTATCCGTGTCCCCGGACAGGTACCGCTTCAAGTAGTCAGCCTTTGATGACATGGCGACTGGTTACCAGTCCAGGTGGGGCGCCGCGGATCTGATGACCCACTTCGATTTCCACTTTTCGTTTTCTTCGTTCCGGTGACGAGTCAAGGCGGCGGCACCCGGGAAGGACGAAGCGCTTTGGAAGCGCCGCCGCACTCACCGCCGCCTTCGGGAAGGTACGCCCGCGCGTCTCGCCGGGAGAAACCGCGCGCCTCAACAGTGGCGTGCCAGGCACTGGCGGAGAGCCTTTACCAATTTCGTCGTCCAAACGGGCGCCGTAAAATCTCGAGCGCGAGCCAAATCTAGTCACTTTTCATGTCGGACGAGCCGGTGAAGTCCGTGTTGGTGCGTGCGGTCGAATCGGGCGACCTCGACGCAGTTCGCGCCGCGGTGGATGCCGCGGGAGACACCGACGCACGGCTTGTCGCGGTGAACGCGGAGGACAAAGGAACGTGGAGAAGCCCGTTACACTGGTCCGCGAGTTTCGGTTTGGTGGACGTAACAAGGCTTCTTATTGAACTCGGCGGTGACCCGAACGCGGAGGACATCAAAGGAAGGACCAGTTTACACTACGCGTGCGATGCGTATAGAAACGACCTCGATGGTAACCTGCGATACGAAGACGCCATTACACAGCTCGTGGAACAAGACGCTTTTTCGCTGGAAGACATGACTGGGAAGCTGCCCGACGCGGGGGACGAGTCATCTGGATTTGTCAAGTACGTCTTGTATTTCCCCAATCCAGCCTCCCTGTTTTATCTCTCAGCTGGTGACTGTTTGTCCATGCATCGCTCAACACGGGACTGACACGTTTCGTTAACATTCACAGTAAAGCGCTGCATCAGGCGTACGAAAACGGAACCGACCGCCGCGTCTCGCAAGCGGAGACGCGTAAAAAGAAACGGAAATCGAAGATGGATGCTATTTTCAGTGGGAAAATTCAGGCGCACGTCAACAACGCGAGCGCGGTGGCCATCACCGTGATGGACAGCGGCGCGAACGACGGGTACAAAAAGGGAAGCCGAGGATGACGTGTTTGTGTAAATTGAAATGAATGTATTACCCCACCTAATGTATTACCACACCTAATGTATTACCACACCTAATCCTCCCTATCCCCTCCTGACCGTCACGAACGTGCTTCCCTTGTCCCCCCGTCCAAGACGCATGTCGTCGTCCAGAAACGTGGTGTCCAGCCACCCTTGCGGCCCGGTTCCTTTGTTGATCCAGTCCAGGGGGATTTTTAATGAAGGCAGCTTTCCAAACGTCAACGCGACGCGCTTGAACGCCACGGCGAGGCGAACCTTTTCGGCCGTAGTCTCCGCGTCCACGGGAACGCAACTGGCTTCGATTTTTACCTCCAGGGGGAAACCTAGAAGTTTCAGCTCAGCTCTGTTCTCCACCATTCCCTCGTCCAAGTAGATATCCTGGAAGTTCCCCAAGTTTTCAAGGACTCCTTTTTTGTTCAGCGTACCAATAGTTCGGCCCAGCGGCTTTTTTACGTCTTCGTCGCCGCCGATACCGTCGCCGCCTTCTAAATAACTCGCCAGCCGCGCGTTGCCAGTACTTGTTCCGTAACTTACGGTGCCGGATTTGTCCTTTGAAGCACCTCTCGCTACGTTCCCGGAGCTTCCCGTGACTTCCGTGATGGCCGAGCCGATCGTGCCTTCTTTTTCCGCGCGCCTCGCAGCGGCGTCGGCCGACGCGCCGGTGTAGATTAAACTCCACCGGCCGCTGATTTTCGGCGACACCGCGGGATCGGAGGTGGCGTTTAACTCCTCAATCGCCCGAACTTGCGCCTCAATAGCCGCCGCGGTTTCGACCGAGGCGCTCTTACCCCGGTCCGTGTTCGCGCACAGCCGAATCAAAAGCTGTTTGCGCTCGGCCAAGGTCAACAAGCGCTCCGTCTCGTTCGTGGTTTGTGAAGATGAGGACGACGGGATGCCACGTCGGCACCCTATGGAACGAGCACCGAGGGGAACGCCGGACGAGACGCGCTGGGAAACGCCAGGGGGAGCGATGCGCGTCACGCATCTCTGTGCAGCGGAGCAAGCGAAAGATGATGCCATCGTCACGCGGGGTGCGACGGAAAGTCGAGGTATGCGCGTCGAGCAGTGACGTGAGGGAAACGGGGTTGCACATAATAATATTAGTCAGTTCTCCGCAACGGTTCTCCGTCGTCGCGCAGTTCGCCTTCCTCGTCGCTCTGCCGTCCCGTTCGTGTCGTACTCGGCAGACGCGGTATACTCGGATATTGCAGCCCGCTCGTAAACCTTGCCGCTGTGTTGTACGCAGCATACGCAGCCGATGCTCCCACCGCGGAAGCAGCGGTGACCGAGCCGGCCGCACGAGGCGCCACGTCCTCGGCTATCCTTTTCGCCGCGCTCGCCGCGCACGCGGCATCGTTCGCCACAAATGCTGCATAGTTCTTAGCACCAAGGGCGGTATCATGCGCCATCGCACCAGCAGTAACGGCCATACGATTGGCACCACGTATGGTATCCCGCGCGACCTTACTGGTGGGTTGACCAGTGTTGTACGCAACAGCGCTGGTCAATAGGTAGGCTGAAGCGCCAACGGCGCCGACAGCCCCAACCGTGCCGCCCAACGCGGCGCCAGCCACGGCGGCGTGCGCCGTGACTGGCAACATTTGAGTGGCAGCCGCCCACATGTTAAGTGAATCATTCAAAGACACTCGGCTGCGACCACCTGCCACCCCCGCTTGAGCTCGCGTTTGAATCCCCGAACCCGCGTTGTGGTTGCCGTTTGACCGAAGCGTGCTGGCATACGTTCGAAGCCGGTGGGCAAAAGTGTTCGCCGAAGACAGCACTCGACCCGAAACACCCCTCACCTGTTCACCCCTGACCTGGAGTTGCTGCTGGAGGATGACCACGCGTGCGCGGTAGTCAGCGGACGCGATGTTCATCTGCGCCGTCTCGGCGGGGGTGACGGACGCCGCGCGATCCAACGCGTCCACGGCTCTGGAGTAAAGCTCGACAGCCCTCTCGACATCGCCCTCGGTGTCGGCTCTCACAGCCTGCGTCGCGAGTTCCACGGCTTCTACGCACGGCATTTTAAGGGCAGCGTTTGCTGGGAGTGGCGTGGTAGCCCCTGCGTTAGGCTACCAGACGTCACCAAGCGGGGTGGGACATGCACATGCCGCGGGGCGCGCGCGGTTTTGCCGTCTGGGAAGCGGGGATGAAATGACAACTCATGAGAATCTGCCGGGGCTGACCTGCTGTTCGTGAAAGCCGTGGAGCGATTTGCGCTTCTCCAGCACCGAGGAGAGAGCATGCGCGTGAATGACTGTGGGATATACTAGACTACTTTGACGTTCACATATATCGCCGAACGATGTCTACACTCCTCTACCGGTCACGGATCCGCCCCGCCCAACTCGACAACCTGCATCTCCAAACCGCTCATCGTTTTTCGGGGGGGATCTGGTCGTGGAAACGGAATCGGTGAAGGTCGCGGCCTTGCCATGGCGAACCCGGGGGTGCTTTTTTTTTGTGTCCCGGTACTGGTACTCGTCGTGGTCACCGTGGCCTGTTCCACGAAAGCCTTCGCATCGGCTGTTGGGTTGACAGTACGGATATGGGAACAGAATGGGTGAGCAACGTGACGTTGTTATTTGCGAATTCGTTGAAGGAGATATTTCGCGTGCATCACTCGCGGTCCACGTACCCGCGGGCAAATCAGACACCCTCGTGCCGTCCGGTAACCGCCTGGTCGGGAACTTGATGCCCGGCACCCTCGCCGCCAAACGCACCACGGCGCCCGCGCGAAACGCCATCACGAACGCGCCGACGGGAAGTGATGCCAAGCGCCCCATGGCGGTGCATAAATTGACGTTCCAAAAAAGTTTCTGCCAGTCGGAGGCCGCGTGCCGACAAATGCGACAATCGCCTCACAACTGGGGACGCGCACCCTTTGCGGCCGGAGTGAAACACTACGTGAAACGTGTTACTCGCGAGTTGTGTCATCTTCGGGAGGGTGCGGTGCGGTTAGCGTATTTTGTGTCGTGTTTGCCAACAGTCGTGTCCTCTCACCATGGGTCTTCTCGAGGAAGCGACCTCGGTTTGTTTGTACGTCGGTCTGTGGATCACCCTCTCCGCCGGCGTGATCCTGTACAACAAGTGGATCCTCACCGGGTTCGGGTTCCCGTTTCCGGTGACGCTCACGATGTTCCACATGTTCTTCTGTAGCGTGCTTGCTTTCGTTTTAGTCCGGGTTTTGAAAGTCGTGAAAAGCGTCAACATGACAAGGGACACGTACATAAACAAGATCGTCCCCATCGGGTTTCTCTTCGCGATAGTGCTTTGGATGGGAAACAGCGCGTACGTGTATTTGTCCGTGGCGTTTATTCAGATGGTAAAGGCGTTGATGCCCGCGGTGGTGTACTGCGTGGGTGTTGTGTTCAAAGTGGAGGTGTTTAACCGCAAAACCATGGCTAACATGCTAACAATAGCGCTCGGCGTGGCGATAGCGAGTTTCGGCGAAATCAACTTCAACGCCTTCGGGTTTTCGCTACTCATGGCGAGCCTAGTTTCGGAAGCGGTCCGAGTGGTGTCCATACAACTGCTACTCACGTCTTGCGATATCAAGCTGAACAGCGTCACTACGCTTTACTACGTATCACCGGTGTGCTTTGCGTTTCTCACCGTGCCGTTTGTGTTTCTGGAGCTCCCGAAGCTACTAAGCGCGGATGACGTGAACGTCAACCCGTTTATATTCCTAAGCAACGCCACGCTGGCCTTCGCGCTGAACGTTTCCATCTACCTACTGATCGGTAAAACGTCAGCGCTAACCATGAACGTCGCGGGGGTCATAAAGGATTGGATCTTGATCTTTATTAGTTCAGTGCTGTTTGACGCGCCTATTTCGGGGGTACAACTCGCCGGGTACTTCCTGGCGTTCCTCGCCGTGATGTACTACAACTACGCGAAAATTCAAGAGAGGGAACAGATGAGTGGTGCCCTGAATTCCAGTAACATGAATTCCAGTACCTCAAAAGGAGGAGAGGAGATGCAACCGAAGGGAAACAACGCGTGATGGACCGGGGGTGTGGTGTGTGTTCGTAACAAGAGCGGTGCGGATGTGTAGTAACCTAGCATTGATAGATCGGATTGATAGAAAAAATACCCGCGTCCCGTACCGGTCGCGGCCCGAGTCTCGCGATACCACCTTATAAATTTCTTCTTCTTTTTTTTCTTCAACAAAGAGCTAAAGAAGTCGATACCACCTTCTAAATGACCATCCCCTCCGCGGCTTCCATTCGCCGTTCCTCTTCCCGTATTTCCGTGTGGAACCCGCAGAGTTCCTGGAACACGAGGTCCCGCACTCGCCCCTCGGAAAGCGCGTGTCCCTCGAAATCAAACGCAAACGCGCTGCTCGCGCACGGTTCATCGGTCTCGTCGTGCAGCGTCGCGAGGTACGGGTGCGCCAGCGCCTGCTCCACCGTGATGCGTTTCGCAGGGTCAAACTGACACATCTTGTCGATCAAATCAACCGCGGAAGGCAGGGCTTCTGGGTATAACTTGCCAAAATCGACTCTCTCAAATTTAGGCAAAGAGTTGATGTACTTCCTCGCCTTGTCGCTGCTCACGAACTTCATCTCCTCCGGCGTCGGCGTGCCTATTGTGCGCGCAATCAGGTTGAGCTGATGCACGTAGTCTTTCCCCGGAAATAACGGCTTTCTATGAGATAAATAAAAGAAACTGTCAGTCTTTCGGGCCATGTTCGTGACTTGTATGAGCACACAGTCTGCTTGTGATGTATGTAGTAAACAGTAAATAGTCACGAACGGGGCTTGAAACGTAGGTGTGTCGGATTTGGGAAAGGCCCAACACGAACCTTCCCAGCAACTCGGCGAAAATACACCCCACCGACCACACGTCGATGGCGCTGGTGTACTCGGCGCACGACAGCAACAACTCGGGTGCGCGGTACCACCGCGTGACGACGTATTCGGTCATGAAATTGCTCACGTTCGTGGTGGGTTGCTGGCCGTCACTCATGTCATGCGCGTCGCCCACGGACGACGCGTTTTTCCCGGAGTTCACCCGCGCCAACCCAAAGTCGCAAATCTTCAAATCGCAATTCGCGTTTAGGAGAAGATTGCTCGGCTTCAAGTCCCGGTGCAGCACGTTCGCGCTGTGGATGTACTTCAACCCTCGTAACAGCTGGTACACGAAGTACTGGCAGTGGTCATCGGAAAGGGGCTGGTTCGACCGGATTATTTGGTGCAAGTCCGTATCCATCAGCTCGTACATCACGTACACGTCGTTGAACGTGGTCGGCGCAGCCGAGGCGTTGTGGAAGGTACTCGTGCTTTTTCCAACAGCGTTACCAGGGTTACTACTCAAAGCCCGAAAACCGCCTCCCTGCGGCGCCACTACGTCCGCGATTCGGATCACGTTCTCGTGCTTTAGGTGCCTCAACAGTTTAATTTCTCGCAAAGTTCGCTTAGCGTCCACCGCGTTTTCGAAGGCGTTGCTTATTTTCTTAATCGCCACGCGCGCGTCGGTTTTCGTGTCCCGCGCGCTGCACACCACCTTTTGGGAAAGAAAAAGAAAGGTCAGTCTTTTCCGTGTTACTGTATTCCGCGAAGAATCGAGATAGTGATGTGTTTGTGTTTGTTCCCAGTCTCTTCCGTCGTGAGTGTGGGTGTACTGTGTATCGCGATGCATGGACAAACAGTCACCAGCGTTGGAGGTAAAACAGCCGGTGCCTGGATTTGGGAAAAACCCAACGCGTACCCCGTACGCGCCCTTCCCAATTGGTTTAATAGGCGCGTACCGCGACTGGACCTCGAACACGTTGCCGCAGACCATGAAGGAGGACATCTGGGTTAGGGTTTTGAGGAGTCGATTTGAGGACGGGGGGATCAGTACGAAACGAATCGATGCGGAAGAACACAAAGGAACGCGGACACAAAGTGCAAAAGAGGAAAATGCGTCGTGTCGTCGCGACGGATGCGCCGTATCGTCGCGTTGGTGTGTTTGGTCATGGTGCCACAGGGGTCCAGGAGGTTTCATGCCGCGTGTGCTGATACGAGTCATGCGAACACGGTTGTGTACCACACGTGCCGCCGAAAACCCGTCAGCCGCCGGAGCTCTCCTTACCTGGACGTCCCCGTCCACGACTTTCGGGGAGACCGTGATTTCGCCATCGTTCGTGGAGGGCGCGTTTTTGTTTTGCGCATCGTCGTCGCCGCGGGAAGGGGCTCCGGGCGTGACCACCATTTTTCCAACACACACACACGTGTGAACCACGACGATTGGTGCCAACCACGCGACGCGACGCGCGAGCACACGAGCGCCTGGCCTGTGCGTGCGTGGTGTGACGCGTTCGCCGCGCGCCCCCGGGTTGTGCGCACGAGGCCAACCACTGCTTTCGAGTGGCCCGACCTCGAAAACGTCGCCCTGCTTGAAAAAAAAGTGTCCTCTAGTGTCGCTGCTGCAGTTCGAACGGCACGCCTCAAGCTTCAGGCCTGCACCCGGCGTGACCCCCCCGCGGTTCGAAAATGATGAACGACACTTTCCGATTCATCGTGTTGGTTTTCCTCGCTATGCACGTTCCCGCCACGGTGTTGATGGATTCGCAGGCGCTTGTCCCGAAATCGATGGTGCCGAAATTCGCCCAACGACTTCTGGAGTTCCACATCTCCACGAACCACGACCCGTTGATGGACGACCAGCCGGTGTGGTTCAAGTCGTTCATCCTGTGCGAGCTCCTGTTCCAGCTCCCGTTCTTCATCATAGGGTTCCGCGCGTTTTACATGAAACGTAACTGGATCAGGATTCCGGGGCTGGTGTACGGCGGTGCGTGTTGCGTGTTTCCCAAATCCAAACTGGGTTTGATGCAGTCGTACTAGTGAAGTGACACAGTACGCCAGTAAATTGACACAGTACGGCTACGGTAACTGTAACAAACCCACACTCGCCGACTAAAGACTGACACTTTTCGTTAACAACGTCAGTACACACCGCGACGACGCTAATTCCGATTCTGGCGGAGATTCTGCACAGCCCCGACATTCCATCAACACAAGCGCGAGCGCAGCTGTTTTTGATTTATCTCCCGTACCTCGTGATTCCCGCGATGATGGCCTGGGTGCTGGCGATTGAGGACAAACCGTTCGGCAAGGCGGGAGACACACTGACCACGCGAAAATCGAAACGGAAGTGATAACGCGTGGAAGGGTCGAAGTGGACGTAATAATACGTGGAAGGGTCGCGTTCAATGTAATTTATCATCAATCATGAAATCATCTTTCAATGAACACAGTGTACTCACGGCGCGTCCCCCAGGAACGCCACGCAGAAGGTCCCCTTGTCCCCGAGCACGAAGGAATCGCCGTTGGGGTTCCAACTCAGGGAAGTGGGCGTGAACCCGGGAAGGGGAATCTGAACGAACGAAGCGCCGTCCGGCGACCAGACGTACACTGATACGATTAACAAGAAAGTGTCAGTCTCTCGGCCATGTGTATGAGGGATTGGTATGAGGGATTGGGAAGGTTATACTGTACTCGATAGTATACGTAAACAGTCGTGGCAACGGGCACAGGTAACCGTCCTTTCGGAAGGACGAGTATGGGCAATCAGGGAGGCGGTGTGTGGTAATTGAAAAAGGCCCTTACCTCGCTCGGAACCGGTCACCGCCGCTAACCGGTTGCCCCGCGGGTCCCACTTAAAATGCACCACGTTTTCCATCTGCACCAAAACCGCGGTGAGCTCGATGTTGACCATGTCCCACACGTAAACTGTGTTCGGGGAGGTGCTGTCCAGCGTCGCAAGAAACCGGTCGTTGAACGACCACTCGATTCGCGACACGCCGTCGTCGCAAGGAGATTGCGTTGAGTTTTCTGAGGCGTGCTTACTACTCTTCAAAGCACCAACCGCAATCGTTGCGGGCAACGCAACCACCACGTACTTCGGCACCAACGTGCCATCCAGCAGACCTTTTTGTCGAATCCGCGCTTGCCGCACCGGGTCTTTCGCAGAAGAAGCACCTGCAGAGTCGCTGTCCTCGTACCACTCGCGGTCGGGGTTGAGGTTTTCGTTTTCGTTTTCGCCGCGAGCCGTTTCTTTTGCTTTTTTGAAAGTTCCGGTCACTTTCGTTTCGGTTTCTTGGTAAACCGCCACCGTGGCCGGCGCGACGATTCGCGAGCTGTGCGTCAGCGTGGCGAAGGCTCTCCAGGAGACGTGATTCATGACGCGTGTTTTCCTGTCCCGTGAGCCGGTGGCCAGGAAGGACCCGCCGCTTGACCACCGGTGGCAGGTAATCCCCGAGGAGGAGGCCGCTGTGGCTGTTTTTCCATCCTTCGAAAAAGCACTCGTCTCATCCTCCTCCGGTTTGAACTCCCGCAACACCCTTCCGTCGGGCGAGTGCAGCACCAACAAACCACTTTCGCTGTGCGGTGACGGAACCACCGCGATGCTTGTGCTGTCCGGACTCCACTTCGCATCGGCGACGTCATCCACGCTCGATTGAAACTTCGCCGCCGTGGTCCAAGAGCCGCAGTCAATCACGACGATGGAATCCACGCATTGCTTCCGCTCCACCACACAAAGAAACCGCCCGTCCGGAGAGAAATCTAAACCCCGCCCGGAATCGAACTTGGGGTGCTTAATGTACACGCACGACGTATCAACCAAGCTCCAGACTGATACGCGCAGGTTGAATTCCGAGATCGTCAACACCCGCGTGCCGCACGGCGCCCATCTCGCAAAAACCAACCCGGCGGGGCCTTCGTCGATCGCACATCGCCATTCGTCGTCACTCGATTTGAAAACCTGCACCTTGCCTTGGTTCTTTTTGTACATCGCGCACAGCACGTGGTCGCTGTCGGAACTCCACTCAATGGCGCTTATTTTACAAAAGCACTCCTGCATGAAAATAACCCCGCAGGTCTCCGCATCGCGAAGCACAAGGCGGTGGTCCACCGCGGTTGCGATTTTCGTACCGTCCGGAGAGAAAACGGGGGGCGGGCCGGTTCTTTTGTACGTCTCGCTGAAGTCGAGGGACATGGTGGTTTCTTTCCAGGCGAGGCCAATAAGCGGCGTGGCGCGGACCAGGCAGGCGCGAAACGCGTGCGGTGACGTAGCCGCGCTCCCAAGGCTCTGCCCTTTCTAGGCGAATGGTCCCGGAAACGACCAACGACTCTTTGAATAAAAAGATGTGCCTACTATCGCTCCTTGCCGTGAAACCCGTGTCAAGCCTGTCACTTCCTGATGCCCCCCGCGTCCTGCGTTCCTCGCGCGCTCGCGTTTTCCGCGTCGTGCGTGTTCTCTAAGGTTCGACCCCTCCCGGTAAGGCGCATAAGTACCACCCACCGGGTCGCGTGCGTCATCACCCGCTCCGGCACCGCGTCTGAAATGCCCTACCCGATCGGCCAACCAGGCGTGCCCTGGACCGATAAGGACAAGAAACAATGGCGCGCCTCCGTTGAAACCCCGGTCCGGTCGTACGCTGACCAGGTGGTTGCTAAGATCGACGCGTTGCGCGGAAAATTCGACGTTCAGAGGTACGGCGCGTTGCCGTACGACGACAGCGATGCCGAACGGTACCCGCTGTTCGTGGTCTTCTCAAAAAATTGGGACGAAACGAAACCGTCAGTGTTAGTAACGGGCGGCGTGCACGGGTACGAAACCAGTGGGGTGCAAGGTGCCTTAGAGTTTTTGGCAACTGCTGCTGAAAACTACGAAAACACGTTCAACATAGCAGTAGCCCCTTGCGTCTCGCCGTGGGGGTACGAGCGGGTTCAGCGGTGGAACGCCGACGCGGTTGACCCGAACCGAAGTTTCGACAAAAAAAAGGTTTGCGAAAAAGGAGGTGGGCCTGTTGCGTATGAAAGTGCAGCGCTGATGCGCATGCTCGCGACGCTAGGCGTGCAAAAATGGCTGGTGCACATCGACCTTCACGAAACCACGGATAGCGACGAAACCGAGTTCCGGCCCGCGAAGGCGGCGAGGGACGGCGAGACGTCGGCGGCGGATGTAATTCCCGACGGTACGTGTTGTATTTCCCAAATCCCGCCGACTGTTTTCCCACACGACTGACACTTTCTTTTATTTCTCTGCTCAGGGTTTTACTGCGTCGCCGACAGCCGGAACCCGCAACCGCGGTTCCATAAAGCCATCATCGATTCCGTCCGCCTCGTGACGCACATCGCGCCTCCCGACGTGAACGGACACATAATAGGCGAACCCGTGAAACAGGACGGGGTCATCGAGTACCCGGTTGATGACCTTTTTCTGTGCGCCTCGGTGACGGGCGCTAAATACACGAGCACGTCCGAGGTGTACCCCGATTCGCCAAACGCGTCCCAAACGGAGTGCAACAAAGCGCAAGTCGCGTGCGTGGTGGGGGGGCTGGAGTTTGTTATTCAGGAAGAGGGGCTCGTGAAACGGTAGGTGGGTTCCCGTAACAGGTTGTATGATCTTATAACGATAAATGCGGATGATACGGCCTATACAAGAAATACTAGGGAGGAGCAGAAATACCCTTGAGAATGGTAGTGTACTAATTTCACCGCTAACACTCGCTATGACACTACTCGTTCCTCGCCTTCAACACCCTGGCGGCTACGTCGACACCGCCAACCGCACAAAAGTGTCCCCTAAACCTGGTCCGCGGCTAACTCCCCGTTGTAGTACACTCGGTACGCGGGGAACTGGGTTTCGTCAATCACCCCGGTGCCTATGTCGCGCACGGTGACGTTCAGGCGTCCGTACAGCATCCGTCCCCGCAGCCGCGTCGGCATTGTTTGCGGAACGACACGCAACACGCTTAAAATAAATAAAAAGAAAGGTCAGTTTTGTATTGGCAAACAGTCGGAGGGATTTGGGAAATGCGGGGACGTACCTATGCACCAGCATTCGCGACTCGCCCCCGAACAAAACCACGTCGCCTGAATTCAGGCGAATGGTTCGGTGGTCAGTGTCGTGGAATTCCTTTTTCACCGCGAAGTCGCAGGACAGACCCACGGTGAACGAAACAATCGGGGGAGCGTGGCACGTATTCGCGATGGTCGGGTCCTCCGAATCACGGTGCCATTTGAACTGCGCGTTGTCTGATACGATAAAAATGAAAGTGTCAGTATCGTATGGGCAAACAGGGAGGTGAAATGGGGCAAATGGGAAATACTTACCTTTATAAAAGTTCACGAGAGTCGTGGTCGGGTTCATAGATGGAATTGTTTTCGTGGCACTCTGCGCTAATGAGACGCACTCCAAACAAAGCTCCGCGAGCCGTTCGGGAAACTTGTCGATGCCCAGAATAACCCGGCCCCGGGTTCCCTGGTTTAAACGCAAAGTCGTGCATGTGGTTTCTCTCACAGAGGTTTCGTCGCTTCCTGTCGCGCCGGTCGCGTCGTCGCCATCGCGCCATCGTGACATACCCAAGTTATTTTCTCCCTCACCATCTCCATCTCTGTGTATCACACCCATGTTACATCCATCGCGTCGTAACTCAGCCTTGCTCACGGTGACTCTCTCGTAGAAACCCCTACTGCCCGTGGCTCCGTTCGCCTCGCCCGCGTCAAACGCGGCCTGTACCAACCACGCCTGCGCGTCGACGTCCAGGGCGTCGCGAAGCACTACCAATCCGTTGCCTAACACTTCGGCTTTGTAACTTGGTGATGTGCCGGCACTGCCACCACACGAACTACTTGCCCTTTGCGTCATGACATCCTCCGCGCGTAGCAAACCCAGTTCGTGTTTAACTAAATCGCCAGGAAACGTCCCGATGACCTCATCCAGAAGCTCGGGATGGCCCGCCAGGAGCACGTTCGACGCGTAGTGGTAAAACTCTTTCGCCGAGATGGCTTCGGTTTGCGACGCGCGCGCGGCTCTTCGGAACGCGGAGTACGCCTCGTACCCCAACACAGTCCGCAAGCCCCGGATCATGGACCGGACGCGACGCAAAGGGTCATCGCCGGAGTGCATCGGGCCGTTGAGACACGGTGAGGCGCGCGCGTCGTGGTCTGCCAGGCGCGCAGGTGGGCACCGCAAAAAACTTGCCCCTGAAAGATTCGCGTTTCCGTTGAAACTTACCACGTGGTGTGATGATGAGGTGACCGATTGCTTCGGGCGCACGCCGCACGCCCCCCGGCGGCAGGGCGGTGCGCGCCATGGGTGACGTCAATGACCCGTTTTACCTGGTGAAGGAGGAGATTCAGTTAAGCGTTGACAAGGCGAAGGCGGTGACGGAGCGCATGGACCGGTTACCGGAACACAACGGCGAACGAGCCCGGTACGCCAACGAAATCGTCACCGAGTGCGACAGCGTTGTTTGGCAGCTGGAGGAGCTGAACCGGGCGACTGGTATGGCGGAGAGGGATTTCGTACGGTTCAGGGTCGACGCGAACGAGCTGAGCTCGAGGAAACGGTGGACCTCGGTGACGAAAGACGCGGTGGTTGCGATGCGCGGGAACGCGCGACGCGTGGTGGATGGGGCTGCTGAAAAACAAAAACGAGCAGGGGGCCAAAACTCCAATCATTTCGCAGCGGGTGCCTCGGCGAGTGACCAGTCCACACAGAACGACCACTACTTGGACGACCACAACCAGCAGCAGCAGCACATGTTACGGAGTCAGGATGTGGACTTGGAGGACATCTCAGTCAGCATTCGACGAATAGGCCAGGTCGGGTTGACAATAGGCGAGGAGCTCGCGACGCAGGGCAAGATGCTGGAGGATCTGGAACAGGTCAGGCCTTGCGCTTTCCCAAATCCACGCACTGTTTACTGCCCCAAATCCACGCACTGTTTACTGCACTGCACCTACGCGACTGTTTACTGAGTGCCTTACTGGCAACTCTTACCAGTACTAGCAACTGTTACAAATTCATCACAAGTGCACTGTGGAGGCCCGAGTACGCCCGACCGTTTGCCGATTGTCCAGAGTAATTACTCATACAAGTCACGGCCCCGACTGACCCTTTTCTTCCACTCCCAGGACGTGGACGGCACGAACTCGCGCCTCGCCGCGGCGCAGCGCAAGATGAACCAGGTTTTCAAAAAAGCGGGGACCAAGGGGCAGATGGTGATGATCGCCGTACTTACCGGGATTCTCATCGTGCTTTTTCTCGTCGCGTTCATGTAGTGAGGTGTAGGGGGTTGTAAAGCTACGCGCGGAGGCACGTCTTTGCCGCGTAGTAGTGACGGTGCACGCCACAAAGTTATTTTTTTCGCAAGTGAAACCGTCGTGCTTTTCTTTGACCCAGGCGGCCTTATCAAAGTTGAAACTGGCTTGACCCATAACAAGCACCAAAGCAGATCAAAGCGGATTTTGGCAATCTTCGGAAATTGCCAAACATCCAAAAGATTCACATGCCATTTCAAACAAACACAACGTCCCCCGGTGTGGTCCGCACTATCCGCGTGCGCTACGTCCTTCCGTCGTACCACGCGCTTGTCGTGTTCTCTCCCATCCAGTGACCAAGGCTACTGCGACTCACTTGACCCATGTCTTCGTCGAAAAGCGACGCCGCGAAAGCGCGGGCAAAAAATGCGTTTGAGGAGCATGAAAAAATAATTGCGAAAAAGTCCTTTTTTGGAAGACTCGCCGCCAAGGCCCCGAACAACTACGAGGAAATGCGAAAGCTGGTGGACCCGAGTGCTGGCGAGATGGACAGCGCGCATAAGCTCGAGGTGCTCGGGCGCACCGTGACGGTATTGTGCGTTTTGGGCGAAGCCCTCTCGGTAACCCCCGGGGAAAGCAGGAGGGAGCGAATCTTGAAAGCGTTCAACACGTGTCTTTTCTTCGACAACTTTTTGTCTTTTTCTTCGGCCACGTTCAACACTTTCGCGGCGTATGAGCCTACCAAACGACGCACCTGAATCAAGGTTAAACCGTGGGTCTGGTTTTAACCTGGCGCCCACCAAAAAAAAACTCACCTCGGTTTCTTTTCACCTCTGTTTTTCCGCGTACAGGAAGTACGTCACCACCCCCTCATCATGTTCGCGCTCGCCGTGTACTACAGCGTGTACCAAACCCAGGTCGTGGGTACGTTCAACCCGAAAGGCAGCCTCATCAACTACCGCGCCAAGGTTGTGGAGCACCCGACGTTGAAGTGCGGGTGCGACGTGCAAACCATTCCTTTTCGCGACTTCGCGGTGCCCACCGTCGCGGTGAACCGGGCGTGCGACTGGGTGGAAGCGGACCTCAACGCTACTACGTCATCCTGCAAAGAGCTGAAACTCGTGGGGTACTGCGTCTCCGTCAGAGACGCGTGCCGGCAAGGCAAAGCCACAGTCGCCTGGGTCCTGGACGAGTTCAACAACAGCGTCGTGTCGTCCACGTGTACGTGCGCGGGCTTTCCCAAATCCAAACACTGTTTACCGCCCCTGCGTGACTGTTTGAGTACACGGCCGTTTCATCCAAAGGAAGTACTAAGTACTAGTAACGTACTTGTCACTGGTAACGTTTACCAGTACTTGCGGCTCTTACGAATACATCACAAACGCACTGTGGAGGCCCGAATCCGTCCGACTGTTTCCTCATACACGTACGGGAAGACTGACACTTTTCTTTTGCAAAACAGCGCTTATCCAGGAGGACGCTATCAAGTACTCAACGTCGGCGGCGTTCGAGTCAAACTTCAAGGTTGGCGAGTTAATCGCGGCGGCTCCTAAAAGGACAGTCAAAGCGTGGGCCGCGGCGAACATGCCGCGGATCATGCGACTCGTGGGCGGGCTCACCACCAGGGTCAAGGCGCAGACGAAAAAAGTCAGGTACCTCATGGACAACTCCGACAACACTTTCGCTACTTCGTGCGCCTTGGCGTCGCCGCTCATTTGCAAAGGGTCGTTCTCCGTGGTGGACAACACCGACCCCGATACCCCCGCCGACTATGATTACGCACTGAACAACGACGGTGATGTCCCCGTGAGCTGCGTCCGGTCAACCGCGGCACCGAGCTGTACCCAAGTAAAAGTCGCCAACGGCGTTTGCAACCCAGACTGCATGTCCCCCGAGTGCTTGTTCGACGGCGGGGATTGCGCGAACAACCAAATCATGTCCGATTACCCCCGCGAACTTCGGCAATCATTCACGCTTCTTGACGCGCGGTTAACCGCGGACTCCACACAAGCGGATTACGAAGCGAGTTGGTTAGACACCACTCCAGACGCGTTTATTGACGACACGCGCAGACGGTGCGACGAGTCGGAACGGTGGATTAAAACGGATACGCTTCCGGAAACCGTGGATCTGTACTCGTCCAAGTTTGGGGGGTACGACTTTTCAACAGTCGCCTCCGAAATCAACGTTGCGAAGACGAGCGCGACGTATCCATTCGCCGCGGATGGCACCACGAAGGTTGAGTTCCGCGCGTCCCTGACTCTGGGGTGCGACCAGTACGAAAAGGAACTCAAGGAGAACCTGTTCGAGTTTTACACCGTCGCCGAGTTCAAGTATTTCATGCAGCAGATGCGTACGCTTGCCGGTTCAGACGTCTCGTCGTCGGTTCCCCTGGCGTGGACGTGCGATCCGTCGTACTACAACGTGAGTGATGGATGCGACTGCGCGTGTGGTGCGTGGGATCCCGATTGCGCGGATGCTTCCCTGGAAGTCTTTGGGTGCGCGACGCCAACAGATGTCTGTGCCAACACGAACGGCGGGACTTGTCAAGCGGGGACGGGCGTTTCGTCCTCAAGACGCCGCCTCACGCAAGTCACCGACGCGGACACTTTCCGCGAGTATCTTGATCCCACCAAGGCTCTCTACAAAATCACCGGTTTCGATTACCTCGAGAACTTCGCCGCGTCGCTGATGGGGACGCACACCAACCTTGACACCGCCATCGACAAGCTCTTCGTGGACCGAAAATCCCTGGAGGTTGACTACGATAAATACTTCGTGGCTTGCAAAGTGACGTCGTGTACGTACACGTACATGTCCGCCTCGTCCTTCGCCGGGTTAGTGGCGGTTGTTATCGGTTTGTTGGGGGGCATACAAAACGCCACGTCCGCGGTTTTCGGCGTCGTGTACTCCCAGATGAGGGGCATCATCGTCCCGAAGGACGCCCCCGAATCCGAAGAAACCGAGCCGCCGGCAACGGAAACGCCGGCCACGGAGTGGGCGCAGTCGCGAAAAAATCCTGTCTGATTCGACAGAGACTCACGATCTGTTATTAACCTTTTTCGGGTCACGAGCCGCCGTCTCGCAAGTGAAGCGCGGATGGATATCTTTATTTATTTTATTTATGTGCACTTCTTTACTCGCAATAAGGCAACATCCATCCGTGATACCACGTAAAGGCGCGAGGGAGGGAGGTGTTGTAACAAGTCGCCTCGCCGTCGCCGACTTTAATCGTTTTGCAGCACCTCCTCTGTCTTCTCCTCGCAAAAAAATCCAAAAACGCTCTTGCTTCTCTCCTCAAAATTCACTTCGAAGTCATGTAAGTCGGCAGAGGGCGCGCGCCCGGGGGTGTGTGGCGGACGAGACTCGTGTGTGGGTCTCGGTGCCGTGATGGGCCCGGTTGAGGAAACACCCGGGGAGGGGTGGGACTTGGGTTTCGACACGCCGACGCGGCAGGCTTTGAACCTTCCCGCAAGTCCGCTGGAATTGGGGAAGAGTCACAAAATTGACCCTGGCACCACGACGCCTCGGGGTAAGCGCGGGGTTTGTGACCGCGCGGGCGGCGGCGGTGAAGCGAGCGGTTCAGGAAGTGGGAGTCCGGATGAAAACGTCAACGCGCGTTCCAACCCGGCTTCACCAAGAGGCAGAGGCGTCGGCGTCGTGCCGAGCTCGCCCGAACATTCATCACCGGACGACGACTCGCTGCCCACAAGCCCGGTCCCGAAAAAAGGTCCCGTCGCCGTGGTTCCTGCCGCGTTCGAGCAGCGACGACGGGACGCGCTCGCGGCGAAGCAGCGACGTTTGGACGGCATGATGGGCCGTATATCACCCAGGGCTGATTTTGGGGGTGCAAATTTCGGAGGGGAGGTCGAGGAGGTGGCGAACGTGGTACCTTTCGTCCAAACGAATGTGGGCCTCGACGCATCTGGCACCGAAAACACTGAAACCACTGAAACCAAATTGGCGCATCCCACGCTGTCTGATAACTCCGACAGCGACGTCGAGGAGGGATGGGACGACCTGTTCGCGGAGACCACCCCTTGTGCGCGAAGACTCGGTATAGGAGAAATACAGACGATGCCCAGCACCTCGGGTGCCAGTATTCCATGGCATAAACTTGAGCCGCAGTCGACGCCGACGCTGGAACCGTTTAAACCGTTGCCCGCGCCGCCGAGCGCGTCGCCAGTGACTAAAACAGTTTCGACGGAAACTAAAACGCGTTCGACGGAAATGCGTTCGGTGACACAAAAAAAAAACCCTCCCCCAGAAACTCCCGCGGAGGGCACGTACGAACCACTGACAACATCTACTCGCGCAGCGCCTGCGTTGTCACACGGCGCGTCTTTATTCATCGCGGCGCTAACAGCGGCCCGGCGAGGCAGCGACAGCGACCGCGACGCGCTGCGCAAACGGCTTCTTCGGGTTGGCGACTCTGGTTTGGCGAAAAACAACACAAACACGCACGGCGAGCGGACGTTGACCGAGGGCTGGTTATCGGACTCGGCGGCGGCGGCGTTTCGGGTCGCTGGGCAATCGGGGGACACCGGTGTCGTGCCGGGCCCCGTATCGCCCACCACTGCTGCCGATCGTGTTGACGAGTCAGGCGAGGCGGAGGATACGTTCAACAGTTACAAATCACCCACAGGGGCGGCGAGTCTCGGGAACACGCCGCGGAAATTATCAGGGTCGTTTTCCGCGACGCCACGGAAACCACCGGTTTCTCCTGGTGTTACCACAAAGGGCGCCTTGGGCACACCCGGTCACGTGTCCGTCCACTCGACTCCTTCGCGACTCGCTCACTCGACTCCGTCGCCGGTCTCGATGGGAAAGTCCGCGGCGGCGCGCGTGTTACTCGCGGCGGCGGCGCCCGCCCGGGGTAAAAAAGAAAAAACGCACGGCGCGACCGAGCCTGTGACGAACGTCATGTTCACGCCGCCGCCCAGCGAACGAAACAAACCGCTTTTCGCACTGCAATCGCCGGCGAGCCCTTTCTCGGCGCAACAGTCGCCTGTGAGTCAGGGAGCCACCAACACTCCGGACTCTCGAAAACGGTCGGCGGCGCGGCGGATCATGCTCGCGGCGGCGGTGCGGAAAGCCAGCGAGTACCAAAGTCTTGGCGAGGCAAGGGATGTAAACAGTTCGCCAAGGGATGTACAAGGTTCGCCGAGGGAGACGTCGGGTGCGCGAGCATTGGCGGGCGCGTCGGCGCCTTTTGACGCGCCTGAATCGCCAATCCGCAAAGGCGGTTCCGTCGTGAAGCGCGGCTTGGGGTACGATTTGGACGCCACTAACTACACCGGAAGTTCTTCGATGGAACCAGCCGCGATGGAAGTTGTGCCAAACGAGACGTCTTCCACCAACCAAATGGAACCGACGCTTCCGCTTTCGGAGGAGAAAAATATCGAAAAATCAGATGAACCCGAAGCATTCGCGTTGCCCAAACCGAAACCCGAGGAACCGTTGCCCGATGCCGTTCCCGAGCTTGACTACGAAACCGACACGGGATACGGCACGGCGATGGAGTCGCAGGGTTTAGGATTCTTGAACGAAGGCGACGACGCTTTCGATTCGCGTTTAAAAGACGACGACACCGCGCGCGACACGAGCGCCAAGCAAATCGGTGACACCAACGGAAAACTCAACTCCCGTGCGTATCGCAACCTAGTTGCGAAGTGCGAGATGCTAACAATTCAACTGGAGGAGAACGAGTGGTCAAGAGAGGCGCTTGTGGCGCGCGTTACGGAAGCGGAGCGCGCCGCTGAGTCCGCCACGGCGCGGACAAAAAACACGCAACTCAACGAGCTCGCGCAGCTCAAGGAGGAGGTTGACCGTAACGGGTATTTGCGGCGCTTGCTTGGGAAGGCGGAGCAGCGACGGCAGGAGGCGCGAGGGCGAGAAAAAGAGGTTTCGGTGAGGTTGGGTGTGTTGCAAAATAGTCACAACGCGCGGGGCGAGGAGTTCTCGGCAAAGTTGCAACGGCTGGAGGAGGAATCCCGGGGCGCGCGGCGGCGAGTGTTGGCGGAACGAACAAGGGGCCACGCCTTGGAGCGTGTGTTAGCTAACGCGAACGTGGAGCTCGCGGAGCAACACAGGCTGCGGCGACGGGGCAGCACGTTGCTTGGTATGGCGTTCTGCGCGATTGTTGTTTTGTTGCTGCGCGTTTTGGCGGGCGGACGTGGGGGCATCGGCGGTGGTGGAAAAAACGAAAAGAGAATCTCGGCAGACGCTTACCGGAGTACTTCCAGCGCAAACATGGCGGCGCGAACGGATCCACACCGCGGGGCTGGATTCGGCCCTTCCGTGTGAGTGACTTGCCGGTGTTGCGTGTATTAATACCTTTTAGGGCACCTTAGGTGTGACAAAAGGATAGCGAAGAAGCGTGGCGAGGCGTTGTTTAATGATTACAAAACGTAAGACGCGTTTTCCAACTCCAAAAAACGTACCCAGGTGTATGTCATTCTCAATACACGTGATCTGCTCTGAAGCATTTTTCATCATCCGCAACTCCAAACGCAACAGCCTTAACGCATCAACGGCGATCAAACCCGTCAAGGCTCTTGCGTATCGAGTCGCGGAACACGAAGCTGCTTCGAAGCAGAAGACGGCGATTGATCAACGACGGACACGTGATTCTGCGTTTCTTGGAAGGGTGGACAAAAATATTGCCACTTTTTGTCTCTTGTCTATGTCTCGTCCCGTCCAAGGCCTCACCACGCAACCGTCGTCTCGTCCGGTGCTTGGTTAAAGGACCCGCGTTTCCAAGCCACGACCCGCTTCGCGGTTTCCGTGGTCAGCGTGTCTTTCCCCACGATGTTCCCCAGCGCCTCGAGGTCACGTTCCACGGCTTCTTTGGAGCTCGAGCTCGCGCTGGCTTTGTCCACGGCCCTTGACCGCGCCTGCGCGTGCGCCTTGTTCACGAGCCCCTGTAACAGACGCACGTCCTCGGAGCGGAAGTACATATCCTCCCTGCCGTGGTGGTGCAACGCGTCGTCGATGGCGGCGCCCGTGTTGGTCTCCACGGAGTGTACGGGAGGACTGGAGGAAAAAGCTTTCGCACGACGAGTCGTGGTGAAAACAACCCGCGAGACGAACAAACGCGAGGACATGTTCACGCGGTCGAGACGGGATGGACACACGGGGGGGCGACGGGCGGTTTGCGCACGCAAGCGCGTGTGGTGGGTATTAAAAGAGCAAAGAGTCGAGGAAAAGAGACCGAGAGACTCCTTCGACAAAGGACTCCTGCCTGTTCTTGGACAGATAAATTATTGAAACAAAAAATGCACACCTCACGGTTTCCCGCCTACCCCGAGCGGCTTGACGTCCTCGATGGGCCCGCTTCTGATGAAGTCGGCCCAGTAGTCAGGCAACAGCAGGGCCATGACGTGCGGCTCCGTGGCCCGTTCCAGGGCCACTTCCAGAGTTAAGCACTCCCGTAAAAGCTTTTCCAAGCCCCGCCGCACCTTGCTGAACAGCGGCGCCAGCGTTTGCGCCGCGCGCTCGGCGTCGGTGGGGGATAGCCATAGGTGTTCCCTTAAAGCAGGCAGGGACCCAGACGTAGTCCCCGCGAGTTGCGAGATTTGCGAAGAAAGCACTTGTCTCAAACTCGCCGCCTCGGCGTTTAGGGCTTCGCAGTCTGTTTTGTTTCCGTCCGCTCGACAGGCGCGGCCGAACAGACCCGCTAGCAGGTACTGCACCTGGTCAACCCCGCGGTCTTGCGCCAGGCGCGTCAGGATCCACTCCCGCACCACCTGCGCCTCGCTCGGGCGCTGCCACAGCACGTTCGCCAGGAGCAGGGTGTCGAATTCGGAAACGGAGTTTCGGCCGTTGGTGTACGCGGCGACTCGCAGCAGCGCCACGGATTTCACCAAGCGCCGGTCGCTGACGTACACGGGGGGTTCGCACTTGTTTTGCAGGTAACTGAGATGCATAAATGAAAGTGTCAGGTAGAGCATTCAGTGAGAGTAATCGGGCCAAACAGTGTTGGGATTTGGGTTGGGAAATACGTACCTTCGAAGATCCACGATCAGGTCCACGACGCTCTGGGGAACCTCCACGCCAGCCTCCGCCGCGGCTTTGACGCCTCGGAAATCTGAAACTTTCAAAGGCATGGCGGAAGCGTTGTTCGCGTTTTGCGTGTTCGCGCTCCCCGCCGCCTTACCCGGCAACTCCCCCGCTTTCATTGAAAGAAGCGTGGAGAGGGACGACGACGACACCTGCTCCACGCAGCTCCGCAGTAAAAACCGGTCGTAAAGCGCGTCTAGCTCTTCGGATTCGGGGAGCTCGTTGCTTGCGCCGACCAGACACAGCAGGGGCACCTCGACGCGCTTGTTGCCGTTGTCGAACAGCCTCTCGTTTAAAATCGTGAGCAGGGAGTTCAAAATCGCGCTGTTAGCTTTGAACACCTCATCCACGAACGCCACGGTGGCGGTCGGGAGGTACCCGTCGATTTGCCGGACGTACTCGTCGTTTTCCAAGCCTTTCATGGAGAGGGGGCCGAACAGCTCTTCGGGAACCGAAAAACGAGTCAACAGGCGCTCGAAGAAAATCCCGCCGTCGCCGCAGACGGAGCTTAGTCGTCGTCCCAGTTCGGACTTCGCGGTACCAGGCGGACCCAGCAACAACAAGTGCTCGCCGCAAAACGCCGCTTACGATAAATAAAAGAAAGTGTCAGTCTTGTATATCGCGATGTATGGACAACAGTCACCAGCTTCGGTAAAACAGAGGTGGGATTTGGGAAACGCGCAATACGTACCTAACAGCAAAAGCCGCACCTCGGTTTCCCTCTCCACCAAACCGAACTCCAGCGCGCTCGTCGCGGCTCGAATCTTTCCCGCTAAATCCGCGGGGGCACCGGACGCGGGGGAGGTGTTGTCCCCCCCGGTGCCCTCTCCCGAATTTAAAATAGGCGCAAGAAGCTCCTCCACCCTTTTCTTAACAGCGTCCTCCTCCACGCTGATCAAAGCGTCTTGCTCCCTTTGCTTGGTTTTCCAATCAGGCTCAGCTGCGGCGCGGGTTTTAGTGGAGACACGCTTGAGGGTGGTGTTTGTTTGTGTTGAACAAGATCGCAAGCCGGTACGTTTAGTGAAAGTGCCTCTTGTGGTGGTGGCACAAACGATTTGCGCTGAAACCGACGCCATGATCGAAAGTGCTTACTACGACGTGGCTTTGCGAAACGCGCGCTTCGATTTGCTATCCGATCGGATTTGGAAAACGTGCGATCCCGGGGGTGACAGCCGTGTCCGGTCGAACGATCGAAGATGAAATCGGTACGAGACGGCCGCGTGGTCGTGTATCGGTCCACGACGCGACGCCGGCGCGAACGAGTTGTGGGGGAGGGGGTGGGGACGTCGGCAGGGATGGGAAAGCGGTGAGGTTTTTGGCTGGAAAACAGAGTTCTTCTGTGTCGTTTGAGTGTCGACTGATTCTCGTCCGACTTCTTTTTGTGTCTGTCCCCTCAATTGCATTGGCGATAGGCCTCCGGCGCGTCCGGGGTGCCCGACGCGAGCTGTGCCGGGTGCGACTCCTCGGGTGTCGTGATCGGTGTGCGGACGCGACTGTCATGGCGTCCCCCGGGAGAAATTCCGACCATCACTGGGACGGGGACGGCGTGCTTATCAGCGGCACGCGGTGGAAACCCGTGAGTCAGGTTCGAATTCAGCGGTACGGGTTTGAGTTCGACGCTCTTACCGCGCGCGGGGATGACGGTACCGGGCGCGCCGCCAGGTTGGTCACCGGGTCCGTCGCCGCGCCTTTGCTCGCGAGTTACGGGGCGTCAAGAGAAGCCCTAAGGCACATCTGGAACCTGGCGGATACGAACGCCACAGGAAGCCTGCGATTCGACGAGTTCGTCATTGCGTGTTACCTCTCCGAACGACAGGCGCAGGGTCAACAACCGCCTGTTTCGTTGGAAGGGTTCCCGCTGGGAAGATTCCCGCCGAGAGCGGAAGGCGCGGCTGAGCCCCTGGTGAAACCCCCGAAGACACCCCCGAAACCTAGGGTCACGCAGGTTAAGCCCTTCCACTTAACCGAACCCGGATCTTTCAGCGAGTTTTCCAAGAAAAGGGAAAGCGAAGAATCCGGACGAGACGCGAGGAAAAGCGTTGGCGACGAAAAGGAAAAGAAATTCGCCGACCAGACGCACCTGGACTCGTTACACCAGCGCGCGCGTGTTAGCGCGGTGACGCTGGCGAAGGAACGCCAAAAGGCGGAGGCGGAGGGGTTGGCGGAGGAAGAAGAGCAATGTACGTTTGTTCCCGAAACGTTGGAAACCAACGGGGACCGATTGTTTGAGACGTCGCGCCGACCGCTCCGGGACCGCGCCAGCGGCATCGTGTTGGCTCGTGATACGAAGCGGTGGCTCGCGCGGGAGCTTGCGCAACGAGGGTTACACGAGGTTTCCAAAACCGAAGCGCGCGCGAATTTTCTAGCCGTGGATTTGGAAGTCGACCCCGCCGAGTTCGCGAACACGACCGCCGCGCGGTGGGAAAAGGAACGGCTGGCGAAGGAAAAGGCGCTTGAGTCGGCGCGTGTTGATTTACACAAATTGGAAGCACGAGGCCCTGCTAAATTCACCGCCCCGCACGTACCAGGGTTGGAGTTGGAAAAGTGGAATCTGGGTGTGGATCGGGAAGGGCCATGGCACACGCGGTTGTCGAAAACGTCTCCAACGAAATCGTCTCAGACGAAACAAACGAAATTGAGCGTCGCGAGCGACCAAAAAACCTCGCCCGCCCCGACAATTCGCTCCAGCGACGCGCTTCACACCGCGCGCGCGCTTCACGTCGAGGCGCAGCTTCGGGAGAAGCGGAGGGAGGCTGAGATCATGGAGGCGGACACCTCGGCCAGGAACACGTCGGACAGGACAAAACTCTCTGCTCGGTCTGGCGAATCCCACGCGCGACGCGTGAAGTCCAGACTAGTCGCGGTGATGCGGCTAGCGCGCGTGCTTCTGGCTGGCGATACCGAGGGCGCTGGTGGCACCACAAGTAACTCCAATGCATCCCTCACTAATCTTCCGCGTGAAGCCGTTTCAAGAGTCCTTCGCGCGACGAAGATTTTACCCTCGACGCTTCCCGAACACAAAGCCGCTCAAAGGGACGAGGCGCGAAAAGTGTGGCGGCTGTGTTCCGCGCTTAGGGCCGGCGATACCGAATCAGTGGCGGGTGATAACGCCGGTACCTCCGTTTCCGCGGTGCTCGTCGCGCGGTGCATCGGCGCGGCGACGCAGGCGCAGTTGGAGCGGCTGGG
>Ga0302138_10000356_pt1 | contig 26033 bp, 31 predicted proteins | sample CBN3_321_MG_FD_203110 | JGI IMG/M metagenome (GOLD analysis project Ga0302138, IMG submission 203110) | Marine microbial communities from Western Arctic Ocean, Canada - CBN3_surface | ecosystem: Environmental > Aquatic > Marine > Oceanic | place: Canada: Western Arctic Ocean | collected 2017-09-15 | reverse complement strand
AACTGCAGGTTTCACGAAAAAAAAGATTTTTAAAAACAATCTCTTTTATATATTTAAATTTTACGCTAGACCTGGTAAAAGGATTTCAAATCTAGCACCACACTAGTTGGCCCATCCCCAGCCCCAGGCCTGTGTATGCACATATTTAGGAGGGCAATGCCCTTGTGGAGGGTGCAGAGCTCGGCCTCGGTGGCCGGCGGACTCGTCGGTGCCTTGCACACGGTATCGCGCCCATGGAGCTGTAGATGTCGCACTTGCGAGGACGGCCTCCACCTCGACCAGCTCAGCCTTGTCGTACTTCATGTGCTTGATGAACTGGCAGACGGTGTTGTAGGGGCCGTAGATTTCGTGGTGCTTGGTGGGGTGCCGATGGATTATTCGAAGAGCAAGAAACACGAGGGAGTCGCTGTTTTTTTAGCTATTGCAGGTAATACCTTGAAGAAGATTATAATTGTTGTATTTGAGAACTTCACGCACCAACTCGTCCTCGTGCTCATCGATGAAATTGTGACAGTCGCCCACAATCGTGATTTGATTGGATCCACAAACCCATCTCCTCCCTCCAATAAGTCACTGGTGCGTACAAGCGGAGCATCCCCTTCTCACCCAACGAACGAGCTTCCTCGGAGTGAGGGAGAGCAAGCCGATGATTTCAGCACAGGCTCCACTCCTACGGGCAATGTCGATGAGAGTTTCGCCTTTATTGTCTCTTTGTGGTGAGGGCCTCTTCATTCAAGCAAATCGACTGCACGCCCACACTGGCAAGAATATGTGTGTCAGAGCTTTCTCTGCGAGCCAATGATGTGGTACAGTCGTCCACGCTCATTTTTCTCCTTGTTCTTTCTGTCGATCAAATCTAGTTTTTTTCTGGGGCAAACTATGCATGAAAAGCAGGCCATGCTTCTTCTGAGCCACTTGGTGCTTAGGAGAATGGGGATAATCGCTCGTTAATAGGGGGAATCCACCAAGCAAAGAAGGAAAACTTGAAAAATATGAACTTAAAATTGCCCTTGCCAACGTGACACTCATTAAAATAGCCCATACCCTTTTTCAAGTTTATCTCTTTGTTTTTGTTGCCCAACTATTCCACCAGTCAAAACTCGATAACAATCACCCTCTGCCACCTTTGAACAATGAAAAAGAACACCAGTAACAGCAGCATGTTCAAAGACCCTCGTGACGAGGACAAGCGGAAGGTGGCTGCTGCCGCGAATACGGCTCTCCTGAACAAGGCTTACGATCGGCTTGTTGGAACAAAGTTGTTGGAAATGAAGCAGGCCCAATCTGCAGCCGAGCAAGAGAAGCAAGATGAAATTTACCGTCAGAGGCTCAATGACGAGAGGGAGAACGCAACGAAGGCAAAAGCGAAGAAGCTAAGCAAGGAGCATTTGGAGATGGCGCGAAAGACGGGTTTGAGCGGTCACACTATAGCTTTAATGATGGATGGAACATGTGGTGGTGGGGGGGGTGATGAGGGTAGTAGCAGCGACAGTAGCAGCTCCTCTAGTGGTAGCAGAAACCACAAAAAGAAAAAGAAAAAATCATCATCAAGCAAAAGTAAAAAGGCCAAGAAAGAGAAGAAGGCTTATAAACGAAAGAAGAGTTCAAAATACGAAAAGAAGGAGAAGAAGCGCGAAAAGAAGGAGAAGAAAGATAAGCACGACTAAAACTAGATTTACGATTATCCTTTCTTCAATTCTTTGCCCAGAATGTCGTTTTGTTTGGTTCCACTCCCTCCCCTTTGGGCATCGAACTTAACCTTCTCATCCCAAGTGTCAACCTCGTATGACTTATCCCACTCTTCTGCTCTATCGTACGAGCCATTTGCCTCCTTATCCACCCGTGCTAACTCCTCCGGAACTGTAAGATTTTTAAAAAGAAACAACTGGTTTTCGTTGATTTTCCTCAAAACTTTTTCATCGTCACTGACCTCATATCCCAAACTACTATACAGACGGACTGCAGCAACATTATCACGTTCTACTTTTAGATTGATAACGGATTTTCGGAACTTGTTCGCCGTTGTCCACTCACAAGTTTCAACAAGTGAAACTCCAAGATTTTTTTTACGGTGCGCTTCAGAAATTGCTAAATCGGATAAGTAGGGACGTGGAGCGTAGCTGAGGAGCGAGTTCCTTCGCTCAGGGCCACCATCTATGTCGACAAAACCCACAATTATTCCAGGACTAGCAATAGCACAACAAACAAACTGCTCGTGGTCGTACTTATGGTAACGATGATAGTTATTTTGTAACCGACTGAGAACAGATAAAACCATCATCGACCGTACAAACTGAGGAGTTTTGTAAAAGCTGTCAACAAGCAATGCTGCCACTTGGGGTAAGTCCTTGTACTGCGCGGGTGAAATTGAAAATTGCTGTTCGTCTTGGGTCGTTATTGTTCGAATTGAGCTGAACTCGTTCTGTTTTGATAGTGGTGTTATTGGTGTTGTCAATGCAGCTGCTTGGAAAATACAAAGCCACAAGACAAATTTCATTGAAAACACCAAAAATTGGGGGGGAATGAGGGGTTTGAGTTTTTATAGAAACTGTGGAGAATACTGATTAGGAGTTGACGGTGGACGGTTGGGGGGAGAGAGGGAAATGGGAAAGTGAAACTGTGACGAATACTGATTAGGAGTTGACGGTGGACGAGGTTGGGGGGGAGGGAAATGGGAAAGTGGAATGCTGAGAGGAGGAGTTGATGGTGGTGGAGGAGATGGGGGAGGAAAGATTTTCCCGAAAACTTCCCAAGTTTCAGCAAATATTAAATTTCTTTTTGTCAACACCACCGGGGAGCATCAACACCACCGGGCAACACACATGACAAACGTTATGTCGTCATTCCATAAAAATTGTATGCTTTACTTTTTGTCATTAAGCAATTGGCCTGCTTCCACATTAGAGCAAATTGATCAGATCGAAGTCAAACATTCAACAAATGTTGTTCAAATCTTTCAAAGGTGCTGCTGCAGGACATCCCCAATGATTCCTCTATCCGAAGATGAGAAGCTCTTTGTGATGGCTAATCTAGAAGACCCCCTTTTACGAACGATGATAAAGCCCCCCAAAGATGGTCATTCACATTTCGTTTTGTCTGATTTATGTACAACTTCAACCATCCTCGCTTTAAACGAACAGATGAACTCAGCACGTTCCCGTTGCCACATCACCAATGCAAAAGCTCGCGACGAAGCTCTCTCTTCAATTTTGAGAAAACACTTCCCTTCGACTTCACAGCAGCACAACAACTCTCTCCCTCAACTCACCTTGCCAAAAAAACAAGCCAAAGCAATCAAAGAACTTCGTGAAACTTTTAAATTAGCAAGAAAAAATCTCCTCTCATCTCATCTAGCAAGTTTCATGGCTTCCCAACTCCACAGCTCCTGCCTTCATTTTTGGTCTCCCGACCGAGCTCTTTTTACAGAAGATTCGAACTACGCGTTTGTCTTCCAGGCGTTGCATTGTTTATCAAAAATTTTAATTCTTGTCAAAGGTGATCAAACCCAACAAAAACAAACACTTTTGTTCACTCTGAACAATTCGATTTCCGACAATTCTCTCATAAGTTTGATAAAAACGTTCAAAAAAACCTCGTTAACAACCGTTTCAACTCCCGTTGCTCCCTCAACGCAACTCCGCCTCAACACAACTGCCGATGATAAAAGGTGCTCTCCTCGGTGCGTGTTTCCAAAGTGTTCGATCTTTTATTAACTTTAGACTGAATTCAACTCTACTTCTTCCTTTTCGCATTCTTGACCCCCTTGTCCAACCTCCCACTGACTCCGGGAGCTTTTCCACCAAAACTTTTTTTTCCCTCCTCGAGCCCCAACAGCGGAACCAGTGCATCCTCGATTTTTACCCCGCCGTTCTTTAAGTACCGCCCCTCCACCTTGCTCTGCAACTCCTTGTTCTTCTGCATGTACAGCTTGTAATCACCGGCGTATATCTCCAGCTTTTTGTCCTCGACAGCGCAAATAGTTGTCGCGACCTTGCTTATGAAGTACCTGTCGTGGGAGATTAGCAGCATGGCTCCGTCAAAAAATTGGAGCGCCTCCTCTAGCATTTCCTTCGCGGGAATATCCAGGTGGTTCGTCGGCTCATCCAAAACGAGCAAATTTGCCGGCCGAAGCATCATTACGCACAAGCTCAGTCTGGCCTTTTCTCCTCCACTCAGCTGCCCGACCTTTTTGTTAACGCTGTCGCCCTTGAAGAGGAACTGGCCCATGAGTTTTCTCAGGTCGTTGTAGCTCTGGTTCGTGGAGGCTTGCTCCACCGTTTCTTCCACAGTCAAATTTAAGTCCAGCGCGTCTGCCTGGTTCTGCTCAAAGTAGTTGGCGACAACGTTCATTCCGGTAATTCTCGCCTCGCCGCTGGCTGGTTCTTCCTTGCCCATGATGAGCCTGAGGAGGGTTGATTTCCCACTGCGCCGAAAAAGAATATTGAGTGGGTTATTTATCGCTTGCGTATTCATCAAGGCTCGCTCACTCACCTGCCGTTGGGGCCCAGAACCGCAATTCGGTCAGCCTTCTCGACCTCCAAATTTACTTCCTTGAAAAGCGTCCTGCCGTTGTAACCGTGCGTGAGCGAGGAAATTGTACAACACTCGCTCGAGAGTCTTGGCGCGTCGGGGAACCTGAACTTGAACGGTTTCCCCTCGAACGGAGGCCGTTTGATGTAATCTGGGGAAGCAACGAGTTTCTCCATTTTTGCTTGGCGCTGCGCCGGGCGAGCCAAACGAATTGAGTGGGTAAGTTAAGAATTGAATGTGTGTGGCCGTCTGCAGATATTTCGCACCTGTTTCACGGCTACGGGCTGTTTGGCCTTCATTTTCTGAATCCACGCTTTTTCCTCCTTCATCTTCTTCTCCTGCTGATTGTAGTTCGACTCCCACGAATCCATTTTCTCCTTCTTCAGTTTCAGAAATTTGTTGTAATTTCCCTCGTAGGCAGTCGAGACACCATTGGCCGTATCGACAATTTTCGTGCAAACTTGGTCCAGGAACTCGCGATCGTGAGAGACGATGACGAGGGGAATGGCCTGGTTCTTCAGAAACGTCTCGAGCCACTCGACGCTGTCCATGTCCAGGTGGTTCGTGGGTTCGTCTAGCAGTAATATGTTCGGATCGCAGAGCAACACCTTCCCAAGGCCTATTCTCATTTTCCATCCTCCACTGAAGCTGCTCACGGGCTGCTCTCCCTCCTCAGGGGTGAATCCCATGAGGTCCATGATCTTGCTGACCTTGGTGTCGAGATTGAAGGCGTCCTTGGAGTCGGCCTTCATTTGTAGCTGCGCAATAATTAATTAATGAATGAATGAATGAAAAAAAAAAAATGTTAGGTATAGTATACTGTACTGTGTATTGTGCATGGGGAGCAAAACGAATTGACCGCTTGCTCACCTTGCTCATGTTGTCGAGAACGAGCTGCATCCTGCCGGAATCGTCTTCCCCCCCGGTCAATCCCTCCAACTCTTTTTCGGCAAGCTTCAGCTGGTTCAGGAGCTCATTTTCGGCAGTGAAGACGGAGAGGAACTGCGCCGAGCCAAACGAATTGGGTGGGTTAGCTTAGTAGTGGGTCTCCATCAAGGCTCGCTCGCTCACCTCCGCTTTTAGGGTTCTCGTTAGAACTAGCTCGTCGACGAACTCCTGCCGAAGCGTGGCAACGCGTAGATCCAAACTGCTCTTGACGACGTCCCCGCTGGTTGGCTCGAGAAGCCCCCCCAGGATGTTCAACTGGGTAGTTTTACCCCCCCCATTTGCGCCAACCAAGCCGATCCGATCTCCCGTCTTGACCTCCCAGGATGCGTCCTTGAGCACCTCCTGGTTCCCAAAAGCGAGCTCGACCTTATCGAGCTTCAGGGACACAAAGCCAGGTTGAACGCCGTCCATGAGACGAACTCGAGGAGGAGGTCGTGATTTGCGGATTTTTTCTTCCAGGGTTTGGGGTTGGGGTTGGGTTTGGGTAGGGTTTGGGGTAGGAGATTGATTTGAGTCTGGGCCTGGGGTTGCTGGAGAAGGTAGTGTAATGTCAGAATCTTCAACCTGTTTCTTTTTGTTTTTTTTTACCTTAACAGCCTTTTTCTCCGCGTCCTTTTGCTCAGCCTTCAACTCCTTTTTACTCTTCTTCGCGTTAATTGGGTCGGAGTCGAAGTCGGAATCTGAATCGGAGTTGGAAGGTGGAGAATCTTCAGCTTCATTAAGAATGGAATTGATACCGGCATCGATAACCACATCTTGCTGAACCACATCAACCTTCTTCATCTTCGCTTGGAGTTTCGCCAAACGTTTCAGCTCCTTTCCAGACAACTCCTCAGGCTCTTCAAAAATTGCCGTTGCTGCGGTAGCAGTGTTTGGATGTGATGCTTCCAATAATTCAAGAGCAGCGAGAGCAGCATCCTTTGGGCTGGGTTTCTTTTTCTTGGCAAAGATCGATGTCGATCTTCGTCTCGGCGACGAGGAGAAGAGAGCGAAAGCCCCTGCCTGATCAAATAATATAATGGCAAAGCCTATCAACACGTAATGTAGCTTCATGGATGGTACTGCACCATAAATTTCAATTTTTTTCTTTTTCATTCCACACCTTCACAGACCCTCTCTCATTTAATCCCCTTTTAAAAACCACGTCAACAGCTCTCCCATCTCAAATCTTGAGTGTGCCCTATAGATATATAGTGTGTTTGCTATTCGTTGACAAACACCCAAAATTCTTTACACACCTCTTTCACCCAATCTTTACACACCTCTTTCACCCAATCTTTACACACCTCTTTCACCCACACATGAAACGCGCCTTGCAACGAGCGGTCAGCTCTGACGTTGATTTGTGAGTAATTTACAATCCTACCATGCGCAACCACACAATAACTGATTGCCAAGTCTATTTCTTATTTTTTCCATACTCACACAGTGCTGACATTTACAGGTCACCATCACAACCACCAAATAAAATAGCGCGTATGGCCTCTGCGCCCGCTACCACCTCCTCCAATATAATGCAAGTTCCAATACCAATCTCCTCCACACCAATTGACAAATCTGGCCCTGAGCCTGATGGATGGTTTCTCAAACACCAGAACAAGGCTCTTGCGTCTGAGCTTCGCGCCTATAAGAGACAGATCAGCACCTTGACCGCGGAGCGCGACTCCAGGCGTGCCATGTGCTCGAAGGCCTATAGCGACGTGGTGAATTTCAGCAAATCTTGGGTTGACCTTGAGATAAACCTTGGAAATTTGCTTGGTCAGAGTGAGGTTGTTCAAAAGATCATTGAGTCTGAAACCAGCAACAGCAACATCAACAGCAACATTACCAAAGCCAAAGCCAATAATAACAATGAAATGACTGATGCTGATGACTTTGACATTGGGGACGACATTGACAAACGGTCCGTCACAGGGGGCGGAAAATCGATTGAAACAATTGACAATCTGATTGACAAAATTACCCGAATCTATTCTGCCGGCGAGAACCACGTTGATATCACAGCGCTCGTTTGCACCACATCTACCATCACCACATCCACATCCGATAGCCAAATAACAATACCCTCTGGTGCATTAACAGAACGTTCCAGCTTCGTCACCTCGGCGGTTTCCGCCCTCCTTTCCGACGTTGCGTCCAACAGATCCTCCCGCTCGGCCTTTCCGAGCAATATCTTTGACTCTGAGTCCGCAGCGTCCCAGCTCATCCTGGCCAAAGAGCAGATCGCTTCGAAAGACCGCGAGCTGGAGAGGTGAGTCGCATATTGACCTGAAGGTTTACGTCCAAAACTAACACACCCAATTTTTAAACCTAAACCCAAACCCACAGCATTGCGGAGGCTCGCGACGAGGTGAACAAGATCGCCCACAAGGCGCTGAGGAAACTGGACAAGCTCGCCACCGGATCATCGCTTAGCGAGGTCCTTGACGACGATGGGAAGGCGAAGAAGGCAAAGGCTGATGCGGAGAAAAAGGAAAAAGAGAACACGGAGAAGGAGAAGGACAATGCCGGAGAGGAGAGCAAGAAGAAGGGGGAGGATGCCATAAAGCTGGCGCAGGCGCAAGACCTGTGCGACCACCGATTAAAAAAGGTTGAGGAGCTTCAGGCTGAGAAGACAGACCTGCAGCGGCAAATCACGGACCTTTCAAACTCGGTCGGAAGCAACGTGTTCGGTGGTGTTGGGGGCGGGGGGGCGGGGGGGGTTAATTCCAATCCGCAGAGTGCAGCATTGATGGAAATTACCAATAAGTTGAAGACGACTGAGGATAGGCTGAGGCTGGCGTTAGACCTCAACAGTCTCCTCACACCAAAGTATTCCACCATGGAGGGCAAGTTTATTCAGGTGAGTGGAAGGGTTGGGTGGTTGGGGAGTTGCGGAGTTGCGGAGCTGGGGGGTGCCTCACAACACAGTAAATCTTAATCTAACTCTTTTTCACAGAGCGAAAAATCCCTCAACGAAGTTGCTGCCAACAATACGAAACGTTGGGACCAAATGCTGCAGGAGAAAGATAAGCAAACCAGCAGGTGAGCGAGCGGAGCGGGGGGGGGTTGTGAAAGACGAGAAAAATATACGAGCCTCTACTGAACTAACATTATTATTGTTCCACTCAATTCGTATTCGCACCTTCTTCGCTCGGCGAAGCTTCGAGCGGGAAATCCTCACCCTCAAGCACAAGCTCGGACAGAGCTTGGAGGGCGCCCGGCACGCGGAAACATACAAGAGCGCCATGAACGAGGCGAGGCTTCTGAGCGAGAAGCTGCAGGGGCAGAACGTCGAGCTGAAGAAAAAGAACACGGATCTGTTGAAGAAGAAGAACGCGAGCACTGCAGCTGTTGGTGCGGCTCCGAAGGGAGGGGGGAAGGAAAGCATCGAGGAACTGCTTAAGCAGAACGCGGACGTTAGGAGGAAGGTGAACGAGGGAAAGAAGATGAGAATAAGTCATGCACGCGCAACTAACTAACCCCATTTTTCGCAGCTGGGTGATGCAAACTCCACCGCGGATAGCCTGGTGGCGGAAATCGAGAGCTTGGCCGAGCAGTTCGAGACCATCAGCAAGAGCAACGTAAGATTGCTCAAGCTGAACTCCGAAAAGGACCAGGCCAACACGCTTGCTAAGAGCGAGGTGATCAAATTGAAACAAATGATCGAAATTGGCAAGGACGAGAAGCTCGCCCTGCTGCGACAGGCCAAGGACGCCGAGGAGCTCTCCGTCGTGGCGAAGAAGAGCATTCAGCTCGGTGCGCAGATTAAGGACGAGATGCTCAAGGAGGTGAGTTGGGTCGGGGAGTGGATGAGTGTGCGCAACAACTAACAAACAACAAATTAACAGGAGAAAAAGTTCGAGGACCTACAAGTGGAAAAGATCAAGAAAATCAACCAAATGACCCTAGAGCGGGCAAACGTCGAGGCAGAGAACGCCCAGCTGAGGGCCTCTGTGGCCAGCACTGAAGAGGAAAAGAACAACCTGAAGAAGAGGTGCGATGAGCTGACCCAAATGCAATCCACGGCCGTGACGGAAAAGTCACAGCTGGAAGAGAAGATGCTATTGAGCGCAAGGCAGGCGCAGAGCCAAAGCCAGAGCCAGTTTACCCTGAATGGGACCGTCAGCGAGGATGTCAAGCTGCTGCTTCAGCAGAATGCGTTGCTGAAGAGCCAGCTCACCTGCCACATTTGCAACGACAGGGAGAAGAACTGCATACTTACAAGGTGCATGCACATGTTCTGCCGGACGTGCATCGAAGGCAATTTGAGCATACGAAAGAGGAATTGCCCAGCGTGCAACGACCGCTACAGTGCCACCGATGTGAAAGACGTTTGGTTAACTGGGTGAAAAGATGAAAACTAAAATTGGGTTTGCCTTGTATATTTTTTACAACCTTAAAACCTCCTCCCTCTCTACTATACATGTAATTTGGGTATGCTCAGGATTCCACCGAGCAAGGAAAAAATAGCCTCAGCGAGTTCTTCTTCCGCAGAATATTCAACCGTCCGATCTGCACAGCCGATTCCTCCGTCACAAGTGGATTCAGGGCTTGCTGAGTTTTGTTGTTGTGCAAATTGTAGCGTGGTGAGTTGTTCTATTTCAATAGCATCCTTGCTTGGATTGGGATGATTGGAATTTTGTGTAGTAGTTGGAGAAATCACGTTGCTTAAAGTGGTACTAGTACTAATGTAGGCCAGGAACACCACCAATGCTAAAAATGCTCGTAAATTCAATAACATCTATTAATATATGCACGTATGGTTTTGTTGAACAAATATACAAATTCAAATCTAAATCCAATGTTCAACAATGGCTTGCGTATGAAGCATCTATTATAATGAATATCCTTCAACTTCTCCTCTTCCTTCAAGCCGCCGCCTCAGGGAGCGCTTTCACGAAATCCGTTCGTCGACGACACAACCACAAAGCAAATTCTCTTTTTCCAATTCTCTGCACAAGTGGTTTCTACAATCAACCCCCCCGAACAATAAAAGCCCCCAAACTCACCGAATCGGATGAATGGCGATCTCTCGAAAAGCACGCAGCCGCGTTCCCTACTTCGTCGATGCAGGATCCAACTTCAAAAACGCACCTAAAGAATCTTTTGACCGACGAGGCTCGAACCTCATACATGTCTGCTATCTACGAAGGAATCTACCTCGACTACTCTCGACAACGAGTGACGATGGATACGATGAAATTGCTATTCAAATTGGCAGAAAAGCAAAATTTACGACAGCGAATTTCGGACATGTTTGGTGGTCAGAAAATTAATTTTACGGAGAAGCGGGCCGTTCTGCACACTGCGCTTCGGGCTCCTCGTGACCACAAGAACCGTGAGAACTTGGATGAGGAGATTCACGAGGAGGTCCACGAAGTTCTTGATAAGATCAAGCTGTTCACGAGTCGAGTGAGGAGGTGAGCGAGTTGTGTTGGAGGAATTGGAGAGGAAATTACACAACTAACACAAGTTCACAGCGGTAAAGTCAAGGGTTACACCGGCAAGAGGCTCCGCAACATAATTAGCGTCGGAATTGGAGGCAGCTACTTGGGGCCTGAATTCCTTCATGAATGCTTGAAAACTGAACCGGACGGAGTTCGGAATGCTCTTGGCTATAATTTGAAATTTCTCTCTAATGTTGACCCAGTCGACGTCGAGCGCACCTGTTCGGAGCTTGATCCAGAGGAAACTCTCGTGGTGATTGTGAGCAAAACTTTCAGCACCGCCGAAACGATGCTCAATGCCAGGACGATGAGGCAGTGGCTTTGGGACTTCATGGGAAACAACAGGGACGTTGTTGGAATGCACATGGTGGCGTGCGCGAGCGCGGACGCCAGTGCACTTGTGAGCCAGTTTGGGATCAACACCGAGAGCTACTACTTTAAATTTTGGGATTGGGTCGGTGGGCGGTACAGGTGAGCGAGTGATAGAAGAATGCGAAGCGACAAACCAGCTCCTACCCCGCTCCTAAACCCACTCCTAAACCCACTCCTGACCCACTCCTAACCCACTCCTAACCCATTCATTCGGCGCAGCGTTTGTTCTGCTGCGGGGGGGGTGCCCATCAGCTTAATCTACGGGTTTGACATGTACAGGGAATTCTTGGATGGCGCCCACAGCGTGGACGAGCACTTTTTGACAGCGCCCTTCGAAGAAAATATCCCAGTGTTAATGGGCCTGCTTGGAGTTTGGAACTTGTCCTTTTTGAAGGTGAGCGATTGGCTACATCCACCCACATCCACTACTAAAACTAACATTATTCCGCGCAGTACAAAATGCGAACTTGCCTGCCCTACGCGGAGGCTCTTTTGAAGTTTCCGGCGCACATCCAGCAGCTCGACATGGAGAGCAACGGGAAGTGCACAAATAGAGAGGGGGAAGAGGTTGACTACCTGGTTGGAGAAGTTGATTTTGGCGAGCCAGGAACCAACGGGCAGCACAGTTTCTTCCAGCTATTGCACATGGGGCAAACCGTGCCCTGCGATTTTATCGGTTTCGTTCAATCTCAGCACGATTTGTTTGTCGACGGCGAGAGAATGAGCAGCCACGACGAGCTTATGGCGAACTTCTTCGCTCAGCCCGACGCTCTGGCAAATGGCAAGAGCAAGGAGGAGGTGCTGGCGGAAGGGTGCGCCGATTGGCTCGCTCCCCACAGAACGTTTAAGGGAAACCGCCCAAGCTTGAGTCTCCTGCTCCCTAAACTCACCGCGTACGCAACGGGGCAGTTGCTGGCGCTGTACGAGCACAGAACTGCAGTGCAAGGGTTCGTTTGGGACATAAATAGGTGAGCGAAAATTTAGCGATGAAACAGACGGCTAAATCCACTACTAACGCTCGGTGCAGCTTCGACCAGTACGGAGTCGAGCTCGGAAAGGAGTTGGCGGGTGAGACGAAGAGCTACATTGAGAACGCAAGGAACAACAAGAGCAACGCCGGCACGCCCTTCGCCGACAGGATGAACCCCAGCACAGTTAAACTTCTGCAATACTACATTGAAACGTCCAATCAGAGCGACAAGGGTGTTATGCACGGGGGGAGTGGAAATGAGGGGAGCAAGAAGAATTGGTTTCAAAGGACATTTGAGCGGTGAAAAAAAAAATCTTCAATTCTAGAACAACGTGTGTCTGTCGTTCCGTGTTTCTATTTAAAATAGTTATTTGTTGTTGGCCTTCTTGACGGCGTCCAGCATGGATTGGGAGTTGGGTTTTACTTTTGTGTTCGATTTCACCTCCGGGACTTTGAGGCCTAATTTTCTCTTCACAGCGTTGCCCAGACCGCAAGTGAACCAGGCAAGAACAAGAGGAAAACCGTAGAACAAGCAGGCGAACAATAGTGCGGCCTGAGTATTGTTATCGCTCAGCAGCTTGTTGATGTATAAGATTCCAAAAACCATAAAAATTGCTATGGGTGTTCCAAGCATAAACTTCATCAAGACCTGATCAAGACTGGTGCCAGAGGGAGGAGGAGGGACGTAGTGGTCGACCTCGTGTTTATCCGCCTTTTCTTTTCGGATGACGTCCTCAAATATTATACCAAACTGAGCGACAATTATTCTCTCAACTGTCGAGGTTGAGAAGACGACCCTTATCTTTGTGTTCTTCACGCTCTCCTTGAATTCTTCTTCTTCCTCTGCACGTTGCCAAAGCCGGTTCATCTCCTGAACTTGCACCTTCTCGTCCTTAATCGCACGAGTTTTTGTGAGCCACCCCTCCTCGCCAAACTCGTTCTCTTCCACAAACGAATACTTCACAAGGAACTTATCCCTCGATGCCCCCTCTTTCTGGAGGAAAGCCTCCCTCGCCTCGGTGTCAGGAATAACCTTGTACTCCCCAACCAACACATCCACAATAGTCCTTTGCAATGTAATGGTCACAACTGCAGAGGAGTTGGGAGGAATGAAACCAGAAGTCGGGTGAAATTGATACCTGTATGGCTCAGTTGTTTTTACCTTGTAGGCCACAACTTGTGATGCTGAATGATTCTTTAGCTCCATAGAGGTTGTAGGAAGGAATCGAGGAAGTTTCCACCCGGCAGCATTGGGTTCGGCTGGGATAACAGCCACTTGTTCCATATATTATTATGTGTTGTTATAAAATAATTGTTAGACGTCGTTGTTTATATAACGTGATAACGTGTCTTATTTTTTGGCAAACTTTTTTATTCCAGATTTTTTAAGATTTTTTCAATAAATTTTAAATAAATTTACAATTTATTTAAACAAAAAGGTTCTAATAGCATAATGACATCTTAATATTATTTAGCATATGTCCGAGTAGTAGGAAGCAAATCGATTATGATTGCTGTCATGTTGTCTCCGCCAATTCCTTGCGTCCTTCGAGGATCGTCAGAAATTATCTCATCGAGCATTTCTTCGATGATTTCCTTGGGGGGCGTCGCATCGATTCTGTCCCTTACGTACTTCACGGCCTCAGCGTTGCTCAAACAATCCCAAATTCCGTCGCACCCCATGACAATGAACTCATCTCCTTCCTCGAGTTCAACCTTGACGAGATCCGGCTCGGCAGTGATCATTTGTTCAGCCTCGCCTACTTCCTTATTTTGTTTGTCTGTTTCGGTTGGATTTGATGAATTGGGTTAGTACAAGTACAATAACACATTCTCCCCGCCTCTCGCTTCGCTTCTCACACTTCAAATCGCCAAGACTTCGGGACAAGTTCAAATTTCCGTTCACCCTGCCAAAATTATTTACAAACCCTCCCGCGGCTTCGATTCGATCTTTCTCCCTCTTCTGCTCGGGTTTGTGGTCGTAACTCAGAGGTTCCGTGATGCCTCCCTTGCGACAGAGCACCGCTCGGCTATCGCCAGCATTGGCAACGTGCAAGGTCCTGCCCACAAGGCAAGCAACGACGCTTGTGCAACCTGCATGAATTGGGTGGTCGGCCAAGTTGCAGACTTGGCGTGCTGGCGCATCACCGCCAGCACCAGCACCAGCGGAGGGTGCTGGGTCCAGCAGAGCAGCAGCGTCGTTGGTGATGGCGGCAGGCTTCTTGCTATCGCTGTCACCGATTAACGTAGCGGCAGCCTCGCCGTCAGCCGCACCATTCTGACGCATGGAGAGCAGCTTTTGAAACAGATCGATTGCCTCGCTCGCGGATATTGTTTCTCCCTTCTCCTTCTCCTTCTCCTTCTCCTTCCAGTCCTCCGAGCCAGAGCCGGCTTCGTTAATGCTGTGGTTCCTCGTGGCCACTGCCGAAGAGGCGGGGGCAGGGTCGAGACCACCCTCGCCGTCGAAACTCGTGGAATGTCCACGCATAACTCCCCCATTCTCCTGCCCAATCATTCCCTCGCGGCCTACTTCTTTCAGCCGCATGATCTCCTCCCTGTTCTGCAAATCATCAACCATCCGATCAACATTGTGAAATGTTCGCCTCAAACCCTCCCCAACATCGTTGTCGTTGTACGCATCGTCGCTGTAAGTTGAATCAAGTTAGTGAACGGAGCGTTGTGAGTGAGTATTATGAGCAAATATATTCACCTTGTGAGGAGGTCGACAAAGTGACGCTCCACAAAGAGCGCAACTTCCCGACCACCATGACCATCAAAGACGGCAAAAATCTTCGCCGGCGCCTGCGATTGCGCCTGGGCCGGGGGCGGAACATTCGTGTTTGTGATGTGAGAGTCCTCCATATGCTTTCGCCAGCCTTGCATATCAGAAGCAGACCAAGCCACAGGGGTCAACACATCGCTCACTAGGTCAACACCAGAGGTCGAGTTTTTATCAACATCTACGAACAGAGAGAAGAGGAGGGGGTTAGAAGGGAGGAGGAACGGTGGAGTAAGGAGGAGAGGAGAGGCAGAAGGAGCAGATGAGAGAAAATTTTAATCGAGAAGTCTTGTGAAAACCCCAGAGGCCGATAAAATCCTGCTCCCTCTCCGTAGGACAGACGTACTTGGGCGTGAAAGGTAGGTACCCATTTGAGTTTATTTTGCGTTTGTCAGTGTATTTTTAACGAAGCTATTTTGTTAAATCATCATGGGAGCAGTCCAAGTAAAGTACGTTGACGAAAGGTTGCTCTCCAAAGACCTCACCGGAAAGACAATTGTCATCACTGGTGCAAATAGTGGAATAGGAGAGTCGACTGCCTTGCAGCTTTCAAAGCAGGGTGCCAATGTGATTGTTGGATGTCGGCGAATGACATCAGGTCAAAAAGTTGCCGATGCGTGCAACGCCCAGTCTGGCGGAGGCAAATCTGTGGCTATGGAGGTCGACCTTGCCTCGCTAGATTCTGTCAGGACCTTTGTTGATACATTCACAAAGAGCTTCGACATGTGTGACATTCTGGTGAACAATGCGGGAATAATGAACTGCCCCAAGGGTGAAACTAAGGACGGCTTTGAGCTTCAGTTTGGAACCAATCATCTCGGGCACTTCCTCCTGACCCACATGATGATACCGAGTTTGAAGAAGTCCGTCTCTCCCAAGGTGATCTGCCTGTCGTCTGTCTTCCACGACGAGGCTATGGGCAAGAAGGGCGTTATTGCGTATGACGACCTCATGTTTGAGACCAGGAAGTACGACGGTTGGTCGGCTTACGCACAGAGCAAGCTCGCAAACCTTCTCTTCGCTCGCGAAATGGCCAAGCAGTATCCTGAGATCACCACCGTGTCTGTTCATCCCGGGTTTGTGAAATCAAATCTCATGAAAGTTCCCGCAGTTGTGAAACCTGTTCTCAACCTTATGATGCCAGTGTTGATGGGAATGATACAGCCATGGGAGGGAGTGCAAACGTCGCTGCACGCGATCCTCGAGGATAATCTTGAAAACGGGGCCTATTATGCCCAGCAAAACTCCCCTAAAGGTTGCGTCGGAGGATGGCCTACTGTTTCGCCCAACGACCAAGTTACTGACGAAAACGCTGCCAAACTTTGGCTAATTTCTGAAAATCTTGTGGGCTTAAATTAATTAAAACAGAATGTTTTTATATAGAGGATGTGGAAGGAAGGGGTTGTTAATTTCAACTTCAATCTATTGGAAATCGAGAAGATTGGGAATCGACAAAAGAAAAAACTACAATAAATCAAAGTATCATTGCAGTTTTGTTCCTGCTGGTGCGTCTTGATAGAACTATTTTTGATAAGTGGTCTACAATAGCTGACGACGACGACGTTACTAACTTCAATCATGACAATCATGCCAATTATTAATAAATGTTTATCATCTCGTTAGACCCAAGTTTGCGACTCTTTGCGACTCCATGGTCTGCATCAAGTCATTTAAATCAGTTTCGATCTTCTCGTTGAGAGAGTTACGATCACCCAAGCTTCTGGCCAAGCTGTCGGCCATTTTTGTGGCCAATGCAAATTGCTCTGTTCTAGCGTGGCACACTTTTTCAAACATTTCGGTGTTCCTGCTCAGCATTGCCTTGTACTCCTCCTTGTTAATGGAGCTCACGAGCTGGGGGTTTATGGCTTTGGTGGGTGTAGCAGCGTCAGCGTTCCTGACTGAGCTGAACAGTTTTCTATCGTTAGTGGACGAAGAAGCCATCGGCGAGTTCTTTGCTTGGACTTTATCGAAGGCAATTTTGGCCCGTGCTGACATGGATTTCGGGGTGTTGCTGTTGCTGTTGCTGTTGCTGTTGCTGTTGCTGTTGCTGTTGCTGTTGATGTGTTGAGGGGGAGCGATAGTCAAATTGTTGTTGTTCAACGTGCTCATTGAGGTGTTCGAATATGTTGGTTTAAAGCTGACCGAATTTATTGTGGATGTACCGCTCATCGCCAGGATCTTGGCGTTGCTATTGCTATTAAGCTTGTTGCTCATGCTATTGATATTGCTATTGGTCGTTGCGGCAGTTGCGTCGGCATCCATTGCGTCGAGCAAGGTTAAGTTCAAGCGAGGATCAGATACTCGACGAATTGGAACAGAAGCTGCAAGTGTGTGCAGCTGCTCGTTCTTGTCCACAATAGTAGTTGGTGAACCTCCCGCGAGTTCTTGAAGTGACAAAGGGGGGTTATTATTCTCCGAAGATTGCTGGTGTGTTAATCTAGGAGCAAGAGCAGGTGCTGGGGCAGGGGATGGGGCTGGGGAAGGATTCGCGATACGCTCCAGATAATCTATGGGAACAAAGCCGGCACGCCCTTTAGTTGCGGTGACTTGGCACCAGCCATCCTTAATATCATCCTCGTTCCCCCAGACTCCGTCAGCTCCAGCACTGGCCGAAACAATATCTCCTTTCCGAACAGTTAACTCTCCTTCGTCTTCGGCAATGAAGTCATAAATCGCTTTGAATCTGACAGCCGGCATTTATGTTGTTGCTGAGTGTGTGCAGAGTGTATGTGTTCTCAAGAATAGAAATAAACGTAAAAATCCGTAAAAATCCTAACAAAATCATTCTTCGGGTCAGAAAAAGTTAAAAATTTTAAAGTTTTTCAAAAAATCGCAAAGAGGAGACATAAGAAATCGTTTGTTTCAACGCAGCAACATTCTTTACAATTATTATGCCATCACCGTCACTTCAGACCGTCTTCCGGTCCAGTATATTCGAAGACGAGCCCGCGTCCTCGTACTCCTGTTTGGAGACAACCACCTTGCTAAATGTATCCAGGCTCGCGAATATGCTCCCTCCGATCCAAGCAGCATTCTTCCTCTGTGCGTTGTACCCCGGTTCGTTGCTTTTGCTGTCCGGAATGACGCTCAAGTTGCAATTTGTTGGCACGCTGCTCTGTAGCTCATTGTAAATCCTATCTCCAAATCCGGGGATCATGCTTGTTCCTCCCTGCTCGAGTTGGGTTAGTTTTGCTTATTTTGTTTCGCCCTTTCGCTCCGCTTCGCTCCGCTTCGCGCACTCACCGCCAAAACAATGTTATCATACAGATCCGGTTGCAAATCCCTATCACAGTTTTCAATGCTTTTTTTAATCATCATTGCCATGCCTCCATCCAAATTCTCTATGTTGTAATTGTTCGGGTCAAACAGAATGTCAGCACACTGGCTCGCGGCCTTGCCGTTGATTGTTACGGTGGTGCCGTCAGGGAGCTCGTAAACACTGTCGGGTTTTGCGAAACTGCGCCGGGCCAAACGAATTGTGGGTTAGTTTTTGTGCAGTTAGTTTTGTCAGTTAAATCAGTTTAGGCTCGCTCACCTGTTTCCCGGAATTGGGGTACAGTAGGCGAGTTGGTGTTTAATGTCTCGCATCTGCAAAAAACTCAGGTCTCGACCAGTTCTCTTCAATAAGTTCTTTAGCGCAATAGTAACGTCTTCTCCTCCCGCCTCCAACTTCAAAATGGCGTGGGGGAGAGCAAAGCCATCAAAGATTGGGACAGCATGGGAGACCGCAGCTCCGGTCTCAAGCACAATACCCCTTGTTCTGCCTGAGGCAAACAATGAGAGAACCGAGGAGTTTGCGAAGCACACACCAGAAACCTTGAACGCCTCAAAAAGAATGTGGCACAGCTTGGCACGATCCGCCTTGTCAATGCATGGAGATTCGGCAATAAGAACGGGCGCTGACAATGATTCGGGGAAAGCGTCAAGTTCTACTGAAAATGTGTGCTCGATGAGCTTCTCCATTGCCGACCAATCTACAATTTTGCCCTTCTGGATTGGGTGAGTTAGCCTAACATCCTGGTCCAAAGTGTTGATTGATGAAATACACGATTCCAAGCTCTCAGCTCTTCGGATCTCTCGGGCACCGCGGATTTCTTGGGCTTTGAGGTTGGTAGTGACGGAAGGAAATAGAGACCGAGGAGTGTCCTCGCCAGACCAGCCGGCCTTAACTGAACTTGACCCAAAGTCCAAAACGAGAGCAGAGTCAACCTCCATGCTGAACGTGAGTTTGTGCAGGAATCAAGGAGGAATATGTTTCGCGGCTTTGTTTTGCGGGTTGGGGGTTTTGGGTTGGTAAGGAGGAGCGAATAGCGCAAACCTCGGTTAGACCAATTTTTTTAAGTTAAAAAAAGAAAGAAAAAAAGTTGATTTATTTTCAATTATTTTGCTTTTTTTTGTTAAACTAATAACCAAGATAACATGACGTTGACACTATGTAAACAGAGTTGTGGGGTGATTATTGGAGGTGGAGCTGGAGCTGGAGCAGGTTATTTTTACATAGACTCTGACAAGGTGGAATTCGATTTTTTTTAAATGGTTTCCTTTTTATTTTTTTGGGGTACTTATGTAATTTTTCCTCGTTCTTTCCTCGTTTCCTCGTTCTTTCCTCGTTCTCTTTTTCTCTATTCAATTCAAAACCCCAAGGCTCCCTTCACGCTTGCGAAAAGATCGCTACCTCCACTTGGATGCTCGGAGATGTTGGCGGGCTCAGCCTCGGAGACCTCGACCTCACTCACACTCTCATCGGTGGCGGTAGCGGCCTCGGTAGCAGCATCAGAGGGAACTAGAAGCTCATTTTCGTGGTGCATTTTACGGGGAGAAGGTGGCTTCACCGGTGTCGAAATCTTGATAATTTCTTTTACCTTCTCATTGTGCAGGCCAGCCTGTTCACTACGCTGCGCGAGAAGAATCTCCCTGCGAACGGTCGCCTCCTCGATTTTTTCGTTTATGTCAGAGGTGGTGGTGGTGGGCTTTGCGGCCCTGAGTGGAGACGTCTTCTTGACCGATGCCTTGGCAACCACCTCCTCAATCTTCTTCTCACGGCGCTCGGTAGCAAGGGCCATTTTGCTGTGTTGCAGGCCCTCAATCTCCTTTGCCTTGGCAGCGTATCGAGCAAGTGCAGCCGAGCCCCTCTCAAGCTTGTCCCCAACATTCGCCCTCGAAACAACCTTCTGGATCTCCTGATCGTGCCTGGTGCTCGCAACGGCCATCTTGGCTGTCAACAAATCCAAGTTGGTCTGCTTAATATTGTCACACTCGGAATGAACCAGGGCGTTCTTCATCTGAACGTTCTCGTTGTGCTTCGCGAGGCGAATCACTTTCTCCTGGGTGATTGAGTTTGCATTCTGCAGCGCCCTCTCCTGCTTCTGCTCCGTTAAAGAGCTCTTGTCAGCAAGGGCCTGCAAGTTTCTAGATGCCACCTGCACAGAATTGAGTTTGGCCTTTTCAAAGTGCACGGCGTTGGAGAGAATTTGCTCGGCCATGATGTTGGTTCTGTTTGCATCTGCCTTCTCCTGCTTCATCGCGCAGTTCTCCTTGGTGGGTGATTTCCTGTCCACAAAGGAGCGGGCTTCAAGTCGTTTGGAAACTTTTGGTTTTGTGGGTGATGCAGTCTGTAAAAAACGACGAGGAAGATGAGGAGAGGACAGGGGAGGTGATAAGGTCAATTGATGTAATTGTTATTACGGTAGAGGGCGAGGTGCATTGCATTGCAATATTTGTTAGTCTGGTTTATATTTAAGTTGTATCTTGGATCGGTGGCAAAACAAAAAAATCAAGCATCACACAAAATAGAGCGTGAACAGGGACCAAACGACGTTTTGGGATTGGCCCCGGGGTTTGATTTGTTGTTTTGAGACTCTGATTATGTCCAAAAGTTCTGTCACAGGTGTCGCAGGAACTCTGGATTTGATTTGTGAAGTTATGTTTGCTTTATAGAACAGTTGTTCCCGTTTTTAAACTACGCACCTTAACTGATACCTCCCAGGCCGTGTTGGCATTTTTAATCTCGGTCAGAACCATAGTAGATAGCGAAGAGATATTTTTGAGTCACAGTGAAAAAAATTAAATTTTTAAATTAAATTTGGATTGAAAAAATGTTATATGATTAGAAGCGGGATGGCCTAGAAGAAATAAACCTTGCTCTTTGAAACCTCACATTAAAATGAAAATAACTATCGACGAGGAGGACATCCTGTTCGTAGTTGCAGCGTACTTGCAGGCCTCAAATTTGCATCATACAGCTCACATTCTGGAGGAAGAGACACAAGGAGCAGCAAGTCCATATCAGTATGGGAGAGACATCAACTTTGCTCGTTCGCTTATAATGAAGGGGCAGTTCGAAGACCTTAAAAAGTTTCTCTCCCCGTTGAAACGCTCTCAATTTGATTATGAGCGTTCCCTCTTTGAAGTTGACAAGCAGGTCTTTCTCGAGCTTCTCGATAACCAAACCTCTCTTTCCTCGCCCGATCCCCCTTTAACATCCAACAACCTGGTCGATACCCTAAAGCGGCTCGAAGGACGTTGTACGCAGCAGGAATTCCACACCCTATGCTACACATTGACAGTTTCCTCGTTAGCGTCCCACCCTGACTATGCCGATTGGACGCTCTACGGTGGGCGAAACCAACTCTTCAAAACGCTCCTCACCCACCTCACTCCAATCTTCCCGGACCAGGTGAAGCTGCGAGGACGTGCATCATCGATGCAGCCGAACCATCTATCAAAGCTCTGCCAGCAGGCAGTATTGCAACAACTCCAAGAATTCAAATTCCAAAATCCCAACTCTAGAGTTCCTGACGAGTACTTCGCCTCCATTCTCAACGACAACTTTACCTACCAGAAGAACGTTCCGGGATTGATGGAAAACAGAAGGAACAAAAAGGTTGCGGTGTCACAATCAATGCCGGATGGAGCTGGAATTTGCGAGTTTCTCGTTGAGCCTTCAACCCTTGCGGCCGTAAATAGTCGCGTAAGCAACAACAACAACATCAACATCAACGGCACCAACAACAACATGCTAAGTTCTGTTGGACTTCCAACTTTCGGCGTGATAAAAGAAGGCGCAGACGACGCCAATGCCGACGACGACAAGGTAAAAATTTCTGCTGGCGGATTTGTTTCGTTGGAGGAGAATCATCAACCTCAAAACTCTCCGATGGAGTCGACCCACTTCCCTCCTGCCAACCTAACTTCCACCAACAACACCAATATCACCACCAACAACAACAACGACAAAAGACCTCCAGTCGCCTGGGAGATAAAAATGAACGATAGTGACAACTCGGACTCCGAAAACAACAAACTCGATCCTCCTCCCCAAGCCAAGCCACCAGCTCCTTCCACCAGCCCGCAGCACAAAAAAATCCGTTCCCCTCGAAATTCAAAAAAGTCAACTTCCCCCAGCCACTCCCCTTCCAATTCCAACTCCAACTCCTCCACCCCCTCAACCACCCCCTCAACCCGATTACAAAACAAAAATAACAAAATTTCGGAAGAATTCATAAAAGAGCAAATCCCGGACCCATCCTCTACCCCCTTCAATCCTCACGCACCGTACGCCAACCTCGACATGGACAAAGACTTCAAAACCTTTGCTTTGGTGGCGGCACTGAACGAATCGCACCCGATTCGCACGGTTGAGTTCAGCAAGAGCGGATCCCATTTTACTGTCGGGACGAACTCGAAGGCCCTGCGAATTTGCAAACTTTCCGGCACTTCCATTGAGGTTGTTTACGAGCGTCCGATGCACCACCACGGAAGCGTGTACTGCAGCAGCTGGAATGCTTCGTCTACGCTGATTGCGACGGGTTCAAACGACAAGACGGTAAAAATTATAAATGTCAACGTTGACGCAGACGACGTGAATCTCAGGCGGAGCATCGAGCAAGAAGATATGACGCTCAAGGGTCACACTGGTACCGTGAGAGCCGTGAGTTTCCATAATTCCGATCCAGGCAGGTTGCTGTCGGTTGGAGCGGGTGACAACGTAGGCCAGGTCTGGGACATCAACACAACCCACTCGGCAGGCTTCAATACACGTGACGACGGAAATTACAATGATGGCACTGCGCCTCTTTGCACTCTGAAGGCCCACACGCAAACGATTTACTGCTGCCAATTCTCCCCTTTCGAGAACTATTTTTGTGCGTCGGGGGGGGCCGACAGCACCTTGAACCTGTGGGACATTAGGAACGAGACGAACGGAGGGAAGAGCAGCTTAGCAGTGGATTTGGACAATGCTGTCCTGAGCATGGGCTGGGCGAGGAAGCATTGCATCATGACTTCTCACGCTGACGGCAGCATAAAACAAGTAGATGTGCGAATGGGCAGGGTTGTGAGTATCACCAACGCCCACACCAACGAGTGCAGGTCGCTGGACGTGAGTCCATGCGGCCGTTATTTGCTCTCCGCTGCTTTTGATGCCCAGTGCAGCATCTTTTATCTGGACGGCGAGAAGATGCCTCAACCGACGTTCGGAGCAGCTCTGAGAACCAACGGTGGGCGTCTTCTTGCTGCAAGGTGGCAAACGATCGGCGAGCCCGGCGTCATCATTGCTGGGGCGGATTGTAGTGTGTCATTTTGGAAAATGGGAGGCCTCATCAAAACGAATGAATATGGAGTATGAGCTTTTATCTACACAAATTAATCAAATCCCGCCACCTCTACCAGCCTTTGTTTTTTTGCTTTTGCCACGTGGCCAATTTTGATGGCTGAAAAATTAGCAGGAGCCCTAGAAGCAGTTGCCTTGACCTTTTCCCCCCCCTCCTTGCCCCCCTCCTTGCCCCCCTCCTTGCCCCCCAATCCACCACCACACATCCCCTTCGCCGCCCCCATCAGCTGCTGCTGATGCCGCACATTGAAGTTGTGGAAGAACGTTGCGGCGTCGCTAACGCGCTTCGAATTTTCAACTTGCGCCAACTTCTGAGAAATGATGAGCTGCTCCGACCGCTCGTTTTCCAGGATAATGTCCGCCGTAGTTCTCTCTCCACCAAAGGAAATCCCGTCGTCGCCGTCCTCAAACATGAAGCTGTCGCTCCTCCCCCTCATCCCCCCGCCGCCGCCGCCGCCGTCGCCGCCGCTCCCTTCCCCCGCGGTGAAGAGCTCAACCAAGTCCTCGTCGGCATCCTCAGCGAATCTTCGAGTGGACTTTTCGATGGTCACCTCCTCCTCAACTTCCACCATTCCGTGCCGCTCAAGGTCATCTCTGAAAACGGTCTTGGCCTTGAACTTGAAACCTGCGCCGAGCCAAACGAATACGATTTAAGTGGTGGAATAATGTTAGTTTCATCGCTCGAGTATTCTCCCGCAGCTCGCTCGCTCACCTTGCTTTTCGGCGGCTTTCCTCTCCTCTAGCTCCTGCGCTTCCCTTTCGATCGCCCTCCTCTTGCTCTCGGCCTTCACCGCCGTCTCTTTTCGGCGTTTCATGTTCCTCTCCACCTTCAGCCTTCCAATTCGCTCGGCAGTGCAGTGGATGCATTTTGTAATTTCCTCCTCCGACTTCTGCTGCATGAGGAGAGCCGAATTGTACGCCTTAATTTCTTGATCGTGAATGTTAATTCTATCGGGCTGGGGCCTGTTGCTGTCGTACATGGCTTGCTCAGCGGCAACCTTTTCCGCCTCCTGCTCCATCAGAACAACACGATCCTTGAAGATTTTGTTGTACCGAATCGCGTTGGAGAAAATCAACCTTATGTCTCGAAAGAAGGGGTCGAAGGTTTTGTACTCGCCCCCGCGAAGCTTTTTCGTGAGCGTGTCGACGCACATTTTGTCGCTGATCATGCTGTCGTACAAGGGCGACGTGGGGTAGTCTGTTCCCGCGAAGAAGTACATGTGCTGCACAATAATAATAATTGGTGTTTAGTTCCAGTGAACGCCATGTATCGTTTCGCCACTTTATCTCGCTCACCTTCTTGTTGGATTGGTGGGTGAGGAGCGCTATGACCTTGTCCGCCTCGAGCCGTGAGCACCAATTGTAGGAGGATCGAGAATTGGAGTTGGTGGGATTTGAAAAGATCGGCGAGTTCAGAACCATGCTATGCATCTCCTCTTCGCAGTCCCGAGAGTAGCTCGTTGTCAGTTGCCACGGAAAGTACGGTCCACTGCGAGCTGGGTCCTTGTTGATGTCTCTCTTTCCATCGTCGTTCTGCACATATATAATTAGTAATTAGAGATGTGGTAGCTAGCTGTCTCTCATCTTCCACAATCGCTCCGCTGCGCTCGCTCACCTGCAACAAGAACCCAGTGATGAAGGAGAACGAGAGCCACCGGCTGTACAAAATCAAGTGGGACGAAGCCTCGTAGTAGTTCATGGCTAAATCGTCCTTCTCGTCATTTCCCAGCATGTTGAACAGCATCGCGTTGTCGAATAACCTAGCGATATCCTCGAAAAAATCGTCGGGGTACCTGTAGATTCCTCCGTGCAGGAGCTTGCACCTGATCGTGGTTAGGTCTATCGGCTTGGCCACCTTCTCCAGGTAAGAAGCCTTCAAATCCGGCCACAGCAGCGCAACGGGAACGTTGAAGACGAATTTCTTGTTGCCGGCGGGATTGACGAATGGGTGCCTCAAAAGCTCGGTGTAGAAGTTCGAGCAGGCTGTCTCCCAGTCCGCCAGGATGTGAAGGGGGCGAAGCGAGTACTTGTGCTCGACGCCGTGGATGATGTCCTGCACCGAACGAATTGGGGTGCTGTTGGGGAGGGGGGAGTTTGCGCCGGACGGATTCGGCGACAGGGATCGGTTCGCTGGGTGGTTTGTGCTGCCCACCTGGCTGTTGATGTCCGTCGGAACAAGGATCTTCTCCATAGAAATCGGGTTTGCAAACTTCAACACGTGGGTGGTGTACATGTTCGCAAACTTAGTTTTGCAATAATCGGCCAGCAGGCAAATATCGCCGCCGTTGGCGGAGTTAGGGCCGTCGAAACCGTTGTAGCGGAGGGCGTTTCCGAAACAAAGGTTCACGTCATATTCAAAGTCTTCCGGGGTTTCGTACGCGTTGTAGACGAACT
>Ga0302138_10000353_pt1 | contig 26300 bp, 21 predicted proteins | sample CBN3_321_MG_FD_203110 | JGI IMG/M metagenome (GOLD analysis project Ga0302138, IMG submission 203110) | Marine microbial communities from Western Arctic Ocean, Canada - CBN3_surface | ecosystem: Environmental > Aquatic > Marine > Oceanic | place: Canada: Western Arctic Ocean | collected 2017-09-15 | reverse complement strand
AGTTATGCCACTAGTTACTGAGGGTGGATTTGGCATTGGGGCAGGCTTTGGGCGCGGAGCACTGCGGGTTGGCGATAGTAATGTAGATTATTATGCTGCTACCAGTGCCAGTGCAGGGTTTCAGATTGGTGCCCAGCAATATTCCCATGTATTATTTTTTATGACCGAAGATTCCTTAGAAAGCTTTAGAAAATCAGGAGGTTGGGCTGCTGGAGCAAACGTTGAATATGTGTTTAAGGATCAGGGTAATTCTTTGACAGCAGACACAACTACGACTTTGAACCCTGTAGTTGCGGTTATTTTTGCTCAAGTAGGCCTTCGCCTGGGCGTCACGTTGGACGGGATTAAATATATGCGGATAATTCCGTAACCTTAGTATTAGGAAACTGAATAAACCGTAAAAAATGATAAATGATAAATGATAAATGATAAAAAACTATATTTTTTCGTAAAATTATATTTATTAATCCGTGAGGATGCCGTTTTTGAACCATATTGAGTTCAATGGCTATCCTGAATGAAAGTATACTATGGAACGCGTTTTTGGATGGCTCTTACGTATTACGACGGGCTTCGCAGTTTTTATCATTGCAGTATTTTTATTTTGTTTTTTTTTAATTTCACAATCTTTACCAGACTATAATAATACTATTAAAGTTTCGGATTTGTCCTCAACGGCAGAAATTGTTAGAGACACAGCCAATGTCCCACATCTTTTTGGTGCCAGTGACCATGATACCTTGTTCGCTCTCGGATATGTCCATGCGCAAGATCGTCTGTGGCAGATGACTATGCTGCGTCGCACAGCCCAAGGGCGTCTCTCTGAACTGTTTGGGGAGACAACACTAGCTACTGATATGGTCGTAAGAAGGTTGGGGCTCTACCGAGCTGCGCACAGGTCCTTATCTGCACTCAGGCCAGACACCTTAGATAAATTGGAAGCATATTCGCAAGGAGTAAATGCGCGTTTAAAAGAAATTAATTTTGGCAAGCTAGGGCGTGGTGCACCTGAATTTTTTATTTTTTCCAACGCAATTTCACCTTGGAGTCCTACTGATAGCTTAGCGATCATTAAGTTGATTGGCTTGCAACACTCAAGTCACTTACAGAGCGAGGTTCTACGCGCACGAGTGTCTTTAGTTTTACGTGACGATCGCCTGAAAGACATCCTGCCCGATGTTCCTGGAACTGGCGTAGCCGAACTTAACGATTTTGCTGTTCTTTTTCCTAGTGTTGATAAACATCAAACCAGCGAATTGATGAAGCAATCTGCGATGTCTCCCTTTAAAAAAATTGCACTCTCGGGTGCCTCAAATGCATGGGCAGCAGTACCAGGACGGAGCGCAAGTAAGGGCTCCCTTCTAGCCAATGATCCCCATCTGGGTCTTACAGCTCCATCCATTTGGTATTTGGCGAGATTGGAACTAGAAACTGGTGGGGTAATTGGCGGTACAATCCCCGGACTTCCGGTTATTCTGGTTGGCCGATCGGCTCATCTTGGTTGGGGTTTAACTACAGCAAACATCGATGATACAGATATCTATATTGAGAGGTTAAACCCTAAAGATCCAAATCAATATCTTTCCTTAGATGGTTTTAAATTATTTAAGAAACAAAAAACTATCATAAAAGTTAAAAATAATCCACCAGTAACACTGGATCTTTTATGGACAGATAACGGTCCTGTTTTACCTGCAAGCCATTACAATCTGGGTGCCATCACGCCCAAAGGCCATGTAGCATCAGTGGCGTGGACGTTGCTTTCAGATAAGGATACTTCGATTGAGGCAGCGTTTGACATAATGACAGCACGCTCTGTTCAGTCGGCGATTTTAGCTTCACGCGCCTATGTAGCACCGGGGCAAAACCTTACCTTGGCGGACAAAAGCCAGGTTGCAATGCGGACCATTGGTGCCCTGCCAAAGCGTGACCCACGCCACCAATCTAAAGGCCGTATGCCAACAGCTGGTTGGATACTAGTAAATAGGTGGCAAGGTATATTTGATCAATCCGTCAACCCTGTTTTTCTCAATCCTATTGGTGGCGTTTTAGGCAATACCAACAATAAATATGTAGACCGCCCGTTCCCTCAACACATCACTTATGATTGGGGCGATACGCAACGGGTGCATCGATGGGCGCGCTTGATGAAAAATCGGGACACCCACACCCGAGACAGCTTTATTGAAGCCCAGTTAGACACGGTGTCTCCGACGGCTCGCTCCCTATTGCCTTTGATTGGTTCAGAGCTTTGGTTTCAATCTGCAACAAATTCTGCTGACACATTGCTACGTCGACGTCAGGCAGCATTGGAGCTCTTGGCCAACTGGAATGGTGACATGAATGAGCATTTACCAGAACCGTTGATTTATTCTGCCTGGATCCAGGCCCTGCAAAACCGATTGATTGAAGATGAAATCGGATTATTGCAAGAAGAATTTACTCAAATAAATCCATTATTCATTGAACGTGTTTTCCGTAATATAGGCGGCGCTGGAATATGGTGCGACGTGGTGCAGTCAACAAGGATAGAAAGCTGCGCTGAGATGGCGCTCTCCAGCTTGGATGACTCTTTGGCCGCCCTAGCAACAACTTATGGAGGAGATATCAGCGCTCTGCGTTGGGGAGATGCACATCAGGCAGCTCATGACCATCCGGCCTTAGGTAAAACTCCAATACTTAAGTGGTTTGTTAATATTCGCCAATCCACATCAGGTGGCGACAATACCATCCAGAGGGGTAAGACCATTGGTACGGGTCCAAACCCCTATCTGAATGTACATTCTGGGGCCTATCGCGGGGTTTATGATTTTGCCGACCCTGATAGTTCAGTCTTTATTATTTCAACGGGTCAGAGTGGGCACCCACTCTCACGCCATTACGATAACTTAGGAAAACTTTGGCGTCGAGGTGAATATGTTTCCATGTCTTTAGATGAAAGTTTAGCACGAGCTGGTGCGACCGGAATTACTATTCTAATGCCAACCACGAAAAGTGTTGATCATTAAAACCTTTTTTTTGCCGCAACGTCCAAAGCACATGTACCATAAAGCCATCAGCTATTTGCTGCTCAGAAACAACAACACCTTGTTCAAACAACCAAGCACGCTCGCGACCCTCAGAAAACGCCAGCTTAATTTTAGAAGCTATCTTATCAGGTGTAAGCATTAACGACAAAGCATCTAAAAACTCGGGGACACCAGCACCAGTTAAAGCAGATGTCATAAAAATATTTTCCGCACGTTTCACGGAATTGGTCAAAGCGTGTAATGACTCGACATTTAACAAATCAGTTTTATTCCAAACCTCAATGCGCGGTATATTCCTAGACAGCCCTAGATTTTCTAAAATCGATTCAACGTCCTTAGCCTGCTCTGCCGTTTCAGGATGGGCGATATCACGGACATGTACCACTAGATTAGCAGCGGTTACTTCTTCCAATGTGGCGCGAAAAGAGGCCACCAATTCTATGGGTAATTCTGAAATGAAGCCGACGGTATCAGATACTATTACATCCTTTCCACTTGGCAATTGTACAGCCCGCATTGTTGGGTCCAAAGTTGCGAATAGCATATCTTCGGCAAACACTTGAGCACCAGTCATATAATTAAACAATGTGGATTTACCGGAATTGGTATAGCCCACCAACGCTACAATAGGGTAAGGAACTTTCGCTCGTGCGTTGCGATGCAACGCACGAGTTTTACCTACTTTATCCAATTGCTTTTGCAAACGAACCAATTGGATATCAATAGCTCGCCTATCTGACTCAACCTGGGTTTCACCCGGCCCACCAACAAATCCTAGCCCACCACGTTGACGCTCTAAGTGTGTCCAAGCTCGAACTAAGCGGGTTCGTTGATAACTGAGTGCCGCCATCTCTACCTGAAGTACTCCTTCACGTGTACGAGCGCGGTCTGAAAAAATTTCAAGAATCAAACCGGTTCGATCAAGAATTTTAACTCCCCAATCTTTTTCCAAATTGCGTTGTTGTACTGGTGACACATGGCCATCAATTAGCACCAGCTCAACTTCAACTGCTTTGAATAATTTTGAGAGCTCTGCAATCTTACCTTTACCAAAAAGCTTGCCGGGATGCGCGCGCGGCAAGCGCACAATCATCTCCCCCATAACGCTGAGGCCTGGTAGCGCATTAGCCAATGCTGTGACCTCAGCCAATGCATCTATGGGAGAGCGGCGCGAGCCATCTGTTTTAATGTTAGGGTGTAAAACCCAGGCGTGGGTTACTAGATCAGGCGTGCTGCCCATCAGAAGCTATTCTTCTCCATCATAGAGGGAGATTGGTTGCGCTGGCATGATTGTAGAAATTGCATGTTTGTATACCAGTTGCGACGCACCGTCTCGGCGCAACAAAACACAAAAGTTATCAAACCAAGTAATTATACCCTGTAGTTTGACCCCATTAATTAGGAAAATTGTAACTGGTACTTTAGCTTTACGCACCTGATTGAGAAATGCATCTTGTAAATTCTGTTTATCCGAAGCCATTGTTTAGCCCTCTTGCTTGACGAGATACACAAGCCTACCTCCATTAACACTTATATGTAGTTTTTTTGGGATGAGTTCCAGTATAAATCAGTAAAAAATCTTTGTTTCAACGATAAATATCGGGGTTCAAGAGAGCTAAAAGCGCCAAAACCTCCAATCTACCAAACACCATAGCAAAAACCAAAATTAGTTTTGCACTAGTTCCAAGTTCAATAACTATACTTTCAGAATCACCAAACCCCGTTGCCAACGGCCCTGTATTGGTCATCGTGGCCAGGGTCAGATACAAAGATTCTCTGGCGTTACTACCAGTTAAAGTCAAGCCAAGAGAGATAGCTGCAAAAACCAAAATAAAAAGGATTAAAAAAACACATGCCAACATAGCGTTGGGATAATTCATCGAAATGAAATTACTTTCACGCTTTTTAACCTGCGAAGGAGCAATCAGGTGGTCAACTTCAGCCTTACAATGTTTTGCCAAAATATACACGCGTAACAGCTTGATACCACCCGCGGTTGTGGCCACTCCGCCACCAAGCATTGCTAGTGCTACAAAGATGATTCCTGCCCCGTCAAACCCACGCAGCACTTCTGGAATATGGGTTGAAGTGAGACCGGTAGTTGTCAAAAATGAAACACTAGTAAAAAATACTCCCCAAATTGTTTCCACCAGGCTCCCTATATGCGAATTTTTACTCCAACTGAGGCTTACTAAAATGATAATCGCTAATGCAATCAGTATTGCTGCCACGCGGATCTCAGGATCATATAACAAAAGCCATTTTTTTGTCTTGGAAGAAGACCTCGAGAAAGTGCCTCGTGATAAAGCAAAAAACATAACCAAAATCAATATGGCCTCACTGGACCAACCTGACCCTGGATGTCCTGGTAGATCGACACCAAAGGTCGCAATTGTCGACATTGCTCGCAAAACTGCAAAAATAGGATCCCCGCTTACAAACAATAGAGACAAAGCTGTAACAGTTGTAATTAAAAAATAAATTGGGCCCAATCTCGCGGCCTCCCGCCAAAACTTTTCGACTGGCAACCCCGCCTTGCCAAAGGGTCCCTTGATACCGTATCCGCTTCCAGGCCCCCCCCCAAAAAAATGATTGAGCCCACTAAGGTTCAGCTGTGCAAATAGCGACCATGCAAAGACCCACATCAAAAAACCGCTGGTCCACCCCACACACACGCGCCAGATTATAATAGTCTCACTTAAAGCATTAGCTGAAAAGACTGGTAGGCCAGTTGTGGTAACAACACTGACGAGATCTAAGTAGGCATTAATTATATTTTGAGAGGCTATAGCTTCATGAAATGGGATGGCCAAAAAAAATGGGAGTACTAAGAAAAAGCAAAGGCAAGACAAGAGTTGCGGATGCCGGTACATAAACAAAGGTTCATTTTGAACTAAAATGCTAATAAAACCTAACGAAAACGAACCAATAAGTGCCGCATAAAGAAAAGTGCGGCCTTGATTTTCATTACCTACATGGAAACCATGCAAGGATGGAATCATCATCATGATTATAAAAATGACGGGTATTGATATTGCTAAAGGCAATTTTTTGAAGACGACCCACATCCTCAGAAAAAGTCGATGGTAACTTGTAATAAGCGTTCAACTTCACCTACGTCGTTTGAAAGCGCAAACAAAACCACTTGATCGCCTTCCTCAATACGTAGAGATCCTGAGGGTTTCAGTATCTCTGTGCCTTTTTTTACAGCGCCTATTAACACTCCCTCTGGGAACTCAACATCGCGAATGTAATGGCCTGCGATGGTTGACGTTGAAAGCACTTGTGCCTCAATAATCTCTCCCTCAGCATCACCAATAGAATAGAGACCCTGAACCCTCCCGTGCCTGATATGGCGCAAAATAGATGAAACAGTAGTCGCCCTAGGGTTAACATATGCATCGATACCCATAGCTTGCAAAAGCGGCAGCATAGAGGGATCATTGATCAAACATATTGCCAATGGGCAGCCCATGGATTTAGCACGAATAGCTGCTAAAAGATTAGTTTTATCATCATCAGTCACAGCTAAAATAGCATCGGAACGCTCAATATTTGCTTCAATTAAAATTTCAGAATCTAGGCCATCCCCATGAAGAACAATTGTCTTTTCTAAAACTTCTGCAGCATGTTCAGCTGTTGTGCGGTTTATCTCAATAACTTTTGCCCTGATGCGACTGCTTCGGTTTTCTAGATTTTGAGCCACTGCAAAGCCCACATTGCCACCGCCTACAATCACTACTCGGTCTCGGGACCGAGTGGTTTTTCCAAAAACCTTTAAGGCGCGTTGAACATCATGTTTTTGAACAAATATATAACATGAATCTCCAATAAAAAGCTGGTCACCTGAGCTGGGAACAAATAAACTACCCTCACGCCTGATAGCAACAACTATTGCTGAAAGAGTGGAAAACAAATCAGATAGCTGTTTTAACGGCGTGTTCAACACTGGGCATTTATCATCTAGTGTTATGCCCAGCATCTGTACTTCTCCACCCAAAAAAAACTCAGTTTCGAAGGCTTCTGGAGTATCTAATCGACGCATAGCCGCTTCAGCAACTTCTTTTTCGGGGCTTATAACAACATCAATTGGTAAATGATCACGACGATAAAGATCAGAGTAAATTGCATCGAGATAACTTTGTGAACGTAATCGTGCTATTTTACGTGGAATATTGAACACAGAATGGGCAACTTGGCAGGTGACCATATTCACTTCATCAGAATGAGTGGCCGCAATAACCATATCTGCGTCATCTGCCCCAGCGCGTGCCAAAATATCAGGGTAGCTGGCAAAGCCCACAATACCCTGCACATCCAATGTATCGGTTAGCCTGCGAACGAGGTCAGGATTGCGATCTACTACCGTCACATCGTTTTTTTCATTGGCAAGGTGACGCGCTATTTGCCAGCCAACCTGACCGGCGCCACAAATGATCACTTTCACGGGATAGGCCCCTTTTGGATCAAGAAAAATCTAACGCAGTTTGTGTCAGACAAGAGACTGAAGGTCAATTATTCGATTTAATTTTCGTCCAAGCTTGCCACGCGCCCGCCACTTCTATTTGAAGTTACTACACCCAGCGATTTTAACTTACGGTGCAACGCTGAACGTTCCATTCCGACAAAGTTAGCGGTCCTGCTAATATTGCCTCCAAAACGGTTAATTTGGGTCAGCAAATACTCTCGTTCAAATAATTCTCGCGCTTCACGTAAAGAGAACGTTGCTACACGACTAGACAACATAATTTGGCCGTCTTTACTGTCACTACCACCATTAGTGTTGGACAGTTCCTCTGGCTCGATCAAAGCGTCAGGTGGCCCCATAATTAAGATACGTTCAATCAGATTCTTTAACTGGCGGATGTTGCCAGGCCAATCCATGCTTTCGAGAGTTGTCGCAGAATCTTCACTTAAGGCTCGTTTTGGCAGACCAAATTTTTCATTAAACTCTATCAAAAAATGCTCAGCAAGAATAATAATATCCTCTCGGCGTTGTTCTAAACTAGGAATTTCTATCGGCACAACATTCAAACGATGAAAGAGCTCTTCACGAAATGCCCCAGTCTTAATTTTTTGCGACAAATCTCTAGATGTTGCTGAGATAACTCGAATATCAACCTTTTGAGCCAAGGAGCCTCCAACACGGGTAAAACTTTGGTCTACCAAGACTCGCAAAATTTTTGCCTGCGCAGATAACGGTAAATCTGTTATCTCATCAAAAAACAATACACCATTATGTGCTGCTTCCAAAATGCCATTTTGGACGGCCTTGGCACCAGATTCTACACCAAACAGTTTGGCGTCGACGTCATCGCATTCCAACGATGCACAATTAACCACTACTAGTGGTATATCGGCGCGGTTTGAATTAGCATGAATGTAGCGTGCTGCAGTTTCTTTGCCTACACCTGAGGGACCGTAAAGTAAAACCCGTCCATTTGATTTAGTTACCTTATCAAGATTGTTCTTTAGGGCCTTAAAAAGAGTGCTTTTCCCTGTAAGTTCGAGCGGATGATTATATTGACTACGCAGGGCAGTATTCTCAATCCGTAGATTGGCTACTTCCATCGCGCGCCGTACCACCACGTTGAGTTGGTCTATGTTGAATGGCTTTTCTATGAAATCAAACGCGCCTTGCTTGATGGCCGCAACTGCAATCTCGATATTGCCATGCCCTGAAATAATTACTACCGGAATATCTGGGTGATTAGCTTTAACCAACTTGAGAATATCAATACCATCCATGGCACTATCTTTTAACCAAATATCGAGGATCAACATAGCTGGACGTTCATCGGAAATTTGGCGCATAGCAGTATCCGATGTACCAGCCAAGCGAGTATTATAGCCCTCATCAATAAGAATATCTGAAATAAGTTCTCGAATATCTCGCTCATCGTCTACTATCAATATATAGCTCATACTGGTTTTCCTAAATTTATGTTTTGCTCAGTATTATGTTTCATTCGTGGTAGTTTAATTACTGCTTTTGCGCCGACTTTGGGATCATCGCCAAAGGGCGAGGCATCAGAAAGTAAAAAAATACCGCGGTGTTCTTCAATTATTTTTGCGACAATTGATAAGCCCAAACCTGTACCTGAAGCTCTATTGGTCACATAAGGTTCCATCAATCGCGACCTGTCCTGCGGTAAGCCAGCGCCATTGTCCGATATCTCAAGCACAATTAATTTCTCAGTCTGAGACACTAAAACTCTGATTTCCCCATCGCGATCGGGGGCTTCTTTAATGGCTTCTTCAATGGATTCCCCAGCATTTTTCAACAAGTTTGTAACAGCACGGCCAATCATTGATACATCAGCATCAATCCAAATATTTTTTAGAGGTAAATCTAGCTTAAAAGTTACATTTGGTTGCCCACTCTCCTGCAGCAGCACAGTATCCTTAATGAGAGCCCCAAACTCAATTGGCTTACGGTCAGGTTCAGGCATCCTTGCAAATTGAGAAAATTCATCGACAATTCGCCGTAGTTCGTCCGTTTGGCGCACAATTATATTGGTCATACTATCAAGTTCACCCGACTGGTCACCAAGCTTGGAAGAAAATTTGCGTTTGATTCGTTCAGCGGACAGTCTGATAGGGGTCAAAGGGTTTTTAATTTCATGCGCAATACGGCGCGCTACATCCCCCCAAGCTGCCATGCGCTGTGCACTCACCAGATCAGTGACGTCCTCAAATGCGATTACATAGCCCTCAGCCTCAGATGACTCGTTGGTCCGCAATGCAATACGCACCAAAAGACTTTCAAGCTTGCCACGTCGCACCAAACGAATTTCTCGTTGCGCCACATCACTAACGCCACTGCAAAAATAATTCATCATATCGCCAAACTCTGGAACGGAATCGGATAATAGAGAAGGCTCTGTGACTTCGGGTAAATCCAAAACCCGCTGCGCTGATTTGTTTAAAAAGGCAATATGCCCTGTTTTATCTAACCCAATCACCCCTGATGTCACTGATGACAAGACATTATCAAATAATCTCCGCCTACGATCAGCTTGATCCGCACTTTTAATAAGCGTGTCGCGTTGTCCCTTAAGTTGGTGGGTCATTTGATTGAAGTAGTGGGCTAGCATTGCTATCTCATCATCACCTTTGATGTTCTCAATTCGTGCATCCAAATCTCCAGCCCCCACCTTTTTAGCGGCGGCGGCCATTCTCCCTACAGGACTGGCCAGACGCTCAGCAAACCAAAGGCCGAGCCAAGTGGCTGTTAGAATCAAAATTACCGCAAATGCGAGATACAAAAGCCCAAAATCAAACAATAAACGACCTCGTTCAGACTCTAGTTGGTTATAATAGGTCGCTGTTTCTGTCGTCTCTTCCAAAAGGCCTAAAAGTGACCCATCGACTGTGCGCGTAAGATACAAATAATGATTTGAGTAATTGCGTAATCGAACGAGCGACCGCATCTCATTAGCACTTAAATCCTCAATAATCAGTACATCTGGACCGTCGGCTAAAATCATCTGAGTTTGGGTTGGTTTCTCATAGTCAAAAAGATAAGATGATGGTCCGCGTAGGCGCAAATCACCCATATTATTAATTATATATACTTCCTTTAAGCCGCGCTCAAATTCAGTTTGTAAGCGTGTAAGTTCAGGGCTCAATTGGCTGTCCGTGTCTATGTTGCCGATTAATAACCTATTTTGGTTTAGGGCATTTAAGCGATCCGCGAATACTTCCGTGTCAGCTATAACACCTTTGCGCGTCTGTGCTTGATAGGCTTGAGCTGCACTCAGAGAAGCACCAACAGCATTTCGTACTCTTTCAGAAAACCAACCTTCCAAAGCCTGATTAACTGATAATACCGCAAATATCGCCACAAGAATAGTAGGAAATAGTGCTATAGTCGCAAACGCGGTAGTTAGCCGAAAGTGCAGCCTCGAACCCGCAGATTCTGCACGCCGCGCGGCAGCCAACTGGACTATTCTACGTATCAACAGAGTAGTTATAAACAAAATATAAACAAAATCAGCAGTTAATGCGAAACGCAGTGACGCCCGTCCCCCCTGAATAGGTTGCATCGCATAGAATGTAAAAAACACTAGCAACGGTCCAATAATAACCAATGCAAAGGTAAGCCCAGAATTGGCAGACCTGTTTGTCAATAAATCAGCAATCCTATCTAAAAGAGAACTGGCTAGACCATTGCGCATTTTTGCTGACCTTTTATAGTTACAACAGCGGCTCAACTTCTAACTATATTGTTAAAATGCAACGCATGTTGCTCTTTTACATCATTTTTCGATGTCGTGTCACTACAATTTCGAGCTCATTAATTTTTTTACGCAAAGTATTTCTATTTATACCCAAAAGATCTGCGCATTTAGCCTGATTTCCAGCACAAGCAGACAAAGTAATTTCAATAAGAGGACGTTCAACCTCGGTTAATACCCTCTGATAAATACCATTAGGAGGCAAATTTGCACCATGCAGGTCAAAATATCTTTGAACATTCTGTTCAACCGCTTCTGATAATTTACCATAGGATACTATATGAGTTAAACTTGCGGAGAGACCTGTACTTTTCAAAATCTCTAATATTGTTGAACCGTCATAAATCGTGTTATGTGCTTCCATTATCAATTGGGACACAACATTCTGCAACTGGCGTACATTGCCTGGCCAGTTAAACGAACGAAGCGCCTCCGTTCCTACAGTACTGAATTCGACTGGTGTTTCGGTAGAATCCAATTTAAGAAAGTGTTTTGCTAGGACCATAATATCGTCGACCCTTTCGCGCAAAGCAGGCACCGCCAGTTGTAAGCTAGATATACGAAAAAAAAGATCGTTCCTAAAATTACTATTTTGAACATCTGATAGGATGTTTGTCCCTGCAATCGAAATCAAGCGTGCAGGCTGTTCACTGGGTTCGCCTAACGTGTGTAATACTCGTAATTGTGAGGCAGGACTGAAGTCTGTTACGCCGTCCAAAACTAGTGTGCCATTCTCAGACCGTTGGATTGCATCTTTAATCAAAGACTGACTCTCAGCCATCTCTGGATGAATGATGACAAATGGTTGATCAGCTCGGTTGGACAACTTGTGCAAGCTGTTTGCTATTAATGACTTCCCAGTTCCCGGCTCGCCTGTAACCAACACCGGGACTGCAGAATTCATAGTCCGTGCTATATTTCGGTACAATTTCTGCATGGCGGGAGATTGCCCCACCAGAGGGATTTCCACGTCTGAATTTGTAACAGGCGCGGCCCCTAACTTCGCTGGTTGGCGACGTTCCAGAGCAATGGCAGATCGGCGCATCAACTCTGGCAAATCAAATGGTTTGGGCAAATAGTCAAAGGCCTTGGCTTCATTCGCCCGAATAGCGGTAACGATAGTATTTTGCGCAGATATAATAATCACTGGAAGATTAGGTCTCAGTTTCATGACCTTCGGCAAGTTATCTAAGCCGTTCCCATCCGGCATAACCACATCGGAGACAACCAAATCACCCCTTCCATCCTCAACCCAGCGCATTAACGTTGTTAGTGATGAGGTAGCGTGAACTTTGCAGCCAGCGCGCGTGAAGGCCTGCGTCAAAACGGTCCGTATTGTGCGATCATCATCAGCTATTAAAACCGTTCCATCCATAATAATATTTCCTATTTTTCAATTTCAATCGGCAACGATATACGAAATGTGGTTTGCCCCGGTCGTGATGAAATACTTACCCAGGCCTTATGCTGTGCCACTATCTTTGACACCAAGGCGAGCCCCAAGCCTTTTCCATTATGTTTTGACGACACAAAGGGGTCAAACACATGTTTTGATATTGCTTCTGGCAACCCCGGCCCATTGTCAGTGATATCCACGTGTAGCGGCAATCGCTGCACGTTGCTGTCCGCCAGACCCAACCGCAAAGAGGGATCGTAAAAGGTACGGACCAAAATCTCACCCACCTCGCCTAGAGCTTCACAGGCGTTTTTGATCAGATTAAGAAACACCTGCACCATTTGATCCGAATCTGCCCAAACATTTGGCAAAGAGGGGTCATAGTTTTTGATAATCTTAATATTTCCTGCAAAGCCAAAAGTAGCAGACCGCGACGCTTGATCCAAAATGCTATGAATATTCACTGCCGCACAGATGGGCGGTGTTACATCACCAAATTGCTCAACCTGCTCCAACAGAGCTAAGATACGCTTGGATTCCTTGACTATAAGATTTGTCATCTCACGTTCTTCCGGTGGCAGCGACATGGATAAAAATTGTGCCGCTCCGGTGATACCTGCCAGTGGATTTTTTATCTCATGGGACAACATCTCAGCCATGCCAATTACAGAATGGGCGGCCGAGATTGGTGAGGTACCGTTACCCGAATTTCCGAATGTATCATGGGGGATAATCAAAACCAAAATATTAGATTCGGCCCCACCTAGCGGGCAGACATGCGCGGCACATGGGAAAGGTTCAGTGTTGCGCCCATGGGCGGAGACGTCAGTGATCACAATGGGTCGCCCAATACCGCGGGCGCGGTTGATCCCCGAGGGCAGCAGGTCCTCCCCGCGTAAGAAATTCCAAACATGTTTCCCCAAAACCATTTTGGCTGACACCCCTAGAAACTGTTCGGCGGCCATATTGACATCCACAATGCTGTCATTCGGCCCAATCAGCAAACCCGGTAAAGGCAATTGTGTCCAAAGTTCTTGATAAAGTATCATACCGCCACCTCTGCTCGGACATGCTGAACTGCCTGACGGACCAACTGATGAATTTGTAATATATCAACAGACCGGAGAAGAGATTGCCGTAAATCCGGAGAAACCTGCAGCCCATCCAAATACCAACCAAGATGTTTACGCGCGTTTTTCACACCCAAAATGTCACCATAAAAATCCAGTATAGCTTGATGATGGCCAATTATGAGTTCAGCGAGTGGGTTGCCGCAGGGGATTATCGGTTCAGGGGTGCCGTAAAGCTTCGAAGATATTTCAGCCAAGCGCCAAGGAGCTCCCTGTACTCCACGACCTACCATGATACCATCCGCCCCCGATTGCTCTAATGCCAATCGTGCAGAAGCTACGTCAACAATATCACCATTTACTATAACTGGGATTGAAACGGCCGCTTTCACTTTAGAAATAGCAGACCAATTTGCGGCACCATTATAAAACTGGCAACGGGTGCGGCCGTGGACTGTAATCATTTTTATACCAGCAGCTTCGGCTCGTGCTGCGATATAGGGCGCATTTAAAGAGTTGTCGTCCCAGCCTAGTCGCATTTTAAGCGTAACATCCAAAGTGGTCGCCTTAACCACTGCCTCCACCAGCTCTAAAGCGAAGTCAGGGGTGCGCATCAGCGCCGATCCAGATTGACCGCTTGTCACCTTTTTGGCCGGGCAGCCCATGTTGATGTCGATGATTTTTGCACCGTTAGCCTCAATCATCCGGGCTGCCTCAGCCATCCAATGAGCCTCACGGCCCGCGATTTGGACTGAAGTATTGCCAATGCCAAAACCGAGTTCAGCACGTTCACGTACGCCAGGCTTTTTTTGCACCATCTCATGACTGGCTACCATTTCAGACACCACTAGTCCCGCCCCAAAAGATTGGACTAAATTTCGAAACGGCACATCTGTTATGCCAGCTAGCGGAGCCAGTAAAACCGGTGGGTTAACAACCTGATTACCGAGAACTATTTTCACTTTAACTTTCTCCAACTGGTCCAAACAGAAGCATTCTATGGCAGCATAAGCAAGTTCGCCGCTAAGTTAAGTACACATTTTTACGCGTTTGCACAAAAAATAAACAAAAATACAAGGTAAACCAAGGATTGCATGCAGAATATCAAAGGATTAACGATGGGTTATGAACAACACTGCGAAGATAATAGCCCTAGTTCTGGCGGCTGGGCGCGGGACGCGGGCCGGCGGCCCTATTCCAAAGCAATGGCAACTTCTAATGGGCAAGCCTCTAATTGCTTGGGCTATAGAACCTTTTCTGTCCAATCCCTTGGTATCGCAAGTTGTTGTTGTGCATCATAAAGATGATTATGATCTACTATCACAACTACCAACTAAAATCCTGTGCGTTGCAGGTGGATCCAATCGCGATGACTCGGTACGATGCGCTCTTGCGGCTATTAAACCGCTCGCGCCGGACTTTGTTTTGATACATGACGCCGCGCGCCCATGCTTGGATCAAAGCCTTTTATTAAAATGTATTGCAGCAATGTTGGCCAACGGTGCCGCCGCGCCCGCCGTGGCCGTTCAGGATACATTATGGCGCGGCACGGATCAGTTTTTGGATACAATCAACCGCGCCAATGTCTTCCGGGCTCAAACTCCACAATGCTTTGCCTATTCACTGATCGAGTCCACCAATAAATCCTCGCAAAACATTACTACGGATGACGTTCAAATGGCCCGAGCCGCAGGGCACGCCGTTACAATTGTGACTGGCAACGAAGATAATATCAAAGTAACGTTGCCCAGTGATTTTGCGCGGGCTGAACAAATCTTGCGAGGCCGAATGAAAATACGCGTGGGTAATGGCTTTGATGTGCATCAATTTGGACCGGGATCGGCACTTACGCTGTGCGGTGTGACACTTCCTTATAAGGCCAGATTGGTTGGTCATTCCGATGCGGATGTGGGGATGCATGCGGTGACAGATGCAATTTACGGCGCTTTGGCGCGGGGTGACATTGGCCAACATTTTCCATCGTCAGATCCGCAATGGAGGGGTGCAGCCAGTGATATTTTTCTGAAGCATTCGGTTACGTTGGCCAGTGACATGGGATTCCGGATTGAAAATGTGGATTGCACTTTGATTTGCGAATTTCCAAAGATTGGACCACTTGCTCAATCTATGCGGACGCGGATGGCGGAGATTATGGGATTAGATGTGGATCAAATCTCGATTAAGGCCACAACCTCTGAAACATTAGGCTTCACTGGCCGCGAGGAAGGTATTGCCGCCATGGCCTCTGCCAGTTTGGTGAGCCTATGAGTCATATTATAGCCACATTTTTTTATATAGGGCATCTGCGCCCTGCCCCCGGCACTTGGGGCAGCTTGGCGGCTTTATTGGTCGGTTTCGCGATTATTCACACAACAGGTTTTTTTGGGTTGTGTTTTGCCATTTTGGCTAGTTTTAGTCTGGGCTGGTGGGCCACTGCGGCACAAACCAAGGGGAAGGTCGATCATGACCCTTCAGAAATTGTGATTGACGAGGTGGCGGGGCAATGGATTTCCATCTTCCCCCTAGCAATCTGGCCGCAGCAGTTTGATATTTCTATATTGTATTGGTTGCTGGCGTTTGGGGCGTTCCGCATGTTTGACATCACTAAGCCGGGCTTGGTCGGCTGGGCTGATCGGCAGCTAGGTCCGCTTGCGGTCATGCTGGATGATGTGATTGCCGGCATCATGGCCGCAGCGGTGATCGGTTTAGTCATGTTCATTTTGTCATGAGTTTAGCCGAAAGAATTGTAACCATGGCAACCATCTCCAAGGTAAAAATCACCTGCGCTGAAAGTTGTACAGGTGGGATGATCAGCACGGCTTTGACGGATATTCCAGGCTGTTCTGCCATTTTTGAACAGGGGTATGTTACCTATTCCAACGCGGCAAAAACTAAAATTCTGGGTGTGTCATCGGCAACCTTGCAAGAATATGGTGCGGTGTCGGAGCCTGTGGCTGAGGAAATGGCCAAGGGAGCCTTGGCCGCTGCAAACGCCGATATTGCCGTCTCGGTCAGCGGTATTGCGGGTCCAGGCGGATCATACAGTAAACCAGAGGGCCGAGTATGTTTTGGGCTTACGTCATCGCAGGCGGCCCATAGCGAAACTATTGAATTTGGCGCAATCGGCCGCGCTGAGGTTCGCAAGGCCGCTACCAATCATGCCTTAGAATTAATCTCTGAGCTTTTAAAAAAAGCCTATTGATTACACGCACTCACCCTAAAGTGCCTATTTTTTAAACAAATCTGAAATACAGGCCCTAAATGCAGGGTGCTGGGTATTTGAAACTTTTATTTAAAGTTGTTTTTGATAGCGATTTAGCCAACCATTTTGGAGGATAACATGAACGCAGCTGATACTGCCTGGATTATCGTCGCCACGGCATTGGTTCTATTTATGACCTTGCCCGGCCTTGCTCTGTTTTACGGGGGGCTGGTACGTGCGCGCAACGTGCTCAGCGTCTTTATGCAGTGCTTCGGCATTGCCTGCCTGATGAGCGTGCTTTGGCTCGCTTTTGGCTATTCCATCGCCTTTGGAGACGGCGGTTCTGGCTATTGGGGCGGCCTGAGCCATATGTTCCTAAATAATGTTGATGCCTCAACTGTCCGGGACGGTACTACACTACCAGAAGTGTTGTTCTTCGCGTTTCAAATGACATTCGCCATTATCACACCTGCCCTGATCGTTGGTTCCTATGTGGAACGCGTGGGTTTCGGCTTTGTAATGACCTTTTCCGGGCTTTGGATGCTTGTATGCTATGCTCCTGTTGTTCATTGGGTTTGGGGCGGCGGCATGTTGTCAGACGGTGGCTTGTTTGGAGAAACTGGCCTAAGGGATTTTGCCGGCGGCGTTGTGGTGCATGAAACCGCTGGACTGGCCGCATTGGTGATTGCTGTGTTGTTGGGTGCTCGACGCAACACAAGCACACCACCGCACAACCCTGGTTATGTAATGCTAGGAGCGGCGATGCTTTGGGTGGGTTGGTTTGGTTTTAACGGTGGCTCACAGCTGGCAGCAAATGGAGGTGCAGCAATGGCACTTACTGTGACGCATATATCCGCTGCAGCTGCGTCGTTGACTTGGGCCATTTGGGAGCGGATTAAATACGGAAAAGCATCGCTTGTGGGCATGGTTACAGGTACGATTGCAGGTCTGGCCTCTATAACGCCAGCCTCAGGATTTGTGGGTCCAATTGAGGCCTTGGTGATTGGCTCTGTGGCCGGCATCCTTTGTCAGGAAGCGGTCAATTTAGTGCGCAACAGCTTTAAAATTGACGACACCCTAGACGTCTTTGCGGTTCACGGCATTGGAGGTATTTTTGGGACCATCATGATTGCAGTATTCGGTGCAGGTACTTGGGCCGCACAGATTGGAAGTTTGGTTATTGTGGGTATATTCACCGTAATGGTAACATTCGTTTTGGTGAAACTAGTTGCACTCGTCACGCCGCTGCGGGTCAGCGAAGAGGATGAGCACACTGGCCTTGATCTCTCGGCACATGGTGAGCGCGCTTACGATCACTCGTCCTAAAATTATTTAAATCATTTTAATGGACTCTCACCTTGGGGATCTATTTTTTGTCTGTAAAGAGAGTCGGCTCGGGCTTCAAACGCCCGCACAATCCGTAGCATTGCTTCGTTGAATACCAAGCCAATGATACCCTGTAAAATTATGTTCTTAAACTCGAAATCCACAAAGAAGGTGACGGCACAGCCCTCGCCCAAATCCTCAAACTTCCAGGTCGATTGCATATGTTTGAATGGACCATCAAGATATTCAGTTTCGACGAAGAGATCTTCCGGGTGCAGAATCACCCGGCTTCCAAAACGTTCTCTGAACACTTTGAACGAGATCACCAAATCCGCTGCCATAACCTGAGAAACCCCGTCCGTGGTCACAGATTTTACTCGTGCAGCGGCACACCAAGGTAAAAATTGCGGATAGGCTCCTACATCCGCAACCAAATCGTACATTTGCTGCGCCGAAAAGCGCAAATTTTTTGTTTCATTGTGGGTTGGCATTGTATTTCCCGCTGACTCTCCAAACAAAATGTCGTAGAAATGTCGGTAAAGTTCAAGAGGACACTATGTCACAAAAACCTTATGTCATCGACAGTATGATATCCGCTAAGTCAATAGCTGCGCGTATTGAGCAATTAGCCCATGAAATTGAAACAGAATTTTCTGATACTGATAAGTTGGTCGTTATCGGCCTTCTGCGTGGATCTTTTGTCTTTATCGCAGATCTGGTGCGTGAAATAAACTTGCCCATCGAAGTCGATTTTCTTGAGGTTAGTAGCTATGGCGACGGTATGGAAAGTTCGCGTGAAGTTCGGATTCTAAAAGATCTTCGGGGTACCATTGAGGATCGCGACGTGTTGATAGTGGAAGACATTGTTGACACGGGCCACACTATGAAAAACGTTACCCATCATATTATGCGACGTAATCCAAAGCGGATGAAAACTATTGCTTTGCTCGACAAACCGTCTCGTAGAGAGGTTGACATCAAGACGGACTTCTTAGGCTTTGAAATAACTGATGAATTTGTTGTGGGCTATGGTATTGACTTCGCTCAACGAAACCGAAATTTACCGTATATTGGTAAGGTTCGCTTTACATAAACCTGATAGCCTAAGCTATATTTAGCTAAAATGGCGCTCCACCTGATGTCAACATATTGTTGCCTCTTTAATTTCTGGCTGTGTCCTAGCCTATGCCTTTGCTGTAAAAAACTGTTTCATATTTGCTAGTTAAATAAGTGTTAACTTTCACCACGAAAGGGATAATTATAAAGCAAAACATTAACTGTTGGTTGCCAAACGAGCCTCTTGCATTTTGGTAAAGTCATCTCCCGCGTGATAGGAACTTCGGGTAAGAGGTGTCGCTGAAACCATCAAAAACCCCTTACCTTTTGCTGCTTGTTCATAGCTTTCAAATTCCTCCGGTGCCACAAATCTATCCACACGATGGTGTTTTAACGTAGGCTGAAGATACTGGCCAATTGTTATAAAATCGATGTTTGCAGCCCGCATGTCATCCATAACTTGATATACAGATTGCCGATCTTCCCCAAGCCCCACCATAATACCAGATTTAGTAAACATCTTTGGATCTAATTCTTTGACCCGCTGTAAGAGCCTCAAAGAATGAAAATACCGCGCGCCGGGACGCACTTCAGGATAAAGTCCCGGGACGGTTTCAAGATTGTGATTGAACACATCAGGCTTGGCAGCAACAACAGTTTCTAAAACTTTATCATCACAGCGAATAAAATCGGGGGTCAAAATTTCAATTGTGGTATTTGGTGCCTGTTTTCTGATTGCGCGTATGGTTTGAGCAAAATGCTCCGCGCCACCATCTTTTATATCATCACGATCAACTGACGTAACCACAACATGATTTAAACCTAGCTTCTTTACCGCATCAGCAACCCGACCAGGCTCAAATGCATCCAAGCCTTGGGGAGGCTTACCTGTAGCAATATTACAAAAAGTACAAGCGCGTGTGCACACATCACCCATGATCATCATGGTGGCATGACCTTGATTCCAACATTCGCCAACGTTGGGGCAGCCAGCCTCTTCACAAACGGTCACAAGTTTGTGCTCGCGCATGATATCACGTGTTTTTTGGTACCCGCTTCCAACCGGGGCTTTCACTCGAATCCATGATGGTTTTTTAGGTTGCGGATTGTCCGGACGTTTAGCCTTCTCCGGGTGCCGCTGCTCAGGTATTTTAAGATCGCGCATAATTGTCTTCCTTAACTGTCGTTAATTTAACACAGACAGCACAAAGAACCACCCCCTAGCAAGAATATGCATATTAGATCGCACACCTGTCCACACCGCTTAAATAAAACTAAACAAATGCGTCAGGCATAGCATTCTTTTTCCGGGCCACATAGTCCTCAAGTGCCAACAAAATTTTTGGATCCAGTGGCGGTTGCTGATAGGTTGCCAATTGATGAGCTACCCGTTCGGCCGCCAGTGAATAGGTATCACGCGCGCCTTCTTCATACCAAGTTTCAAACGGCTTATAATCAAACAAATTTGACCGCCAAAATGCAGACTTAAAATTATTTTGTGTGTGCTCGCAGCCAAGATAATGCCCACTTGGGCCCACTTCGCGGATAGCATCCATGGCTTGACCGTTTTCATCTGCAGAAACGCCAAGAGCCATTTTATGCAATGTGCCAAGCTGATCTGCATCCATTACGAATTTCTCAAAAGATGAAACCAAGCCTCCTTCCAGCCAACCGCACGAGTGCAGCATAAAATTTACGCCCCCCAGCAAGGCAGCATTCAGCGTATTAGCTGTTTCATATGCAGCCTGAGCATCGGGCAATTTTGATCCACACAGCCCACCACCTGAGCGGAATGGTAGATTCATTCTGCGCGCCAATTGGCCTGCACCGTATAGTATTTGACTGGCCTCTGGTGTCCCAAAGGTTGGCGCACCAGAGTTCATATCGATTGAGGTAACAAACGTGCCAAATATAACCGGGCATCCTGGGTTTAATATTTGGCTATAGGCTATGCCTGCCAAAACCTCAGCCAAGACCTGAGTCAAAGTACCAACAATCGAGACTGGGGCCATTGCTCCACCCACAATAAAAGGTGAAATAATGCTCGCTTGATTGTTTTTAGCAAAAACTTCTAGGGCCCCCATCATAACACTATCAAAAGTCAGTGGGCTATTAATATTAATCAGCGAGGTCATCACAGTATTTTTCTGAATAAATTCTTTCCCAAACAGAATTTCACACATATCAACCGAATCTTGTGCTCGACTGGGTTCAGTAACAGACCCCATGAAAGGCTTATCGCTATACACCATATGAGCCATTAGCATATCTAAATGACGTTTATTTACGGGCACATCTGTAGGTTCACAGACAGTTCCACCTGAGTGATGCAGATATTTTGACATATAACCCAGCTTCACAAATTTTTGAAAATCTGCAATGGTAGCGTATCTACGACCACCATCGCGATCCCGCACAAAGGGTGGACCGTAAACAGGCGCTGTGACTAGTGTTTTGCCACCTATTTCCACGCTTCGCTCTGGATTTCGGGCGTGCTGAATGAACTTAGACGGTGCTGTTTTGCACAGATTGCGTGCTAAACCGCGTGGAATGCGTACACGCTCACCTTCAATTTTGGCCCCAACGGAGAGCCAGCGCTCCAATGCCACAGGGCTATCAACAAAATTAACACCTATTTCTTCAAGAACAGTCTCAGCGTTGTACTCAATTAATTCTAGCGTTGCGTCATCTAAGAACTCATATAATGGAATATTGCGATCAATAAAGCGCTCTGTTTCAATACTTATTGCCGTACGCTCTGCACGTCGAGCGGCTCCCCCGCCGCTACGTGATCTACGACCTGCTGGTTCAGCCATTTTGAAACCCCTAATTAGCTAAAAGCTTTTTAAAGTTTTTTTTTAACCCACGATGGTATTTTTCGCCTCTTCGGGAGTGAAAACGACATAAGAAGTAATTTCTTATCATCTGCTGGGTTGATCCTTTTTATTGGTCAGAATATCGGGTGTCATGGACTATACACATGAGAAGCTTTTGATCATCGACTTTGGCAGTCAAGTGACGCAACTTATAGCGCGGCGTTTACGCGAATTGAATGTTTACTGTGAGATCCATCCATTTCAAAAAGTGACAGATAGTTTTTTGCAAAACTTCACACCGAAGGCTGTAATACTCTCGGGTGGACCCGCCTCTGTCATTGACGAAGGCTCACCCCGCCCCCCAATGTCTGTGTTTGAAATGGGTGTTCCAGTTTTAGGTATTTGTTACGGTCAGCAGGTTATGATGCAATGTTTGGGCGGTAAGGTGGAACGCGGTCATGGAACCGCAGAATTTGGCCGCGCCTATGTGAGTGCAAAAGACAAATTATCATTGCTAGATGGTTGGTTTTCTAAAGGCGACGAGCAGGTATGGATGAGCCACGGGGACCATGTAAGCGCCATTGCGCCTGGATTTGAAGTTTTTGGCACATCTCCCAATGCCCCCTTCGCCGTGACGGCTGATCCGTCACGTGAGTTTTATGCGGTACAGTTTCATCCAGAGGTTCATCACACTCCTAAGGGCGCAACCTTATACCAGAATTTCATAAAACGTGCTGGATTTTCGGCAGATTGGACCATGGGAGCTTATCGCGAACAGGCACTTCAAGCCATTCGTGATCAAGTGGGGACTCAAAAAGTTATTTGTGGACTGTCAGGTGGCGTTGACAGCTCAGTAGCCGCAGTTTTGATTCACGAGGCTATTGGAGATCAATTAACCTGTGTCTTTGTGGATCACGGCCTGCTCCGCCAAGGTGAATCTGACGAAGTAATCAAAATGTTCCGCGATAACTATAATATGTCTTTTATTCACGCGGACGAACAAGAGCTCTTCCTTAGTGCATTGGACGGCCAATCTGACCCAGAAACCAAGCGTAAGATTATTGGAAAACTGTTTATTGATGTGTTCCAAAAGCATGCTGCTGCTGTTGGCGGCGCAAAGTTTCTAGCTCAGGGCACTTTGTACCCAGATGTTATTGAAAGTGTTAGTTTTTCAGGTGGCCCATCTGTTACCATTAAATCACATCATAACGTGGGAGGTCTACCCGAAAAAATGGGTCTAAAATTAGTAGAGCCATTACGCGAACTGTTTAAAGATGAAGTACGTGACTTAGGACGCGAACTGGGTCTGCCTACATCCTTTATTGGTCGTCACCCATTTCCTGGTCCTGGCCTAGCTATACGGTGCCCTGGAGAAATTACTCGCGAAAAACTTGATGTTTTAAGATTAGCCGATGCTGTATTCATAGATCAAATTCGCAAACACGGACTTTATGATGATATTTGGCAGGCCTTTGTAGCAATCTTACCGGTACGAACTGTCGGTGTTATGGGTGATAGTCGCACTTATGATTTTGCCTGCGCATTACGCGCAGTAACCTCTGTAGACGGGATGACCGCAGATTATTATCCATTCACGCATGAATTCCTTGGCGAAACGGCCACTCGCATCATAAATGAGGTCAAGGGTATAAATCGCGTCACTTATGACATAACCTCAAAACCCCCCGGAACGATTGAGTGGGAGTAAATTAAAATGATTTGTATTTAAGTAGATATACCACAAAGTGTATGTGATATTAACGATGAACTAAAGGCGATTTATCATAGCAAGGACATTGTATGTATTTGGGTTTTTAAAACAAGAGATGACAGAAATAAGTTTGTGGATGATACCGCAGGAATGTTGAAGTCTGAGCGTGAAAATTATTATGAAAAATACTTCACCTAAAAGTTACATAAATGTTACATAGTCTAAAAATAAATTAATATATCAATGACTTACAGCGTATAAACTATTGAGTGGGAATAGGCTTTAAACACTAAACTACTTAAGTAGTTTTTTCGTCAAACAAAAAATAAGTAGCCAAAATATTAGTGCTATGGCGGTCATTAGTATGGCGATGGTCGCGAAGGTATCTGGCGCTTTAAGCAAAGTCGTCATTAGTGAATCTTGATAATAAAAATGCCACTCAGATTTATCTGCAAATACCCATTCATGTAATTCATTAAATACTATTTGGGGCCCTATAAAAATTATACATCCTGTGGCTATAATAACAAAGCCAACCATACTGCACGTTAACATCAGGAGACTTGGAGTAGTAGTTTTGTACCTCCAAGCTAAAGAAAAAATAATAATAAATATAATCATTAAGATGAAAGCTATGCTATTCATCAAATGAACTAAAACGCTGACATCCTTAAGATGCTCTACTTCCGCCAGTGTCAAAAAAAGATTAACTGGCACTCCATCTGTGTTAAAATATTTTATCGTTTCTAGGCCCACTCCTTTAGAATTAACAGTTCTTAAAATTTTACCCACGATTCGGATACGCTCATTTTTAGAAGTGAGTTCGAAATTAATTCGGTTTTGGCGATTTTGAGGAGCAAACTCAGCAATATGAGATTCAATCTGATGCATATCGTAAAGAGTGTCAAAAAAGAAATTTGCCTTAGACAAAAAGTGCCATGAAAGAACCAAACAGATAAAAAATACTGCGATTGCTAAAATCGATGATTTTATTATTATTTTCAAAAAAACCCCTTAACATTTCAATTACGGATAGCAGCAGCTGATTGTTGCTAATTTAGATATTTTATGGATGTACAGTGAACATTTTTCAATAACTCTTACAAAATGAATCTAAAGATAAGGGACGAAGGCTATGGGTATATTTTTGTTTTTTTGCTTAAACACCAGAGCAACGTGTAGTAACCAAATATCTAATATTTAGGATGTAACTCCAGAGTGTAACGTCGGGTCTTGCACTTAGCTCCACCAGGGGATTTTCCTAGACTAACAATGGTGAGATTTCAGAGATGACACATACCCGTGCAGCGCTATGGATGATTGGGGCCATAATTTCGTTTACATCAATGGCTGTTGCAGGACGGACGATATCTGGACAACTCGACACCTTTGAAATCATGCTTTACCGCTCAATTCTGGGTTTTCTAATTGTGGTTATCGTGGCCGGGATAACGGGCACCTACCGCGAGATAAATTTTAAGTTTTTTCGAATACATTTATTGCGAAATATTTTTCATTTCACTGGGCAAAATCTATGGTTTTTTGCACTACCTTTAATCCCACTTGCTCAATTATTTGCATTAGAGTTCACCTCGCCAATCTGGGTTGTTCTCCTGGCACCAATTTTTCTTGGCGAAAAGTTGACCATTAAAAATTTAAGCATAGCCGCACTAGGTTTTTTTGGTGTTTTGGTTGTAGCACGGCCCGAGTTAAATGCACTTAACCTTGGCATTTTGGCTGGAGCAGTTGCCGCTATTGGCTTTGCGGGTGCTGCCATTTTAACTCGTAAACTAACGCTCAATAACTCACTAACTAAAATCTTATTTTTTCTAACTGGGTTACAGGTTATATTTGGGTTGATCTGTGCGGGTTACGATGGCGACATTCACATCCCACCTTCAGACACTTTTCCATGGCTGATTTTAATAGGGATAGCAGGTCTAACAGCACATTTCTGCATGACTAAATCTCTCGCGTTAGCCCAAGCCAGCGTTGTAATGCAAGTTGATTTTGCACGCCTACCGTTAATTGCAGTGATAGGCATGCTATTTTACGGAGAAATTCTAGATATCTACGTCGTACTAGGATCAGTTTTGATCTTTATTGCTAATTATATGAACCTAAAACAACGAGTAGAAATCGAGGCCTTTTCCAGAGTTTAATATTGGCCTATGAGTAAAGTGATGATGAGGAATATTTATGATGATGTACGAGACTGGGTGCGCCTGGGAAGAAGCCAAACAGAAGAAGGTCTTGCTGTTTGCAATGTCAGGCCTGGGCAAAACCCACGTCTCGTCGATGCTGCGCTCTCGAGGTGAATGGTTCCATTATTCAGTGGATTACCGCATAGGCACTCACTATATGGGCGAATACATCGTAGATAACTTTAAAAAAGCAGCTATGGAGGTACCTTTCCTAGCTGAATTGTTGCTATCAAATTCAATATACATTGCG